>Ga0307278_10001730_pt1 | contig 10802 bp, 9 predicted proteins | sample ER_DNA_117_FD_194482 | JGI IMG/M metagenome (GOLD analysis project Ga0307278, IMG submission 194482) | Bulk soil microbial communities from the East River watershed near Crested Butte, Colorado, United States - ER_DNA_117 | ecosystem: Environmental > Terrestrial > Soil > Floodplain | place: USA...
CTCGGCTGGGGCATCGGCTGGTCGCTCGTCGTCACGTTCTTCACGATCATCGCGTTCCGCGGGCTCGTCGACCTCATGACCCGCCGCTTGATCCCGTGGCCGAGCCTCTACGGGACCGACGACGCCGCCCTGAAGGAAGAGGACGTCGTCAACCGGCGCCGCGCCTCGTTTTGGCGTTTCTGGTTCCGGCTCGGGATGTTCTTCGTCTGGCTCTTCACAGCAGTCTGGCTCGTCCGACTGCTCGCGTTCGAAGGTCCCGTCAACTGGCTGACGAACGTCGGCGACATCCTGCACGGCGTGGCCGCCGTGCTCCCGCTCGTCTCCGGCTACGTCGTCATCTTGCCGTTCCTCTTCCTGGTCAACTTCTTGATCCTGTTCGGGCCGCTGATGCTGATCGGCGTCACGCAGATGCGCGGCTTCGAGCCCGGCGATGCGGACTGGGGCGTGCGCCTCGAAGACGTGCGCGGCCAGGACGAGGCGAAGGAGGAAGTCGGCCGGGTCGTTTCGCTCTGGCAGTCGGGCGAAGCCTTCGAGGAGGCCGGTGGCAAGCGGGAGCGGGGCCTGCTCTTCCTCGGCGCGCCCGGCACGGGCAAGACGATGCTGGCGAAAGCGATCGCCACCGGCTTCAACAGTCCCTTCGTGACGATGCCCGGATCGGGCTTCCAGCAGACATTCATGGGCATGGATGCGGTCATCGTCCGCTGGCTCGCCCGGAAGGCGAAGAAGCTGGCGCGGAAATGGGGCGGCCAGTGCATCGTCTTCATCGACGAGATCGACGCCGTCGGTATGCGGCGCTCAGCGCTCGGCGAAGGAACGGCCGGCATGCACACGGGAGACCAGATCCAGGATTTCCTCTTCTACGGCCCGCACGGCGCGCTGAATCCGAGTCAGGACATGATCCTCGAGACTCGTGCCTGGCGCGAGCGGCTGTTCACCCAACGCGAAGGCAAGACTCCGCCGAGGGGGCTCGGGCGCCTCGCCGCGATCGTCAACCAGGGTGTCTTCCCCGGAATGATGGGCGGCGGCGGACAGCTCGCGCTCAACCAGTTGCTCGTGGTCATGGACGGCATCGACAACCCGCCGTTCTTCCGGCGGCTGTTCACGAACTGGACGAACACGTTCCTCGACGCGACGTACGTCGTCCCCCAGCGGATCGGCCGTCTCTCGCTCCGCGTCCCCAAACCGCGGCCACGAAAGGACCAGATCTACTTCATCGGCGCGACGAACGTTCCGATCGAGGTCCTCGATCCGGCGCTGACCCGGCCCGGTCGCATGGGTCGCCACGTCTGGTTGCGCACGCCGACGAAGCACGACCGCAAGGACATCTTCGACCTCTACATCAACAAGGTCTCGCACGAGGACGATCTCGATACCGAGAAGCGCCGCGACGAGCTGGCCCGGATCACATCGGGCTACGCACAACCCCTCGACTCACGTGTGCTGACGCCAAACGGCTGGAAGCGGATGGGCGAAATCCAGGTCGGTGACGCCGTCATCGGCGCCAGCGGCGAGGCAACGCCTGTCGTTGGAGTTCACCCGCGCGGCGAGATGGACGTCTTCAGAGTGACTTTCAACGATTACACCTCGACCGAATGCACGGCGGACCATCTCTGGACCGTCGAGGCGCTCGATCCACGGATGCCGCCACGATCCTTCACCTTGGGGGAATTGATCGAGAGAGGTCTCAGGTGGTCGCCGAAGGGCAGTCACTTCTACATGCCAAAGCTGAAGACCGTTCAGTTCGCCCCACAAGTGAGGTCATCCCTGGACCCCTATCTCCTCGGCTTGCTCCTCGGCGACGGAGGGTTTACCCAACCCACGCCCGACTTTTGCACGGCAGACGCAGAGAACCTTGCATCGGTCAAAGCGCTTTTGCCGGTCGGGGTGTCGGCTTCTCAGCATGGGCCTTACAACTGGAGGCTCACAGGGGGCTCACGCAAAGGCATACCGCGGTCCCAAGCCAACCCTCTGACAGAGACGCTTCGGTCCCTTGGGCTCTCGGGCGTAGGCGGAGGCCGCAAGTTCGTCCCCGAGGTCTTCAAGCGGGGTTCGTTCGATGACCGGTTGGCGATCCTCCAGGGCCTGATGGATACCGACGGGACCTGTGACTATCGGCGGGGAACCGGAGCAACGTTCTATTCGAATTCGCCGATGCTCGCGGATGATGTCGCCTTCATTGCTCGATCTCTCGGCGGGACCGCGCGCGCTAGAGGAAAACGGGAAGGTTGGCGGGTCGCCGTCGATCTGCCGGAAGGCCTCGTCCCATTCCGCCTGCCCCGAAAGCGCGACGTGTACAGGTCCTCGCGGAGACCGTTCAGGAAACGGATCGTAGGCGTCGAGCCTCTCGGAACGAAGCCGGTTCAGTGCCTGACGGTCGCCGCGCGGGACGGGCTATACGTGACGGACGGCTTCACGCTGACCCACAACTCGCCCGCAATGATCGAGCAGGTATGCTCGATGGCGCTTACCTACGCCCACTCGGAAGGGCGTGAGCGCTTCAACTACGAGGACATCTTCGAGGCCATGACCACCGTCGAGTCGGGGACGGCGGTCAATATCGAGTATCCCGAGGAGGAGACGCGCGCCGTCGCGATCCACGAGGCCGGGCACGCCGCAGCCAGCCACGTGTACATGAAGGACTCGGAGTCCACGCGCATCTCGATCCGCATGCGCGGCGGCTCGCTCGGCCATCATCAGGCGGCCGAGCAGGTCGAGCGCTTCAGCCGTTGGCGATCCGAGCAACTGGCGATGCTGATCTGGGGCCTCGGGGCGATGGCATCTGAGCGGGTCTTCTATGGCCAGACCTCGAGCGGCGTCGGCGGCGACGTCGGCGCGGTGACCGCGCTTGCAGCCTTGATGGTCGGAGCCTCCGCCATGGGCCCGGAGCCACTTGACCTCGACGGCGGCCTCGACACGAAGGAAGAGGATCGCGTCTTGAAGCGGTTCGAGGAGATCGGCCTCAAGATCATGAGCCGAACGGGCGGGGGCGGCCCGTTCGCCCACGACCCGATCGCGAGCGTCCTCTCGGACCGCGACAAGCGGAGAACCGCCGGCCAGCTCATCGGGCAGGCCTACGTGACCGCGCACAACCTCATGCGCCACAACCGCAAGGGGATCGAGCACATCGCCGACCAGGTCGTCGCACGGCGTGAGATCTATGGCGACGAGCTACTGGAGCTTCTGAACGAGGCAAAGCTGAAGAAGCCGGCGATCGATCTGATGGAGGAATCGTCGTGGCCGACGCTGTAGAGGAGCGCCGAGAGCCCGAGACGGCCCCTCCGATTGCCCAACGTCGAAGCGCCGCCTATACACGGCGGTTCGTCCTCGCCTACGTCCTGGTGATCGCGGTCTTCGGAGGCACGGTCGCGCTCTTCGCCGTCCTCGTTTCCCGGTCGGACTCCTCGTCTCGCTGGTCGAGCTACCACCCGAAGGGTCGCGACGAGCTCACGAAGGCGCAGAACCTCGCGAACTACGTCGCGCCGCGGTACATCGACGAGGGCAGCCCGGTCGCGGTCGTCGAGGCGCAGCCTTTGGTCGTCCAGAACACACTCGTCGACGGAATCGCGTTCTCGCGCGGAACCAGCCGGGGCACCATCGGCGGCGGCCTGAAGCAGTTCGAGCCTGCCGACGGGACGATCATGTACGTCTTCTGCGGGCCCGGGAACAAATGCGGACCGTCGCCAACGGCCACCGCCCAAACCGACACGCTGCTTCGCCGCGAATCGCTCGAGCTCGCCCTCTATACCTTCAAGTACTGGCAGGGAATCGACTCGGTGGTCGCGCTGCTCCCTCCGCTGAACGGAACGAAGCCGGCCCTCTACCTCAAGCGTCGCGCGTTCGAGGACGTCCTCTCGAAGCCACTGAACCGGACACTCCCCACGCGGCCGCGTATCACCGGCGGGTCGCTGAGCGAGGCCGAGCAGCTGACGATTGATCGACTGACGGCGAACAATCTCTACGCCTCCGAGTTCGAGATCCTTCCCAACGGGCGCGCAGTGCTCGTGCTCGCTTCGGGCACCCGATAGGGACGGGCCTGCGAGCCCGGCTCTTCGGGTGGAATAGGGCCACGAGCGCCCGCATGCTAGGAATCCGGCGTGCGCCGGATCGCCTTCCTCTGCGCGTGTCTCTTCGTGTTCGGGGTCGCCGGCTCGTCGGCAATGGAGACCCGCGTCGCCTTCCTGGCGGTCGGTGACTTCGGCGTCGGCGGCTTGCGCGAGCAGAAGACCGGTCGCCGGATGCAGCTGTACGAGGCGAAGAAGCCGGCGGACATGCTCGTGCTGCTGGGCGACAATGACTACACACGCAACCCTTCGCTCTTCCGCTCCTACTGGCGTGGGAGCTTCGGCTGGGCGCGCCGCTCCGGGCTCCGGGTCGCCGGAGTGCTCGGCAACCACGATCACTCGGTGGGTGGCGGCCGCTACGAGCTCGGGCTGCTCGGCATGCCAGGCCCGTACTACACACGCAGGCTCGGTGACGCACAGCTCTTCTTCCTCGACTCGAACACGGTCAGCGATCGGCAGACGCACTGGCTCGAAACGTCGCTGCAGAGCTCGTCTGCGCCCTGGAAGATCGCCGTCTTCCACCACCCGCCCTATTCCTGCGGTGGCCATGAGGGCGACCTGCACGTCGCCCATCGCTGGGTGAGGCTCTTCGAGGACTACGGCGTGCAGCTCGTCCTCTCCGGTCACGACCACAACTACCAGCGGTTCATGGCTCGAAACGGCGTCACGTACGTCGTGCACGGAGGCGGGGGTGCGGGCCTTTACTCCCTGCGGGGCTGCCCTTCCTCCTACCCGACCCGAGCGCGCAGCCGCTTCGAGCACGGGTTCCTCTACGTGGCCCTCTCGGCAGACCGACTCGACGGTTACGCCGTGAACACCCTCGGCCGCGTCACCGACCATTTCACGTTGTCCCCGTAGCGCCGAGGCTAGACTTCAAGTGATGGCCGAGATCGGAACGATGCGAGTCAAGAGCGGCCTCGCCGAGATGTTGAAGGGCGGGGTGATCATGGACGTGACCGATGCCGAGCAGGCCCGGATCGCAGAGGACGCCGGCGCCGTCGCGGTCATGGCGCTCGAGCGCGTGCCGGCGGACATCCGTGCCGAGGGCGGAGTCGCCCGCATGGCCGATCCGGACAAGATCCGCGAGATCCAGGAGTCCGTGACCATTCCGGTCATGGCCAAGGCGCGCATCGGCCACTTCGTCGAGGCGCAGATCCTCGAGGCGCTCGAGGTCGACTACATCGACGAGAGCGAAGTCTTGACTCCGGCCGACACGGCACACCACATCGACAAGTGGCGCTTCACGGTTCCGTTCGTCTGCGGCTGCACGAATCTCGGCGAGGCGCTGCGGCGGATCTCGGAGGGCGCGGCCATGATCCGCACCAAGGGCGAGGCCGGCACCGGCGACATCGTCAACGCGGTCACGCACATGCGCGCCGTCTTCGGTGCGATCCGGAAGCTCGGTGCGATGGACGCCGACGAGCTCTATTCGGAGGCCAAGGAGCTGCGCGCACCGGTCGAGCTCGTCAAGTGGGTCGCCGAGCACGGCAAGCTTCCCGTGGTGACGTTCACCGCGGGCGGGATCGCGACGCCGGCCGACGCAGCGCTCTGCATGCAGCTCGGGGCCGACGGCGTCTTCGTCGGCTCGGGGATCTTCAAGTCGGTGAATCCGTCCGAGCGTGCAAAGGCGATCGTCGAGGCGACGACGCACTTCCAGGACGCAAACGTGCTCGCGCACGTCTCACAGGGCCTCGGCGACGCTATGAGCGGGGTCTCCGCCGCCGCACTCGCTCCCGAAGAGCTGCTCGAAACGCGCGGCTGGTAAGAACGCGGGGGGCCGTCCGGGCCGAACGTCATCGTCTCAGGCGATGAACGTCATTCGCGCGCCGTGGTCGAGCGGTGCCTTCCTCGTCTACCTGGGCGGCTTGACCATCTTTTTCGCCGTCGTCGGGCTACTCACGATCGCATCAGACGAGCATGGGGCGGGTGGCTTTGTCTTCTGGTCTGCCCTCGTGCTCGCAGTCCTCTCGGGGCTGGCGTTGCTCTCCAAGCGAACGGGCCACTTCATCACGGCCGGTCTCTTTGCGCTCAGCTCCGTCGCCGCCTTTGTCGTGTCCTTCGGCGCGCTGCTGGACTGGTTCGGGTGGCTCCCCGACACCGACAGCGGATCGCTCTTCGAAGGCTTTCGCTTCTGGCTGCTCGTGCTCGAGCTCGCGACCATCGTTGCTTCGGCTGTCGCTCTACAGATCTTCCGCTTCCCGCTGCTCGCCTTCGCGGTCGCCGCCTCCACGTGGTTCTTCGTCACCGACCTCCTCTCCGGTGGCGGCGATTGGTCGGCGATCGTGACGATCGCGTACGGCCTGATCCTGCTCGCCGTCGCCGTGAGCTTCGACGCCGGCGGGTCGAGGATCTACGGATTCTGGCTGCACGTCGTCTCGGGCCTGACGATCGGCGGGGGCCTGCTCTGGTTCTTCCACGACGGCGACTTCGACTGGATCCTGATCGCGATCGCGGCCCTCCTCTACATCGCGCTCGGTGATCGGCTCATGCGCTCGAGCTGGGTCGTCCTCGCTGCCTGGGCTCTCCTGCAGGTGACCACCCACTTCGCCGAGAAGTGGGCAGACGTCGGCGTCTTCGCCTTCTTTCCGCTGGGCTTCTTCCTGTTCCCGTTCTTCGGGTACGGGTCCGACGACTATGCGGAGAGCAAGGAGCACATGTGGGCAAGCCCGCTCTCCTATGCGGTGCTGGGGCTCGTTTTCATCGGGATCGCCCTGCTGATTGCGCGGCGTCGGCGGGACGTGATCCCGGCCGCCGAGCTCCTGTAGCGCGAATCTAGACTTAAGGTCATGAAGATCGGAGTCCTCGCTGTGCAGGGGAACTTCCGCGAGCACGCGGCCATGCTGCGGCGGCTTGGTGCCGATCCGGTCGAGGTGCGGAAGCCCGAGCAGTTGCAAGGGCTAGACGGGCTCGTGATCCCCGGGGGCGAGTCGACGACCTTCATGCGCCTGATGCGGCTCTACGGGCTCGAAGAGGCGGTGCGCCGGTTCGAGCGCCCGATCCTCGGTACCTGCGCCGGGCTGATCGTGCTCGACCGCGAGCATCTCGGCCTGCTCGACGTCGACGTCGAGCGAAACGCGTACGGGCGACAGGTCGCGAGCTTCGAGGCTGATCTGGACTTGGTCGGTGAGGACGAGCCCCTGCGTGGCGTCTTCATCCGCGCGCCGCGCGTCGAGCGCGTGGGCGGCGATGTCGAGGTGCTGGCCGAGCTCGACGGCGAGCCCGTGCTCCTGCGGCAAGGCCGCTTCCTGGTCGCTACCTTCCACCCCGAGCTGACGGACGACACGCGCGTCCACGAGCTCTTCCTCGATTCAGTCAGGGAGGCAAGCCTTGTCGGGACACAGTAAATGGGCCTCGATCAAGCGGAAGAAGGGCGCGACCGACGCGAAGCGCGGCCAGCTCTTCTCGAAGCTGGCGCGGGCGATCATCGTCGCAGCGCGCGAGGGCGGGCCCGACCCCGGCGGGAATCTCGCGCTCCAGAACGCGATCGAGAAGGCGCGCGACGCGGCGATGCCGAAGGACAACATCGAGCGCGCGATCGCGCGCGGCGCGGGCACCGGCACCGACGCTGCCGCCTATGAGACCGTCACGTACGAGGGTTATGGCCCCGGTGGCATCGCCCTCTTCGTCGAAGCCCTGACGGACAATCGCAACCGGACGGCCGCAGACGTACGCCACGTGTTCAGCAAGAGCGACGGGAACCTCGGCGAGTCCGGTTCGGTCGCCTGGCTCTTCGAGCGCAAGGGCGTCATCCTCGTCGACGGTGAGGCCGACGAGGACGAGCTCGTGCTCGCAGCGGCGGACGCAGGCGCGGACGACGTCGATCCCGAGGAGTCGAGTTACCGCGTGACGACGGCCCCGGAGAGCCTGCACGCGGTGCGGGAGGCGCTCGAGGAGGCCGGCATGCCGATCGAGTCGGCGGAGTCGACGATGGTGCCGAAGACGCTCGTCTCGATCGAGGAGGAGGGCATGGCCCGCAAGGTCGTGCGGCTGATGGACGAGCTAGAGGAAAACGACGACGTACAGGCCGTGTACTCGAACTTCGACATCCCGGAACGAGTCCTCGAAGCAGTCGCTTCCTAGCGTCTCCCCGCGCGGATTTCGCGGCTCTGGGCGGTGAAGCCGGCCATCCGCGCGCTGACGCGATAGAGGCCGCGGCGGCGGGCCCCGAGTGAATAGAAGCCGCGGGAGCTCGTCTTTCCGCCGGCGACCTTGCCCCAGCTCCCTCCGGCCAGGCGCTCGAGTGAGACGCGCGCGCCGATGACGGCGTCGAGGAATCGATCGACTACCTTGCCGCGCACGAACCGGCCGCGCTCGTAGGGGCGTGCGGCCACGATCTTGGGCGGAAGGTTCCCCTGCAGGCTGACGCCCGAGAGCGCGAGCAGGGCCTGCCCTCTGTTCCACGTCGAGCCGATGACACCGTTGACGACGAAGGAGTCGCGGGGCGGCTCCAGCAGGTCGACGTGGACGATCGAGTACAGGTTGACGTCGAGCGGAAAGGCGAGCGCAGCCTCGTAGCGAGCATCGCCGGTGCTCGAGGAGGGGGTCATCAGGTAGTAGTAGCCGAGCACCGTGCCGACGAGTCGTCCGCCGACGACGTGCGGGACGGACAGGCCGCCACGCTGGTCGCGTTCCCAGTCGCGATGGCTGATGTGCGCCAGCGAAGCCGCGTCGGCATCCCCGGTGCGCTCGTCGAAGCTCACGGCCCAGTCGAGCGAGGCCAGGCCCCCGTTGGCCGGATTGCCTATCTCCTCGTAACGCGGCCCGGTCCAGCGGCCGGAATCGCCGGAGACGGACTGCCGGTTGTAGTCGGCCGGCGAGGCGAGCTCGATGGTGAGGCCTGCCGGCAATCCGTGTGCATGCCGGGCAGTGTCGGCGATGCGAATTCGCTCCACCGCCTGCGCCCCTGCGCTCTGGCTCCATGAGGCCAGGACTGTGAGGCCCGTGATCAGGCCGACGAGAAGCGCAAGCCTCCGCATCAAGGCTCAGAGGCTAGCCAATGCAAACGCCGGAGGGACCTCCCCGCTGGATCCGACTTCGCCTTGGTTCAGCCTCGGCGGCCGCGGCTGACGACCAGGTTCACCCGGGTACCTCCCGCCCGCCTGACTCCCGCCCGCGGTCGTTGCGACAAGACGCGACCGCTTGCCCGCCTCGAGTACACGCGGCGCACTCGCCCGACTCGGCACCGGGCCCGAACGATCAGCCTGCGCGCGGTGGCGAGCCTCGCGCCGACGACTCTCGGCACGTGGCAGACCGGGGTGGGCGGCGGGGGCGGTGGTGGGGGCGGTAGGGGAGGTGGCGGAGGAGGAGGCGGAGGTGGGGCTGGAGGAGGCGGAGGTGGCGGAGGAGGAGGCGGAGGTGGGGCTGGAGGAGGCGGAGGAGGAGGCGGAGGGGCGCCTACGCTCACGGTCGCGGTCATGAAGGGGTGCGGCGTGCAGTGGTAAGCGAACGTCCCGGGATCGTTGAAGGTGAACGAGAACGTTTCACCGTGCTGCAGCTCACCCGAACCGAAAGCTCCGGTATCGGAGGTGACTGTGTGCGCGATCTGACCCTGGTTCGTCCAGCAGACCGCGGTCCCGCGCGCGACATTGAGCTCGCTCGGCTGGAAATCGAAGTCGACGATCTCCACAAGGGCCGAGCCGGGAGCACAGGTCGCGTCTGGATCGGCGGAGCCGAGGCTCTGTGCCCGCAACGAAGCAGGTGCGCCAGCTACGAGCGCACACACGAGCGCGGCCAGCGTCAATCGGACGACGTATCTCAACTCTTGTCCCTACGCTGACGGGAGGAACTCGGATTCGGGCCGGATGCAGGAACGTCCGGTACCGCGCCTAACCTCAAGCCGTGAAAGTTCTCGGCATCGATCCGGGCACGGCTGCTTGCGGGTACGGCATCGTCCAAGAAAAAGGCCGGCGCCTCCAGGCGCTCGACTTCGGCTGGTGGAAGACCGGCGCTTCGGAGCGTCCCGAGGCGCGCCTGAGGACGATCTTCGAGGGCGTCACCGCACTCATCGAACAGGCGGCGCCCGATGCCGTCGTGCTCGAGGAGTCCTTCGTGGGCGTCGACGCCCGCACCGCGCTCTCGGTCGGCCAGGCGCGCGGCGCGGTCCTCGTCGCGGCGGCGCTCGCCGGCGTCGAGTGCGCTGAGTACTCGCCGAGCAGCGTCAAGCAGGCAGTCTGCGCTTACGGGCGGGCCGAGAAGGCCCAGGTGCAGCGGATGGTGCAGGCCATCCTGCACCTCGACGCTCCGCCGACGCCGGACCACGCCGCCGACGCGCTTGCGGTCGCAATCTGTCATGCGCTCGCCCCGCCGCTGCTGAAGGCCGTCTCCGCGTGATCGGACGGCTCACCGGCACGCCTGTCGCGCGCACGCTCGACGGGGTCGTCCTTGACGTCAACGGGGTGGGCTACCTCCTCCGGCTGACTCTGCGCGCGCTGCGCAAGGCGGAAGGCGAGCGGGAAGTCACGCTCGACACGTACCTCCACGTGCGCGAGGACGCGCTTCAGCTCTACGGATTTGCCGAGCCGGCCGAGCGCGAGCTCTTCGAGCAGCTGCTCTCGGTCTCTGGAGTGGGGCCGAAGGTGGCGCTCGCGATCGTCTCGGGCTCGACCCCGGCCGATCTGCGCCGGGCGATCGCGCGCGAGGACACGTCCCGCTTCATGGCCATCCCGGGCATCGGGAAGAAGACCGCGCAACGGGTCGTGCTCGAGCTGAAGGAGAAGCTCGGCATCGAGCCGGTCGAGGGCG
>Ga0307278_10001731_pt1 | contig 10801 bp, 7 predicted proteins | sample ER_DNA_117_FD_194482 | JGI IMG/M metagenome (GOLD analysis project Ga0307278, IMG submission 194482) | Bulk soil microbial communities from the East River watershed near Crested Butte, Colorado, United States - ER_DNA_117 | ecosystem: Environmental > Terrestrial > Soil > Floodplain | place: USA...
GCCGATCTTGGCGGTCGCCACCTGTTGGGATCCGCCGAAGGCGGTCCAAGCGTTCCGGCGCGCAGCGCCTAGATCTCGTGGGTGATCACGACCCCTCGTCCCTCGCAGGTCGGGCAGGTCTCCGAGAAGCTCTCGAGCAGGCCGCCGGAGACCCGCTTGCGGGTCATCTGCACCAGGCCGAGCGAGGAGACCTCCATCACCTGGCTCTTGGTCTTGTCCCTGGCCAGGGCGGCCCGCAACCGCTCGACGACCGCCTGCTGGTTGCGCTCGAACAGCATGTCGATGAAGTCGATGATGATGATCCCGCCGATGTCGCGCAGGCGGAGCTGGCGGACGATCTCTTCGGCGGCCTCGAGGTTGTTGGCCACCACGGTCTCCTCGAGATTCGACTTGCCCACGAACTTGCCCGTGTTCACGTCGACGACGGTCATCGCCTCGGTCCGGTCGATCACGATCGACCCGCCCGAAGGCAGCCAGACCTTGCGCTCGAGCGCCTTGTGGATCTGCTCGACCACGTGGTGGTGCTCGAACAGCGGCAGCTTGCCGTCGTGGCGGCGGAGCTTGGGCAGCAGGTCGGGGGCGACCTCCTCCAGGTAGTCCTTGACCCGCTCGTACAGCCCGACTTCGTCGACCACCAGCTCGACGAAGTCGGGCGAGAAGATGTCGCGGATGACCCTGACGACCAGCTCGGGCTCGGAGTAGATGACCGCGGGCGCCGACGCCTTCTTGGCCTTGCGCTCGACCGCCTCCCAGCGCGCCTGCAGGCGGGCGAGGTCGGCGCGCAGGTCGTCGGCGGTGGCGCCCTCCGCCGCGGTGCGCACGATCAGCCCGAGGCCCTTGGGCCGGACCTCCTTGAGGATCTCGCGCAGCCGGGAGCGCTCCTCCTCGGGCAGGCGCCGCGAGATCCCGAAGGTGTTGTCCTCCGGCTGCAGCACGAGATAGCGGCCGGCCAGCGACACCTGCGCGGTCAGCCGGGCCCCCTTGGCCCCGATCGGGTCCTTGGTGACCTGGACCAGCACGGACTGGCCTGGCTTCAGCACCTTCTCGATGCGGGGAGCCTCGCCGTCGAGGTCCTCCTCGTTGTAGTTGACCTCGCCGGCGTACAGCACCGCGTTGCGGCCCTTGCCGATGTCGACGAAGGCGGCCTCCATGCCGGGCAGGACGTTCTGGACCCGGCCGAGGTAGATGTTGCCGACGAAGGAACGGCCGGACTTGCGGGTCACGTAGTGCTCGACCAGGGTGCGGCCCTCGAGCACGCCGATCTGGGTGCGCTCGGCGCCCTCGGTCACCAGCATCCGCTTGTCTGGACCGTCCTCGCGCAGGAGCCGCTTCTGCTCCTCGGTCAGGCCGGAGGACCGCCGGCGGCGGCCCCGGTCGGCCTGGCGAGAGCCCTGCCCGGCACGCCCGCGCGAGTCCAGGCGCGTCGAGCTGCCCGCCGCCGGCCTGGCCGGCATGGTGCGGGCCTCGGGCTCAGCGTCCGGCGCGGGTGCGGCGCTGGCGTCCGGGGCGGGCGTGGCGCTGGCAGCCGGGGCGGGCGTGGCGCTGGCAGCCGGCGCCTCGGCGCGCTCCCTGGCGACCGCGCCGAGCCGGCCCCGTCCCCGCCCGCGCGACGGGCGCTCGGGCTTGGCATCGGAGGGGGCGGCGTCGGCCACGGCAGCGGTCCCCCGCTGACCAGGCCGAGGGCGGCCCCCGTCCCGGCCGGCCGGAGCCGCCTCGGCGGCGGCCGTGGCGGCGGCCGTGGCGGCGGCCGGGGCGCCGGACCCGGACCCGCCGTCGGCGACCGCGGCAGCCTCGCCCGCGGGCGGCTCGGTGCGGGTACGGACCTTGGCGGCGGCGCGGCGGCGGCGGCGGGCGCGCGTGCGGGCCGAGCCCCCGGCGCTCTCGTCCTCGTCCTGGCCCTCCTCGTCCTCGCCGGCCGGCGCCGATCCGCGGTGGGGGGACGCCGTGACCGCGATCGCCCCGTCGAGCTCGTCAGGTGCGCCGGCCAGGGCCAGCTCGCCGGCGCCAGGCCCGGTCGCGCGCGCTGCCTTGGTGACCTCGTCCTGCTCCCCGGCTGGTTGGTCGGCCCGGGCCTCGCGCGCTTCAGGCGAGCGGGCCTCGCGCGCTTCAGGCGAGCGGGCCTCGGCCCGCACCTGTGACGGACGCCGGCCCCGGCGGCGGCGGCGCCCTCCGCCCGGTCGGGCCAGCGGCCCGCTGTCTTCGTCCACATCCCCCTCGGCGGGCTCCGCATCGGCCCCCTCGGGCTCGGCGCGAGGCAGGGCCGACGCGGCGGCGGGGGCAGGCGCGGAACCGGCAGGGACAGGCACGGAACCGGCGGCGGCAGGCACGGAACCGGCGGCGGCAGACTCGGCGGCGGCAGACTCGGCGGGGGCCGGGACAGGCGCGGAACCGGCGGCGGCTCGGGCGGGCGCGGAGCCAGGGGGACCGGGCTCGGCGGCGGCCGGGCCGGGCTCGGCGGCGGCCGGGGTAGGCTCGGCGGCGGCCGGGGCAGGCTCGGCGGCGGCCGGGGCAGGCTCGGTCGCCGCCTCGGCAGCGCCGCCCGCGTCCTGGGACGGCGCGGTCTCCTCGGCGGTGGCCGGAGGCACCGGCGCGGCCGGCCGGTCGGTGGTGGCGGTGGCGGTCAGCAGGGGCGGGCTCGCGTCGGCGACCTCGAACGGCGTGGCGGCCCGGCGCCTGCCGGAGCCGGCCCGGCGCCGGCTGGGGGCGGCCCGTCCGTCGCCGGAGGCCGGCTCGCCTCCGTCGGGGCGGGCGGGTGGCGGGCCGCCCGGGAACGACGCGGTCGCGGTGGTCTCCACAGTGGTCACCTGGAAGCGGGGAGGCGTCTCGACCGCCACCGAGGCCGTCGGCGGCGACGCCAGCGGCTCGGCCGGGGGGCTGGCGGGTGGCGGGCCGCCCGGGAACGAGGCGGCGCCCCTGGGCCGCACCGGGGGGACGGCGCCGGGACCGGGCTCGCGGCGGTTCTGGGCCTCGCCGGGTGGTGCGGGTAGGCGCTCGACCGGTGCTTGCCGCTCGACCGGTGCTTGCCGCTCGACCGGTGCTTCATGCGAAGCGGGAGATGTGGGTGTGCCGGAAGGGCCCCGGGCGTCGTCCGCCCGGGACTCGTCGGGGGAAGCCATTGATGCTCCTCACCAAACTCTGGCGGCCACCGACGGGGGCGGCCGAAACCGTTGCGCGCTCGGGGGAGGTTTCCCCCCGGCCGAGCCGGGCTGGACCCTGACCGTCGCACGGGTCCGAGTCGTCCGCCCGGTTGGGCGGCGCCGCCACACCGTCCGGAAGCTCCGGGCTGGGACCGAGCGTCAGCTCGACCCAAGCGGGAACGACCGGCCCGTCGTCTGCGGTGAAGCCGCGATCCCCGTGGCCGGCGCCCCGACCCTCGGGCGGTCCCGGTCCCCCGCCGGCCGGATGGCCGGATCGAACCGGGATGCCCAGAACCTGGGTGAGGCGGCGGCACGGCGTCGGGCCGCACCGCAGGGTGGTATGACGAAAGACGCTTACGAGTCTGCCAGATCAATCTGGTACCGGCAAAGGGTAGGCCGAATTAGCTACTCCCCAGTGTTCCGTCCCCCGCTGTCCCGGGCGCCTCAGAGGTACCGGCGCATGTGGACGTTGAGCAGCAGCCCGACCGCGAGGAGGCTCGAGAGCAGCGACGAGCCGCCGTAGGAGACGAACGGGAGCGGGATGCCGGTGATCGGCATGATGCCGATGGTCATCCCGATGTTGACGAACGCCTGGAAAGCGAACATCGTGACGACCCCGGCGGCGACCAGGGAGCCGAAGGGGTCCCGGGCGATCACCGCGATGCGCAGCCCGCGCCAGAGCAGGACGGCGAACAGCAGCAGCAGCACGGCCGCGCCGGCGAAGCCCAGCTCCTCGCCGATGACTGTGAAGATGAAGTCGGTGCGTTGCTCGGGCACGTACTGGAGGTTGGTCTGGGTGCCGCGCAGGTAGCCCTTGCCGGTGAGGCCGCCCGAGCCGATGGCGATGAGCGCCTGCCGGTAGTTGTAGGTGTAGCCACGGCCACTGGCGTCCGCGCCGGGGTTGACGAAGGCGGTGAGGCGCTCCTTCTGGTACTCCTTGAGCAGGTTGAGCCTGAACATGCCGACCACCCCGAGGCTGCCGACCAGCGCGAGCACCAGCAGCCAGCGCAGCCGGATGCCCCCCACCAGCAGCATGCCGAACAGCACCGCAACGAACACCATGAAGGTGCCGAAGTCGGGCTGGAGCACGATCTCGGCGCTGACCAGGCCGACGATCCCCAGCGCGAGCACCAGCGCCGCGCGCTCGGACCGCTCGGACCGGCCGCCGAGGACGGCGGCCAGGGTGACGATCACGCCCATCTTGGCGAACTCGGACGGCTGGACCTGGTAGGCGCCCAGGCTGAACCACGACTGGGCCCCGTTGGCGGCCGCCCCGAGCGGGGTCAGAACGGCCCCGAGTGCCAGCACCACGGCCCCGAGCACCAGGGCCGCGTACGCCTGCAGCCGCCGGTAGTCGACCAGCGTCACAGCCACCATGCCGGCCAGGCCGAGGCCCAGGCTGAGGAGCTGCCTGCGCATGACCAGGCTCTCGGGCAGGCCCTGCTCGCGCAGGCTCGAGAACGTCGCCGAGTAGATCGCGGCCAAGCCGAGCACGGCCAGCCCGCAGGCGGCCAGCACGACCAGGGGGTCGAGGTGCCGCCAGGGCGACCGCCACGCCAGCGGCCGGTCGGTCGCGGTCTCCCAGCCGAGCCGCGACGCCCGGTCCGACCACGACCCCCACGACTCCTGCATCAGCCCGTCACCTGCTCGCGTCCGCGCCGGCCGCGACCTTGGTCGAGGGTAGCCCGAACAGCTTCTCGTAGACGACCCGGGCGACCGGGGCTGCCGACTCGCCGCCGTGGCCGCCCTCCTCGACCATGACCACCACGACGTACCGGGGGTCGGGGGCCGGGGCATAGGAGGCGAACCAGGCGAAGGGCGCCCTGGGCGGCAGGTCGGCCGTGCCCGTCTTGCCGGCGACCGGGAAGCGGTCGAGCGGGAAGCCACGGAAGGCGGCCGCGGCCGTGCCGGCGCTCGGCACCTGCACGAGACCCTGGCCGACGGCCGCGAAGTCGCCCACCGGCATGCGCACGACCGAGGCCTTGCGGGGCTCGACGGTCCGGATGCGCCTGCGGGTGGCCGGGTTCACGACCTCCTGGGCGACGTGGGGCGCCCACACCGTCCCGCCGTTGGCGAGCGCGCCGTAGGCTGCGGCGAGCTGCAGCGGCGAGACCTGCAGGTCGCCTTGGCCGATGGCGATGTTGAGGTCGTCGCCGCCCTGCCAGTGGTAGCCGTAGCGGCACAGCTCCCGGTAGAGCGTGCTGGTGCCGGCGCAGTACGCCTGCTTGTTCGCCTCCCAGTAGCGGCGGCGCCAGGCCCGGTCGGGCACGGTGCCATCGGCGGCGTAGGGCAGGTCGAGGGCTGGCCGGCGGCCGAACCCGAAGCTGCGCGCGGTGGCCTGCATCTCCTCGCGAACCGGCTCGTGGCGCAGCTCCTGGCCGCGCTCGGCCGCGGCGAAGCGGGCGCCGACCGCGTAGTAGTAGTCGTCGACCGACTCGCGCAGGCTCTTGAGCAGGTCGGTCGGGCCGTGCCCGCCCCGTTTCCAGTCCCGCTTGACGTAGCTGCCGAAGGTGAACGAGCCCGTGGACGGGAACACCGTGGACGGGGTGACGACCCCGGCCCGCAGCGCGGCCATGGCGGTGAACGGCTTCCAGGTCGAGCCGGGCGGGTAGGCGGACTGGACCGCCCGGTCGATCAGCGGCTTGCCGGGGCTGGTGGCGTAGCGGCTGAAGTCGGCCCGTGAGATGCCGTCCACGAACTTCCTGGGGTCGTACTGGGGCAGGCTGGCCAGGGCGAGCACCGAGCCGTCCCTGGGGTCGAGCACGACCGCGGTGGCCGCCTGTGCCGGGTAGGTCCCGCCACGCTCCCGGTCGGGCAGGGAGCGTGCGGTCAGCAGGCCCTCGGCCAGAGCCTGCTCGACGGTGCGCTGGAGGTCGAGGTCGAGGGAGAGGCGGACGTCGTTGCCGGCGACCGGCTCGGTCGAGTCGAGGGTCCGCACCACGTCCCCCTTGGCGTCCACCTCGAGGTCGCGCACACCGGTCCGGCCCCGGAGCAGCCGGTCGTAGGTCAGCTCGACCCCGGCCTTGCCCACGGTGTCGCCCTGCCTGACCCCGCGGAACCGCTTGGAGGCGAGCTCCTGGGGGGAAATTTCGCCCACATAGCCGAGCACGTGGGAGGCGACTGGCCCTGATGGGTATTCGCGCAGGGCGAGTACCTCGGGGACGACGCCGGGGAACTGGTCGGCGTGCTCGGTCAGGTAGAAGAGCTGGGCGACCGGGACGTCCTCGGCCACGGGCACGCCGCGCAGGGGCGACCCGGTGTAGTCACGCAGCCGCTCCTCGATCCTGGCCTTGGGCAGCCCGAGCACCCGGGCCAGCCGACCGACAATGCGGTCACGCTGGTCGCCCAGCTCAGAGGGCTTGACGGTGACCGCCCAGGCGGCCCGGTTACGGACCAGGACCCGGCCCTGGCGGTCGAGGATCCGGCCCCTGGGCGCGTCGACCACGACCTGGCGCACGCGGTTGCCCTCGGCCAGGTCGCCGTAGCGCTCGCCAGCCAGCACCTGCAGGTACCAGAGCCGCGAGAACAGGGCGAGGAAGAGGCCGAGCACGATGAACGAGAGCAGCGACAGGCGGGCGCGCAGCCGCGAATCCTGGTTTTGCACGGAGCCGAGCCTACCAGCGGTAGAGCTTCTCGGATCGGACGCGCTCGGCGAGCAGCCGCACGACCGGGTAGACGAACGGGGTCAGCAGCAGGTTGCAGAGGGCCACGAGCGGGCCCGAGCGGGCAACGAACGACCAGGACGACAGGTCGAGCACGCGCAGCACCAGCCCGGTGCTCCACACCGACACGAGGCTGGCCACACCGGCCAGGGCGAGGTGGACCCAGGCGCTCGGGCTGACCACGTAGACCCGCACCAGCCCCACGGCGTAGCCGACGCTGGTGTAGACGAGCGCGGAGACGCCGACCGGCGGCGCGAACAGCAGGTCGGCGACGAGCCCGGCCCAGAAGCCGAACAGCGCGCCCGAGGTCGGCCCGGAGGCCATGGCCACCGCCACGACCGCCACGACGAGCAGGTCGGGCCGCACCCCGCCGAGGCGGAAGCCGGCCAGCACGGTGGACTCGAGCAGCACGGCAGCCGCGATCACGGCGGCGAGGGCGAGGACCCGGCGCACCGCTCAGCGCCCGATCCCGGTCCGCACCGCGCCCGGGCCCTTGGGCGGCGCCGTGCCCGGGCCCTTGGGCGGCGCCGGCACCGGCGGCTTGGCCACCACCACGGCGACGACGTCGAGGGCAGCCACGTCGGCGTAGGGCCGCACGGCGACGCTCTGGACGAGCCCGCCCGAGGCCGGGCCGACCCGCTCGACCACCCCCACAGGGAGCCCCTGGGGGAAGACCCCGCCCTGGTAGCTCTGGGTGACGACGGTATCGCCCACCTTGACCTGGACGCCGGCCCGGACCGGCTCGAACCCGAGCGGCCCGCTGCCGCCCCCCCGGACGAGGCCGCGGGCCTTGGTCCGGGCCAGGCTCGCGGCCACCCCGCTGGTCGGGTCGACCAGCAGCAGGACGGTGGCGTAGTCGGCGGTCACGGCCACGACCCGGCCGACCAGGCCCTGGGCGTCGATCACGGCCATGTCGCGGGCGACGCCAAGCCTCGCGCCAGCGTCGATCGTCACCGACCACTGGAAGTTGGAGCCCGAGCGGGCCACCACGGTCGCCCCGACGGTCCGGCAGCCGCACCGCCTGGCCATGTTGAGCGCACCCCGGAGCCGCTCGTTCTCGGTGAGCAGGTCCTGGTAGGTGCGCTCCTGGGCCCGCAGCCGGTCGACCTCGGCCTTGAGGCGCCGGTTGTCGCCACGCAGGCCGCCGACCTCGGTGAGGCCGACGAAGAAGCCACCGACCGGGCGGGCCACGGCGCTCACCGCCCGCTGCGCGGGGCCGAACACGCCGACCGTCACCTGCCGCAGCCGGTCCACGGGCCCGCTGGCCGACTCGCGGAAGTCGACCGTGATCACCGTGACCGAGGCGAGCAGGAGCACGGCGAGGATGATGCGGGCGCGGCGCGGGCGATCGTGCAACGTCTGTCAGGAAGGCGGACGCCTCCCAGCCTCCAAAGCGAGCTAGCGGTCTGAGGACGCGATCAGGACCCGTTTCAACGACTCGAACTCCTCCACGCACTTGCCCGACCCGATCGCCACCGAGTGCAGTGGCTCGTCGGCCAGGTGGATCGGCATGCTGGTCTCGTGCTTCAGCCGCTCGTCCAGGCCCCGCAGCAGCGCGCCCCCGCCGGTGAGCACGATGCCCTTGTCCATCACGTCCGCGGCCAGCTCGGGCGGGGTGTGGTCGAGGGTGTTCTTGACCGCGTCGACGATCGCGTTGACCGGCTCCTCGATCGCCTTGCGGATCTCCTCGGCTCCGACCACGATCGTCTTGGGCAGGCCGGTGACGAGGTCGCGGCCGCGGATCTCGGTCTGCGGCTCCTCGGGCAGCGGGTAGGCCGAGCCGATGGTGATCTTGATCTCCTCGGCGGTGCGCTCCCCGAGCATCAGGGAGTACTCCTTCTTCACGTAGCTGATGATGGCCTCGTCCAGCTCGTCGCCTCCGATCCGGATCGACTGGCTGGTCACGATCCCGCCGAGGGAGATGACGGCGACCTCGGTGGTGCCACCGCCGATGTCGACCACCATGTTGCCGGTTGGCTCGTGCACGGGCAGGCCGACGCCGATTGCGGCCGCCATCGGCTCCTCGATGATGAACGCGCCCCTGGCCCCGGCCCGGATGGTGGAGTCGAACACCGCCCGCCGCTCGACCCCGGTGATGCCCGACGGGACGCAGACCACCACCCGCGGCTTGGCGAGGAACTGGCGCCGGTGCACCTTCTGCACGAAGTAGCGGAGCATCTTCTCGGTGGTGTCGAAGTCGGCGATGACGCCGTCGCGCAGGGGCCGGATCGCCACGATGTGCCCGGGAGTGCGGCCGATCATCGCCTTGGCGTCGGACCCCACGGCCAGGATCGCGTTGTTCTTGGTGTTGATGGCGACCACGGACGGCTCGTTGAGCACGATCCCCCGGCCCCGCACGTACACGAGCGTGTTGGCCGTCCCCAGGTCGATCGCCATGTCGCGGCCGAGGAAACGGAAGGCGTTCTGCAACGGAACCAGCTCCTTCGAGCGCATGCAGACCGAGTGCCGGGCGCGCCAGGGCACACAGGAGGGCCGGAGACTCGCGGGGACGCACCCGCGCGGCAGCCCGGCCCTGGAAACCTGGGCATCCTATACCAGCCTGTTGAACTTCCCGATAGCGGCGGGCGGTCCGATCCGCGAGTGCGACCGGCACGCCCAGCCCTGCCTACCCCGCGAGCTCCGGGAAGAACAGGGCCAGCTCGCGAGCTGCCGACGCGGGCGAGTCGGACCCGTGCACGAGATTCTCCCCGATCAGCAGGCCGTAGTCGCCCCGGATCGAGCCGGGCGGCGCGGCGACCGGGTTGGTCGGGCCCATCAGGGTGCGTACCGCGCTTACCGCCTCCGGCCCCTCCACGCAGATCGCGACCAGGGGGCCGCTGGTGATGAACGAGACCAGCTCGTCGAAGAACGGCTTGCCCTCGTGCTCGCCGTAGTGTTGCTTGGCGGTGGCCTCGTCCAGGGTGCGCAGGTCCATCGCGACCAGGCGGAAGCCCTTGCGTTCGAGCCGGCGGACCACCTCGCCGACCAGGCCGCGGGCGACGGCGTCGGGCTTGCACAGGACCAGGGTGCGTTCGTCGGGCATGGGGACCTCCGGTGGAGCGGCGGGCGGCAGCGGTCGGCGCGGTTGGCCTCGGCCTCACCGGGCGCAGCGAGGGCGCGGCGCGGGCGATGATACCGGCTGCCAGCGTCCTCCCAGACCCCAGGCCAGGCAACCCACACCCCAGGCCAGGCAACCCGGAACGCGGGGCGGGCTACGCTGGCCCCGGCCCCATGAGCAGGTCGCGCGCCTCGCCGACGGTGTAGAGCGAGCCGGTCACCACCACCGCCTCGGACTTCCCGGCCCGGTCGATCGCCTGGCGCACGGCCGTGGGCACGTCGGGCGCGACCTCGGCGGTCAGCCCGATCGCCTCCGCCTCCTTGCGGAGCTGCTCGACGCCGGCCGACCGGGGGCTCGAGTTGGCCGTCACCACGAGCCGGCCGGCGGCCGGGGCGAGGCCTTCGAGGATCCCGCGCAGGTCCTTGTCTGCCAGGCAGGCGACCACCAGGGTGCGCCGGTCGACCACGAACTCCTCGAGCAGCGCGGTGGCCAGCGCCCGGGCCCCGGCGGGGTTGTGGGCGCCGTCGAGGAGCACGAGCGGTTGGCGGGACACCACCTCGAGCCGCCCGGGCGAGGTCACCGCGGCGAACCCAGCCCGGATCGTGTCGGCGTCCAGCTCCCGGTCGCCCAGGAAGGCCTGCACCGCGGCCAGCGCGGTGGCGGCGTTCTCGGCCTGGTAGCGGCCGTGCAGCGGCAGGAACACCTCGTCGATCCGGCCCACCGGGGTGCGCAGGTCGAGCACCTGGCCGCCGACGGCGACCCGGCGCCGCTCGAGGGCGTAGTCGCGACCCTCCAGCAGCAGCCGCGCCTCGAGCATCTCGGCCCGCTGCGTCACCAGGGCGAGCACGTCGGGGTCCTGCTCCTGGCTGACCACGGTCGCGGCCGGCTTGATGATGCCCGCCTTCTCGGCCGCCACCGCCACCAATGTGTCGCCCAGCTCGGGA
>Ga0307278_10001732_pt1 | contig 10801 bp, 8 predicted proteins | sample ER_DNA_117_FD_194482 | JGI IMG/M metagenome (GOLD analysis project Ga0307278, IMG submission 194482) | Bulk soil microbial communities from the East River watershed near Crested Butte, Colorado, United States - ER_DNA_117 | ecosystem: Environmental > Terrestrial > Soil > Floodplain | place: USA...
GACCGGCCCGCCCATGGCACCGGCGCTGTTGGGGGGCCGTGGCGGCGGGAGCGGCCGACCTTGGCACCGGCGCTGTTGGGGGGCGGTGGGGGGAGCGAGCGCCCCCCACATCGAATGAGGACTCCGGTCAGCTGAGCTGCCGGCAACATCTTTCAGACACCCGTGAGAAGGAGCCAGTCACGTGAAACCCCTGCTGGGCGCCATGCGCTCGCACGCCTGCGGCGGCCTGCGGGTCACCCACACCGGCCAGGAGGTGCGCCTGGCCGGCTGGGTCGCCCGCCGCCGCGACCACGGTGGGCTCATCTTCCTCGACCTGCGGGACGCGTCCGGCGTCGTCCAGGTCGTCGTGCACCCCGAGCAGGCGCCCGCGGCCGCGGCAGCCGCCCACGAGGTGCGGACCGAGGACTGCGTCCGGGTGACCGGGATGGTGATGCCGCGGCCGGCCGGCAACGAGAACCCGGACCTGCCCACCGGCGAGGTCGAGGTCCTGGCCAGCGACCTGGAGGTGCTCGCCCGCTCGGCCACGCCCCCGTTCCCGGTCGAGGACCGGGTCGAGGTCGACGAGGTCCTGCGGCTGCGCCACCGGTACCTGGACCTGCGCCGCCCGGCCGGGCGGCGGGCGCTCGCGGCCCGGGCCAGGACCAACTCGGTGCTGCGCCGGGTCCTCGAGGAGCGCGGCTTCCTGGAGGTGGAGACCCCTTATCTGACCCGCTCCACGCCGGAGGGGGCGCGCGACTTCCTGGTCCCCACCCACCTGCAGCCGGGCCAGTTCTACGCTCTGCCCCAGTCACCGCAGCTGTTCAAGCAGCTGCTGATGGTGGCCGGCGTCGAGCGCTACTACCAGATCGTGCGCTGCTTCCGGGACGAGGCGCTGCGGGCCGAGCGGCAGCCCGAGTTCACCCAGCTCGACATCGAGTTGTCCTTCATGGACGAGGAGGACGTCTATGGGCTGAGCGAGGAGCTGATGGCCGCGGTGTGGCGCGAGGTCCTGGGCGTCGAGGTGCCGACACCGTTCCCGCGCATGCCCTACGCCGAGGCCATGCGCCGGTTCGGCTCCGACAAGCCGGACCTACGCTACGGCATGGAGCTGGTCGACCTCGGCGAGGTGTTCGCCGGCTCCGGGGTCGGCGTGCTGGCCGGGGCGCTCGAGGCGGGCGGCTCGGTGCTCGGGATCGTCGTGCCCGGCGGCGCGGACCTGACCCGCAAGCAGGTCGACGCCCTGTCGGGCTGGGCCAGGGGCCGGGGCGCCAAGGGCCTGGCCTGGGTGGCGGTCGAGCAGGACGGGCTGCGGTCGCCGCTGGACAAGTTCTTCTCCGAGCCCGAGCGGGCCGGGCTGCGCCGGGCGACCGGCGCGAGCCCCGGGGACCTGGTGCTCATCGTCGCCGACCGGACCCTGCTGGCCCAGACGGTCCTCGGCGAGCTGCGGACCCGGCTGGCGGCCGAGCGCGGGCTGGTGCCCGAGGGCCAGTGGGCGTTCCTGTGGGTCACCGACTTCCCGATGTTCGAGTGGGACGAGCAGGCAGGGCGCTGGGACGCGACCCACCACCCGTTCACCTCGCCCGCGCAGAAGTGGGAGGAGACCTTCCCCGACACCCCGGCCGAGGCCACCGCCCGCGCCTACGACCTGGTCCTCAACGGCGTCGAGCTGGGCGGCGGGAGCATCCGTATCCACCGGGCCGAGGTGCAGCGCAAGGTGTTCGAGCTGCTCGGCATCGACCCGGACGAGGCCGAGCGGAAGTTCGGCTTCCTGCTGCGGGGGCTGTCGTTCGGCGCCCCGCCCCACGGCGGGATCGCCTTCGGCCTTGACCGGGTGGTGAGCGTGGCCCTCGGGGCCGACTCGATCCGCGAGGTGATCGCCTTCCCCAAGACCCAGTCCGGCTCCGACCCGCTGACCGGCGCACCCAGCGAGGTGGCGGACGAGCAGCTGGCTGAGGTCCTGCTGAAGCATCTGCCGAAGCCGTGAGCGCACACCCGGGTGGGTGGGACGTTTGGCGCATCCGCGAGTACTAGGGAAAGCTAGGGTGAACTGACTAGCCTCGGCTTGCCCAGACCGGCTGACGGTGATTGAATACCGCTCGCGGCAGCGCCCGACGGTGTACGTGACCTGGCATTTCGTTTGCGCCAACACTTCGACGTCGGGGACCGTGCTCACGGTCGCGGCAGGCACCCCTACCCGGGGTACCGGAAACGGCCGGGGCGGTCCCCACCCTGTTTTCTTCGTGAGAGCAGGTGCAAACGTCGACCAGGGACGGCACCGTGGAGCGCTGCCGCGCCACGTCCACCGGGGAGCGGTCGCCCCTGGGGTCACCGGTCCTCGGGCTGGGTGTCGTAGATCGTCGCGGTCGGCTCCTCGACCGCCGGCTGGTCAGCAGGTTCCACATGCACCACCGATCGCTTCGTCGCGGGCCAAGGCCAGGCCGGCCCCGTTGCGGTACCCCATTCTCCCCGATGCACCCGACCCCGGCGGACGTAGGATGGGCCGGTCATGGATCTGTTCAGTGCCCGGGCGGACGAGGAGGCGCGCGGCAGCGCTCCGCTCGCCGCCCGCATGCGCCCGCGCACCCTGGACGAGTTCGTCGGCCAGCGGCACGTGCTCGGCCCAGGCAGCGCGCTCCGCTCGCTGGTCGAGGCCGACGAGCTCCGCTCGGTGGTGCTCTGGGGGCCGGCCGGTACCGGCAAGACCTCGCTCGCCCACATCATCGCCGGCGCCACCCGCTCGAAGTTCGAGGAGCTGTCGGCCACCAGCGCCGGGGTCAAGGACGTGCGGGCCGTGCTCGCCGCGGCCCGGGAGCGGCTCGGCGCCCTCGGGCGGCGCACCATCCTGTTCATCGACGAGATCCACCGCTTCAACAAGGCCCAGCAGGACGCGCTCCTGCCCGGGGTCGAGGACCGCACCGTGGTCCTGGTCGGGGCGACCACCGAGAACCCGTTCTTCACCGTCAACGCCCCGCTGATGAGCCGCTCGCTGCTGTTCCGGCTCGAGCCCCTGGACGCCCGGGACCTCGAGACGATCCTGCGCCGCGCCCTGGCCGACCCCGAGCGCGGCCTGGGCGGCAGCGGCCTCGCCCTGGACGACGACGCCCTCGCCCACCTGGTCGACCGGGCCGACGGCGACGCCCGCCACGGGCTGAACGCGCTGGAGGCGGCCGCCCTGGTGGTCGCCTCGCGAGGCGACCGGCGCATCGCCCTGGCCGACATCGAGGACGCCCTGCAGCGCCCCCGGGTGGTCTACGACCGCGCCGGCGACCAGCACTACGACGTCGCCAGCGCCTTCATCAAGAGCATCCGCGGCTCCGACCCCGACGCCGCCCTGCACTACCTGGCCCGCATGCTGGCCGCAGGCGAGGACCCCCGGTTCATCGCCCGCCGCCTGGTCATCTCGGCCAGCGAGGACGTCGGCCTGGCCGACCCGGCCGCGCTGGGGGTGGCGGTGGCCGCCTTCCAGGCGCTCGAGCTCATCGGGCTCCCCGAGGCCCGCCTCAACCTGGCAGAGGCGGTGGTCTACCTCGCCCTCGCGCCCAAGTCCAACAGCGCCTACCTCGCCCTGGCGGCCGCCCAGGCCGAGCTCGAGTCGGGCCGGCCCGGGCGGGTCCCCGGCCACCTGCAGTCCGCCAGCCACCCGGGCGAGAAGGCCTTCGGCATCGGCGCCGGCTACGTCTACCCCCACGACCGGCCGGGCCACTGGGTGGAGCAGCGTTACCTGCCCGAGGGACTCCGGGGCGGCTACTACACCCCGTCGGACCAGGGGCGGGAGCCGCAGTTGGCCGACGCCTGGCAGCGACGAGGTAGACTGCGCGCTGCCGTACCGCCCAGCGATTCCGGGAAGCACCGGGCGGGCGGTCGCACGCCGCCCGAGCCGCCGGTCCGCCGGGAGGTGAGGCGCGCCCGACCGGACCCGCCCGACCCCGAGGAGCCGACCCCGTGAGCATGCTCGACTACGCCTGGTTCGCCGTTGCCGTGCTGGTCGGCGTGGCCGTGATCTTCCTGTGCGCGGTGCTCTGGAACGTGTTCCGGGTCATCGACTCCACCAAGGACCTGATCGACGGGGTGACCAGGCAGACCGTGCCGCTGCTCGGCGAGGTCAACACCACCGTCGGCCTGGTCAACCAGGAGCTCGCCCGGGTCGACGGCATCCTGTCCACCGCCGAGACGGTGGCGGCGTCGGTCGGCGGCATGGTCAACGTCGTCTCCTCCACGATCTCCAGCCCCCTGGTCAAGCTGAGCGCGTTCGCCTACGGGCTGCGCAAGGCGGTGGGCAAGGCGACCGAGGAGGGGCAGCCCACCAAGCGGCGGCGCAGGCGGTTCCGGCGATGACGTGCCGGCGGGTTCGGGCAGCCCCAGGGGGGTGCCCCGGTGAGGCGCCGGAAGGGCCTGGGAACCCCAGGGGATGCCCTGGTGAAGCGCCGGAGGGGTTCGGGCAGCCCCCCGGGGGTGCCCCGGTGACGTGCCGGAGGGGTTCGGGGAGCCCCGCGGGGGTGCCCCGGTGAAGCGACTGTTCTGGGCGACGCTCGGCGTCGGCGCCGGTGCGGCGCTTGGCGTCGGGGCGGTACGCTGGGCATCCAGGACGGCCGAGCGGCTCGCGCCCTCGTCCCTCGGGCGGCGCACGCTGGAGGCGGCCGGCGAGTGGCGGGTCAGGCTGGCCGAGGCGCTCGAGGAGGGCCGCTCGGCCATGGCTGACCGCGAGGCGGAGCTGCGAGCTCAGCACGCCGGACCGGGGAACGAGGCGACCTGACGCCTCGGCCTGGTTCGGCGGGGAGTCCAAGGCTTCCGTCTAGCGAACGAGGTCCAAGCTCATGAACTCGATGGAGATCAGACGCCGGTTCACCGACTACTTCGTCGAGCGCGGGCACCGGCTGGTGCCCTCCAGCTCGCTCATCCCGAACGACCTCACCCTGCTGCTGACCAACGCGGGGATGAACCAGTTCAAGCCCTACTTCCTGGGCGAGGTGCTGCCCGAGTTCACCCGGGCCACCAGCGTGCAGAAGTGCGCCCGCACCGGCGACATCGAGAACGTCGGCCTCACCAGCAGGCACCTGACGTTCTTCGAGATGCTCGGCAACTTCTCGTTCGGCGACTACTTCAAGGCCGAGGCCATCGCCTACGCCCACGAGCTGGTCACCGAGCGCTTCGGCCTCGAGCCCGACCGCCTCTGGGCCACCGTCTACCTCGACGACGACAAGGCCGTCGGCTACTGGCAGGAGGTCGGCATCCCGCTCGAGCGCATCCAGCGGCTCGGCAAGGAGGACAACTTCTGGTCGATGGGCGTGGCCGGCCCGTGCGGCCCGTGCTCGGAGATCCACTACGACCGCGGCCCCGCCTATGGCACGGAGGGCGGCCCTGCGGTCGACCCGGAGCGCTACCTCGAGATCTGGAACCTCGTGTTCATGCAGAACATCCGCGATGACGACTACAACATCGTCGGCGAGCTGCCCAAGAAGAACATCGACACGGGCCTGGGCCTCGAGCGGACGGCGATGGTCCTGCAGGGGGTCCCCAACCTGTTCGAGACCGACGTCTACACCCCCATCCTGCACGTGGTCCAGGACGTCGCCAAGCGGCCGTACGGCCGCGACCACCGCACCGACGTGTCGATCCGGGTCGTCACCGAGCACTCCCGCACCGCCAGCTTCCTGATCGCCGACGGGGTCCTGCCCTCCAACGAGGGCCGCGGCTACGTGCTGCGCCGGCTGCTGCGACGGGCGGTGCGCCACGCCCGCCTGCTGGGCGTGGACGACCTCGCCCTGCCCGCGGTGACCGCGCAGGTGGTCGACACCCTGGGCGAGGCCTGGCCGGAGCTGGTCGAGCAGCGCTCGCTCATCACCCAGGTGGTGGCAAGCGAGGAGGAGTCGTTCTCGCGCACCCTGCGCCAGGGCTCGACCCTGCTCGACTCGGCCATCGCCACCGCCAGGGAGCGGGGCGGCACGGTCCTGGACGGCGAGACCGCGTTCCGGCTCCACGACACCTACGGGTTCCCGCTGGAGCTCACCCTGGAGGCGGCCGAGGAGGCCGGGCTCTCAGTCGACCGGGACAGCTTCGCCGTGCTCATGGAGGACCAGCGGCGCCGGGCCAAGGAGGCCCGCAAGCAGCTCGCGGGCGCCCAGCGCAAGGTCGAGGCGTACCGGGACCTGGCCGCGCGCTTCGGGCCGACCACCTTCGTCGGCTACGAGCGCACCGACGCCGAGGCGCGCATCCTCGGGCTGCTGCACGACGGCGAGGAGCTGACTGCCGCGGCAAAGGGCGACCAGGTCGAGCTGGTCCTGGACCGCTCGCCGTTCTATGCCGAGGGCGGCGGCCAGGTGGGGGACACCGGCACCGTCCGCACCGTCGACGGGGCCGTGCTCGAGGTCACCGACACCCGGCCCGGGCTGCAGGGCTTCCACGTCCACAGCGCCCGGGTGGCCAGCGGCAAGGTGCGTCCCGGCGAGGAGGTCCTGGCCGAGGTCGACGTGCCCCGGCGGGAGGCCGTGGCACGCAGCCACTCGGCCACCCACGTGCTGCACGCGGCCCTGCGCCAGGTGCTGGGCGGGCACGCCAGGCAGCAGGGGTCGCTGGTCGACGCCGGGCGCCTGCGCTTCGACTTCGCCCACTTCTCGGCTGTGGCCCCCGACGAGCTGGCCGAGGTCGAGTCGTTGGTGAACCGCCACCTGATCGAGGACCCGGAGGTCCGGGTCTGGCACGCGACCCAGCCCGAGGCGGTCGCGGCCGGGGCGATCGCCATGTTCGGGGAGAAGTACGGTGAGGTCGTGCGGATCGTGGACATCGGCGACTTCTCCCGCGAGCTGTGCGGCGGCACCCACGTCGGCCACGGCAGCCAGGTCGGACCCGTCCGCATCCTGGGGGAGTCGTCCATCGGGTCGAACCTGCGCCGGGTCGAGGCGCTCACCGGCTTCGACGCGCTCCGCTACGCCGACCTCGAGCGGCGCCTGCTCGCCGAAGTGACCGCGCTGCTGCGCGCGGGCCGGCCCGAGGACGCGCCCGAGCAGCTCCGGCGCAAGCTCGAGCAGCTCGCCGAGGCCCAGCGGGAGCTCGAGCGGGTGAAGGCGGCCGGCCTGGAGGCCCGGGCGGCCGAGCTGGCCGGCCGGGCGGGCGGCGGTGCCGGCCCCTTCTACGTCGTGGAGCAGGTGGGGGAGGCCAACGCCGACGAGCTGCGCCGGATGGCCACGGCCGTGCGCGACCGGCTCGCCGGCCGGCCGGGCGCGGTGGTCCTCGGCGCGACCACCAGCGGCAAGGCGGCGCTGGTGGCCGTGGTCACCAGGGACCTGGCCGACCGCGGCCTGGCCGCCCGCGACGTGCTGATGCCGGCCGCGCGCGCGGTCGGCGGGGGCGCGGGCGGCAAGGGCGACCTGGCCAGCGCCGGCGGCCGGGACCCGTCGCGGCTGGCCGAGGCGCTGGCTGTGGCCGGGGCCGAGGCGCGCCGGCGCATCGAGCCGCTCCACGCCGGGGGCTCTGGGCAGGCGCTCCAGTGACTCCCCTCCGCCAGGGTCGCCACTGGCCCGGATGACCGGTCGCGTCCTCGGCCTGGACGTCGGCAGCCGCCGGCTCGGCGTCGCCGTGTCCGACCCGAGCGGCACGGTCGCCTCGCCCCTGGCCACGCTGCAGCGGCGCGGCCCGGCCGAGGACGCGAGCGCCCTCGGCCGGCTCGCGGCCGAGCAGGAGGCGGCCACGGTGGTGGTCGGGCTCCCGCTCACCCTGGCCGGCCGGGAGGGCCCGGCCGCCGCCGCGGTGCGCGCCTACGTCGGCGAGCTCCGGCCGCTCCTGCCCGGCCTGGTCTTCGACCTGGTCGACGAGCGGCTCTCGACCGCCGCGGCGGAGCGGGCGCTGATCTCGGGGGGCGTCCGCCGCCAGGGCCGGCGGGCCGTGGTCGACCAGGTCGCCGCCAGCCTCTTCCTGCAGACTTGGCTCGACAGGGCGCGGTCGGGGGAGGATGCGCCCGGTCGGCAGCTGGGAGGTCGCGGGTGACCACGAGGGTGGAACGGCGGGTGCGGAGGCGCCGCCGCAGCCGCGGCCTGGTCGTCGTCCTTGCCTTCCTGGTGCTGGTCAGCGGCGTGCTGTACGGGGCGTTCACGCTGACCAGGGGCCGGGACGGGCCGAAGGTGGCGGCCGGCAAGCCGGTCACGCTGACCGTGCTCGCCGGCCAGGGCACCCGGGAGATCGCCACCGAGCTCGAGCGGCTCGGGGTGGTGGACAGTGCCGGGCGCTTCCGCCGGGTGGCCGCCGACCGCGGCCTGGACAGCGCGCTCCGGCCCGGCAGCTACTCGCTCACCACCGGGATGCCGGTCGACCAGGTGCTCGACATCATGGCCAAAGGGCCGGGGGGCATCACGCTGACCATCCCGGAGGGTTTCACCCAGAACCAGATTGTCGAGAAGCTGGTGACGGTGGGCCGCTTCAAGCGGGCCGAGGTCCTCGCCGCCATGCGCGGCCAGAAGCTGATCGCGCCCCACCGGCCCAAGGGCAAGCCGCTCGAAGGCCTGCTGTTCCCCCAGACCTACGAGATCAAGAAGGACGACACCCCGGCAACGGTCGTCCAGGCCATGCTCGACCAGCTCCAGGCCGTGCTCGCCAACTACGACCTGAGCGCGCGCCCGGGCGGCGTGAAGCTGACTCCCTACGAGATCCTCATCGTGGCCAGCATGATCGAGCGGGAGGCGAAGCTGCCCGGCGACCGGCCCAAGGTGGCCGCCGTCATCTACAACCGGCTCCGGCGCGACATGCCGCTCCAGGTCGACGCGACCATCCAGTACGCCTGGCGACTGCGGGGCAAGGTCAAGACCCGGCTCAGCCTCGAGGACCTCAAGATCGGCTCGCCGTACAACACCTACCGCAACGTCGGCCTGCCCCCGACCCCGATCGCCTCGCCCGGCGAGGAGTCCATCCAGGCCGCGCTGCAGCCGTCCAACGCCAACTGGCTCTACTACGTGGTCGTGGCGGCCGACGGCCGCAGCGCCTTCACGGCCGACTACCAGCAGTTCCTCAAGCTCAAGGAGCAGGCCAAGGCCGACGGGGTGGCGTGAGCATGCCCGTTGCCGCTGTGCTCGGCTGGCCGCTCGCGCACACCCTCTCCCCCCGGCTCCACCAGGCCGCCTACCAGGCCGCCGGTCTCCACGGCTGGCGCTACGAGGCCCGCCCGACCCGGCCCGAGGAGCTGCCCGCGGGGCTCGGGCTGGTCCGCTCGGGGGAGCTGGCCGGGGTCAACCTCACCACCCCCCACAAGGAGGCGGCGGCGGCCCTGGTCGACCGGCTGGAGCCCCCCGCCGACGCGCTCGCCGCGGTGAACACGGTGTGGCCGGCGTACGGCGGCCTGGTCGGCGGCAACACCGACGTGGCCGGCGTGCTCTGGGCCCTCGACCGCCAGCTCGGACTGGCGCGCGGCGGCGACCAGGCCGTGCCACCCGGCGGTGGCTGGGACGGCGGCGACCCGGCCGTGCGGCCCCGCGGCGGCTGGGACAGTGCCGGCTGGGACAGTGCCGGCTGGGACAGCGGCGGCTGGGGTGGCGGTGGCTGGGACGGCGGCGGTCCGGCCGTGCTGCTCGGCACCGGCGGGGCCGCGCTGGCCGTCGCGCTCGCGTGGGCCCGCCTGGCCGAGGCTCGTGCCGGCCGCGCCCTGCCGACCAGCCCGCTCACCGTGGTCGGGCGCGACCCGGCCCGGGTGACGCTCGTCGCCCGCCTGGCCGGTCCCGGCGCGGCCAGGCTCGGCTGGGACGCGGCCGCGGACCTGGTCGGCCGGGCAAGGGTGGTCGTCCAGGCGACCACCCTGACCGCCCGGGGCGAGCCCGTGCCCGGCCAGGACAAGCTCGTCCCAGGCGTCCGCCTGCTCGACCTGAACTACGGGCTGCACGCCCAGGGCCTGGTCGCCGCGGCCCGGGCCGCCGGGGCCCGCGCCGCCGTGGACGGGCTCGGCATGCTCTGCGCCCAGGCCGCCGAGGCGATGACCCGCCACACCGGCGCCCGCGCCGACCTCGCGGCCATGGCCGCCGCGGTCGGCCTCACCCTGCCCCCGCCGGACGCCTGACCGCGGGAGCCTGGTTCAAGGCGGTCCGACAAGCGGCGCGCCCACCTCTTCTGTCGTCTGCCGGCCAGTCCACAGGTGCTGGCCCTTCGCTAGGCTCGCCCTAATCGCGATGGTAGGTTCCACGCTCGCTCAAGCGGCCACGAACCCGGAGGTGTGAGCCTGTCATGGAGCGCCGTCCACGTGCGGGCACGTGATGGCCGACCTCTGTGGGCAGGCCCGCAATCGTCAGGTCGAACTGCGTGGGCACTTCCCTGCTCCGGTGCGCATCGAGGTCGCCGAGCTGATCGGTGAGGACCTGTACCTCTTGCGAGTGCGCACCGTGGCCGGCGTGCCGGACGAGACCACGCTCACCGGCACCGAGCTCGCCGAGGCGCTCGACCAAGCCCCCGTCGCGATCTCCGTGGTCGCAGCTCAGGATCTCTTCCGCTGGGTCGAGAGCCATCGCATCCGGCTCGCGTTCGCCCACGACCCCTGCTTCGCGGTCTCCCTCAGCGGCATCCGCGGGCTGCCCCACCAGATCGAGGCGGGCTTGACAGGGACGCCAGGGTCGCTACCATTGCCGTATCAACCTCCCGCAGCGGAGTCAGCTTCGCTGCGTATTCGACCCCCGGGGAGCCCGCTGGCGGCTCCCCGTATCTTTTGCCGCCTGGCGGGTCGAGGGAGGGGGGTGCGCGTGAACCGGGTCCGGGTCTTCATCGACTACTGGAACTTCCAGCTTGCCTGGAACCGGACCATCGGCAAGGGTTGCGACTGGCGAGAGTTGCCCCGCGCGCTCGTACGACACACCGG
>Ga0307278_10001733_pt1 | contig 10800 bp, 11 predicted proteins | sample ER_DNA_117_FD_194482 | JGI IMG/M metagenome (GOLD analysis project Ga0307278, IMG submission 194482) | Bulk soil microbial communities from the East River watershed near Crested Butte, Colorado, United States - ER_DNA_117 | ecosystem: Environmental > Terrestrial > Soil > Floodplain | place...
CGGAACTCGGCCAGGCGGTCGCGGTGCGGTGCGGCGAGCAGGATGCAGAGCCCATCCTCGTTGGGGAAGCTGTAGGCGCAGTCGGGCTCCATGAACCACATCTGCGAGCGGTCGCCGGCCGGCTCCACGCCGCGCCAGTAGGCCCAGTAGAAGAAGCGGTTGTGCGGCCGCACGCGGCCTGGCACACCCGCCATTTGCGCTATTTGCGTGTCGCGCCCATCGGCGGCGACGACGAGGCGCGCGCGCAGTGCGGTGCGCGCGCGGTGACGATCCTCGATCACGACGCCGGGGCGCTCGTTCGCCAGCAGCTCGGTCGCCGTGTGGCCCGAAAGCAGCTCGACACCGGGCGTCTCGGCGGTCATGCGACGCAGGAGCGGATCCAGCACCTCGCGCGTGACGTTGTAGCCGTAGGGCGTGTCCCCGCGATGGTGGATCCAGCCGCCGTAGGGCGTCCACAGGTCGATGGAGTTGCGTACCGCGCCGTGCTCCTCGATGAGCGGCGCGAGCCCGAGCTTCTCGATCGTCGGCGTCGCGCTGGGCTGGATGTAGTGCGTGCAGACGGTCTTGTAGGCGTCGATGTCCGGGCGCTTTTCGACCAGCGCGACACGGGCGCCGCGCTGCGCAAACAGGCGCGCCGCCGTGCAGCCCGCCACGCTCGCGCCGACGACGACGGCGTCGAAGTCGGTCATCCCGCCCGGCGGCGGAGCATCCGCGCCTGCAGGCGCTGAAGCCCCACCATCGCCTTCTCGGCGCGGCTGCCCTGCGCCGGCGCGATGGCGAGCTGGCGCGCCAGGTCGTTGAGGTCATAGAAGGCGCGGTAGCGCGCGATCCGCCCGTCGCGCATCGTCCACAGATCGACGCCCTCGACCTCCATCGAGCGCCCGGTCGGCGCGAACCCGGGCGGATCCAGCGGCCCGGTCATCGTGCCCCGCATCCGCCAGCGCCACGCGACCTGGTCACCCTCCGCGGTGAGGTGCGGGGAGTCCGTCCCGTCGAACCGCAGATCCGGGAAGCCCACCCAACTGCCCCGCATGAACTCCTGCACGGCAGCGACGCCTCTTGCAGGCCCCGGCAGGGCCGGGTCCTCCCAAACGATGTCCTGCGTGAGCAGGTCGGCCATGGCGCCCGGATCGTGGTCGTTCCAGGACGCCATGTAGCGCACGCAGAACGCGGCGAGATCGACGGTGGAGGCGGTGGTGGGCATGGGACGACCCTACGCCCACCGCGTCGCGGGCCGCAAGAGTCGCCGTGCCGCCCTATCGCGGACTGGTCGTTCGAGCGAGGATCGCAGTAGCACGGGGCACGGGCGGAGCGCCAAAGTCAAGCGGTCGACCACGCGCGTGCACTTAATTACTGGTGGCGGTGCCAGGCCGGTGGGCGTATCGTCCGCCCGGTGTCTGGTCTCAGCACAACGGGTGGGTTGTGCACGCTGCGTGCTCGTCGCCTCGGGCCGTTGTCGCGCGGGGCAGGCCTTGGTTTCGTTGCGCTAGCGGTGTTACCCGCGGTTGCGTGGGCAGCGGACGCAACCGATGCGCCAGGCGCGTCAGCCGTTCATGAGACGGCCGAGGCGGTTCGCTGGGGATTTGCCATCGGTCTCGGCGCGGAAGGTGTGTTAATCGGGATCCTCGCCCTACTCGGCGTTCCGGTGATGACGCTGCTCATTGGACACGACAAGCGCGTATCGACATCGAAGACGATCGCGGTGGTCTGGACCCTCGTCGTGGCGGCAGCGCTTTTGGCCGTCGTGTACGCCAGCTTCCTCAACCACCCCCAAGCGCTCGATGCGACGGACGCTGCCGGTGTGATGGGACAGTACGCCCTGCTCTTCGGCGGCCCCCTTGGAGCGGCGATCCTCGCCAAGGGCATCGTGTCCAGCCAGGTGAACAAGAACCCGACGGTCAAGCCGCCCGCGACCAAGACCGGGCCGGCAGATCTGGTCTTGAATGACGCCGGAAGCGCCGACCTGGGAGATTTCCAGTACGTCCTCTTCAACGCCGTGGCGCTCGTCTACGTCGTCGGAACGTTGCTCCACAACCCCGCCAGTGGGTTGCCCCACATTCCCGACGTCCTCCTTGGCCTCACCAGCGTGTCGGCAGTGGGCTATGTCGGCAAGAAGGCTCTTCCGGCCTCGGGCATAGCCTCAGCAACGCTTGCTCCAGACCACGGACCAGTTGGGACTCAGGTGACCATCACCGTGGCCGGCCTCGACCCGCCAGAACAATCGAGTGCCCCGATGTGGGTGCGATTCGGCGCGGACGACCCGGGTCAGGTCGGTTCGGGGCCCGTCGTCGGTGGCCGCGCCACAGTCACGGTCCCGGCGGCTGACGTCAAGCCCACACCGCCAGGGCCGGTGGATGTTTCGGTCATCACCCCAGCTGGAACAGCGCTGGCCGCGGGCCGCTTCACTTACGGCTGAAGAGCTCCGGATCGCCACACGTGGATCCCTGGCTTGGCGACCAGGGTTGCTTTCCGCGCCGGGCAAGCAGATAGTCAGCGCATGGCCGAGCAGTCTCCGAATCTGCTGGTCAGCCGGCGGGAGCGGCAAGCCCTCCGTCTCATCGCGCCCTGGGTGGCGGCGCTCATCGTCCTCTCGATCGTTACCCCGTTGGTTCTGAAGAGCGCCTCGGCACGGATACTGGTGGTCGGGATCGTCTGGGGCGTGGTCTCGGTGGCGGCTGCCTGGCAGGTGAGGGTGGGATTTCGCCGCGCGGTCCGCCGCCGACAGATGAGCCCTAGCGCCCCGTGGTTGAAGGACGGCGATAAGCGCCCGACGCGAAGCCTCGACCTTGCGGGAGTGGAGCTACGAGGCGCACGACTGGCCGGCGCGGACTTGACGCTCGCGGATCTCGCGAAAGCCCGGTTGGAGGGCGCGGATCTGTCCGGAACGCGGCTCGAGCGCGCGCTCCTCGCAGGAGCGCGACTAGACGGAGCCGTGCTACGGCGCGCCCGGATGCAGCACGCGGAACTCACCGACGCACATCTCGAGCGAGCCGACCTGGCTGATGCGATCATAAACAACGCAAACCTGACGGAGGCTCACCTCGATGGGGCGATCCTCCATGGCGCCAATCTTGCCGAGGCTAGCCTCAGGGGCGCAGACCTTCGCCGAGCCGATTTCCGCAAGGCCGACCTGCAAGGCGCGGACCTGACGCGAGCCGACCTTCGTGGAGCCACTCTCGCAGGCGCCAGCCTCAGCCGCGCGTGCTTGCCCGGGGCCAACCTCCGAGGCGCCGATCTCACGGGTGCCACTTTCGACGGTGCCGACCTATCGACAGCTGACCTTCGCGGAGCCGGCTTCGATCCGAAGAGCATCCTGATGGCCAAGCTCGCGGGTGCCGAGTTCGATCCAGAGAGCGACCCACAAGCGAAGCCGTAAAGGAGGTCGAGTGCAGGCGCTTCAGGTCTTCGGGCAGCTCATTTCGGCACTTGTCGCGGCTCTTGGAGCCACCGGGTACGTTCTCGTTCTCGGCGCCATCGTGCTGTGGATTCGGCTCCGTGAGGGGGAGTTCCCGAAGGAAGTGCCGCTCTCGTTCGCTTCCCGCGAGGAACTGCTCGTTCTCGGGGCGCAAGCGCTCGCTGTGTGGCTGGTGCTCGCAGTAGCGCTCGTCGCGCTCGCGGCGCGCCTCATGACCGCGCAGGGCCTGAGCCGCCGCGACATGGTGGCTGACGTCGTGCTGGGAGTCTCGGTCACCGCGGCAACGCAGGCGACAATTGATGGCGCCGAGTTGTGGATCACGGTGCCCATCGTCATCTTGCTCGGACTGAGCATCGTCATGGTGGGCGAAGGGGCGCTCGTCATCCGACCGCCGCTCGCGACATGGATCGCGCCGTTACTTGCCGCGGCGATCGGCGTCCTTCTGCCGCTCGCTGTGGATCGCCTTGGCGACGAGCAGGGGCCTGGCACCCTACTTGCCGCGTGGGCCGCATTCCTAGCCGTGATCCTCTGCCTGCCATCGCTCCGCGCGCAGCGCCTTCGTATCGCCGCGAACGCCGCTGCGGTGAATCGTCTCGAGATGGAGCGTGCCGACCTCGTACCCACGGGGAACACGCCGCCGGTGCCCGGTGCGGCACCGGCACCGCCACGTCTGCAGGAGGTCAACCGCCTGCTGGCCACGTTGCGCGAGCACCTCGCAGCGGCCCGGCGACGCTTTTGGCTGCGTGGGACAGGTGTGGGGATCGCGGCGCTCTTCCTGCTGGGTGGCATCGCGATCGCCTCCCAATTCGAGAAGCAGCACCTCTTCCGGGCGGCGGTTGTCAGCCTGAATACCGGTCGGTGCGTCTCGGCCACGTACCTCTCACGCAATAACGACAACATCGTCCTCGGTGATCAGCGGCGGTACAAGCCCGACAAGCAGGGCAAGCTCCTCATCAAGAGAGACAAGAAAGACCGGCCGCCGGAGAACAAAGTCGTCGTCGTGCCCACCTCGGAGGTGCTCGAGGTTCAGGTCAAGGATCCCACCGCGGCGGGCGTACCCATGACCACGGCGGTGTGCAGCAACGAGGCGCTAATCGCTCCGGACGGGAGCAACGTGGAGCCTTTCCGTGGCCCGAAGGGCGAGAAGGGCGACAACGGCGCAACCGGCAAGACAGGCAAGGGCGACAGGGGCGACCGAGGCCCAACCGGCAAGACCGGCGCAACCGGCGACACGGGACCCAAGGGCGACCGAGGCCCAACCGGCAAGACCGGCGCAACCGGCGACACGGGACCCAAGGGCGACCGAGGCCCAACCGGCAAGACCGGCGCAACCGGCGACGCGGGACCCAAGGGCGACAGGGGACCGAAGGGAGACAAGGGCGAGAAGGGCGATCCGGGCGTCGCCGGGTCAAGGTGAGCCAACGCGCGCCCCGGCGAACGTGGACTAGGTACGACAACGCCGGGACGCGGCGCAGCCCACTTACCGGTCATACATCGCGCCAACCGCGCCGCCGTCAGCGTCAGCGCGCCGAGCATCGGGCCGCAGTCACGCAGGGCGATGTCGTAGTAGCCCGAGTAGGTCAGCAGGTTGACGATGATGCCGCCCAGCCAGGCGGCGACGAGGAGGGCGCCGTAGCGCGGGCGCAGGGCGACGGCCAGGCCGGCGACGACCTCGATGACACCGAGAGAATCGTTTCATCGTCCTGGACAGAATCGTGCCTCGACTGCCGGCGACATGCTGTGATTCGATCACGCTTCCCGAGTGAGGGAGGTGACATGAACATCGAGACGCTCGAGCGCCCCATCGAGCCGCAGTCGGCCATCATGAAGGGCAACTGACCGTCCCGCGGGGTCGCTCCTTGTCGGGCGCGGCCCCGCTTCGTTTGCCTTGTCATTCCTGCAGCCGAGCGCAGTCAACAAGTGGCAAGTCGTCCGCGACCGCAACTCGTTGCTAGCTTGCCGGTACGCCTATGGCTTCCGCAGACGCCCTCGACGCAAGTGTGCTCAAGGCGTTGGGCCATCCGTTGCGCATGCGCCTATTGACGTTCATCACCGAGCGCGGCGAGGCGAGCCCGGTGGAGATGTCGCGCGCGCTCGACCAGCCGCTCACCAGTGTCAGCCACCACACGCGCGTTCTGCGCGACCTGGGATACATCGAGCTCGCCCGCACCCAGCCACGTCGCGGTGCACTGGAGCACTACTACCGCGCGACCGCGCCCCCGTTTCTCGACGACCAGCACTGGGAGCTGCTCCCTGCCCCGGCCCGTCGCCGTGTGGCAGCGCAGCTGTTCCGTCAAGTCTTCCGGGACGCTGCCACCGCCGGTCAGAGTGGCGGCTTCGACGCCGCGAGCGCACACATCGCGCGGATGGTGCTCGATCTCGACGCGCGTGGTTGGCGCGACCTGTCCCGGGCCGTGCTCACGCTCCTCAGACGGGCCGAAGCGATTCAGGCGCGCAGCGACGCACGGCGCGATGGCGGGCGTGCCGAACCTGAGGAGGCGCGCCCTTCGGAGCTCGCGATCTTGCACTTCGCAGTCCCGAAACCGGCAACCGGGCCGGATCGGCCCGCGCGCCGTGCCCGGCCTCCTCGACTTCCCTGAGCTCTAACGGTCATAGACCGTCGCCAGCCGCGCCAGCGTCAGCGCCCCGAGCATGAGGCCGAAGTCGCGCAGGGCGATGTCGTAGTAGCCCGAGTAGGTGAGCAGGTTGACGATGATGCCGCCCAGCCAGGCGGCGACGAGGAGGGCGCCGTAGCGCGGGCGCAGGGCGACGGCCAGGCCGGCGACGATCTCGATGACGCCGATGGCGTACATAGCGTCGTCGGCGCTGCCGGGCAGGATGTCGTTGATCCAGGGCGCCAGGTAGACGCTCCAGTCGACCATGACGTTGGCGAACTTGTCGAGGCCGAAGAGGATCGGCGCGACCGTGAATCCGATGCGCAGCAGGGTGAAGGCCTGGAACGCGGGATCGGTGCGCAGGCGGGTCGAAGCGGTGGTGGTCGGCGCGGTGGACGCGCCGACGGTGGTGGCGGACATGGGGCTCCTTGTGACCGGGTACAAGGAGTTGGCGTTCGGGCGGCCCCGCGGTCTTACGTCGCGTCGGCGGACGCGGTGTCGGCTGCCACCAGCGCCGTGAGGCTCTCGTGGTCCTCCTGGCAGGCCGGGCAGCCCTCCAGGTGAGCACGCATGCCGGGCACCGCCGCGTCGGCGTCGGCGCCGGCCAGCGCGAGCTCGACGTGGCGGTCGAGCTGCTCGAAGCACGCCTCGCAGGTCAGCTCGGGCCCCGCGGGGCCGAGGACGCGGCGCAGGCGCTGGAGATGGTCCTGGTCCGGGGTCATGGCGAGGTCCCACGGTCGTGGAGGTCGGGATCGAGGCCGCGCGCGGCCAGGCAGGCGCGCAACCGGCGGCGCGCGTCGTGCAGGGTCTTGTAGAGCGCGCCGCGTGTGGTCTGAAGGCGCTCGGCCAGCACGTCGATCGGCACGTCGTTGAGGGTGACGGCGACGAGCACCTCGCGCTGATGGGGCGTGAGGTCGTCCGCGATCGCCTCGCCGACGGCGGCCAGCAGCTCCGCCATCTGGGCGTCGTAGTACGGCGAGGCGCCGGGATCGGCGAACGCCGGCCAGCCCGCGGGCTCCAGCGTGACCTCGCGGTCGTTCCACGCGCGCCGGCGCATCTTCACGCCGGCCTCGAGCAGGGCGAACTTGTAGGCCCAGGTCGTGAAGCGGCTCTCGCCGCGGTAGTCGTCGAGCTTGGCCAGCACCGCGACGAGGGCGTCGTGGGCGCTCTGGTGCGCGACGTCGTCGAGCTGCTCGCGGCCGACGTGGCGCGCCGCGCCGGACCGGCGACGGACCTCGAAGCGCGCCGCGCGCAGCAGCAGCTCGTGTAGACGCCCTACCGCCTCGGCGTGCGTGCGCGAGTCATCTGAGCGCAGCGACACCAGCCACTCGCGCGAAGCGTCGTCGGGAGCCGGCTGGATGGCGGGGCGCGCGCTGATGGGGAGCGCGACGCTATCGCGCAGGCGCCGGGCGCGGTGAGTCGGCAGCGCCTCGACGTGCTCGCGGCGATGGTGGGCAGCGGCGTCCATCATCTCCTTGGCGGCACCGCGTCACCTGCTCTTACCCCGTAAGACCCGCGCCCGTCCGGACACCAACGCTGCGATGAGCGACCGAGCCCTGCAGCTTCTGGACGACACCGCCCCTGCCACCGGCGGCCGACAAATCGACATGAGCGCCGCCCGCCGCGCCGCCCGCGAGCTGCTGGTCGCGCTTGGAGCCGATCTCGAGGACGAGGGCCTGCGGGAGACGCCACGGCGGATGGTGGAGGTCTACGCCGAGCTGCTGACCCCGCAGGACTTCGCCCCCACGACCTTCCCCAACGACCAGGGCTACGACGAGCTCGTCGTCGCGTGCGACATCCCCTTCCATGCGCTGTGCATGCACCACCTGCTGCCCTTCCACGGCGTCGCGCACGTCGGCTACCTGCCCGGCGAGCGGATCATCGGCCTGTCCAAGCTCGCCCGCGTCGTGGACCTCTTCGCGCGCGACCTGCAGGTCCAGGAGCGCCTGACCGAGCAGATCGCCGGCTGGCTCGAGGCGCACCTGCGCGCGAAGGGCCTCGGCGTCGTGCTCGAGGCCGAGCACATGTGCATGTCGATGCGCGGGGTGCAGAAGCCCGGCGCGCGGACGGTGACCTCGGCGCTGCGCGGCACCGTGCGCGACGACCCGCGCACGCGCCAGGAGTTCCTGGACCTCACGCGCCGGCGTCAGTAGCGCTCGCTGATGGCCCGGTCGATGTCGCGCTGCTGATCGCGCGACTTCATCGACTCGCGCTTGTCGAAGCGGTCCTTGCCGCGGCCCAGCGCGATCTCGACCTTGGCCCGCGCCCCTGAGAAGTAGATGCGCGTGGGCACGAGGGTCAGGCCGCGCTCCTGGGTCTTGGCGACCATGCGCTCGATCTCGCGCTTGTGGGCCAGCAGCTTGCGCGGGCGGTCGGGGTCGTGGTTCTCGCGGCTGGCCGGCCCGTAGGGCGGGATGTGGACGTTGTGCAGCCACAGCTCGCCGTCGCGCACCTGCGCGTAGCCGTCCTTGATCTGCGCCGTCCCGCTGCGCAGCGCCTTGACCTCCGTGCCGGCGAGCACGACGCCGCACTCGAGCCTGTCGGTGAGGTCGTAGCGGAAGCTCGCATAGCGATTGGTGGCGACGTCGCCTGGTGCAACCTTGCGTTTCTTGCCCTTGGCCATCCCCGACCACAGTAGCCTCCCCACCGTGAGGAGGGCTCTGGCCGTGGCGATCCTGCTGGCGTTGGCGACGTGCGCCGCGCTGCCCGCCGCCGCACTCGCCAAGCGCGCGCCGTCGCGCCTGCGCGCCTTCAGCTCGTGCCCCTCCCTGGTCGACTACGCCAAGGGCCACTTCGCGCAGACGAAAGGCGCGGCAGGCGGTGGCGTGACGCCCTTGGCGGAGCCGACGATCCCCGGACGTACGCCGGCCGATACGACGACCGCCCCGTCGGCACCGAGCGCGAGCGCGAAGGAGGCGGCGCCGACCTACTCGACCACGAACGTGCAGGAGGAGGGCGTCGACGAGCCCGACGTGGTCAAGACGGACGGCACGACGATCTTCACCGTCGCCGGCGAGACGCTGTACGCGGTCGCAGCGACGGGCCCTGGCGCGCCCCGGATCGCCGGGACGCTGGCCCTCGGGCGCTCCGGCGGCGACCTGCTGCTGCGCGGCCAGCGCCTGCTCGTGATCCAGAGCGCCGGCCCGGTCTTCGACAAGCCGGTGGCCAGCGGCGGCGTCGCCCGGCTCGCCCCGGTGGCGACCCAGGAACAGACGCTCATCACCGAGGTCGACGTCCGCGACCCCGCGGCCCTGAAGGTGGCGCGCACGCTGACGCTCGACGGCCAGTACGTCAACGCGCGCCAGAACGGCGCCACCGCGCGCGTCGTGCTCTCCTCCACGCCCCGGGCCTACGCGCTGGCCGACGTGCGCGGCCGCGCGTCGGGCTGGCTGCCGCGCTCGCGCTTCGCCTCGAGGATCTCCGGCCGCCATCGCACCCGCAAGATCGTCGCGTGCCGCGCGGTGCGCCGGCCGCCTTCGTTCTCGGGGCTCGCGACGGTGTCGATCCTCACCATCAACCTCGACAAGGGCCTGTGGGAGGTCGACGCCGACGCGGTCATGACCGACGCGCAGACCGTCTACGGCTCGGCGGGCCACCTCTACGTGGCGACCCAGCGGTGGATCGATCCCCAGACCCAGCCGAGCGACCTGCCGACGACCTCGACGCTCATCCACCGTTTCGACGTCGGCGACCCCGACCGAACGACCTACGAAGCCAGCGGCGAGGTGCCGGGCTACCTGCTCAACCAGTACTCGCTCTCCGAGCAGGCCGGCGACCTGCGCGTGGCCTCGACCGCCGATCCCGTGTGGTGGCAGGGCCAGCAGCAGGGCTCCTCCCAGAGCCACGTGACCGTCCTGCGCCGGCAGGGCTCGACGCTCGCCCCCATCGGGCGCGTGTCGGGGCTGGGCCAGGGGCAGCGCATCTACTCCGTGCGCTTCATCGGCGACGTGGGCTACGTCGTGACCTTCCGCCAGGTCGATCCGCTCTACACCATCGGCCTCGCCAATCCCACGGCACCGAAGGTCCTCGGCGAGCTCGAGCTGCTCGGCTACTCGGCCTATCTGCACCCGATCGCGGACGACCTGCTGCTCGGCGTCGGGCAGGACGCGACGCCGGAGGGCCGGACGAAGGGCGTGCAGGTGTCGCTCTTCGGCGTCGGCGATCCGGCGCATCCCAAGTTGCTGGCCCAGCACGCGCTGGGCGCCGCGTCCTCCTCGCAGGTCGAGTTCGACAGCCACGCGTTCCTGTACTGGGCGCCGCGCCAGCTCGTCGTCCTGCCCGTGCAGGTCTTCGACTCCGCCGGCTCGTCGTCGCCCGGCTTCACCGGCGCGGTCGCACTGAAGGTCGACGGCTCGGGAATCGCGGAGACCGGCCGCGTCGCGCACGATCCGACCGACGGCTACGTCCCGCCCATCACCCGCTCGATCGTCATCGGCGACCAGCTGCTCACGGTGTCCGACGGCGGCGTGCTGGCGAGCGCGCTCGACGGCTTCGCGCGGGTCGGGTGGCTGGCGTTCCCGCAGCCTGCGGGGTCGTCGTCGCCGGGGTCGCCGGGGCCGGGCTGAGTGCGGATCTCCGCGGGCGTCGCGCGGCGCTGCGCCGCGCTTACAGCATCATCGAGGGAAGGGAGCGAGCGGCGATCGGGGCGATCGGGGCGCCCGCGGCTCCCTCCGGCGCTCGCTGCCGTCGATTGTCGCATTTGTTGGCCTCAGGCAAACAAACCTGACAATGGATGCCGAGCCGAGCGCCAACGCGCCAACGTGGAGCCGC
>Ga0307278_10001735_pt1 | contig 10793 bp, 8 predicted proteins | sample ER_DNA_117_FD_194482 | JGI IMG/M metagenome (GOLD analysis project Ga0307278, IMG submission 194482) | Bulk soil microbial communities from the East River watershed near Crested Butte, Colorado, United States - ER_DNA_117 | ecosystem: Environmental > Terrestrial > Soil > Floodplain | place: USA...
AGGCAACCTGCGGGCGCGAATGTCGTCCAGCGCGCCGGCGACCAACCGCGCACCGAGCCCCTTGTTCTCGAGCGACGGCAAAACCGCGGTGTGGATCAGCACCATGTGGTCCGGCGTCAGGCGGTAGACGATCTCGCCGACCACCTGCTCGTCGAGCACGAGCTCATAACGCGACGCGCCTGGATTGTCCCGCACGGCGATGTTCTCCGCGCTTCCCTTCGGGTCGCGGTCGCTGTCCTCCACCCGCTTGAGCCTAGCCCGCCGGTATAAGGCTGGGCGAAGGAGCCCGAGGGCTTCGGGAGAAAGCAACACCCAGCATTCGGCTCTACCATGGAGCCACGGGGCGTTAGCTCAGCTGGGAGAGCGCCGGTTCGCGTAACCGAGACTCGATGCAAAGATGCTGCAAAGGGGACCTGCGCGCCAGTGGCGCGCCAGATCCCCGGCTCTAGCGACCGCCTCCTGATGTGCGACCAGGCGGTAAGGAGCGTCAGTACTGGTTTCCAGCGGGACGTCTACCTGCGAGCTACCGACGCATCGAAGGTCGACTTCCATAATCGCGCGCGCGTGAACGTATTAACAGCGAGACAGGCGGCTAGCTGCGCAACGCCGGGGCAGCGGGCGACGCGGCGCTGCGGCACGGGCCGACAGGCGAGTCACGACGCGCGCGTTTGCGATCGAGTCTTCCGGCGTGCGATTAAGGGGGCCAAGCACACGTGTTCCGCAGTCATGAGCTCGAGGCAGTGAGGCCGCCCGATATAGGCGGCCCCATCCTCTCAGCCTACGCGTGCGCCGAAGCAGGTGTCACAGGCGCCGCTTCCGGCTCTTTCTGCCCGCCGTCCAACCGAAACGGCGGGTATTGATCGGTCATCAATGCCGCGTATGCGACGACACGAAGGACCCACCTGTTCAAACCGACAATCAGATCGAACAGCCCTCGCGGATAACGCCCGGTGAAGAGCAGTGCCACAGCAGCAACGAGGACGAGCAAGCCGATCAGGCCCGACCACGGCGATGTGAGCTCCCACGCTCCCACCTGTCCGATCCAATAGGCGCCGCCGCCGACAAACACACCGATGATCAGCAGTTGGGGGAACGCGAGCACGAGCCGTGCGAATGCCGTGAGTCGCGACTGCCTGGGCGGATACGCGACGTCGAGCGTCGTGGGATAGTCGGGCTCCGCACCGAACGAGAACGGCGGATACCGATCGGTGCCGAGCGCGCCGTACGAGTAATACGACACGCGCCATGTCCAGCGTAGTACTCCAAGGTTGAAGCTGAAGATCCCGCGCGGGTACCGGCCGGTGATGACGACGGCGAACCATGCCACAACCGTCGTGACGAAAAACGCTGCCCACAGAAAAGCGAGCACGATCACATGAGGGATGACAAGCAGCCACTTGACGAGCCAGAGGCCGCGACTGAGCGGCTCATCGAGGCGGGCAACGAGGGCCGCAGGGTAGGTCGCGGCTCGCCCGGCGGACGTGCGTGAAGCTTCGCGTGAAGCTTCCTCGGTCTGGGAATCGCCCGAGACTGCGGGTGCTCCGCCGGCGCGGCTTCCGCCCCGCGCGATCAGGAACACGGCGATCCCAAGGATCGCTACGCCGAGCGTGAGCAGCCCCGCTGCTAGCCAGCCGAGGTAACCGACGTCGGCCCCGACCTTCACATCGGCAGCGACGCCTTTCGAAGCATCCGCGTTCATAAGCACGATCGACCAGTTGCCCTCGCGGAGCTTCCAGCGAAGCGGCATCGAACTACGTGTTGACGCGACCCAGATGCTCTGGGATGCCGGTCGCGCGGGCGGCTGTGTCCCCGCTACCGAGTCGTACTCCTGATCGGACGTCGCGACGTCGTAGTCACGAAGTTTCGAATGCGAGACATGTGCGAGGTACGCATCTACGTCGCGTTGCAGCGCAACGCCGAGGAAGGGCGGCCGGCCCGGCGCGCCGTGCGCAGCGATCCTGATTTCCACGAGCTTCCCGTTGTCGGCGAAGCCCGGCAGGTGGTGAACCTTGACTCCGTTGTGGACGACGGCGTACGAGTTACTCTCAACGCGATGAGCGGACTGCGTGAAGAAGCCGGACGAGTCGCGCTGCGTCTGGTCGACCCAGAGCACACCGCCTCCCCCGGCCAGCAACGCCAGTGCAATTACGCCGGCGATGCTGCCGATGACGATGAGGGCGACGCTTCGCACGGGCGAGCGTCCCTGGTTCGGGTCTACAGACACGTTTCGACTCCTTAGGTTGACTCCGTCACCCTCACACACGCAGTGAGGCGCATTCGCGTGCTAGCCCCCGGATGCTTGGTACGGGTCACTGGCGTGTTTACGACGCGTCAGCGGTCGTTGGTTCACTCGACCCCGACGGCAGCGGCGACGACTTCCCGTCCTTCACGGCCTCTAGGCCGGGTCGCGTATCGAACGCGTCGCGCTTACCCACAACCCGGCCGCAGTCGAACCTAGCTCGCACGCACTGCGCTGCCTAGACGCTCATTGGGACGGCACGCCGCGATGGACTAAGAATCCGTTGGGGTTCCGTTGGGGTGCGGCGACGAAAAGGCCCTAGCTGTCTCGCTTGTTCTTGCCTGAAAAGGCGAGCCCCAAGAAGACCGCAGCAAAGACCACGAAGACCACGCCTATGCCCGAGGAATCGCGGGTGAAGTCGACGATCGCGACTATGAGGAAGAGGACGCCTGCCAGCGCGTTGCCTAGTGCTTGTCTCGACATGTCAGAGCTGTAACTGCCGAGTGCAGCGCTTTGTGAGACGTGGTCGGACGGCCGGGTGGCGAGCCGAACGCCTAGCGCTTTCCGGACTCGGCGTCACCTTTGATACGTCGACTCGCACGACTGATACCGAGCAACTTCCGGATCGCTTCGGTAGGCGACAAACGAGCCGAGCTCAACGCCCCGAAAGGGGCGCAGGAGCAGACGCTCAGTCCTGATCTCAACCATCGGGCGGAAGTTACGAGGTGCGGATGACTTCAGCAACATGCCTCTTGTGCTGTCGCCGCCCGAGCCCGCGCTGGGCGGCGACAGCACAAGCTTTGGTCTTGTCGTTACACCGCCTGCGCCGCGGCTTCCGCGTGAACGGGTGACGCTTCAACGCGGAGGATCCGGGCGAGACGTGCAGGCAACCACCAATTCCATCTGCCGAGGATTGCGACGGTCGCGGGTGCGAGCAGGCCGCGGATAATCGTGGCGTCGATCAAGATCCCACCACCGAGCGCGGTCGCGAACATCTTCGCCTCCGTTCCTGGGGTCGAACTGAATGCGACGAATGCGAGCCCGAGGATCAACGCGGCACTCGTCACGAGACGGCCGGTTCTGCCAATCCCTTCGATGACAGCGCTCGGCGTCGACCCTGTGCGATCGTAGGACTCGCGCATGCGGCTGATAATGAACACCTGGTAGTCCATCGAGATGCCAAAGAGGAACGCGAACACGACGATCGGCATCTCGACGTTGATCGCATGCGTTGCTTCGATGCCCCAGATGCCGGAGCCGAAGCCGTGCTGGAAGACGAGCACGAGCAGTCCCCAGGCAGCAGCGACGGAGAGCAGGTTCAGGAGGACCGCCTTGAGGGGCAGGATGAGCGACCGGAACGCGCGAGCGAGGAGCAGGAACGTGGCTGCGGAGATGAGGAGGATCAGCAGCGGGAAGTTGCTGTAGACGGCGTCGAGGAAGTCCGCACCCTGCGCTGCCTCGCCGCCAATGGCGACCTCGCCTTCGACCGTCCCGGCACGCAGCCGATCGAGCGTTGCGCGGCCCGCCGGAGAGTTCCCGTCCTCTGTCGGGATAACCGTGACGAGAGCCGTTCCGTCTCGGCGCCCATCGGCGGGCGCGACCGCCGCGCGGACGCCCTTGACCGTTGCGAAGGTCTTAGCGACAGCTGCGGGGTTGCCCGATTCGACGAGCGCGTCGAACGGCGAGAGCGGTCCGGTGCCGATTCCTGAACCGGTGAGGTTGTCGAGTGCGATACGGGCCGAGCCCTCCCGCGCAAGCGAGTTCGCACGGGGGTTCCCGAATTGAATCGTCGACGCAGCGACGACGAGGGCACCAAGGATCAACAGGGATACTCCAGCCGCGATCCAGCGGTGCCGGACGACGAACTGCGCCCACGAAGACCACGCACGGCTTGGGCGAGCGTCACGCTGGTTGCGCGGCCAGTCGACCTTCGGGCCGACCGTGGAGAGGACGACCGGCAGCAGGGTGACGCCGACGGCGACGCTGACGAGCGCGATCAGCAGACCAGCGATTCCGATGCTGCGAAGCGCAGGGATCGGCACCGCGAGCAGCGCCATGAGCGAAATGCCGACCGTGGTGCCACTGAAGACGACGGCGGCGCCTGCGTGCTGCATCGCGTTCAGCACGGCCTGGTCGTTCGTCATGCCAGGCTGCTGTCGTTCTTCTCTCCAGCGGACGACAATCAGCAGCGCGTAGTCGATCGCGATCCCAAGTCCGATCAGCGCGACCAGGAACTGCACGATCACGGAGACGCTTGTAACGGTCGTGAGCGGCCAGATCAGGAGAAAGGTCGTCGGGATGGCGACGACCGCCATCAGCAGCGGGATGACCGCGGTGAACGAGCGGAACACGAAGGCGAGCACGAGGAGCGCGCCGAGTGCCGCCAGGAGAGTCCCGATCAACACGCCTGTTCCGGTGCCGCCCGTGTCGTTTCCGGTTGCGCGGAGTGCGTCGAGCCCGGTGACCCGCACGCTCGCCCCTCGGACGGTGACACCGGCCAGTGCCTTCTGTGCGAGCCGTGCTTCCGGCTGTCCCTGGTCGACGCCACCGCGAGCGGGGATGTCGACGAGCGCGAACGTCGTGCGGCCGTCGGCCGAGACGAACGACCGGTCGCCGGTCGAGGCGTAGGACGCGATCCGCGCCTTCGGAAGTGCCTTGCTCACATGTGCGAGCGCAGCTGCGAGTTCGCTTCTGACGCCAGGGGAGTCAACCGTCGTTCCCTTCGGCAGCTGCACAACGGGGACAAGCGGAGCAACGTCGCCTCCGCTGCCGTAGATCGTGGCGATCTGCTGATTTGCTTCGAAGCCCTCTCCGCCAGGAACACTGAACTGCTGCGAGAGGGACTTTCCGGCCGGGCCGATCGCTGCGAACGCGGCGATCGTGACTGCAACCCAGAAGCCGGTGACGAGTCGTTTGTGCCTGAGAGTCCAGCGGGCGAGTGCGGGCATGGCCTGCGTTCCTTTCGATGACGGGGCACCATGTGTGCCAGTGGCACCGAGGTTCGCTCGCCAGCCGGGCTTCGACAATCGGTCGTAGGGCTATCGTCGAGTAACCAAAGTCGGTTCGTCGATCGCCTTCGGTCGAATGGTCAACCGCGGCCGCGGCGCCTAGTCTGGGTGGCATGACCACTCTTCGCCTCCGTGCCGCCACGTTCGTCCGCCCTGAAGAGGGCGACGTGCCCGCGGCGCGGAGGTCGCGGCGCGACTGGATCGTCGACGGCACGCTGTTCCTGCTCGCGACCGGGATGGGCGCCTTGGCGCTCGCTGACCAAGTCGGCCGCGGGTTGGACTCGCCCCTGCTGGTATTCGACGCGATTGGTGGCGCGGCACTCTGCTTCGCTCTGTGGTGGCGGCGGCGATGGCCCTTCGCTCTAGGGCTGGCCTCCGTCCCGATGCAGGCTTTCTCCTCCTCAGCGGGCGTGGCCGCCCTAATCATGTTGTTCACGGTCGCCGCATACCGCCGCTGGCAGCTAGCGGCTCTGATCGCCGGACTGCAGCTCGCCGTGCTGCCCGTGTACCGCAGCGTGCAACCCGACGACAACTCGCTGCCGCGGTGGGCGTACTTCGCCCTCGTCACACTGGCCATGACGGCCATCGTCGCGTGGGGCATGTTCGTCCGCGGGCGCCGCGAGTCACGCCAGGAGCGGGTGCGCCACGCTGGGGCCGAGCAGCAGCTGCTCGTCGAGCAGGCCCGTCACTCCGAGCGCACCCGGATCGCGCGCGAGATGCACGACGTGCTTGCCCACCGGATCTCGCTGCTGAGCCTGCACGCCGGCGCGCTCGAGTTCCGGCCGGACGCACCGCCCGAGGAAGTCGCGCGCGCAGCCGCGGTGATCCGCGCCAGCGCACACCAAGCCCTCGAGGACCTACGCACGGTGATCGGAATTCTGCGCGACGGGGCCGACGGCGAGGCGCCGCCGCCTCCTCAGCCCACGCTTGCAGCGCTGCCCGAGCTACTCGAGGAGTCACGCGCGGCCGGGATGCGCTTGCGCGCAGACGTGCGCGTTGCGGACTTGGCGGCGGTCCCGGACTCGGTCGGCCGCCACGCGCTGCGGATCGTCCAGGAGGCGCTGACGAACGCGCGCAAACATGCGGCGTCGGCCGCGGTCGACCTGCGCCTCGAAGGCGCCCCCGGCGACGGGCTGACCATCGAGGTTCGCAACCCGGCGCCAGTCCTAGCCGCCGGCGCATCGGAAATCCCCGGCGCCGGGACCGGCCTCGTCGGAGTAGCCGAGCGCGCCACGCTTTCCGGTGGCCACCTCGAGCACGGACTCGACGAGGCCGGCGACTTCCGCCTTCGCGCTTGGCTGCCGTGGCCGCTGTGAGCAAGCAGATCCGAGTGCTTGTCGTCGACGACGACGCGCTCGTTCGCGCGGGGCTGTCGATGCTGCTCGCAGGCGCCGAGGGGATCGCCGTCGTTGGGGAGGCCGCGGACGGCAGCGACGTCGCCCAGGCAGTGGCCGAGCACGAACCCGATGTCGTGCTGATGGACATCCGCATGCCCGGCATGGACGGCCTGGCCGCCACTGAGCTCGTGCGCGCGCAGGGCGACGCGCCCGAAGTAATCGTCCTCACGACATTCGAGGTCGACGACTACGTGCTGCGCGCGCTGCGCGCCGGCGCAAGCGGGTTCTTGCTCAAAGATACGTCGCCAGCCGACATCGTCCGCGCCGTGCGGGCCGTCGCCGCGGGCGAGCCGATGCTCTCGCCCACCATCACCCGCCGGTTGATCGGCCACCTGAGAGACGGCGAGGCCGACGACCGCAGGCGCCACGCGCGCGAGCAGCTCAACCGCCTCACCGAACGCGAGCGCGAGGTTGCCGTTGCAATCGGACAGGGCAAGTCGAACGCCGAGATCAGCCGCGAGCTCTACATGAGTGTCGCGACCGCCAAGGCACACGTCTCGCGCGTGCTCGAGAAGCTCGAGTTCAACAATCGCGTCCAGATCGCCCTGCTCGCCCACGACGCCGGGCAAGCATGACCAATACCGTCGCTTTCCGCCCGTCCTCCACCAGCTTTGGAAGTTGGGGTTTGAGCGTGGACGCCGCCGTCTAAGCTGAAACGCTGACCGCGTCAGCTTGGGTGTCACCTTCTGCGGCCGACGCGGGCTCCGGAATGGGGTCCATCAAGGCGCCGAAAGGGACCCCGGCGTTCTCCGGGCCCTGGACTATCGAAGCGCGTAGCGGATGTCAGTGCGATCCGAATAGAGCTCAGCCGACGTCGGTCTTGGTGTCAGCTGATCGACCCCGTCGAAGAGCCGCCGCCCCGCGCCCGTGAAGCTCGAGACCACTCGAAGCTGAAGCTCGTCGACGACGCGGGCATTCAAACACGCGCGAGCGATCTCGAGGCCGCCGATGATCGAGACGTTCTTGTCGCCCGCCGCCTTCTTCGCGGCGGAGACGGCACTCGCCACGCCATCCGTGACGAACGCAACACGCACCTACGACAACCTAGAGAACTGGGATGGGCCAGCGTTCGGGAATGTCACCCGAAGCTGGACTGACAGGAAGCACGACGGTTAGCTTGCGGCATGTCGGAAGCGACGTCGCTCGGTATCCGCATCCGACCGCCCTCGCGCGGCACGTGCGTGAGGGCTCAATCTTCGTCATCCTTCGTTGGCTCGAAGCCGATGGCCTCTTGATCCGTCAGCAGGGCCACTACCGCCTCACCCGTCGAGGTAGGCACGAACTCGCAATGACCCGCGCACTGCTGCGCCTCATCATCCGAAGTCATTCGGCGCGGTAGCAGACTGGCCCGGCCGAGTGAGTAGAAATGTCCCTTGATGGTGCAGCGGGCAACGATGTGGATTAGTCTCGCCGTGTGAGCGGCGCACGATGAGGGTTTGCATCGTCGGCGCCTCCGGGAAGCTCGGGCAGTACATGGTGCAGCACGGGCTCGACCGGGGCTACGAGGTCGTTGGCGTGTGCCGGGAGCAGAGTGTCGGGAAGCTCGACGCGTTCAAGGGGCGCATCACGATCGTGCCAGGAGCGACGAACGACGCCGAGGTCATCAAGAGGGCGGTTGCGGGGTGCGACGGGGTGCTCGTCGTGCTCGTTCCGCGAGGGGTCCACGGCTACTCGACGGGAACGGCCCAGGCGGTGCTCGACCACGCGCCTCCGGGGGCGCGTCTCGTGTTCTCGTGCGGCTGGCACATCACTCGCGACGGGCAGGACGTGTATTCGTGGAAGCTCAAGGCGCTCGTGAAGATCGGCGGTCCACTCGCGCGCCTCGCTCGCTTCGCGGATCTGAACGACCAGGTGGAGGCGTGCAACCGTGTCTTCGCCAGCGACACGCGCTGGACCGTCGTGCGCGGGAGTGACCTCGAGGAGGGCGAGAGCCAGGGGCTGCCTGTGTGGAGCCAGCACGTGGGCGACCCCATCCTCGAGAGCAACATGACGCGCCGCGTCGACTTCGCGCTATTCATGGTGGAGGCCCTCGAGAACGACGGGCTGATCCACGAGGCGCCGGCGATTGTCGGCCGCCAGACGCCCTCGGCGCTCGCGCACGCCGCGAGCGACTGAACTCTTCCGTGCGCGAGCGTGCTCTCCACCCGACTCGTCCTCGTACCTCGGGCGAGATTGGAACCCGTGTTACCAACCGTGCTACCAAACTGAGAGAACCTGGCCGACCTCACCACAGCTGAGACCGCCTGGACGAGCCGAATGCGCGGCAGCCGGCGACGGGGTGGCGTTATCGCACCCAGGAGGTCGCCGGTTCGAGCCCGGCTAGCTCCATTCAGACTCCGCTGCTCGCGGCTCGGTGCCACCCGGTCGCCTCCCGCCCACTTAAGACGACAGTTTTCGAAGCGAAAGCGGGCATACGACTAACGCTGCGTTGCGTGGAATCGGGGCGGCTGGGGGAGTATCGTCTTCCGCAGGCGGGTTCTTTCGTCCGCGTCCGTCCCACGACTCGCGCTAAGCGGTCGCGCCTGAGAGGTTCCGTCCAGGCCCGCGGGGGTGGTAGCCAAGGGCCGGAAGGGAGCGAGAGGGATGGCCGCATCGGCACTGGCGCAGCGCATAGATCTCCCTGTCACTCGCCCACCGAGGGCGTCCGTGCGCTGGGCCGTTGCGGTCGCCAGCTGTGCCGCCGCCGCCTCGGTCTTCGTGATCAGCTCTCACATGGAAGTGCCGGCGCCCGAGGTGGGCGCAGGACTCGTCGCCTGGATCACGCTCTCATACGTTGCTTGTGGACTGATCGCATGGTCGCGACGGCCCGAGAGTCGCTTCGGCCCGCTGATGGTGGCCGCCGGGTTCGGTCCTCTTCTCTCGCGGCTCTCGGAAGTCGATGCGAGCTTGCCTCAAAGCATCGGAGAGCCGTGCCGGCTACTGCCGATCGTTCTCTTCCTGCACGTCTTCCTTGCCTACCCGAGCGGGGGGCTCGAGGGAGGCTTCGAGCGCGTGCTCGTCACCGCGGGCTACGCGACGGCAGTCGGATTCGGACTCGCCGCGATGATGCTCGGGTTGTCCGGGCACAAGAGCCTGATCGAAGTCCTCGACCGCCCGGACGCCGCCGGCATCATGCTCGGGATCGGGAGAGTCGGGACGGCGGCGGTCGCGCTGACTGGTCTTGGCGCGCTCTTGCTGCGAACGCGATCATTGCGGCGGCCGGTCCGGCGCTCGCTCGTGCGGGCGTCCTTCGCCTTGACGCTGTTAACGCTCGCTGCCGGCGTAGTGGCGCGTCACTTCAATTGGCCTGCGGCCGAGCCGATCAAGTGGGTCGGGTTCACGCTGATCGGTGTCGCTCCGGTCCTCTTCTTGGTCGGCTTTCTCCAAACCAGGCTCGCCCGCTCTGCGGTGGCTGACCTATTCATCGAGTTGCGAACTCATCCGGCGCCTGCCGATCTTCGCGACGCGCTTGCACGGGCTCTACGTGATCCGTCGCTGAAGCTGGTCTACTGGCTGCCCGAGTTCGGGAGCTACGCAGGGGTTGACGGTCAGGAGGTCGACCTCGGCGAGCTTGGCGCCGGCCGAGCCGTGACGCTCATCGATCAGGAGGGCGCCCACGTTGCCGCCCTGATTCACGAGCCGGGGCTGAACGACGAGCCGGAATTGCTCGACGCAGCGACCGCCGCGGCGGCGATCTCACTCGAGAACGGTCGCCTGCATGCCGAGCTTCGCGCTCGTCTGCAGGAGCTTAGAGGCTCGCGTGCCAGGATCGTCGACGCGGGCCAGAAGGAGCGCCAGCGACTCGAGCGCAATCTCCATGATGGGGCGCAACAGCGGCTGATCGCCTTGTCCCTCGAACTCGGATTCCTGGAGGAGCGGCTAGCCGGCCATCCGGAGGCGACCGCTCGTCTCGATCAGGCACGTCAGGAGATCGCGACGTCGCTCGACGAGCTGCGTGCTGTCGCACATGGGATCCATCCGGCCGTCGTCACAGGGCACGGCCTCGAGATCGGGCTCGAGCAGCTTGCTGCGCGAGCCTCAGTGCCGGTGCGGCTCGAGGTGAAGATCGAGGGTCGGCTACCTGAGCGTCTCGAGGTCGCCGCCTTCTATCTCGTTTCCGAGAGCCTTGCGAACATCGGCAAGCACGCGAAGGCGACGTCGGCCACAGTC
>Ga0307278_10001736_pt1 | contig 10790 bp, 6 predicted proteins | sample ER_DNA_117_FD_194482 | JGI IMG/M metagenome (GOLD analysis project Ga0307278, IMG submission 194482) | Bulk soil microbial communities from the East River watershed near Crested Butte, Colorado, United States - ER_DNA_117 | ecosystem: Environmental > Terrestrial > Soil > Floodplain | place: USA...
GGCGTCCGGCACGGTCGGCGGGCGCACGAAGGTGGTCTCCGACAGGTTCGTCCAGTGGGCGAACCGCTGCATCTGCTCGGTGGTGAGGCCCTCGCCGTCGACCACGACCGCGACCGGGTTGCCGCGGTAGGGCGTGGTGGTGAAGACGTCGACCTGGGCGAAGGGGCGCAGCATGGGCAGAGTATGCCAGGCACGTCGAGGGATTCGATTCCCCAACGCCAGGTCCGAGCGAGTCGTATGGGAGTGCCTGAAGGCCCCGAGCGTTCGTGGACAGCCTCCTGGCCGGCTCCTACGATTCCGGCATGCCGGTCTGCCAGCGCTGCGGTGAGGAGAACCCGGAGCGGGCCAGGTTCTGCCTGGCCTGCGCGGCGCCGCTGACCGCCCCCACGGTGGCCCGGCGGGAGGAGCGCAAGCGGGTCAGCGTGCTGTTCTGCGACCTGGTCGGCTTCACCAGCCGCTCCGAACGGCTGGACGTGGAGGACGTCCGAGGGCTCCTGGCCCCCTACTACCGGCGGCTGCGGAGCGAGTTGGAACGCTTCGGCGGGACGGTGGAGAAGTTCATCGGCGACGCGGTGATGGCCCTGTTCGGCGCCCCGGTGGCCCATGAGGACGACCCCGAGCGGGCGGTGCGGGCGGCGCTGGCCATCCGCGAGGCGATTGCCGAGCTGAACGAGGCCGACCCGTCGCTGGACCTGCACGTGCGGGTGGGGGTGACGACCGGGGAGGCGCTGGTGGTGCTGGATGCCCGGCCGGTCGAGGGGGAGGGGATGGCCTCGGGGGACGTGGTCAACACCGCCGCCCGCCTCCAGGCCGCCGCGCCGGTGGACGGGGTGTTGGTCGATGAGACCACCTATCGGGCGACGTCCCTGGTGATCGAGCTGGAGCAAGCGGACCCGGTGGCGGCCAAGGGCAAGGCCGACCCGGTGCCGGTCTGGCTCGCCCTGGCCGCGCGGGCGAACCTGGGCGTGGACGTCTCCCAAGCCCCGCGTACCCGCCTGGTCGGCCGCGACCACGAGCTCGGCCTGCTGCGCGAGGCGCTGGCGCGGATGCGGCGTGGCCGAGCCGCCCAGCTCCTCACCTTGGTCGGCGTGCCCGGCATCGGCAAGAGCCGGCTGGTGTTCGAGCTGTTGCAGCGGGTGGAGGCCGAGCCGGAGTTGACCACCTGGCGGCAGGGCCGCTCCCTTCCTTACGGGGAGGGGGTCGCGTTCTGGGCGCTCGGGGAGATGGTCAAGGCCGAGGCCGGGATCCTGGACTCCGACCCGGCCGAGGTCGCCGCCGCCAAACTCCACCAGGCCGCGAACGGCCTGCTGCTGGAGAGTACCGAGGCCGCCTGGGTGGCCGCCCACCTGCGGCCGCTGGTGGGCCTGGGCGCTGACGGTGGGTCGGGTGGTGACCGGCAGGCGGAGGCGTTCGCGGCCTGGCGGCGGTTCCTGGAGGCGCTGGCCGAGCGCGGCCCGACGGTGCTGGTGTTCGAGGACCTGCACTGGGCCGACGATGCCCTGCTCGACTTCCTCGACTACCTGGTCGAGTGGACCGTCGATCTACCGCTGCTGGTCTTTTGCACCGCCCGCCCGGAGCTGCTTTCGCGCCGGCCGGGCTGGGGTGGCGGCAAGGCCAACAGTGCCATCGTGTCGCTACTACCGCTGAATGGCGACGACACCGCCCGGCTCATCGCCGCCCTGCTCGACCAGGCGCTGCTCCCGGCCGACACGCAGGCGGCCTTGCTGGCGAGGGCGGGTGGAAACCCGTTGTACGCCGAGGAGTTCGTGCGGATGCTGATCGACCGCGGCTTCCTCCGGCGGACCGGGGCGGGCTGGCGACTGGAACGGGCTGACCAGCTGCCACTGCCCGAAAGCGTGCAGGGCATCATCGGCGCCCGCCTGGACGCGCTCACGCCCGAGGAGAAGGCGTTGCTGCAGGACGCCGCGGTGATCGGCAAGGTCGGCTGGGTTGGTGCCTTGGCCGCCCTCGGCGGCACCGAGCCGTTCGCGCTGGAACCGCGGCTGCACGCCCTGGAACGCAAGGAATTTCTGCGCCGCGAGCGCCGCACGACGGTTGCCGGGGAACGCCAGTACGCCTTCCGCCACGTTCTGGTCAGGGACGTCGCCTACGACCAGCTGCCACGGGCGGCCAGGGTCACCAAGCATGCCGCGGCCGCTGCCTGGATCGAGCAGATGGCCGGCGAGCGGGTCGCCGACCATGCCGAGATTCTCGCCTACCACTACGAAACTGCCTTGGAGTTCGCCCGCCTGGCTGGAGCAGCCGACGAAGCCGCCCACCTCGAGGTCGCGGTCAGCCGCTTCATGGCCCTGGCCGGCGACCGAGCCATGGGCCTTGACATCGCCCGGGCCGACTCCTACTACCAACGCGCCCTGGAGCTGTATGCGCCAGATGACCCGGAATCCGCCGGGGTGCTTGCCAAGGCGGCCGAGGCCGCCTTTCAGGTAGGCCGGCTGGCCGAAGCGGATCGCCTCTATGAGCAGGCGAGCAACGCCTACCGGGCCTCAGATGACGTTCTTGGGGCCAGCAGCGTCGACGTGCGGCGCCTGTTCGTGCTCTGGTGGCGAGGTGAGGCAGCCCGCGTTCGAGGCGCACTGGCCGACGCCGTCCAGCTGCTCGAGCAGCAGCCTCCCAGCCCGGCCCTGGCCACCGCCTATCAGGCCAAGGCCGCAGACAACCTCTTCATGGGCCAGCCGGGTGCGGCACTCCAGTGGGCCGAGAAGGCGATTGCGCTCGCAGGGCAAGTCGGCGCCGACGAGGCACATCAACTGGCGTTACAGATGCGTGGCTTGGCCCGCTTCGACCTCGGGGACCTAGGCGGGCTCGAGGACCTGAGGGAGGCCCTGGAGTTCGGGATTCGGCTGGGACTTGGACGTGTCACCGCAGTCACCTACAGCAACCTCGCCGAGGAACTGCAGCTGGCGGAGGGTCCAGGGGCGGCGCTGGAGTGTTACCGGGAGGGACTGGACCTGTGCCGCAAGCGAGGGATGGCGGGCATGGCAATAGCTCTCCAATCCAGCATGCTGGAGTGCCTCTTTGACCTGGGCGACTGGGATGAGCTGCTCACCATCGCCGACGACGTCCTTGCCTGGTACAAGCCGCAGGGCGGCGGTTACGACGTCATCTACACCGAAGCCCAGAAGGCGCGCCTGCACGTGTGGCGGGGCGAGCTGGCGGCGGCGGCCGTGCTCGCCGAAGACTTCCTGCCCCGGGCTCGGCTGGCCGGTGAACCGCAGGTCCTCATCGCGGCGTTCCCCGTCGCCGCGCTCCTCGCGCAGGCCCGCGGGGATTCTCTCGCCGCCATCCGGCTCGTTGAGGAGCTCAATGAGGCGACCAAGGACCACCCCGCCAAGTATCGTGCCCTACCGCTGCCGGACCTCACCCGCGTTTGTGTAACCGCGCGACATCTTCCATTGGCCGAGCGGCTCCTCGAGGACATTGACGTGCCGATCGCCCGTGTGCAGCACTGTCTGGTCACGGCGCAGGCGGTGGTCACCGAGGCGCGAGGCGCCCTTGGGCAGGCCGGCGACCTCTACGAAGACGCTGCCGAACGGTGGTCCGTCTACGGCTCGCTGCCAGAGCGTGGCCAGGCGCTGCTTGGCCTAGGCCGCTGCCTGGTTCAGCTCGGTCACCCGAACGGCCGCACCCGGCTGGTTGAGGCCCGGTCGATCTTTGCCCGCCTTGCCGCCCGACCGCTCCTTGCCGCGACCGACGCCTGGCTCGAGCCACAAAGTCTCCAGGGTCCATGACCCGACTCGACCTCATTTGACGTCCAGTTGAACGCTCTCTTTCGGCACTTCGGCTCTGCCGCGTCGAGTTCGCGGTCGGTCGCCTGCTGGTAGGCCGCGAAGCAGACCTGGTCGGGATGGGCGGCCAGGTTGTAGTACCAGGCCGGATTCCGCGCCGCCCCGGCGGCCGAGGCCACGATCAGCCAGCTGCCGTCCGGGCCGGGGAACCAGCCGACCGGCGTCTGGCGCTCGAGTCCGCTCTTGCGGCCGATCGTGGTCAGGACCAGGGCGTTGAAGCCCAAGCCAGGCATCTTGCCCTTACGGCGGATCCGGTTGATGGCCCGCTTCGTCAACCACCGGCCGACCGAGCCGCCGGTGCCGGGCTGACGGCGGCCCCGAGTTCCATTACGTGTAGGTGTCTCGAAGCTCATGCGATCTGCACGCCCGAAGCCGATCACGCCCACGCCCTTGTTCGGACCTACGCCGCCGCAGCCGACCACCGGTAGACAAACTGCCCAGCGTTCCGCTGGTCAGAGCCTTATGGGTGGTCGCGACAGGGTTGAACCCGGCGACTGACGGCCGCAATCAGGTCTCGGGGTCGAGAAGCGCGGGTCGGCCGTTCCATCATGCGGAACATGTTTCTTTGCTCTGGGTAGACTTACGTCATGCTGTAGCCCCTGTGCAAGGAGCGACGTGGCCCAGACCAGGCAACCCGCTGCGGCGGAGGAGCCCCGGCGCGGCAACGACGGTGTCCAATCGGTCGAGCGCGCCCTCGAGCTGCTGGAGGCGCTTGCCGACCCGGGCGAGCCCAAGGGGGTCAGCGAGCTCAGGCGGGCCACCGGCCTGCCTGTGGCCACCATCCACCGGCTGCTTGCGACCATGGCCGCCTGCGGCTACGTGCGCCAGGACACGGCCACCCACAAGTACGCCCTCGGCTCCCACCTGATCAGGCTGGGCGAGGCGGCGACCCGGCAGTTCAGCCGGTTCTCTCACCCCTACCTGGCCGAGCTCATGGAGGTCAGCGGGGAGACGGCCAACTTGGCCGTATTCGAGGACGGCCAGGTCGCCTACGTCGCCCAGGTGCCGTCCCGGCACCACCGGGTGCGCATGTTCACCGAGGTCGGTCGGCGGGTGCTGCCCCACACCAGCGGCGTCGGCAAGGTGGTGCTCGCCTTCCGGCCCCGAGCGGAGGTGGCGGCCCTGCTGGCCCGGACCGGGCTCCCACGCCGCACCCCGCGGACCATCACGGAGCTGGATCGGTTCCTCGCTGAGTTGGACACGGTCGCCCGGCAGGGCTACGCGATCGACAGCGGCGAGGAGGAGGTCGGGGTGCGCTGCCTCGCCGTTCCCGTCTTCGGGATCGGGGACTCGGTAGCGGCGATGTCTGTGTCGGCCCCCGAGGGCCGCCTCGAGCCCGGGGATGTCGAGCGCATCCTCCCCGAGATGCTGCGGATCTCTGCCGCCCTGAGCGGTGACTTCATCACTTCGATCGGCAAGCGGAGCACCGGGCCCGAGGGTTGACGGACGCCGAAGCAGCGGGCTACGCTCCGAACTGCAAAGGGGACCATTTTTCCACCATCCGGAAACTCGGGATGACCCCACCGGAGGTGCCCCATGATGATCGCCCATCCCCGGACCCTGGACGAGGCGCTCGAGGCCCTCCAACGCATGCCGGACGCGCAGCTCCTGGCCGGCGGCACCGACTTCGTGGTCGAGGTCAACTTCGGCCACCGCCGCCCCCCGGCCGTGGTCGGGCTGCGCCGGGTCGCTGACCTCAAGGGCTGGCGGCAGGAGGACGGCGAGCTGGTGCTCGGCGCCGGGCTCACCTTCAGCGAGATCGAGAACGAGCTGGTCCAGGAGCTGCCGGCGCTGGCCGCGGCCGCCCGCACGGTGGGCTCCCCGCAGATGCGCAACGCCGGCACCATCGGCGGCAACCTGGGCACGGCCAGCCCGGCCGGGGACTCCCTGCCCGTGCTGGCCGCCCTCGACGCCACCGTCGTGCTGGCCAGGCGGGGCGGCGAGCGCAGCCTGCCCCTCGCCGAGTTCATCACCGGGGTCAAGCGCACGGCCATCGAGGACGGCGAGATCATCCGCGAGGTCCGCGTGCCCCGGCTGTCCGGCCCCCAGCAGTTCCTCAAGGTCGGAACCCGCAACGCCATGGTGATCTCGATCGCCTGCGCCGCAGTGGTGGTCGACCCCGAGGGCCGCACGGTCCGCTGCGGGCTGGGCTCGGTCGCGCCCACCCCGGTGCGGGCCGCCGAGGCCGAGGCGTTCATCGCCGGCGAGATCGACTGGGACGGCGGCCTCAGCGCCCCGCCCGCCGCCGTGGCCCGTTTCGGCGAGCTGGCGGCCGCGGCCTCCAGCCCGATCACCGACCACCGCAGCACCGCCGACTACCGGCGACGGGCGGTCCAGGTGATCACCGCCCGCGGGCTGCAAAGGAGCCTTGCATGAGCTTCGAACCCAGCGACGCCCTGCACGATCCGGCCGCCACCGACATCCGGGGGCGGCGCGACCAGCTCGCGGCCGACGAGGGCCCGCCGGTCTTCGAGGCCCTGGAGAACTACAAGCTCACCGTCAACGGGCGCGAGCGGGAGGTCGACGGGGCCTGGATCGGCGAGAGCCTGCTCTGGGTGCTGCGCGAGCGCCTCGGGCTGCCCGGCTCCAAGAACGCCTGCGAGCAGGGCGAGTGTGGCTCCTGCTCGGTCATGCTGGACGGGGTCCTGGTCGCCTCCTGCTGCGTGCTGGCCGCCGACGCGGTCGGCAGCGACGTCCGCACAGTCGAGGGGCTGAGCCCCGAGGGGGAGCTGACCGACGTCCAGCGGGCCTTCGTCGAGCAGGGCGCCGTGCAGTGCGGCTTCTGCATCCCCGGGATGATCGTCGCCATCCACGACCTGCTCGACCGCCGGCCCGACGCCGACGAGCTCACCCTGCGGGAGGCCATCTCCGGCAACCTGTGCCGCTGCACCGGGTACGGCCGGATCTTCGCCGCCTTCCACGCCGTCAAGGAGGAGCGCGCCCGTGCCAGCACCTAGCCTGCCGAGCACCTTCACGCGCACCCGCCGGGCCCCCGGCCTCGGCGAGAGCGTCCTGCGGCCCGACGCCCCGGCCAAGACCAAGGGCCAGTTCGCCTTCTCCTCGGACCTGTACATGGACGGGATGGTCTGGGGCGCGACCGTGCGCAGCCCCCACCCCCACGCCCGCATCCGGTCCATGGACACCACCCCCGCCCTGGCCATCAAGGGCGTGCACGCGGTCATCACCAACGACGACCTGTGGGGGAGCCGGACCTACGGGCTGGAGCACCACGACCAGCCGGTCTTCGCCGACGGGGTGGTGCGGTTCCACGGCGAGCCGCTAGCCGCCGTGGCCGCCGACCACCCCGAGACCGCCCGCCGGGCCGCGGGCGCGGTCGCCGTCCACTACGACGTCCTGGACCCGGTGGTCGACCCCGAGGCGGCCATGGTCGCCCCGGAGCCCATCCACCCCGCCGGCAACCTGTTCCGCCACATCAGGGTCCGCTTCGGCGACCCGGAGGCCCGCGGCGAGGTGGTGGTGGAGGGCGACTACGAGGTCGGCATGCAGGACCAGGCGTTCCTCGGCCCCGAATCCGGCCTGGCCGTGCCCAGCGAGGACGGGGGCGTCGAGCTGTACGTGGCCACGCAGTGGCTGCACGTGGACCGCGACCAGATCGCCGCCTGCCTCAACCTGCCGAGGGAGAAGGTGCGCCTCACCCTGGCCGGCACCGGCGGAGCCTTCGGGGGTCGCGAGGACCTGTCCATGCAGATCCATGCCTGCCTGCTCGCCCTGGTCACCCGCAAGCCGGTCAAGATGGTCTACAGCCGCGAGGAGTCGTTCCTCGGCCACGTCCACCGCCACCCGGCCAAGCTCTGGTACCGCCACCACGCCACCCGCGACGGCAAGCTGGTCAATGTCGAGTGCCGGATGGTGTTCGACGGCGGCGCCTACACCTCCTCCTCCACGGCGGTGATCTCCAACGCCTCCGCCTTCGCCCCCGGCCCCTACTTCACCCCCAACGCCAAGGTCGACGGCTACGCGGTCCGGACCAACAACCCGCCCTGCGGCGCCATGCGCGGGTTCGGGGCAGTGCAGACCTCGTTCGCGGCCGAGGCACAGATGGACAAGCTGGCCGCGGCATTGGACATGGACCCGGTCGAGCTGCGGCTGCGCAACGCCATCAAGACCCATGACAGGTTGATCACCGGGCAGGTGATCAACGGCACCGCCCCGGTGGCCGAGTGCATCGTCGCCTGCCGGGACCTGCCCATGCCCGAGCCGCTGACCGCCGACGCCCCGGTGATGGCGCTGCCCGGCGGGGCCGGGCTGACCGCCTTGGCCGGCGACGTCCGGCGCGGCGTCGGGTTCGCGGTCGGGTTCAAGAACCTGGCCTTCTCGGAGGGGTTCGACGACTACTCGACCGCCCGCGTCCGCCTGGAGCTCGGCCCGGGCGACGAGCCGGTGGCCACCGTGCACACCGCCACGGCCGAGGTCGGCCAGGGGTTCGTCACCCTGGCCCAGCAGATCGCCAGGGCCGAGCTGGGGGTGCACGAGGTGGTCGTCGCGCCCGCCGACACCCAGGTCGGCTCCGCCGGCTCCACCAGCGCCTCCCGCCAGACGATGATGTCCGGCGGCGCCGTGCAGATGGCCTGCTCGGCCGTACGCGAGGTGCTGCTGGAGCGGGCCGCCCTCGACCTGCACCTGGCCCCGGCCGACATGGTGCTGGAGGAGGGCGAGCTGGTCACCAAGGACGGCGCCGCCAGCGTGTCCCTGGCCGACGCCCTGCGGGCCGGGCCGATCGAGGCCACCCGCGAGTTCCACCACGCCCCGACCGAGCCGCTGGACGAGGACGGCCAGGGCTACGCCCACTGGTCGCTGGCCTTTGCCGCCCACCGGGCGGTGGTCGACGTCGACCCCGAGCTGGGGCTGGTCCGCGTCGTCCAGCTGGCCACGGCCCAGGACATCGGCAAGGCCCTCAACCCGCTGGCCGTGACCGGCCAGGTCGAGGGCGGCATCGCCCAGGGCATCGGCCTGGCCGTGATGGAGGAGATCATCGTCGACCAGGGCAAGGTCAAGAACCCGTCGTTCACCGACTACCTGCTGCCGACCGCGCTGGACATGCCGCCGGTGCTGCAGACCTGGATCGAGCAGCCGGAGCGGCTCGCCCCGTACGGGGCCAAGGGCGTCGGGGAGCCCCCGACCATCTCCTCCACCGGGGCGGTGGTGGCGGCCATCCGCCAGGCCACCGGGCTGCCGCTCACCCGGGTCCCGGTCCGGCCCGACGACATCGCCCTGGCCGCGGCGCCCGCGGCCGGCCAGCCCTGAGACCTAGCAGCGCAGCCGACGGCGCAAGAAAGGCTGGTGCACCAGATGGCGAGGACAGACAAGCGAGATCAGCGGAGATCCGGCCCTGGCCCCGTCCACCCGGTGGACGAGATCCTCCCCCCGGCCAAGCTGGCCGTCTACGGCTTCCAGCACGTCCTGGCCTTCTACGCCGGCGCCGTCATCGTCCCCATCCTGCTGGCCAGCGCCATCAAGCTCACCCCCGAACAGCTCGCCTACCTGATCAACGCCGACCTGTTCACCTGCGGCATCGCCTCCATCATCCAATCGGTCGGCTTCTGGAAGATCGGCGTGCGGCTGCCCTTGCTTCAGGGGGTCACCTTCGCCGCGGTGTCCCCGATGATCAGCATCGGCCTGGCCGAGGGCGGCGGCGTGCCCGGCCTCAAGGCCATCTACGGCTCGGTGATCATCGCCGGCATCTTCGCGTTCCTGGTCGCGCCGTTCTTCGCCCGGCTGATCCGGCTGTTCCCTCCGATCGTCACCGGCACCGTCATCACCATCATCGGCATCGTCCTGCTCTCGGTGGCCGCCCTGGACGCCGGCGGCGGTGGGGCCAGCCAGTTCACCGACCCGCCCACCTTCGGAGCCCTCCGGAACCTGGCCCTGGCCGGCTTCACCCTGCTGATCATCCTGACCATCTACCGCACCTTCACCGGCTTCCTGGCCACCATCGCCGTGCTCATCGGCCTGGTCGTGGGCACCCTGGTCGGCTGGCTGTTCGACTTCACCGACTTCAGCCGGGTCGGCGGGGCCGACGTGCTCGGAGTCACCACCCCGTTCCACTTCGGGGCGCCGACCTTCAGTGCGGCCGCGGTCATCTCGATGGTCATCGTGATGCTGATCACCATGGTCGAGACCACCGGCGACGTGTTCGCCACCGGCGAGATCGTCAGCAAGCCGGTGGACAAGGAGGACGTGTCCAGGGCGCTGCGGGCCGACGGCCTGGCCACCACCCTGGGCGGCGTCCTCAACTCGTTCCCCTACACCTGCTTCGCCGAGAACGTCGGGCTGGTCCGGCTCACCAAGGTCAAGAGCCGCTACGTGGTCGCCACCGCCGGCCTGCTCATGATGGTCATCGGGATCATCCCCAAGGTCGGGGCGATCGTGGCCGCCATCCCCCCGCCGGTGCTCGGCGGGGCCGGATTTGCCCTGTTCGGGACCGTGGCCGTGATCGGCATCCAGACCCTGCGCCGGGTCGACTTCCACGACGAGCGCAACGTCATCATCCTGGCCGTCAGCCTCGGCTTCGCCATGACCCCGACGGTGTACCCGACGATCGTCGACCACTTCCCCGAGGCGGTGCGGACCATCATCTCCAGCGGCATCACCCTGGGCAGCATCAGCGCGATCCTGCTCAACCTGATCTTCAACGTCTGGGGGGGCAGGAGCAACCTGGTCACCAAGGTGCTGCCGGTCCCCCAGCGCGAAGAGGTCTTCAGCATCGACCAGGTCAACCAGATGGACCGCCCCGAGTTCGTGGCCACCTTCGGACCGCTGTTCCAGGGGGCGGCCTGGCTCGCCGAGCAGGCGTACCAGGCCCGTCCCTTCGAGGACGTCTACGACCTGCGCCGGGCCTTCCATGACGTCCTGTTCGAGGCTCCGCCCGAGCGCCAGCTCGAGCTGATCCGCCAGTACCCGGACCTGGCCGGCGCGGCCACCCGTGAGCACCGGCTGCCCACCCAGTCGGTGGTCGACCAGGCC
>Ga0307278_10001737_pt1 | contig 10788 bp, 12 predicted proteins | sample ER_DNA_117_FD_194482 | JGI IMG/M metagenome (GOLD analysis project Ga0307278, IMG submission 194482) | Bulk soil microbial communities from the East River watershed near Crested Butte, Colorado, United States - ER_DNA_117 | ecosystem: Environmental > Terrestrial > Soil > Floodplain | place...
TCCGGGCGGTGACTTCCTCTTGCGACAGGCGCCGGAACGACCGCCGCGGGCGGCCGCGCTCGAGCACGGCGACCTCGAGCCGAGCGGTGCTGTCGCCGCTCGGGGTGGCGGCGCGCAGGGTACGCACGGCCAGGTCGGTCGCGCCGCCAAGGTCCAGGCCCTCGCTGTAGCTCCGCTGCAGCTCCGCGTTCAGCTCGTCGGACTGGCCGCCCATGGCCAGGAAGCCCTTGCGGTCCACCACCGTCCCGTCGTAGAGCACGTGGTAGAGCGCGTTGGCGGCGCCCTCGGTGCCCACCTCGGCCACGCACAGCTCGATCTCGTACGGCTTGGGCTCCTGGATGAAGATCTGGCCGAGGTTCTGGGAGTAGAAGTTGGCGATGGCCCGCGAGGTGACGTCCTCGCGGCCGTAGGCGTAGCCGCGGATGTCGGCCAGGCGGACGCCGGCGACCCGCAGGTTCTCGAGCTCTGAGAACTTGCCCACGGCGGCGAAGGCGATCCGGTCGTAGATCTCGGCGATCTTGTGAAGGTGGCTGGACGGGTTCTCGGCGACGAAGACGACGCCGCCCGCGTACTCCAGCACCACCAGCGGGCGCCCGCGTGAGATGCCCTTGCGGGCGAAGTCCGCCTTGTCCTTCATCTGCTGCTCGGGCGAGACGTAGAACCCCATGCTCATCTGGTGCTACCCCTCCCCTCGGCCACGGGCTTCCACGATCCGCTCGGTCGCCGCCCGCAGATCGTCGTCGCTTACGCGCTGGTACCCCTCGGCGGTCACCGTGGCCACGATCGGGAAGATCCCCCGGATCAGGTCGGGGCCTCCGGTGCCGGCGTCCTCGTCGGCCGCGTCGTACAGCGCCTCGACGAGCACGTCCACGGCGCTGGCACGGTCCATGTCGTGGCGGTAGCGTTTCTTCAGGCTGCCGCGTGCGTCCTTGCCGCCCGAGCCGTTGGCGTGGTAGTCGGTGTCCTCGTAGCGGCCGCCGGTGACGTCGTAGCGGAAGATCCGCCCGGTCTCCTTGCGCTGGTCGTAGCCGGAGAACAGGGGCACGACAACCAGGCCCTGCATGGCCAGGGGCAGGTTGGTGCGCACCATCTGGCCCAGCTTGTTGGCCTTGCCCTCGAGCGAGAGGGTCAGGCCCTCGACCTTCTCGTAGTGCTCCAGCTCGGTCTGGAACAGGCGCACCATCTCGATCGCGGGCCCGGCCGCCCCGGCGATCGCCACCGCCGAGTAGTCGTCGGCCGGGAACACCTTCTCGATGTCGCGCTGGGCGATCGAGAGCCCCTCGGTGGCGCGCCGGTCCCCGCCGATGACCACCCCGTCGGTGTACCGGAGCGCGGCCACCGTGGTCGCGTGCGGCACCTCCGTCAGCGGCCCGCCGAGCGCCGGCGGCGCGAGCAGCTCGGGCGCGTACGCCCGCAACGCGTCGATGAACGACGGGCTGAACAGCGCCGGGCCGTTCAGTGGGTCCCTCACCAGACTCCCTTCGTAAGCTTCGTCAGGTTGATCAGGCTGTCGCGGCTGCTAAGGTAAACGACGGCACGGGCAGCCATTCGGGGTTGTCGTTGAACTGTCCCAAGCCGCCGTTGCACCCGAAGCAGAGAACGCCCCGGACCTCACCCGATTCATAAGTGTTTTTGTTCCTGGGAAATTCTTCGAGAGGCTTCTTCTTGCTACAATTGGGGCACCGCTTCATTGGCCCCCTTTCTGCACATATTGCTTCACGAATTCTTCTGCATTTTCTTCTAGAACGTCGTCAATTTCATCGAGGAGGGCGTCCAGTTCTTCCTTGAGCTCCTCGCCCTTCTCGGTGACGTCGGCAGACGCTTGGACGTCGTCGGTGTCGGCGTCCTGCTTGCCCGCGGCGCGGCGCTTCTGCTCGGCGCCGCCGCTGTCCTTCGCCATGGTTCCTCCTCGGCTTCGCTGTCCGGCCAGTGTCTCACACGCCACCTGCCGGACCGGCGGCCACTCGGAGCGGTTGTGGATCGCTACCCCTGGCTATCCCTGTAGGTTGCGGATGAGGTCCTCTGCTGTCGGGCTGCCGTCCAGGACGGCCGCGGTGTGGGCCGCGGTGCCCCGCGTCGGCTCCAGCATCGGCACCCGCTGCAGGGTCTCCCGCCCGATGTCGAAGATGATCGCGTCCCAGCCCGCCGCGGCGATCTGGGGGGCGTACTTGGCCAGGCAGCGGCCGCGGAAGTACGCCCTGGTGTCCTCGGGCGGCTCGGTGGTGGCCTTGACGATCTCCTGCTCGGCCACCAGCCGCTCGACCCGGCCACCGGCGGCGAGCCGGTAGTACAGGCCCTTGTCCATGCGCACGTCGTGGTACTGGAGATCCACCAGGGCGAGCTTGGCGTCGTCCCAGTCGAGCCCGTCACGGTCGGCGATCTGCTGCATGAGCGTGTACTTGGTGACCCAGTCGACCGTGCGGCTGGCCTTCCGCGGGTCGTCCTCGAGCTGGGACAGCACCGCCTCCCAGCGCTCGAGCACCTCGAGCTGCCAGTGCGAGGTCTCGCGGTCCTTCAGGTAGGACTTGGCCGCATCCAGGTAGGCCCACTGGATCTCGCACGGGGTGACGTGGTGGCCGTCCTTGCGCTCGACCGTCTCCTTGAGGGTCGGGTCCCTGGCGATGGCGCGCAGGGCCTGGACCGGGTTGGCGAGTTGCCACTCCTCGCCGGGCGTGGCGTTGTCCTCGATCATGTTGAGCACGACCGCGAGCGCGCCGGTCTTCAGGAACGTGGCCACCTCGTTCATGTTCGCGTCGCCGATGATCACGTGCAGGCGCCGGTAGCGCTCGGGGTCGGCGTGGGGCTCGTCCCGGGTGTTGATGATCGGGCGCTTGAGGGTCGTCTCCAGCCCGACCTCGACCTCGAAGAACTGGGAGCGCTGGGCGATCTGGAACCCGACCGAGCCGTCGTGGTGGTCGCGGACCAGGCTCCCGGCGCCGGCGAAGACCTGGCGGGTGACCAGGAAGGCGGTCAGGTCCCTGACGATGCGGGCGAACGCGGTGGTCCGGTCGACCAGGAAGTTCTCGTGGGTGCCGTAGGAGGTGCCCTTGCCGTCGGTGTTGTTCTTGTAGATCTGGATGCGCCGGCCGCCGGGGGCGAGCTCGACCGCCCGGCGGGCGGACTCGGCCAAGATCCGCTCCCCCGCCTTGTCGTAGGTGACCAGCGTACGCGGGTCCAGGCACTCGGGGGAGGAGAACTCCGGGTGGGCGTGGTCGACGTAGTAGCGCGCGCCGTTGGTGAGGATCACGTTGGCCAGGCCGAGGTCGTCGTCGGTGGGCGCCTCGGGCTCGCGCGCGGCCTCGAAGCCGCGCGCGTCGCGCAGGGGCGACTCCTCCTCGTAGTCCCAGCGTACCTTGCGGCCCCGCCCGGAGAACGCGTTCACGAGCAGGCTGGAGGCGAGGACGGGGTTGGAGTCGGGCGAGCCTGGAACCGTGATGCCGTACTCGGTCTCGATCCCCATGACCTTGGTGATGGCCATCCGTCCCCCTGCCTACAGGTACTGCCCGGTGTTGACCTGCTCGATCGCGCGCCCGAGGTCCTTGGAGCTACCACCGATGAGGGTGCGCACATACACGATGCGCTCGCCCTTCTTCCCGGAGATGCGCGCCCAGTCGTCGGGGTTGGTGGTGTTGGGCAGGTCCTCGTTCTCCTTGAACTCGTCGGCCACGGCCACGAACAGGTCGAGCGGCTTGATGCCCTTCTTGCCGGTCTCCAGGAACCGCTTGATCGCCATCTTCTTGGCCCGGGAGACGATGTTCTCGATCATCGCGCCCGAGTTGAAGTCCTTGAAGTACAGGACCTCCTTGTCGCCGTTGGCGTAGGTGACCTCGAGGAAGCGGTTCTCCAGAGCGTCGGAGTACATCCGCTCGACGGTCTCGCCGATCATCTTGGTCAGGGCTTCGTCGCGGGCGCCGCCGGCCAGGTCGAGCACCTCGGTGGCCAGCGGCAGGGAGGCAAGCAGGTACTTGGAGAAGATGTCCTTGGCGGCGGTGGCGTCCGGGCGCTCGATCTTGATCTTCACGTCGAGCCGGCCCGGGCGCAGGATCGCCGGGTCGATCATGTCCTCGCGGTTGGAGGCGCCGATCACGATGACGTTCTTGAGCTGCTCGACGCCGTCGATCTCGCTGAGGAGCTGGGGCACGATGGTGTTCTCCACGTCGGAGGAGACCCCCGACCCGCGGGTGCGGAAGATCGAGTCCATCTCGTCGAAGAACACGATCACGGGCACGCCCTCGTTGGACTTCTCCTTGGCCCGCTGGAAGATGAGCCGGATCTGCCGCTCGGTCTCGCCGACGTACTTGTTGAGCAGCTCCGGGCCCTTGATGTTGAGGAAGTAGCTGCGCCCGGCCTGCTGGCCGGTGATCTCGGCCACCTTCTTGGCCAGCGAGTTGGCCACCGCCTTGGCGATCAGCGTCTTGCCGCACCCGGGCGGCCCGTAGAGCAGGATGCCCTTGGGCGGCTTGAGCTGGTGCTCGGCGAACAGGTCGGCGTGGAGGAACGGCAGCTCGACGGCGTCGCGGATCTGGTCGATCTGGTTGGCGAGCCCGCCGATGTCCTGGTAGGAGATGTCGGGGACCTCCTCGAGGATCAGCTCCTCCACCTCGGGCTTGGGCAGGTGCTCGAGGACGAAGCCCGAGCGCGTGTCGAGCAGCAGCGAGTCGCCCGCGCGCAGGTGGCGGTTGCGCAGCGGCTCGCCGATCTGGACGACGCGCTCCTCGTCGGCGTTGCCGATCACCAGCGCCCGGTCGGGGCCGAGCATCTCCTTGAGGCTGACGACCTCGCCCTGGACCTCGTAGGCGCACGCCTCGACCACGTTGAGCGCCTCGTTGAGCATCAGCTCCTGCCCGAGCTGCAGCGACTTGGGGTCGATGTCGGGGTGCACGTTGACGCGGAGCTTGCGCCCGCCGGTCGAGATGTTGATGGTGCCGTCGTCGTTGACCCCGAGGAACACCCCGAAGCCGGACGGCGGCGCCGTGAGCTTCTCGACCTCCTCCTTGAGCGCGACGATCTGGTCGCGCGCCTCCCGCAGGGTGGCCGCCAGCCGCTCGTTCTGGGAGAGGGCCTGGGCGAGCTGCCCCTTGGTCTCCAGCAGGCGCTCCTCGAGCACGCGGACCTGCCGCGGGGAGTCGTGCAGCCGGCGGCGGAGCAACGCCGTCTCCTCCTCGAGGAACTGGATCTGGCGCTGGAGCTCGCTCGCCTCGATCGCCGGGTCGGCGGCTGGCTCGGGAGGCTCCCGGCGGGATCGTGGCGGCCTCGGGCGATCGGCGTCTTTCACGTTGCGTCCCCCTTCGGCGGTGGCAGATGAGCAGGTATCGACGGGTCTCGTGCAGGGACTAGGTAGAGCTGTCCAAACCCTATCGGCCTTTCCGCCGTCGCGCTTGTGGTCAACCCATCCAGCCCTCTTGGGTCAACCCAATCCGGCCCTCTGGGGCCGTGGCCGAAGCGGTTGCCACGGTCGGAGGCGCCGACTCGTGGGGCAACGACGCGAGCCCACCGCCATGCTACCCGTCCTCGGCGACATGGCCAGCCCCTGCGCTCCGCCCCGAACGGCAGCGGACCGGCCCTTGCACCCCGCCCCGAACGGCAGCGGACCGGGCCGCGCGGTACGCGGCCCGGTCCGGGTTCGGTGTGGCCTGGTCGGCTACCTGAAGGCGTCCTTCACCTTCTCGCCAGCCTGCTTGAGGTCCGACTTGGCCTGGTCGGACTGGCCCTCGGCCTCGAGGCGCTCGTCGTCGGTGGCGTCGCCCCAGGCCTCCTTGGCCTTGCCCTTGAGGTCCTGCGCCTGGTTGCGAAGCTTGTCGTTGGTGCCCATGGAAGGCATCACCTCCGCCCCGGGCCTATCCAAGCGACGGCGGCCACAAACCCTGGCGAGTTCGCCGGGCAGGTCAGCGGACCGGGCCGGGTGCGGGCCATGGCGCGGCCAGCCGGCGGCTCGACACGAGGAAGCCGGTGTGGCCGACCATGCGGTGCTCGGGCCGCACGGCCAGCCCGTCGACGTGCCAGGGACGCAGAATGGCCTCGGAGGTCTCGGTGAGGCCGAACCGGCCCGACCCGTCCAATGCCTCGACCAGGCGCATCACCTGCGGGATGGTCGCCACGAAGGCGACCAGGACCCCGCCGGGGACGAGCACCTCGGCCGCGCCCGGCACCACCAGCCAGGGCTCCAGCAGGTCGAGGCAGACCCGGTCGACCGGTCCCACCTGGCCGATGCCGTCCACGACGTCACCCTCCCGCAGGTCCCAGCGCTCGGGCGGCTTGCCGAACCACGCCTCCACGTTCCGCCTGGCCTGGGCGGCGAAGTCGGGGCGGAGCTCGAACGACACCAGCCGTCCCTCCGTGCCGAGGGCCTGGAGCAGCGCGGTGGACAGCGCGCCCGAGCCGGCGCCGGCCTCGACCACGGTCAGGCCGGGCCGCACGTCGGCCGCCATCACCATGAGGGCGAGCACCCTGGGGTAGATCACCTGGGCGCCGCGGGGCATCTTGACCAGCCAGTCGGCCAGGGTCGGGCGCACCACCAGCAGGCGCTGGCCGAGGTCGGTGCGCACCACCTCGCCCTCGGGGGCGCCGATGAGCTGGTCGTGGGCGAGCCGCCCCCGATGGGTGTGGAAGGTCGCGCCCCGCTCGAGCGTCACCAGGTAGCGCCGCCCCTTGCCGTCCTGCAGCAGCACCCGCTCCCCCGCCTCGAGCGGTCTGGCCGGGGCCCCCCCGCGGGGCTCCCCGGACCCCTCCGGTCTGACCGGGGCACCCCCTCGAGGTTCCCCGGACCCCTGCGGCGGCCTCACCGGGCGGCCGCCTCCTCCCGCTCCACGAGGGGCAGGGCCGTCCCGGCGAGGGGTAGGGCCGTCCCGGCGAGGGGTAGGGCCGTCCCGGCGAGGGCCGCCTCGCCGACCAGGCGGGCCCGGCTGCGGCAGAAGGCGCAGACCGCCTCCTCGGCCGGGTCCTCGGGCGCGACCGTGACCATGCCGCAGCGCGAGCACTCGGCGAGGTCGGCGTCGTCGGCCACCCGCAGCAGCTCGGCCGCCCTGTCGAGGTAGCCGAACAGGAAGTTGTGCTTGGTGCCGGGCGACGCCTCCTCCATCTGGTTCAGCGTCTCCTTGAACCGCATCTGGGTGTTGCCGGCCACCAGCGGGCACTCCTCGACCACGTAGTCGATGCCCTTCAGCACGCAGTAGGCCGCGGTCTCGCGCTCAGCCACCCGGTAGAGCGGCTTCACCTTCTTGACCAGGCCCGGCCGCGTCGCCTCGAGCACCGGGAACTGGCGTGCCATGGCCGCGGTGTCCCAGCGCAGGGTGTTGCCGAACAGCACGGCCGCCTCGTCGTCGAGGTTGTGGCCGGTGGCGACCACGTCGTAGCCGCCCTCCAGGGCGGCCCGGTTGAACACGTACCGCTTGGACAGGCCGCACACGCCGCAGGACGAGCGGCCGTGCTTCCCGGCCGCCTGCGGGATCGTGTACCCCTGCTCGACGGCCAGGTCGTGCACGACCAGCCTGGCACCCCGGGCGGCGGCGAAGTCGCGGCAGATCTCCTTGGAGCGCTCGGAGTACCCGCCGATCCCGAGGCCGAGGTAGAGCCCGTCGGCCTGGTAGCCGAGCTCGAGCAGCAGGTCCCACAGGGCCAGCGAGTCCTTGCCCCCGGAGACCGCGACCACGACCCGGTCGGTGGGGGCGAGCATGCGGTGCTTGGCGATCGCCCGGGTGACCTGCTGGCCGACGTAGTGGAAGAAGCAGTCCCGGCAGAAGGCGGCGTTGTGCCTGCGGATCTCGATGACGATCGGCCCGCGGCACCGCTTGCAGCGCATGGCCACCTCAGCCGTCCCCCCGCCCGTCCGCGCCGGACCCCCCCGAGATCGCGAACCGGACCTCCACCTTGTCGCCGTCGTGCAGCTCGTCCTGGCTGGTGAGCAGGGCGCCGTCGCGGATCACGAGCACGGTGGTCGGCAGCACCTCCAGACGGGCCAGGAGGTCGGCGACGCGGTGGGCGTCCGGCACCTCGACGGTGCGGTCGGGTGGGCGCAGTCGCGCGGTCACGAGCATAGGCGGGTCCTTGTCTTGGTCGGGACGGGCCAGCCCAGGCGGAGCCGCCTGGGCGGCATCCCCGGGGCGCTCCCGGCGGGTCCGGGTCCGACGCCGGCGGGTCGCCGTCGTCCGTACCGGGCCGGTTGCCGGCATCAACGACACCATACCGTTCCCCCACCGTCGGCGACACCATCGGGCGGTCCGCGGCCCGCCGGCTGCCCGCTCGTCCACTCCCGAGGCGCGGTCACCCGGACCTCGGGAGCGGGTGGTCACCTGGACCTCCTTCTTCGAGGCAGGGCTCCAACCAGCATCCAGACGGCCCCGCCGGGACCAGAGATGGCGAAAGCCACAGCATGCCGCGCCAGCACACCGCCGTGACCAGCGATCACGCGGCGGCGACGCTCTCGCGGCGGGCCAGGCACGCTCGCATGTGCGCTGTACACCTTCCAGCCATCCGCGGCATGCTCGACCGATTCACGCCAGCAAACTGCCGCACGGCAGGCGCCGTACAAGGAACGACGGGCAACCGTGATGGATGGCGTGATGAGACTCGGCGGCCGTCCGAGCGGTGATCCTGGCACGCTCAGGGCGGCCTGAGTGGTCCGAGACTTGCCGGTCGCTCGTCCCGTCCCCGACCCGCTCGCCGAGGTCTGGGCCGGGCTCTACGATTGCCCGCTGTCGGCCGCCTGCCACGACGTCCACTTCGATCCCGCAGCCGGGCTGGTGCCTCGCGGGATCTGGTCACTGCCCTCCCTCGACCGTGTTGAGCTGCTTGTCGTCGCCCACAACCCGGGCACGCCCCGGCGAACCCGAGCACTTCCAACGCATGCTGCCAGGGCGGCCGAGGATGGAGCTGGCCAGCGGCTACACCAGCGACTCGTTTGCGCATAGCTCGCGCAAGCCGTACCACGGGCGCCTGCTGCGGGTCCCGTGCGAGGCGCTGGCGGACACACAGCCGCTGACTCCGGCAGAAGCGCTCGACAGTCACTGAATGCCATGAAGAGGGGCCTCCTTGGTGGCAACCTCCGGGTTGTCACCAAGGAACGTCGCCACGAGGAGGCCGGTGACAAGGTTGCACGCAGGGTGAGATCTGTCGCGTCACCGCTTGGACGTGCACCTGATGGACGAAGGAGGTGCGCTGGTGGAGGCCACCGCGGTGGCACCAGACGCCGATGGGTTGGGTGGGTTGGCCCGCTCGCTTGGGAAGTCCGGTCAGCCGGTCCAGGCCGCGACCTGGTCGATGAACGGCGCCCGGTTCGTGCATGACCAGCTTGAGCTGGCGGGGTGGGAGGTGCTGATCGCCGACGCGCAGAAGGTCAAGGGGCTGGCGCCGCTGGCGTGCAGGACCGACCGGATCGACGCGCGGGTGCTCCCCCGAGTTGTCGCGCTGGGCCTTGGTCCCCGAGATCTGGCTGCCCGCCCCAGAGGTGCGGGCCGAGCGGGAACGGGCTCGCTGGCGGTTGCACCTGGTGCGCCACCGGGTCGCGTTGAAGAACCGGGTGCACGCCACCGTGCTCGTGTTCGGGCGGCCCTGCCTGACCTCGGACCTGTTCGGCGTCGGCGGCCGAGCGCTGCTGGACAGGCTGGCGCTGCCTTGAGCCGTGGGCAGGCTCCATGACCGCCAGCCTGCAACTGCTCGACGAGCTCGACGAGCGGGTCGACGCCTGCGAACGCGAGCTGCGCCGGCTCGGCGCCGACCACGCCGACGCGCCTCTGCTGATGACCGCACCCGGGATCGCGTGGGTGCTTGGCCTGGACGCCGACGAGCAGGCCCGCAGCGGCTTCCGCTACGCCTACTCGGTCTACCAGGCCGAGTACAGCCGCAACCTGTTGTTCAAGGTCGGCGGTCAGATGGACCGCGTCTTCAACGCCGTCGTCGACCGGACCCGCTCCCGGCTGGACGTGCCGATCCTACGGACGCTGTTCGGCGCCAAGGCACGCCCCCACCACGACCGCGCGACCGGGCCGCCCACGCTGGCAGTCGTGCTCGAGAAACCTCGCTATGACCTGACCTGGTTCCACGAGGCTGTGACCTGCGGATTCACAAGACCGGTTCGTGGGCCGATCCGACCGTCCGATCAGTCTGAGCGGCTGATATGTCATGGTTTCGCCACATCCGAAGCCGGAGTCGGGAGGTGTGAATGTGTCCCAATCATGCCTCTGACCTCTGGCTGAACAGCTACGTCTGTGGGCCATCCCAGACCACACCACACCGCTGCAACCATCGCCGGCCGGATGTATTCCACCTGGATGTCCAAACGTGTGAGTGTTCCGGAAGCAGTGCGGGCGGCGATGCTCGAATGGCGTTCCTGGCCGCCCGGTGTCTGGGGTCCGTCGTCTGCTATGGGCCTTACACCAATTCATCACGTGATTGACCGGGCCCCGCAAGTGATCCGCGGACCCTCATCTGCGCCAGTATGACCTCTAGGAAGATTTGGAACGTGTACAGCGCGCTTGCGCCTCCTTCTTCGAGCCATCACTCCCACCGCCCTTCAGACGGCTGTCATCGGGGCCGAGACGAGAAACGCGCTGCACGACGCCACAGAGCAGCGCCGTGACCAGCAGCAACGCGACGACGCCACTCCCCCACCCGGCCGGACACCCTCGCATGTGCGCTATACCACTTCCAGCCATCGGCGGCCTGCTCGACCGCGTTGCGCCAGCGACTGTCCCTGTCAGACTGTCCTGTCCCACCACGCCGCGAGGACCTCTGCGCTCGGGATGTCGATTGGCATGGCCGGAGTCTGCCTACGTCTCACAATCTGGTCAACTG
>Ga0307278_10001738_pt1 | contig 10784 bp, 9 predicted proteins | sample ER_DNA_117_FD_194482 | JGI IMG/M metagenome (GOLD analysis project Ga0307278, IMG submission 194482) | Bulk soil microbial communities from the East River watershed near Crested Butte, Colorado, United States - ER_DNA_117 | ecosystem: Environmental > Terrestrial > Soil > Floodplain | place: USA...
CGCTCGCGCTGGACCCCGGTGCGCTGCGCGGCCGCGTCCGCCACCTGGTCGGCGGGGGTCGAGGGCGGCAGGCCGAGCCGCTCGGCCAGGGAGCGGCGCAGATCGTCGCTGAGCAGCCCGGCCGCCTGCCGGCGGCCCCTGGCCCGCTGCAGCAGGTTGCCGACCGCGACCACCAGCTCGGAGCCTGGGAGCTGGACCGGCTGCGGCTCCACCACCGGCCGGCCGAGCCGGCGCGCCCGCCACAACGCCAGCACCACGAAGGCGACCGCGAGCTGCCACAGCGCCAGCCGCACCCTGGGCGCGACCAGGTCGCCGAGGCTGGCGCTGCCGCCACCGGGCAGCGGCGGCCGCAGCACCCACACCACCGAGCCGGCCCCGGGCGACGGTGCCAGCAGGCCGGTGAGCAGCACGCCGTTGTCGGCCTCGCCCAGCTCCTGGTTGACCACCGCGCTGGCGCCGCCGAGGCGGACGACGTTGCCGGCCCCCAGCGGCTGCACCAGCAGCCAGGCACCGTCGCCTCGGGGGAAGCAGCCGCGGGCGCCGCCGCCCTGGGGCACCGCGAACACCATGCCCCCGGGAGCGGACACCCGGCCCACGTCCCGCAGGGCCGCCACGTCGCAGCGCCGCTCGAGCTGCGCGTCGAGCAGGCCGACGCGGGTGGTCCCGACGGGCCTGGCCGCGGTCACGCCGGAGCTCGGGTCGGCGACCACCAGGGTGCCGCCCCGCCGCACCCAGGCGAGCAGGCCGTCCCGCCGCTGCGGGGTGAGGTCGTCGCTGAGCAGCAGGGCGGTCGCGGCGCCGGTGTCTGGCAGGTCGCCCGACACCGTGACCGTGGCGCCCAGCTCGCGCAGCACCTCGACGATCCCCTTGGTGCCGAGGGGCGCCGGCGAGCCCGGGTCCAGCGGGTTGCCCTCCTCGGCGCGCCGCCCGCCCACCACCGCCACCAGCACCACCCCGAGCACCAGCGCCACCCACGGCAGGACCCGCCTCACCGGGGCACCCCCTCGGGGTTCCCCGGACCCCTCCGGGGGGTTCCCCGGACCCCGGGTGACAGACCCGTCCGCCTCATGCGGGTGCCCGCTGGAGGACGCGGCCGGACAGCTCGCGCACGCGGGACGCCTCCCGCGCGCCCGTGTCCCCGCGGCCGTACCAGGCCAGCTCGAACAGCTCGGTGGCGCCGGCGAAGTCGGCCGCGGCGTCGGGCAGGCTGCGGCGCACCTCCCCGCGGTACTCGCCGGCGGTCCGTCCCGGCACCTCGTCGACCAGCCCGCGGGCGGCCAGCTCGGCCACCAGCGCCCGGTAGCGGCAGCGCACCGCCGGCCGCCACGCGCCGGCCCGCTCGTGCGCCTCCGCCTCGGCCCGCCAGTCGGCGGCCGGGCGGCGCGGCGCGCCGGGCACGGCCGCGCGAACCTCCGGGCTGGAGGTCATGCCCCGCGAGAAGCGGGCCACCAGCAGCCCGATGCCGAGCAGCGCCAACACCAGCACGGCCAGGCCGACGATCCCGCCGGCGCCGCTGGCGCCCAGCTCGGCGAGCAGCCGGCCGGCCTGCTCGAGCAGCCAGTCGAACACCCGCTGGAGCAGCGTCCGGTCGGGCGGGCGGAACTCCGGCCGTGCCAGCACCTCCCGCACCGCCTCCCGCACCCGGTCGGGGTCGCGGGTCGGCGCCGGCAGGTCGCCGGCGACCGCCGCCGGCAGCCATGACAGCGCCGCCAGGCGGTCAGCGAGGCGCACCGCGGGCCAGCTCGGCGGCGATCATCTGCAGGTCGAAGCCCTCGTTGCGGATGCGCAGGTCGAAGTAGACCAGCGTGGCCACGATCGCCACCAGCGGCATGGTGACCAGCGCCGGCAGGATCTCGCCGACGGCGGCCAGGATCCAGCCCCAGCGGAAGCCGATCACGGACACGATGATCCCGAACGGCCAGGACAGGATCCATTCGAGGACGGTCGCCAGCAGGCCGCTGAGGATGCCGATGCCCATGACCGGCCAGAAGCGCGTCCGGACCAGCGTGACCGAGCGGGCCATGGCCTGGATCGGGCCGAGCTCCTCGACCATCACCGCTGGGGTGGTGACCAGGAAGAAGGTCATCGGCACCAGGATCCCGACGAGGCAGAACAGCGCCCCGACGACCTTGAGCAGGAGGGCGAAGATGAACGCGCCGAGCAGGGCGAGGAAGCGTCGCCCGGTGGCCCGGACGACCGGTCCCGGGGCGAGCTCCTCGCCGAGGTAGCTGGAGGCGACGACCCTGGAGACGGCGCCGCCGATGAACGGGGTGATCAGGAAGCTCGCGAACGCGGTGATCACCGTGCCGAGCAACAGGGCGTTGGACGGTCCGGTGTTGGCCGCCTGGTCGACCAGGGAGGGGTCGTTGGCGAGCTGGAGCAGGCCGTAGCCGCCGAGCAGGTCGCGCTGGAAGAAGCCCGCCACCAGGTTGACCGGGATCAGGAACACGGCCGAGACCAGCACGATCGTGCGCACGTTGGCCTTGAGCAGCTTGAACGCGCCGTCCAGGATGTCGCCGAAGGTCATCGGGTGCAGCGGCAGCGGCCCGGTCCGGGCCGAGCCCGCCTTGGGAAGCGGCGGGTAGGGGGACGGGACCCCCCAGCCGGGCGGCCCGTACGGCGGCCCGGGAGGCGGTCCCCACGGTGGCGGTGGGCTGCTCACGGCCTTCCTTTCGTCGGCGCTCGGGCGCATTGTCACACGCCAACCGGCCGGTCAACGCCATGCGAGTCGGCTGGGGACGGGACCGGGGACTCCACTGGAGCCCGCCGACGTGGCATCCTTGCCCCGGTCACCGTGTCGAGGCAGAAGGGGGATGGCGTGAAGGGGAGGGTGCTGGTCGTCGACGACGACCCGTCGCTCGGGGAGATGCTCGGCATCGTCCTGCGCCAGGAGGGCTTCGAGCCGGTATTCGTACGCTCCGGCGACCAGGCCATCGCCGCGTTCCACCAGGCCAAGCCCGACCTGGTCCTGCTGGACCTGATGCTGCCCGGCAAGGACGGCCTGGAGATCTGCCGCGAGCTGCGGCTGGAGTCCGGCGTGCCGATCGTGATGCTGACGGCCAAGACCGACACCGTCGACGTGGTGCTCGGCCTGGAGTCGGGAGCCGACGACTACATCACCAAGCCGTTCTCGGCCAAGGAGCTGGTGGCGCGGATCCGGGCACGGCTGCGCCGTCGCGACACCGAGGGCGCCGAGACGCTCCGGTTCCACGACATCGAGATGGACGTCATGGCCCACCAGGTCACCAAGGCCGAGAAGCCGGTCAACCTCACGCCCCTGGAGTTCGAGCTGCTGGCCACCCTGGCCAGGCGGCCCCGCCAGGTGTTCACCCGCGAGGTGCTCCTCGAGCAGGTCTGGGGCTACCGCTACGCCGGCGACACCCGGCTGGTCAACGTCCACGTCCAGCGGCTGCGGGCCAAGATCGAGGACGACCCGGAGAACCCCAGGGTCGTCCAGACAGTCCGAGGTGTCGGCTACCGCATCGGGCCGGAGGGGTCCGGTGGCTCGGCCGACGCCTCGGCGCAGGCGGGTGATCAGGGATAGCAGGAGGTCGCTTCAGCCTGGCCCGGCTCGACCTGCGAGCCAGGGTGGTGCTGTTCACCTCGGCGATCGTGGTGGGGGCGCTGCTGCTGCTCGGCGCGGCGCTGCACGCGCTGCTGGCCAAGTCGCTCTACACCCAGCAGAGCGAGGACGCCGTCCAGCAGGTGCAGAACCTCACCCTCCAGGCCGCCACCGCCGCGCTCAACGACTCCGCCGGCCTGACCAGCAAGGAGACCCAGGAGCGGCTCTACAACTGGCTCACCAGAGGCTCGGGTGGCGGCCAGCCCAGCTTCAAGGGCGTGGTGCTGCGCAACGCCGACACCGCCTCCGAGTCCGACCGCGACTACCGCATCGAGCACGTGCCGCAGGGACTGGTCGACCGGGTCCTCGCCCGGTCGGAGCTCGCCTACGTGTACGTGCGGTCGCCCGTCGACCCGGGCCGGGTGCTGATCGTCGGCGCCCCGATCCAGACCGAGCAGGGTATCGAGGAGGCCTACTTCTTCTACCCCCTCAAGTTCCAGGAGGAGACCCTCACCCGGCTCACCCGCTTCCTGCTGCTCGTCGGCGCCGGGCTGCTGGCCGCCGTGGTCGTCCTGGCGGCCATCTCCATCGGCCGGGTGCTGCGGCCGATCCAGCGCGCCAGGGACGTCGCCGAGGAGATCGCCGCCGGCAACCTGGCCGCCCGCATCCCGCAGGCGACCAGCCACGACGACTTCGGCCGCCTGGCCGAGTCGTTCAACCGCATGACCGACAACCTCGCCCAGAAGATCGGCGAGCTGGAGCACGTCGGCAACCTCCAGGCACGCTTCGTCTCCGACGTCAGCCACGAGCTGCGCACCCCGCTGGCCACGGTGCGGATGGCCGCCGACTACATCCACGCGGCCCGCACCGGCCTGCCGCCAGACGCCCAGCGCGCCGCGGTCCTGCTCGAACGCGAGCTGGAGCGGTTCGAGAACCTGCTGGAGGACCTGCTGGAGATCAGCCGCTTCGACGCCGGCGTGATCAACCTCGAGCCCGTCGAGGTCGACCTCGGCAGCCTGCTCGACGAGGTCGTCGACGCCCTGGACCCGATCGCCCACGGCCGCAAGGTCGACGTCGGTCTGCGGGTCGAGCGCGGCCAGGGCGCGCCGCTGGTCGCCGCCGACCCCCGCCGGCTGGACCGCGTGTTCTCCAACCTGGTCAAGAACGCCATCGAGCACACGGCCGAGGGCAGCGTCCGGATCTGGGTCGGCAGGCGCGGCACGGACGTGGTGGCCACGGTCGCCGACGACGGCGAGGGCATCCCGGCCGAGGACCTGCCCCACATCTTCGAGCGCTTCTACCGGGCCGACGTGCACCGCGCCAGGACCCTTGGCGGCACCGGGCTCGGCCTGGCCATCGCGCTGGAGAACGTGAACCTGCACCGCGGGTCGATCAGCGTCCGCAGCGAGGTCGGCGAGGGCTCGACCTTCACCGTCACCCTGCCGGCCATCGAGCCCAAGGCGGAGCCGGGCGGCGACCAGGCCGCCGCGGCCGAGCCGCAGCCGGCGCCGGCACCCTCGCCGGAGGTCACCGTCGGTGGCTAGCCGCCGGACCCGCCTCGCCCGGCTCGCCGCCGGGCTGGCCGCGCTGGCGCTGGCCTCCTGCACCGCCGGGGTCCCCCGGACCGGTGAGGTGGTGACCGTCAGCCCGATCCAGCCGCCCTCACCGGCGGCCGACGCCGGCGCGATCGAGGAAGGCAGCGGCCCTGCCGCCGGGCTCTCCGACACCCAGGTGGCGCAGGGGTTCATGTCGGCCATGAACACCGTCAAGCCGGAGACGATCGAACGCTGGGTGATGCCCAAGGCCAGCGACCAGGTGCAGACCTGGTCGGCGCGGACCACCGTCAACGTCTACCACTCCTTCCAGCCCGACGCGCCCGTGGTCCAGGACGGCAAGCGGATCGTCCCGGTCAGGCTCGACATGGTCGGCCGGCTCGAGCGCGGCCGCGAGTGGACGCCGCGCAGCGACGAGGACATCTTCCGTCTGGAGCTGCAGAAGACCGGCGCCGAGTGGCGGGTCGCCAACCCCGGCAAGGAGCTGTGGGTCCGCGACCTCGACTTCAAGAAGCTGTACACGCCCGTGGAGATGTTCCTGGTCCCCGCCGGCGGCGCCGGCGGCAGGCGGCTGGCGCCCGTGCCGGTGTTCGTCCGCCGCGCCCCTGCGGGCACCCCGGCCCCGGAGGTCCTCCAGGCGCGGGCACGGGATGCCGTGGTCTGCGTGCTCGACGGGCCCGACGGCCGCTACGTGCACCTGACCTCGGCGATCCCGCTCAACACCAAGCTCCGCAGCCTCGTCTACGACGGCGGCATCGTCACCGTCGACCTGTCGGGCAGGTTCACCGACACCAGCACCGGCGGCTCCGGCGAGCTCCGGGTCGGGCAGCTCGTCTGGACCATCATCCGGCTGATCCAGACCGCGCAGGTCCGCATCCTCGTCGAGGGCCGGCAGCTCGGCAGCATCGGCCTCGACAGCTTCCAGGGTGGCGGCCCCTGGCAGCGCAACCGGCCACCGATCGCCGAGCTCTGGCCACAGCGGTCCAGCGTCACCGACGCCAACCAGGTGCTGTTCGCGCGCGGCGGCGAGATCTGGACCGTCCCGCCCGAGCCCAACCAGGAACCGAAGGTGATCGGGTTCAACGCCCCCAGCCCCAAGGCCGCGCCCACCTGGTCGCCGGACCACCGCTGGATCGCGTTGCTTTCCAGCAGCGGGCAGGACCAGGTGATGTGGCTGCTGCAGCCGGGCTTCGACGCCTTCCCCACCTCGCTCCTCGGCCGGCTGTCGCCGCCCTCGTGGAGCGCGGACTCCTCCCGCCTGTACGTGCTCAACAGGACGCAGAGCGGGACGCAGCTCGTGGAGGTCACCAGGAGGACGCTCGGCGTCGTCGAGCTCGAGCTCCCGACGCTCCCGGGCGGCATGCGGCCGACCAGCCTGGCCGTCAGCCCCGACGGGGCGTGGGTGCTCGCCGTCGCCGACCACGGCGATCCCCAGCCCGGCGACGGCGGCCAGCTCTTCCTCGGCCGGTTCGGCCCCGAGGGGGTGCTCGGCTGGTACAACCGGCCGATCGCGCCCGGGCTCGGCAGGGTGTTCAGCCCGGTCTGGGTCGACGCCGTCACCGTCGCCTTCATCGCCGAGACCGACAACAAGGACGACATCGGCCGGCTGTGGGTGATGAAACGCGACGGCTGGGACCCGACTCCCGTCCTGAACGCCGACCCCGAAGCCACCACCGTGGTCGACATCGGCCGCCAGCTCACCGTCGACCCGTCCGGGTCCAGCTTCATCTTCACCGTCCCCTCCCAGAGCGGCGCCTCCCTCTGGATGGTGGACCGGCAGGGCATCAGCCCGCATCCCCTCACCGTGCCGACCGCCAAGGAGTTCGACAGCGACCCGAGCTTCGCCAGCCGCTGACCGGCTCGGGTGTAAGAAACTGACCCTCGGCGGTGTTACATCACTGGGACGGCACCGGAACGGCCGGCGCCGACGACGGAGGGATCGCCGGTGGTGCGGGTGGACACGCGGGCGGAGCGTCGAGCCGACCCCACCGGACGGTTCGACGAGCTGTTCCGCCGGCTCTACCCGCGGCTCTACGACCTCAGCCACCGGCTGCTCGTCGACCGCTGGGAGGCCGAGGACGTGGTGCAGGAGGCGTTCCTCAGGCTGGTCGGCGCGGCCGTCATCGACCGGCCCGACCAGGAGGTCGAGGCCTGGCTCCGCCGGGTCTGCGTGAACCTCGGCTACAACCGGCTGCGGGGCCAGCGCCGCGGACGCGAGCGGCTGGAGCGCGCCTCGGCCGAGCTGCCGCCGGGCGCCGTCGCCACCGAGCGCGACGACCCGCTCGGGTCGTTGCTCCGGCTCGAACAGCAGGCGCTGGTGCACCGGGCGCTGTGGACGCTTCCCGAACGGCAGCGGACCTGCCTGCTGCTGCGCCACGCCGGCTACACCTACGCCGAGATCGCCGACACCTGCGAGCTGGCCGTCGGGTCGGTCGGCGTGCTGCTGGCCCGCGCCGAGCGCACGTTCCGCGACAGCTACCAGCGACAGCAGCAAGGAGCGGATCATGAGGTGCCTTGAAGAGGGCGAGCTGCGCGCCTGGATCGACGGCGCAGCCGCCGACCAGGCCGCGGTCGGCGCCCACGTCGACGGCTGCGCGGCCTGCCAGGCGGTCGCCGAGGAGCTGCGCGGCAACGCCGAGCTGGCCGCGGCGGCCACCGGGGTGCTCGCCCCGGCCCGGCCGCTGCAGGCGGCCAAGGTGGAGGCCGCCCGCGAGCGGGTCGTGGCGGCGGCGCGATGGCCGGCCACCCACAGCAGCCCGGCCGCGCGGCCCAGGCGGGCGCTGGCCTCACGCTCCGCGGCCCGCGGGTGGCTGGCCGCCGCCGTGACCGGCGTGCTGGCGCTGGTCCTGGTCGCGACCCCGGCGGGACGCAGCGCGGCCAGCGGCTTCCTCGCCCAGTTCCGCAGCCAGCGGTTCGCGGTGGTCACCTTCGACCCCTCGCAGGCCGGCGACCTCGCGGCGACGCTGCGGCAGCTCGGCGTCGTCCACGGCGACCTCGGCGGGGTGGAGCCAGCGCCGGTGGCGACCCCCGCCGCGGCGAGCCGGCTGGTGGGCTTCCCGGTCGCGCTGCCCGCCGCCGCCGCCCTCCCCAGCGGGGTCGACCCCAGGCCGCGCATCGTGGTCAGCCCCGCCCGGCAGCTCCGCTTCACCCTGGACGCGGCCAAGGTGGGCCGCTACCTGCAGGCCCACGGCCGCTCGGGCGCCAGCGTCCCGGCGGGACTGGACGGCGCCACCCTGGTCGCCAACGTGCCGGCGGCGGCGCTGCTGGAGTACGTGGCCGCCGACGGGAGCCCGCGGCTGGTGGTGGGCCAGTCCCGCGAGCTCACCGCCAGCGTCCAGGGCACCGTGACCCTGGAGGCCCTCCGAGAGTTCCTGCTCGACCTTCCCGGCCTGCCGCCGCAGACGGTGCGGCAGCTCCGGGCGATCGGCGACTGGCGTGACACCCTGCCGCTGCCCGTCCCCGCCGACCGGATCGACTGGCGCTCGACCACCATCCACGGCGTGCAGGGGCTGCTGCTCGGCGAGCGCAACGGCCTCGGCAGCGCCGTGATCTGGCAGCGGGACGGCCGCATCTACGGGGTCGCCGGCCTGCTCCGGCAGGCGTCCGTCCGCCGGGTCGCGGAGAGCCTGGATTAGCGAGGTCGAGGCGGTCGTCGGGCGCGTGGCGCCCCGGGCCGGCCCGCCCGCGGCGCCGGCGCTGGAGCTGACCGGCGTGCGCAAGGCCTACGGCCAGCAGGTCGCCCTCGACGACGTCACGCTGCGGGTGGAGCCGGGCGAGGTGTTCGGCTTCCTCGGCCCCAACGGCGCCGGCAAGACCACGGCGGTGAAGATCCTGACCGGCCTGGTCCACGCCGGCGACGGCGAGGCGCGCGTGCTCGGCCGCCCGGTGGGGGAGCCGGCCGCCCGGCGGCGGATCGGCTACCTCCCGGAGCACTTCCGCTTCCAGGACTGGGCGACCGGCACGGCGCTGCTGGAGTTCCACGCCCGCCTCGCCGGCCTGCCCGCGGGCCAGCGCCCCGCCCGCATCGCCGAGGTGCTCGAGCTGGTCGGCCTCGCCGGTCGCGGCCGCCAGCGCATCCGCACCTACTCCAAGGGCATGGCGCAGCGCATCGGCCTGGCCCAGGCGCTGCTCGGCCGGCCCGAGCTGGTGCTGCTCGACGAGCCCACCTCCGCGCTGGACCCGGTCGGGCGGCGCGAGGTCAGGGACCTGATCGGCAGGCTGCGCGAGCAGGGCGTCACCGTGTTCCTCAACTCGCACCTGCTGAGCGAGGTCGAGCTGGTATGCGACCGGGTGGCGATCATCGACCGCGGCCGCATCGTCCGGACCGGGCGGCTGGCCGACCTGGTCGGGTCGGTCACCGCCGTGCGGGTCGCGCTGGACCGCGTCGACCAGCCGCTGCTGGACGCGCTCGGCCGCTACGGCCGGGTGCAGTCCGTCGACGGCGGCAGCGTCGTCCTGGTCGTCGACGACGTCGACGTGGCACCGGCGGTCGCCGACTGCGTCGTGCGCGCCGGCTACCGGCTGTTCGAGCTCGTCCCCGTCCAGCGCTCCCTCGAGGAGGTCTTCCTCGGGCTGGTGCACGGAGGCGACCGGTGACCACGCTGGTGGTGGCGCGCTGGACGGTCGCCGAGGCGGTCAGCCGCCGGCTGGTCCTGGCCGCGATCCTGCTCAGCGCCGCCTTCGTCGGCCTGTTCGCGCTCGCCTTCTCGATCCTGTACGACCGGGCCGAGGCCGACCCGGGCGGCGACGCGCTGTTCGCGGTCTTCGCCGCCACCCTCCTCACCGTCCTTGGCCTGTACGCGGTGCAGTTCCTGGCCGCCTTCCTGGCGCTGCTGCTGTCGGCCGGCGCGATCTCCGGCGAGGTCGAGTCCGGCACCCTGCACGCCGTCCTGGCCCGCCCGCTCGGCCGCGGCCAGTACCTGCTGGGCCGCTGGATCGCCTCGGTCGCGCTCCTGACCGTCTATGTGGTGGCGATGGCCGGGTCGCTGCTGCTGGTGGCCAGGCTGGTCGCCGGCTACCAGCCGGTCGACCCGGTGCGGGCGGTGGCGCTGCTGGTGCTGGAGACGGTCCTGCTGCTCACCGCCGGGCTGCTGGGCAGCACCTTCCTGCCGACGCTGGCCAACGCGGTGGTGCTGTTCTCGCTGTTCGGGCTCGCCTGGCTCGCCGGCATCGTGGAGTTCATCGGCCAGACGGTCGCCAACCAGACCCTCGCCAACCTCGGCATCGCCGTCAGCCTGGTGTTCCCCAGCGACGCCGTCTGGCGCGCGGCCTCCTACTACCTGCAGCCGCCGGCGTTCCTCGGGGAGGCCGTCACCCGCGGCGGCATCCCGTTCGCGGCGCTCACCCCGCCGACCACCGCGCTGCTGCTGTGGGCGCTCGCCTACCCGGTCGCCACCCTGCTGCTGGCGCTGCGCACGTTCGCCCGCCGCGACCTCTGACCATCCCCGCCCGAGCACCCCGGGGCGCACGGCGGCCGGGTCCCGCCTCAGCGCCCCTTGGCCGCACCCACGGCCGGGCCGGGTCCCGCCCGGGGCGGCGGGCCGGGGCTGTGGACGACCCGGGGCGGGCGGGGTCCGGGGCGGCTATGGTCCCGGGCATGTCCCTTGTCGAGCTGCTCGGCGGCCTGCTCCGACCCGCCGCCTGCCTTGCCTGCAGCGCCCCGGCCGCCT
>Ga0307278_10001739_pt1 | contig 10783 bp, 7 predicted proteins | sample ER_DNA_117_FD_194482 | JGI IMG/M metagenome (GOLD analysis project Ga0307278, IMG submission 194482) | Bulk soil microbial communities from the East River watershed near Crested Butte, Colorado, United States - ER_DNA_117 | ecosystem: Environmental > Terrestrial > Soil > Floodplain | place: USA...
GCCACGAGGCGCGGTCGCGCGGTTCCATTTCGCCGAGGCGCCGTCTCTCCTGATCAAGGAGTTCGGGAAGGAGCGGAAGGCGGGTGTGTGGTCGCTGACCGCGGGCGACGAGGGCCCGCTGGCCGCGCTCGGTCCCGAGGCGCTCTCGGATGAGGCGGCGGCGATCTTCCGGGAGAGCACCGACGTTCGCCGGGTCCACACGATCCTGCGCGACCAGCGGACGGTCGCCGGCGTCGGCCGTGGCTACTCCGACGACGCGCTCCACCACGCGAAGCTCTCGCCGTACGCGGTCCTCGGCAAGCTCGACGCCGGCGAGCGCGATCGACTCGTCGAGGCCCTGCAGGTTATCCTCACCGACGCCCTCGAGGTGGAGAGGCGCCGCAGCGGGGGCCTCCCGACCAAGCTGGGCGACCACTTCACCGTCCACGGGCGCTGGGGAGAGCCGTGCCCCCGCTGCGGCGCCGACCTCCGCCGCGTCTCCTACGAGTCCCACGAGGTCACGTACTGCCCGGACTGCCAGACGGGTGGGAAGATCCTCGCCGACCGGCGTCTGTCCCGCCTCATCCGGTAGCGTCCGGCCGCGTGAGCGACGACCACGATCTTCCGGACGACCACGACGACGAGCTCCCGCCGCCGGTGCCGCCGGAGGTGCGGCATCCCGGACTCGTGGGGAGGCTCCGGCGGCATCGGATCGACCTCACGCCACTGAAGGCCTCCCCGGACTTCCGCCGTCTCTTCGTGGGGCAGGCGCTCTCGGAGTTCGGCACACAGATCACGTTCGTGGCGGTGCCGTTGCAGGTGTACCTGCGCACCCGCTCGACGGCCATGGTCGGGCTCCTGGCGCTCTGCGAGACGCTCCCGGTCATCGCGCTGCCGATCGTGGGCGGCGCGATCGCGGACGCGGTCGAGCGGCGTCGGTTCCTCATGATCGCGCAGGCGATCGCGGCGGCGCTCACGCTCGTCCTCGCGGTGAACTCGTTCCTCCCGGAGCCCCGCGTGTGGGTCCTCTTCGCGTTCTCGTTCCTGTGGGCCTCGGCCTATTCGCTGTACTCGCCGGCGTTCCGCGCGTGGCCGGCTCGCCTCCTGTCGCCGGATCTGTACACCTCAGCTCTCGCGCTTGAGGTCGTCTACTACCAGTCCGCCGCGCTGGCCGGTCCCGCGCTCGCCGGCCTCCTGAGCGTGAAGCTCGGCTTCGAGTACGCGTACCTGCTCGACGCCGTGAGCTACGCGGCGGTGATCGTCGCGCTCGCGGGGATGCGGCCGTCCCCACCGACGGCCGAGCGCGCATCCGTGGGCTGGTCCACGATGGTCGAGGGCCTCCGGTTCCTGCGCGGGAAGCAGGTGCTGCAGGGCACGTTCTGGATCGATCTGAACGCGATGATCTTCGGCCTCCCGGTCGCCCTGTATCCGGCGTTCGTGCTCGACGTCATCCATGCGTCGCCGTCCCTGGTCGGGCTGTTGTACTCCGCGGAGGCGCTGGGGGCGCTCCTCGTGGCCTTGGTCAGCGGGAGGGCCAAGCACGTCCGGCGTCAGGGGCTGGTGACGCTCGTCGCGTGCGTGTGCTGGGGCGCAGGCATCGTGGGGTTCGGTCTGTCCCCGACGCTTTGGGTCGCCCTCGTGTTCCTGATGCTCGCGAGCGCGTCCGACATGGTGAGCGGCCTCTACCGCGACGCGATCTTGAAGACCGTCACACCCGACGAGATGCGCGGTCGCTTGGAGGGGATCAGCCTCTCGGTGGTCGGCACCGGGCCTTCGATCGGGAACGGCGAGGCGGGGCTGCTCGCGTCCGTGACCGGCGTGCGGTTCTCGATCGTCTCCGGAGGGATCGCCTGCATCCTCGGGGCCGGGTTGCTCGCGCTAGTCCTTCCCCGATACCGCCGCTACGACGCGGCCAACCCTTCCCCGTAGGGCGCCTCAGCGCATCCTCCGGAAGACCGGCGGACGGATCCGCTCTCCGCCTGCCCTGTCTGAGGACCAGAGTGCCGGTGGGGCCTCGGTGAGTCGCGCGAGCGCGAGCAGGACGGTGTCGTAGTTCACCCGCCAGCCCGCGAAGTCGCGCCATGCCTGATCGCGGTCGGACTTGAGTGCGACGCCGGATGCCTCGAGTCCCGAGATGAGGTTCTCCCATTCCTCTCGCCTGATCGAGATCGGATCGTCGGGGCGCGGATCCGGGTCGTAGGGGATCTGGAAGTAGTCGGCGATCCCTCGAAGACAGAGATACCCCGCCCGGATGCAGAACTCGGCCTCCACGTCGCGCGGGATGTCGACCGACGACAGGACGAGCGCCGCGCCGTCGAGCACCGCTCCGGCCGAGGTCACCCACGAATGGTCGGTGTGCGAGGAACGGAAGAAGGCGATCGCCGGATGAGACGTATGTGTCTCTTCGACCTCGACGAACCAGCGCTGCCACTCCACCCAGACCTCACGGATCTCCGGCATGCGCTCCAAACGCCAGTACCGCCAGATCATCTCCCTCGCCGACGGTGGCGACCCCGCGCGGACCTCCAGCGCCGTGATGCCCACCTCGCGGCGGGAGTACGCGGAATAGATGCTGGGCAGGTAGGTGATCAGCAGGGCGAGCAGGAACAGGCCGATCGCCGCCTCGACGAAGACGAGCACCATGCCGTTGGCCTGTTCGGGCTGCGAGAAGCCGAGGGTGAAGAGCGAGGACCCGGAGAGGTCGAACGCCGCCCGCCAGCCGGCGTGCTCTGTGCCCCAGAAGATGAGCGTGTAGCCGCCCAGAACCAACGTGAGCCATGCGGCCAGGGTCGCCATCAGCCCGAGCGGGGCGTAGGCCCCGAGGATCCGGTCCCTCCGGTCGAAGCTCATCGACGGCCGGGTCACGAAACGGAACGCCCACCGGAGCAACAGGAACACCGAGCGGGTGATCCTCGACGCGGTGGCGCGAGGCAAGACCACCGTCTTGACCGCTGAGCCGATCGTGGCGATCACGATCGCCACGCCGGCGATCACGGCGAGGATCCGGAGCGCCAGCACACCCAGATGGTAGGCGCCGGGCGGCTACTCGGCCGTGGCGGGTATCCGCTCCCTCGCCGCGGCGGCGTGGATCTCATCGGCGTGGGCTCGACCGGGGATGAACCGGTTGGCCACGACGGCCGCCGTCAGCAGGATCGCCCCGGCGATCGCCGCGGCGAGGTGGAAGCCGCTCATGTACCCATCCTGAAACGCCCGCACGAAGCCGGCGCTCTGCTCCGGCGAGAGGCCGATCGCCGCCAAGCTCTGTGCCGACACGAAGCCGTGCGACGCCGCTTCGGCCAGCGCGCCGGCCTGCTGGCTCGTGAGTCCGAGCTCTGCCAGGCGCGGCGCCAGCACGTTGCCGAGGCGATCGAAGAGGAGCGTCCCGAGCAACGCGATGCCGAGCACACCGCCGATCTCGCGACTCGTGTTGGTCATCGCCGACCCGAGGCCCGCCCGCTGCGGGCCGACCGCGCCCATCACCGCGGCCGTCATCGGGGCCATCGTCGACCCGAGCCCGTGACCCATCAGAAGGAAGAGGAGTCCGAGGATCCAGTACGGCGTCTCCGGCTGGACGAACATCAAGCCGAACATCGCGATCGACGCGAGGATCAGGCCGTACGTCATCGGGATCCGCGAGCCGATCCGCTGCGCGATCCGGCCGGCGTTGGGCGCCGTTACGATGACCATCCCGGTGAGGGGAAGGAACCGCACGCCGGTCTGGAACGGCGTGAAGTGGCGGATCGCTTGCATGTAGAGCGTGACGAAAAGGAACACCGAGAACATCCCCAGCGACACGGAGAACGCGACGGCGTTGCCGGCGCTGAAGGCGGGTATCCGGAAGAACGACAGAGGCATCATCGAGTTCGTATTCACGTGCTCCCAGGCGAGGAAGCCGGTGAGCAGGAGGGCCGCGGCGATCAACGCGCCGACGATCAGCGGATCGCTCCACCCGTACTGGTTCGCTTCGATGAGCCCGTACGTCAATGCGAACAGGGCACCGGTGCCCAGGAACAGGCCTGGGATGTCGAGATGGCGGGTCTGTTCGGAGACGGACTCCCGCACCGTCCGGACGGCGACGGCCAAGGCGACGATCCCGATCGGCACGTTGATGAAGAAGACCGATGGCCACCCGAGGTGCTCCACCACGTAGCCGCCGAGTGTCGGCCCGAGGGCGAGCGCGAGCCCGCTGACGCCGGCCCATAGGCCGATGGCCTTGGCCCGCTCCTCAGGCGGGAACGTGACGGTGAGGATCGAGAGCGTCCCAGGAAGCAGGAGTGCGGCTCCGATTCCCTGGATCGCACGGAACGCGATCAGCTGCGAGCCGGAGCCGGCGAGGCCGCAGCCGAGCGAGGCGAGCGTGAAGATAACCAGGCCCCCGAGGAACATCCGCTTTCGGCCGTACCGGTCGCCGAGGATGCCGCCGGTCAGCAAGAGCGACGCGAGCGCGAGCACGTAGCCGTCGATGATCCATTGCAGGTCGGAGACGGTGGCCCCCAGCTCCCGCTGGATGGTCGGCAGCGCGATGTTGACGACGGTGTTGTCGAGCATCGCCATCGCGAGGGCGAAGCACATGGTGAGCAGGACGATGACCTTCTCGCGGGCGTTGTCACCTTTGAATCCCAGCGTGGGCATTTCCGCTTCCTCTCTCGGTCGACCCAAGAATCAACGTCCTCGACGCCGACTCTGTTCCCTACGTGAGCTTCGAGTAGAGCCGGATCGAAAGTGGCATGAAGATCGCGAGGAGCACGCCGATCCAGATCGCCGACCACAGGATCAGGTGCTCGACCGAGCCACCCATGCCCGGGAAGTCTCCGATCGCGAAGTACCTCGCGAGGTTGGCCCAGTAGGTGATCGGGTTGTTGCGAGCGACCGGACGCAGGAAAGACGTCATCCCCTCTACGCGGACCAGCGCCGAGCTGATGAAGACGAGCGGGAAGATCCCCGTGAACGCGGCCGCCTGGACCGCCTCGAGTTTCTTCACCGCGAGGGCGATCGTCGCCATCACCCACGAGAACGTGAAGCTCACGGCCATCACGAGCACGATCATCGCGAGCGCACCCAGGAACCCGTTCTTGAACGAGAACCCCACGAGATAGCCGATCCCGATCACGACGAGCAGGAGGATGAAGTTCTTGATCAGGTCGGAGGTCGCCCTCCCTGCCAACATCGCCGGCCGCGCCATCGGGAGCGACCGGAACCGGTCGACCAGGCCAGACTTCAGATCCTCCGCGATCCCGATCGCGGTCGTGGTCGCGCCGAAGATCGCGTTCTGCACGATGATCCCGGGCATCAGGAAGGTCACGTAGCCACCCGGGATCGCGTCCATGCCTGCGATGTTGCCCGCGAACACGTACCGGAACAGCAGCACGAACATCACCGGCTGGACCAGCTCGAAGACAAGGACCGCCGGGACCCGCACGATCTGCATCAGGTTCCGCCTGGCGACCACTAGGCTGTCGAAGAAGGACAGCATGGCGCGGGTCGTGAACGACGGGCGTTGCAAAGCGACGGCGCTCATCGGTCCCTCCTCCGCCGGCGCTTCTCGGGCACCGGCTCTGGTTCGTCCGACTCCTCGATCGCGATCTCCGCCGCGTGTCCGGTGAGCGAGAGGAACACGTCGTCGAGCGTCGGGCGGTGAAGCGCGATGTCCTCGATCGGGATACCGGCGTCGTCCAGCTGGCGAACCGTCTCGAGGAGCACCTGTGGCCCCTCGCTCCCGACGGGAACCCGGATCAAGCGGGTGTCCTCGTCCTGCGTGGGCTCGCCCGAGCCGAGTCCACGCAACGTCTCCACTGCTCGGCCCAGATGTTCGGCCGCGACGTGCAGTTCCAGCACCTCGCCACCGATCTTGCCCTTGAGCTCCTCCGAGGTCCCCTCGGCGATCACGGTCCCGAGGTCGATCACCGAGATGCGATCGCAGAGCTGGTCGGCCTCCTCCAGGTATTGCGTGCAGAGGAGGAGCGTCGTCCCCTCCTTCTGGAGATCGCGGATCAGCTCCCACAACACGAGGCGGCTTCGAGGATCGAGGCCGGTGGTGGGCTCGTCCATGAAGAGGACCTTGGGCTGACCGACCAGGCTCGCTCCCACGTCGAGCCGGCGCCTCATCCCGCCGGAGTACGTCTTCGCGGTGCGATGGGCGGCTTCGGCGAGGTCGAAGCGCTCGAGGACATCTTGGGCGCGCTTGCGAGCCTCTGCCGCAGAGAGGTGGTACAGCCGGCCGACCATCTCGAGGTTCTCAAGACCCGTGAGGTTCTCGTCGACGGCGGCGAACTGGCCGGCGAGGCCGATCACCGGTCGCAGGAGGATCGCGTCGCGGACCACGTCGAAGCCCGCGACCACGGCCTTGCCTTCGTCGGGTTCGAGGAGGGTCGTGAGGATGCGGATCGTCGTGGTCTTGCCCGCCCCGTTCGGCCCGAGTAGGCCGAAGACCGTTCCCTGCTCCACTGCCAGGTCCACGCCCTTGACGGCCTGGACCTTGCCGAAGGACTTCTTCAGCCCCTCCGTCCGGATGATCGCCTCTTCCATGGCGGCAGAGACTATCGGCGCACACGGACACCGCCATCCGAGCAGGTGGGACGACGGAGAGGGCAAGAAGATGCAAGGCGGTAATCACTATTACGTGCCTGGAATATCATGAATGGCGGGCCCGTTTCACAAGGGCGTGGAAAGGACTGAAGACATGAACGAGCTCGATATCCAGGCCCTCCCGTTGCTCCCGCTCGCCACGGGCGTGGTCTTGCCCGGGATGGTGGTGACACTCACCATCGAGACGGACGAGGCCCGGGCCGCGGTCGGCGCCGCCGCCGAGGGCGACGACGCGCAGCTCCTGACCGTCCCTCGGGTGGATGGCCGGTACGCTCGCGTCGGTGTCGTGGCCAAGATCGAGGACGTCGGGCGCATGCGCAACGGCGTCGAGGCCGTGGTGATCCGCGGGATCCGCAGGGCCACCGTCGGACTGGGTGTCCCGGGCACCGGGGAGGCGACGTGGGTGCAGATCGAGCCCGCGGACGAGCCCGTGAGCGATCGCGCCCGGGAACTCGCGAAGGAGTATCGAGGGGCGATCGAGGCCATCACCGAAGCCCGCGGCGTGCCGGCGGTCGCCGAGTTCCTGCGCGGTGTGACCGATCCCGGCCAGCTGGCGGACACGTCGGGGTACTCGCCCGATCTTTCCTTCGAGCAGAAGGTCGAAGTCCTCGAGACGCTCGACGTCCAGGCCCGCCTCGAGAAGGTGGTCGCGTGGGCCAAGGAGACCCTCGCGGAGGTCCAGGTGAAGGAGCGGATCCGCGACGAGGTCGCGGGCAGCCTGGAAGAGCGCCAGCGCGAGCTGCTGCTGCGCGAGCAGATGGCGGCGATCCGCAAGGAGCTGGGTGAGGACGGGACCGAAGACGTCCTCGAGGAGTACCGCACCAAGATCGCGGACGCGGGGATGCCGGACGACGTGCGCGCGCAGGCCGAGCGCGAGCTCGGCCGCCTCGAGCGCACGTCGGAGCAGTCGCCCGAATACGGCTGGATCCGGACGTACCTCGACTGGTTGCTCGACGTCCCGTGGTCCGCCAAGACCGAGGACAACCTCGACATCGCCGAAGCCCGGACCGTGCTCGATACCGATCATGAGGGTCTGCGCGATGTGAAGGATCGGATCCTCGAGTACCTCGCGGTCCGGAAGCTCCGGGCAGAGCGCGGTCTCACCGAGACCGGCGGTCGGGGTTCCGGAGCGATCCTCACGCTCGTGGGACCACCAGGCGTCGGCAAGACCTCCTTGGGCGAATCCGTCGCGCGTGCCCTCGGGCGCAAGTTCGTGCGCGTCTCGCTGGGCGGCGTCCACGACGAGTCCGAGATCCGAGGTCATCGACGGACCTACGTCGGGGCGCTGCCGGGCCGGATCGTGCGCGCGTTGAAGGACGCGGGCACGAAGAACCCCGTGATGATGCTGGACGAGGTCGACAAGGTCGGCGCCGATTGGCGGGGTGACCCGTCCAGCGCGCTGCTCGAGGTCCTCGACCCGGCGCAGAACCACACGTTCCGTGATCACTACCTCGACGTGGATCTCGATCTGTCCGAGGTGCTGTTCATCGCGACCGCGAACGTCGCCGAGACGATCGCGGGGCCCCTCCTCGACCGGATGGAAGTGATCCGGATCGACGGGTACACCGAGGACGAGAAGGTGGCGATCGCGCGACGACACCTGTTGCCGCGCCAGGTCGAGCGCAACGGCCTCCGCCCCGAGGAGGTCGACGTCGCCGACGACGCCCTTCGAGGCGTGGTCGGTGACTACACCCGCGAGGCCGGCGTGCGGAACCTCGAGCGTGAGCTCGGGAAGATCATGCGGAAGGTGGCCACGAAGCTCACCGCCGGTGAGGTCGCCGCGCCCGTGCGAGTCGACGCGACCGATCTTCGGGCTTACCTCGGACGTCAGAAGTTCTTCTTCGAAGCCGCGGATCGCACGGCGGTCCCCGGCGTCGCCACGGGCCTCGCGGTGACCGGATCCGGCGGCGACGTGCTCTTCATCGAAGCGACACGTGAAGACGTGTCGGAGGACGGCCTCACGCTCACCGGTCAGCTCGGCGACGTGATGAAGGAGTCGGCGCACATCGCGCTCTCGTACGTGCGCTCGCACGCGGCGGAGCTCGACATCCCTGCGGAGCGACTTCGAGGCCGGTTCCACGTGCACGTGCCGGCGGGGGCCGTACCCAAGGACGGGCCGAGCGCCGGCGTCGCGATGACCACCGCGCTCGCGTCGCTCCTCACCGGGCGTCCCGTGCGGGCCGAGGTGGGCATGACCGGCGAGGTGACCCTGCAGGGCAGGGTGCTCCCGATCGGTGGCGTGAAGCAGAAGGTTCTCGCCGCGCACCGGGCCGGCCTCAAGGAGGTCATCCTGCCCTCGCGGAACGAGGGGGATCTGGACGACGTGCCCGAGCAGGTGCGGGAGGAGATGACTTTCCATCTGGCAGAGGATGCAGCCGACGTCCTGAAGATCGGCCTCGGTCCGGCTGTGGAGGTTGCGGAGCGGTCGCCCAGCGCCGCGTAGCCGGCAACATCGCGAAGCTGTCGAGATGTTGCCGCGCGATCTTGCGTTCTCTTGCCGTGGACTGGTTCGGCGGGGACCGCTCCCGGTAGCGTCGCCCGGCGATGGGGCTCCTGCGGTTCTCACGGCGGACGGTCATCGCCCTCCTGGCTTCCGCGTCGTTCGTGGGCGCCTGCGGGAACGCGGAGGAGGGCGCGACACCCTCCCGGTCGCCGTCCGCGGCACCATCGGCGCCGCCCCTCCTGGAGGAGGTTGCTCGCGTGCCGGTGGGCGCGGAGCCGATCGGCATCGTCGAGGGCTTCGGGAGCATCTGGGTCGTGAACTCCGAGTTCAACAGCGGCGGAACCCCGAGCGTCTCCCGCATCAACCCCGCGAGCGCGACCGTGGAAGCGACCGTCCCGGTCGGAGCCCTGCCGCTCGAGGTCGCGGCCGCCTTCGGTGCGATCTGGGTTTCCAACTCCGAAGACGACACCGTCTCCCGGATCGACCCCGCGACGAACGAGGTGGTCGCGACGATCGAGGTCTGCGCCGCGCCGGAGGGGATGGCGGCCGACCACGACGGAGTATGGGTGGTGTGCGAGGAGAGCGGAAAGGTCGTCCGAATCGATCCGGCCGCGGACCGAGCGGGACGGCCGATCGGAGTGGGCCTTGAGCCCCGGTTCGTGACCGTGGCGTTCGACAGCGTCTGGGTCTCGAACTACCTGGACTCCACGATCACGCGCATCGACCCGGCGACGGGCGACGTGGTGGCGGTGATCGACATGGAGTTCGGGCCCCAGATCATGGCCGAGGCCGCCGGAGGCCTCTGGGTGTCTTCGGTCGACAGCGATGACGTCCAGCGGATCGATCCGACCACCAACGAGCCGGGTCCGCCGATCACCACCGAGGCGCTCCCGGACGGGCTCCTGGAGCACGACGGCTCCCTGTGGATCGCGACCGACCTCGGACCGATCCTGCAGCGGCTGGATCCGGCCACGGGGGAGATAACGGGCACCTGGGTGGTGTCCGACCAAGGGGCGATCAACGCCAACCAGCTCGTGGTGGAGTCCGGCGGCGCGTTCTGGTTCCCTTTGCTCGACGGTGGCGAAGTGCTGAAAGTCGCGATCCCGTCCTGAGGTCCGAACCCTCTCGATCTTCGGCATGCCGTAGCCGTTCCCTCTCTGTTCCCTATCCTGGGCCCGGTGTCCTCCGGTCTCCAGCTGATCGATCTTCGGCGGCGGTTCGGCGACGTCCAGGCGTTGGACGGCGTGAGCTTCGACGTGGACGAGGGCTCCATGGTCGGATTCGTGGGCCCGAACGGCGCCGGCAAGACGACCGCGATGCGGATCGCGCTCGGGGTGCTCGAGGCCGACGGTGGCGAGGTCCGGTGGCGAGGACGGGTCGTGGACGGGATCGCTCGGCGCCGGTTCGGCTACATCCCCGAGGAGCGCGGTCTCTACCCGAAGATGCGCGTCCTCGAGCAGCTCGTGTACCTCGCGCGGCTGCACGGCGTCAGCCGTGCAGCCGCGCGAAGCCGCGGCATGGAGATCCTCGAGACGCTCGGGGTGGCTCCACGTTCGAAGGATCGGGTCGAGAGCCTCTCGCTCGGGAACCAACAGCGCGTGCAGCTCGCGGCCGCGCTCGTGCACGAGCCCGACGTCCTCGTGCTGGATGAGCCGTTCTCGGGGCTCGATCCGGTGGGCGCCGACATCCTCATCGACGTCCTGGACCACGAACGGAGGACACGCGGCGTGCCGATCGTCTTCTCCAGCCACCAACTGGAGCTCGTGGAGCGCGTCA
>Ga0307278_10001740_pt1 | contig 10782 bp, 8 predicted proteins | sample ER_DNA_117_FD_194482 | JGI IMG/M metagenome (GOLD analysis project Ga0307278, IMG submission 194482) | Bulk soil microbial communities from the East River watershed near Crested Butte, Colorado, United States - ER_DNA_117 | ecosystem: Environmental > Terrestrial > Soil > Floodplain | place: USA...
AGGCGATCCTGGACATGCGACTTGCCCGCCTGGCTGCACTCGAGCGAAAGAAGATCGAGGACGAATACCTCGAAATCATCCAGCTCATCGCCGAGCTCGAGGACATCCTGGGCAACCCGGCGCGCGTGCTGGCGATCATCAAGGACGAGCTCGCCGAGCTGAAACGGAAATACGGCGGCGACCGCAAGACACGCGTCGCCGACGACTCCAGCCGCGAGATGACCGACGAGGACCTGATCGCCGATGAGGACGTCGTCATCACGATCAGCGGCCGCGGCTACATCAAGCGCCAGCCGGTCGACACATACCGCCGCCAGCATCGTGGCGGCAAGGGGATCATCGGCCATGTCACTCGCGAGGAGGACGCGGTCGAGCACCTGCTCGTGGCAAATACTCACGATTGGGCACTGTTCTTCACGAACCGTGGCCGCGTGTTCAGCGCCAAGGTCCACGCCATCCCCGACGCGTCGCGTCAGGCAAAAGGCATCCCGATCATCAACCTGCCCGGCGTCCAGGTGGAGGCGGGCGAGGTGCCGATGGCGACGATCGTCCTCCCGAACTTCGAGCCCGGGCACTACCTCGTGATGGCCACGCGGCGCGGCGTCATCAAGAAGTCGCCGCTGGAGCAGTTCGAGCGCGTCCGGTCTACTGGTATTCGCGCGATCACGATCAACGACACCGACGAGCTAGCCTGGGTCGACGTCTCGGCCGGCGGTGACGACATCATCATCGCCACCTCAGAGGGCATGCTCGCCCGCTTCGCCGAGGACGAGGTCCGGCCGATGGGCCGCGACGCGACGGGCGTCATCGGCATTCGACTCCTCAAGCGGGAGGGCGACACCGTCGTCGCGATGAGCGTTGTCGAGCCCGGCGCCGACCTGCTCGTCCTGACAGAGACGGGCTACGGCAAGCGCGTCGCGCTGACCGAGTTCAGGCGGAAGCACCGCGGCGGCCAGGGTGTCCGGCTCATCGCTCTCGAGGGCCGCAAGACGGGCTCCGTGGCCGCCGTCCAGCAGGTCACCGACGAGGACGAGGAGCTTCTCCTGATCTCAGCGGGTGGCCAGGTGATCCGCACGGAGACGAATTCGATCAACCGCTACTCGTCGGGCGCCCGTGGCGTGATCGTGATGCGCCTCGCCGAGGGCGATCGGGTCGTGGCCATCGCCGCATTCCGCGCCGGGCTGGCGGAGCGCGATGCCATCGGCGACAATGGCGACCCTGACACAACCCCACGGGTCGGACCGGGGTCGGGGGGCGGCGCCTAGACCGAGGCGCGGTGAGGTTCGGCGAGCTGGAGGCGCCCTTGTACGCGGACCAGTTCGAGATCTACCACGGCAACGCCAACCCCGATCTCGCCCGGAAGATCTGTCGCTACCTGTCGAGCGAGCCGGGCAAGCTCGAGGTCTTCCAGTTCGCCAACGAGAACATCTTCGTCAAGATCCTCGACAACGTCCGCGAGAAGGACGTCTTCCTGATCCAGCCAACCTGTCACCCGGTCAACCAGTCGATCATGGAACTGCTCATCATGATCGACGCCTTCAAGCGGGCATCTGCCGGGCGGATCACGGCCGTCGTGCCGTACTACGCCTACGGCCGCTCTGACAAGAAGGATCAGCCCCGGGTGCCGATCACGGCCCGACTCATCGCCGACATGATCACCGTCGCCGGCGCCGATCGCGTACTGACGATGGACCTCCACCAGGGCCAGATCCAGGGCTTCTTCAACATCCCGGTCGACGAGCTGACGGCCGTCCACATCCTGTCGAACTACTTCAGGACGAAGGGGATCGAGGATCTCGTCGTCGTGACGGACCTCGGCTTCGCAAAGCGGGCAAGGGCGTTCGCCGAGTTGCTCGACGCTCCGCTGGCGATCATCGAGAAGCGGCGTGTCGGGAACCTCGATCGAGCCGAGCTCATGAACGTGATCGGCGACGTCCGTGGGCGGCGGGCCGTCATCGTCGACGACGAGATCGACACGGCGTCAACCCTCATCGAGATCGTCCGCGCCCTGGATCGCGAGGGCGTGACCGAGATCCACGCCTGCGCTACGCATGGCGTTCTGAGCGATCCGGCCATCGAGCGAATCCGCGACTCGAACCTGCGCGAGGTGGTCCTGACCGATTCGATCCCGTTGCCGCCGGCAAAGCGCCTGTCGAAGATCACGACGCTATCGGTCGCCCCGCTCATCGGCGAAGCCATCAAGCGCATCCACCGTGGCGAGTCGGTCGGCGCGCTATTCTCGAGCGAGGTGTCGTTCACCCAGGAAATGCTCCTGTGGGAGGACGGGGTCGCGCGCAAGCTCGATCTCCGCCCAGGCGAGCCGCCGGAATCGGCGGGGTCTTCGGGCCGCGAGGGTGAGTCGGAGCCCCGCCGCGACACCGGCATGGAACCAGCTGACGCCGACGAGGCGGTCGGCGCCCCTGCTCTCGCGGCAGCATCGGAGAGCAGCGAGCGATGAGCCTCCAACTCCACCGGCCGGACGGGAAGGGCGGCCTCGAGCCCCGTCCGTCGTCGGATCGCGCGTGGCGATCTCAGCTGCAGTCGCCGCGCTGGGGTGCTTCGCTTCCGGGTGGCCGGCTGCCGCGGCTCAAGAACCCGGAGATGAACCCGACGAACCGGTTCTTCGCGGTCCTGTTCTGGGCAAGCCTCGCGGCCGCCACCTTCGTGTTGCTTGTACTGGGTTACGGAACGGGTTTCTGGCACTAGCCCCTCCCAAGTCCGAGGCGGAGCTCCGCGACGCCATCGGCCTGACAGTCCGTGGGTAGGGAGCGGCACCACTTGACGCGAAGCGAGAAGCTTGCGGAGTTGTAAACGCTTCGCTGTCCTGCGACGTCTGATGACCGAGATGGGGCAAAGCTTGAGGGCCATCGACCGGGTTCGGGACGTCGTCGCCAGCGCGGCGCGACGGGGACTGACGTCGCCGCGGGCTATCGCCTCCGGCCTCGTGGCAGTCCTCGTCGTCGTTTCGGTTGTGCTTGCTGCGAACCTGCGGTCCGCAACACCGGCGTCCGAAGCGACAGCGGCCCCACCGAGCCAGATCATCGGCGCGGCACCGACGTCCACCCCGCCGACGCCTCCTCACTCGGAAGCGGCCAGCGCGTCACCAGCTCCGTCGCAGTCGGCCGCGGCCTCGCCGAGCGGGGCAGCGCCGTCACCAACCGATACGCTCGGTCCGACCTCAACGCCTGGCCCGCGGCATCCACACACCTTCCGATTCGCCGAGGGTGACGACCCCGGCGCCGAGTACAGCGTCATGGTCGAGGTCGTCGACACGAGCGGCACGGTGAGGGCGGCACGCCACGCGAACCCGGATCCACCCGAAGGCGACATCCGGGTGGACGTCCCGGACGGCCCCGTTCGGGTGGGCTTCGCGCGCCTCCCGACGGAGCCGAATTCGCTCCTGATCATGTGGCTGGCGGACAGGTGTAGCACACGCGATCGACTGACCATCTCGGAGGATGCCCAGGTCATTCGGCTTGCCACCTCTCCGAAGGTCACCTGTGGAAACGGACACGTATCCGATCACCGCATTGTCCTGGCCTTCGATCGCAGCGTCGACATCTCGAGGATACGGGCGGCGGCGGGCGGACGCCTCCTCGGGCCGGGCGACATCCGGCCAAACGCCGTTGCCATCGTGAGCGCCAGCGAGGTGTGGGTCGGCGGCTGGTCGCCGCTGGGCGAGAGCATCCTCCTGCACTCGACCACCGGGGGCGATACATGGAAACTCGTCGGCCTGGGCTGGGGGCACATCCTCGACGTCGCTCCGCTCGAAGGTGACCAGGCCCTCGCCGCCGTGGACTGCGGCGGCATCGACTGGTGGTGCGAGAACGGCCTGTTCGGATCCGGTTCGCTCGGGGGACCGATCGACCATAACCCTGTCGTGCGGGTCTCGATGCGGACGTCCACGGACGGGATCTCGATCCTCGGGCCATACGCCGGTGGCGACGGCTGCTGCTACTGGTTGCGGCCGGTCTCCTCATCCGGTCTCGGTTTCCCGGAGATCGCCAATCCATGTATCTCGGGCAACCGACCAGCGGATGTCGTCAAGCTCGGCGCGACATGGACCGAGACGGTGTGCGTCTCGAATGGCACCAACCAGGACAAGCAGCTGCTTGGCTCCCGGGATGACGGCCAGACCTGGCACAGCCTCGCGTCTGTCGGCTCAGGCGAACTCCCGAACGCCGGCGCGGTGAAAGGCTTCGACATGAGCCCGGGTGGTTTTGGGCTCCTCTGGGGGCCGGGAGCGGCGCCGTCCCTGACGACCGATGGCGGCCTGTCCTGGCGACGAGCGACCGTCGCCGATGGCGACCTCCGGGTCGCCCGCGGCGGCGACGTCGTCAATGACACGACCGGCGCGCTGCTCGTTTGGGACGAGCGCCGATCGAAGACGCTCGTGCTCGTAACCCATGACCGCGGCTCGAGCTGGTCCGAGATCACCTGCCTCGAGGGCGGCTGACGGCCGCTGGACGGCATTTGTCCAAGCTCGGTGATCTCATCGCAAGGCCAGGTCCACGGCAGGAACGGCCTCGGGAAGGCGGCACCCTATACTTCACCGGCCATGCACTTTCTTTCCCGTTTCGTCGACTCGAACGACCGCGAGCTTCGTCGTATCGAGCCCCTCGTCGAGGAGGCGAATGAGCTCGAAGCCGAGATCCAGGCGCTGTCTGACGAGGAGATCCGGTCGCGCTTCGCGGCGCTCCGTGAAGAGGTCCTCGAGGCCGCCCAGCCCGACGAACCCTCAGACGACGAGCTTCACCATCCGGACCTCGAGCGCCGCCGGGAGCTGACCAAGGAACGCCGCAAGCACGAGCAGGAGCGCATCCAGGAGGCGCTCGACGACGTCCTGCCCGACGTCTTCGCGATGGGTCGGGAGGCGATGAAGCGCACCCTCACGATGCGCCATTTCGACGTCCAGCTCATCGGCGGAGTCGTGCTCCACCAGGGCAAGATCGCTGAGATGCGGACCGGCGAGGGCAAGACCTTCGTCCCAACGCTTGCGGCCGCCCTCAACGCGATGACCGGGCGAGGCGTCCACATCGTCACTGTGAACGACTACCTCGCCCGCCGCGACCCGCAGTGGATGGGCCCGGTGTTCCACTTCCTGGGGCTGAGCGTCGGGATGATCACCCACGATGCCTCGTATATCTTCGAGCCCGGCTATCCCACCACCGACGAGCGCCTGATCAACCTCAAGCCCGTCGAGCGGCGCGAGGCCTATGCCGCGGACATCACGTACGGCACGAACAACGAGTTCGGGTTCGACTATCTCCGCGACAACATGGTCGTCGAGCTCGACCAGCGGGTGCAGCGCGAGCGGGCGTTTGCGATTGTCGACGAAGTCGACAACATCCTCATCGACGAGGCCCGGACTCCGCTGATCATCAGCGGCCAGGCCGAGGAATCGGCCGATCTCTACTACACCTTTGCGCGCCTCGTGCCGCGACTCAAAGCCCGACCCGAGGGCGACGAGGAGGGCGGCGACTACTTCGTCGATCTCAAGGATCGCGCCGTCTCGCCCACCGAGGACGGCATCGCGAAGATGGAACAGCTCCTGAGCGTGCAGAACCTGTACGACGCGGATCCGCGCCTGGCTCGCCACTTCGAGCAGGCACTGCGGGCGCACGCGCTGTATAAGCGCGACCGCGACTACATCGTCAAGGAAGGCGAGATCATCATCGTCGACGAGTTCACCGGGCGGCAGATGCCCGGTCGACGATGGAGCGAGGGGCTTCACCAGGCGATCGAGGCCAAGGAGGGACTGCGAGTCCAGCGCGAGAGCGTGACCCTCGCGACGATCACCTTCCAGAACTATTTCCGCCTCTACGACAAGCTCGCCGGCATGACTGGCACGGCAATGACCGAGGCCGAGGAGTTCCACAAGATCTACAACCTCGAGGTCGTCGCGATCCCGACGCACAAGGAGATGATTCGCGACGACGACCCGGACCTCGTTTTCCGCAACGAACCCGGCAAGTTCACCGCCCTGATCGACGAGATCGGCGAGATGACCGAGCAGGGCCGGCCCGTCCTCGTCGGCACGATCAGCGTCGAGAAGTCCGAGATCCTCGCGGAGATGCTCAAGCGGCGGGGCATCAAGCACGAGGTCCTGAACGCCAAGTTCCACGAGAAGGAGTCGGGCATCGTCGCCCAGGCGGGTCGCACCGGCGCCGTCACGATCGCGACGAATATGGCCGGCCGGGGGACCGACATCCTGCTCGGCGGCAATCCGGCCGGACTCGCGTCCGAGATCCTGCACAAACGCGGGCTGAACCCGGCCGAGGTCGACAAGGAGACGTACGACGCCGCCTTCGCTGAGGCAAAGCGGATCACCGACGAGGACCACGAGCGGGTCGTCCAGGCGGGTGGCCTGCACATCATCGGCACCGAGCGGCACGACTCGAGGCGGATCGACAACCAGCTCCGTGGCCGCGCCGGTCGTCAGGGCGACCCAGGATCGTCGCGCTTCTACCTGTCGCTCGAGGACGAACTGATGAAGCGGTTCGCCTCGGACCGCGTGGCCGGACTGATGGAACGGCTCGGGCTCGAGGATGACGTCGCAATCGAGTCGAAGCTCGTCAGCAAGACAATCGAGAGCGCGCAGAGCCGCGTCGAGGGCTTCAACTTCGACATTCGGAAGCGCGTGGTCGAGTTCGACGATGTCATCAACAAGCAGCGCGAGACGATCTACGCCGAGCGGGACAAGGTCCTGCGCAACGAGGACCTGACCGACACGGTCCGCGCCTTCGTCGAGGACGAGGTCGAGGCGATCGTCGACCAGTTCCTGTCGGCGTCGGCGCCGGACGACTGGAACATCGAAGGGCTGGTCGCCGCGCTCCATAGCATGGGTATCGACGGCCCGGGCACGACGGATGACGAGCTGTGGGAGCTCGGCTCCCGGGAGCAGATCGCCGAGCACCTCCACGAGCTGACCGCGGAGCGCATCGAGGCACGGGAACGCGAAGTCGGCGAGGCCGACTGGGCGCTCGTCGAGCGGCTCGTGCTGCTTCGTACCATCGACTCGTTGTGGGTTGAGCACCTGACCGAGCTCGACGACATGCGGCGCGGCATCGGCCTGCGCGGCTACGCCCAGCAGGACCCCTTGAACGAGTTCCGGCGCGAGGCATACCGGCTGTACGAGGAGCTGCGCGGCTTCATCCGCCACCAGGTCGCGACGACGATCTTTCGCGTGACGGTCACCCGCCAGCAGCCGGCACAGCCGCTTGGCGTGCCGGTTGGTGCGTCGGCCGGAGCCGCGGGCCGCACCGTCGGGGCCGGAGCCGCCTCCGCTGCCGGCGTGGCACAGGCCGTTTCCTCAGGCGGGCGGGCCACCGGAGGCGGCATCGCTGCAGCGAGTGCCGCAACGCTGCCGCGCGGCCTTCCATCCGGCCCGAACACACGATCGACCCGGGAAAGCCTGGGCGACCTCTCCCTGGATGGGTCGGCGCAGTCCACCGGTGTGCGACCGGGATACACACCCTCAGGTCAGCGAATCGGGCGCAACGACCCGTGCTACTGCGGCTCGGGACTCAAGTACAAGAAGTGCCACGGCCGCTGAGCGGTCGCCTCACGGCGGTCGGCAGGTCGTGGTCAAGGACCTGATCAGGCTGGCCGCGGTCGCCGCCCTCGGCCTGACCGGCATCAGCGCCTACGCGACATACCGAATCTGGGATCAGGGTCAGCGCGACGATCAACGTCCGGCCGACGCCATTGTCGTCCTCGGCGCCGCCCAGTACGACGGTCGCCCATCGCCGGTCTTCTCTGCCCGGCTCGATCACGCGGTTGCGCTTTACCTGGCTGGCGTCGCGCCTGTCCTGATCGTTACCGGCGGCAATCGTGCGGGCGATCGCACCACCGAGGCCGCCGTCGCCCGTAGATTCGCCCTTGAGCTCGACGTTCCGGACAGCGCGATCCTGGTCGAGGACCGTGGCCGGACGACGCTCGAATCACTCCAGGCGGTCGGCACGATCATGCGCACGCGCGGCCTGAGGTCCGCCGTCTTCGTATCGGACCGGACCCACATGCTCCGTGTGCTCCGGATTGCCCACGATCAGGGCCTCGTCGGCTACGGCTCACCGACGCCGACGAGCCCGACTGACCAGGAATGGAGCCGACGCGTCGACGCCACTCGCCACGAGCTTGGGGCCCTCGCCCTGTACTTCGTCGCGGGCGTGGCACCGGTCGATACTGGTGCGCCTACTGAGCCCTGACCATCTCCCCCCTTGGCGGTCGGGAATCGAGCACATATACTGGGTCGAAACTCCCCGGGACACCCCAGCCCAGGCGTCACTGTGTCGCCCAACGCCCAGCCGGACCTTGTCCCGGGCCAGTCGAGAGAGGGAGTTGTGAAGCAGGCAGAAGAAGCATCTTTCGTCGATCTGATCGCCTGTGAACGTGACTGCCGGAGCTGCAGTTACGCGGCAGCACTCGATTGTGACGGCAACTGCGGCATCTGCCCCCACAACAGCTACTGTCCCTGCGTGAACCCCGTCGTCGCCCGGAGCAAGACTGCGCTGCGGCTGATCGAGCTCCGACCGATCCTGCTCCAGGACCTCCAGGCGCGAAACTAGATGGACGCCGCCTCCATCCGTGACCTCGTCGAGCGGATCCGGTCGACAACGGGGCATCTTTGACCTAGACGTCAGGGAACGTCGCGTCGGGGAGCTCGAAGCCCAACCAAGCGCGCCCGAGTTCTGGGACGACCAGCGCACGGCGCAGAGGGTTCTCCGCGAGGCCGACGGCCTACGATCCGAGATCGAGCTCTGGCGCGACCTCGAGCGTCGTGCCGAGAACATCCTTACGACCCTCGAACTCGTGGAGGAGACCGGCGACCCGGAGCTGACCGACGAACTCGATCGCGAGGTCACGAACCTCCAGCGCGATTTCGAGCGGGATCGGACGCTGCTCCTCTTCTCCGGCGAGTACGACGAGCGAGGAGCGTTGCTGTCGATCAGCGCAGGCGCCGGTGGCACCGAAGCCACCGACTGGGCCGAGATGCTCCTGCGGATGTACCTGCGCTGGGCGGAGCGGCATCGCTACAAGACGGAGATCGTCGACCGGCTCGAGGGTGAGCAAGCGGGGATCAAGAGTGCGACGGTCGCCGTTGACGGTCGTGGCGCGTATGGCTGGCTCCGAGCCGAGCGCGGCGTCCACCGCCTCGTCCGGATCAGTCCGTTCGATGCGCAGAAGCGACGACATACGACCTTCGCCCTCATCGAGATCCTTCCCGAGGTCGACGACGACGTCGAGATCGAGCTCGACTGGGACGAGATCCGGGTCGACACGTTCCGGTCCCAGGGCGCCGGCGGGCAGCACGTCAACAAAACGGATTCCGCGGTGCGCCTCACCCACGTGCCATCTGGGATCGTGGCCCAGAGCCAGAACGAGCGGTCCCAGACCCAGAACAAGGAGACCGCGATCAAGGTCCTGAAGGCCCGACTGCTCGAGCGCGCTCTCGAGGAGAAGGAAGCCGAGCTCCGGCGCCTGAAGGGCGAGCACGTCGAGGCCGGCTGGGGCAACCAGATCCGGAGCTATGTCCTCCACCCCTACCAGATGGTGAAGGACCTGCGCAGCGGCTATGAGACCTCGAATACGGGTGCGGTCCTCGATGGCGAACTCGACGCGTTCATGCAGGCCGAGCTCGAGCGGCAGGCCACGGGAGGCGGCATTGCGGGTGATGACGAGGTTGCCTGAGCCGGTTGGTGACACCGTGAGAGTGGGGCGGCCTGCGATCCCGAGAGCGGCGCTGCCGCCGGTGATCGATAATCACGGCGTTTCCTTCCGCGCCGCGGTCCCGGATGATCTGCCGGCCTGCGCGGCGATCTGGCGCGAGTCGATCAACGACTACCTGGGTCTCCGGAACATCCGGCTCATCCCGGACGAACTCGGCCCAATCACGCGTCTGCACCGGCACCTGCAATCAACAGATCCGTCGAGGTTCGTCGTCGCGACCCGTCCCGGGACCGATGGGCTCGCCGACCGCATCGTCGGCTTTGGGTCGGCGGTCATGCGCGAGCGGCTGTGGTTTCTGTCGATGCTCTTCGTTCGCCCAGGCGAGCAGGGACGAGGCCTTGGCCGAGCCCTGCTCGATCGGATGATGCCTCCCGCGGACTCGGGCAGCTCCCTCGCCACGGCGACCGACAGCATGCAGCCGATCTCGAACGCGCTCTACGCGTCCATCGGCATCGTGCCCCGGATGCCACTCTTGAGCCTCGTCGGCCGGCCAGATCGACCCGAAGCACTCGGCGCTCTCCCCGCCGGAGTGCGGGTCGACCCGATCGAGGCGACCGACGCGGGCGAGGTCGATTCCCTCGATCGCGTGGTCCTCGGTGTCCGCCACCCGGTCGATCATGCCTTCGTCCGGAGCGAAGGCCGGCAGGGATTCCTCTACCGGACGCCGGCCGGCGAGGTAGCGGGCTATGGCTACACGTCGGCCGTCGGCCGAGTGGGTCCGGTGGGTGTCCGTGACGCGGCGCTGCTGTGGCCGGTCCTGAGCCACCTGCTGACCGTGATCGAGCCGCGGGGTGCATCGGCCGTCTTGGTGCCCGGTAATGCCGGCGAGGCGGTGGCCGGATTGTTGCACGCCGGGCTTCGGCTCGAGGACTACCCGATCCTCGTCTGCTGGTCGGAGCCGTTCGCGGACTTCACCCGCTACCTGCCGATCTCTTCCGGTCTGCTGTAGGCTCCCCGCGGTGGCTTCCTCTACGGTGCCCGCGGAGGGCTCGCAGACCCGGACTCTCCGCGACCGACTCCTGCGTCGGCCCGGAGAGCGCGCCCGCGCCGATC
>Ga0307278_10001742_pt1 | contig 10775 bp, 10 predicted proteins | sample ER_DNA_117_FD_194482 | JGI IMG/M metagenome (GOLD analysis project Ga0307278, IMG submission 194482) | Bulk soil microbial communities from the East River watershed near Crested Butte, Colorado, United States - ER_DNA_117 | ecosystem: Environmental > Terrestrial > Soil > Floodplain | place...
GGTAAGCCGCGCGTGGTGTGCGTTCGTCGAGGGCCTGGTGGGGTCGCAGAGTGTTGTAGGTGTGGCGGAACAGGTTGACTTCGACGGCGAGGGCGTTGCCGTCGCCGATGGTGGCGCGGTAGAGATGCTCGTACTTCAGCGTGCCGAAGAACCGCTCGACCACACCGTTGGTCTGTGGCGCAACGGCTACATCGAGTCGTTCAACAGCCGGGTGCGCGACGAATGCCTCAACATCAACATGTTCTGGTCACTGGCGCAGGCGCGGGTGGTGATCAGCGACTGGAAGGCGGACTACAACCACCGCCGACGACACTCCGCGCTCGGCTACCAGGCCCCAGCGGTCTACGCTGCAGCCCGCACCCATCCATGATCGACTCTCACTGACTGCGGCACCTATGTCACGTGCTTCAGGTCGACGGTGGCGGTTGCATACTGCGGGCGCCCGCTGGGCCGGTAGACCTGGATCGTTACCCCCTTCGGGGTGGCTCGCGAGTCGACCAGGTCAAGCGCTGTGTCCGGGCCGGTGTCGGGGAATAGCCGCGTGCCCTGGCCGACGACCACCGGGACGGTGAGCAGGGTGATCTCGTCGACAAGCTTCCCGTAGACCGTGCCGGGCCGAGCGGCGATGTCGCGGTTCCGCTTGGTGGAGAGCCGGAAGGTCGGCTGGCGTTCCTCCAGCTCCTCCAGCCACCGGTAGGCGGTCGCCCGGCTCGGCAGCGGCACCGCGCCGGACCCGTGCCGGGCGGCCAGGCGTGCGGCGGTCCGACGGATCACGATGCTGAGGCTCGGCTTGGATTCGTCGGTGTGCTCGGCCATGACCTCCAACGCGGTTTCCACCCACCGCGAATCCGCCCGGCCTAGTCCGCCCATGCCGACTGCACCCGGCCCACGCGGCCCGTCCCCGCGGACCAGCCCGGCCTCCCCGTCTTCCCGGAACCGTTGCACCCACCGCTCGATCGTGCGCTCCCCAACGCCCAGCTCCGCCGCCTTGGCCGCATACCGCGCCATCAACGACGTACCAGGCCCGTACTCGGACCGCGGCTCGCTCGGTGCGGCCAGCTCTGCGCTGCCCGACCGGTAGCCGGTGAGGAGCTCGCGCAGGTGCGCCGCCCGCTCCAGCACCTCGTCACGCTCCGCCTCGCTCAGCTGTGCGAGGACCGTCGCAGCCACCTCACCGGCATCGTCGGACGCCGGGCCCGGCTTGGCAGGCACCACCCGTGCACGCTCGGCGGTCAGCAGTTCCCGCAGCGACAGGCGCAGCGGCCGTCCCCGCCCGTCCCGGGCCAGGACCTCGCACCCGGCGGCGCTGCCGAACAGCTGCTCGACCGTGACGACCTCGCCGTCGTAGACCAGCCGAGCCCCGACCCCTAGCCGTACCGCACCGCTCACGACGCCTCGGTCCTCCAGAGCCGATGGGACGCACGCAACGGCGTGCGCAGGTCCGTGGTGAAGAACTGCTCCCACAGCAGGTGCAGCACCGCCGACCGCACCAGAACCTCTGGGCGGTGCGGGAAGCTCCGGATGGCCTCGCCAAACGCAACGCCGTCCAAGTCGACGCCGCGGATTTCATCCAGCAGTCCCGCGTCGAACAGCCGCGCCCGGCGGTAGCCTGCCAGGAACCGCAGGTTCGCCAGCTCCGGCTCAGGCGGTTCGGACCACACCTCGAACCCCCAGCCATGGGTCTCCACCACCTGCTTGGCCCAGCCCAGGCTGAACGCGACCTTCGGCTTGTCCACCAGCCGGTGCGGCTTGACCTCCACCACCAGTGGAACATCCCCTTCTCGTAGGAGCAGGAAGTCGGGGATATGCGAGCGTGTCGCGCCATCCACATGGGCCTGGAGCAGGAACGGCTGGGCGAACACCGACCGCACCGACCGGTCGAAGTCGGCGTAGATCAGCCGCGCGAGCTCCAGCCGGGACTCGTAGATGACATGTCCCCGGGTGGTGGCGCACCAGTACGACCCCGAGTAATGCCGCTGGCCGTCGTACCACCGAAACGTCCGCCACGCCGTCGACCGAAACATCTCCGCCGGACTCGCTGGCCAAGCCCGGTGCTCCTCGGTGCCGCCACCCTCTCGGCGAACACCCACCACAACCGACTCGACCGCGAACTCGCCTGCCATGCCGGTCCTTGGCCTCATGGCTCAACAACTCCTGCATCAGACCTGTCGGCCTACACCACGGGATCCGAATCTCGCGCCGACAGGAGAGCTTCAGCAGATGGCCGAAGTAGCCGAACGATCATGAGGCTTCTCGTGTTCGATGACGAATTCGCCAGACGCTCGCCATCACGAGTGAGAATTCGTCATCAGAAATGAGACCCTACAAGTCACAGGCTGCGGGCCGCCATCGGGGCGAAGCGCGAGTACTGGCCCTGGAAGGTCACCGTGACCGTGTCGGTAGGTCCGTTGCGGTGCTTGGCCAGGATGAAGTCGGCCTCACCCTTCCGGGTCGACTCCTGGTCGTACAGCTCGTCCCGGTAGATGAAGAGGACAACATCCGCATCCTGCTCCAAAGCTCCGCTTTCTCTCAAATCAGACAACATGGGCCTTCGGTCTGACCGTGCCTCGGTCTGGCGGGAGAGCTGGGAGACGGCGATAACAGGGACCTCGAGCTCCTTGGCGAGGAGCTTCAGCGACCGGGAGATCTCGCTGACCTCCTGCTGGCGGTTCTCGACCCGCTTGGCCGGCTGCATGAGCTGCAGGTAGTCGACGATCACCAGGCCGAGGCCGTGGCGCTGCTTGAGCCGCCGGCACTTGGCTCGGATCTCCATCATGGTGATCGCGGCCGAGTCGTCGATGAACAGGGGGGCGTCGGCCAGCTTGCCCAGGGAGCGGGTCAGGCGGGTCCAGTCGGACTCTTCCATGCGGCCGGTGCGCAGGCGCTGCATGTCGACCGTGCACTCGGCGCACATCAGGCGCTGCACCAGCTCGGTCTTGCTCATCTCGAGCGAGAACACCACCGTGGGCACCTGGGCCCTGACGGCCGCGTGCCTGGCGACGTCGAGCCCTAATGTGGACTTCCCGACAGCTGGCCGTGCCGCGACGATTATCAGGTTCGAGTTCTGCAGGCCCGAGGTGAGGCGGTCGAGGTCGGGGAAGCCGGTGGGGACGCCGGTGATCTCGCGGCGGTCGTCGTGGAGGCGCTCGATCGCCACCAGAGTGCCGGTCAGCACCACGCGCAGGCTCTGGTAGTCCTCGCTGACCCGGCCCTGGGCGACCTGGTAGACGAGCGACTCGGCGATGTCGACGGCGCGCTCGGTGTCCTGGGGGGTCTCGAAGCCGAGCTGCACGATGCGGGTGCCCACGTCGATGAGGCGGCGGAGGACGCCAGCCTCCTTGACGATCCGGGCATAGTAGGCGGCGTTGGCGGCCGTTGGCACCCCGGACACGAGCGTGAACAGGAAGGGGGCGCCGCCGATGTCCTGGAGGACGCCGTCGCGGCGCAGGAACTCGGCTACGGTGACCGCGTCGACCGCCTGGCCGTGGGAGTAGAGGCTGAGGATCGACTGGAACACGGTCCGGTGCGCCGGCCGGTAGAAGTCGTCCTCGTGGAGCATCTCGAGGACCTCGGCGATGGCGTTCTTGGACAGCAGCATCGACCCGAGGACCGACTCCTCCGCCTCGATGTTGTGCGGGGGGACCCGCTCATAGGCCTGGCCGTCGGGCCGCGAGGCGCCGCCTTCAGCAACCGGGGGGCGGATGGCCATCGCAGCGCTCCTTCGCGGCGCCGCTCGAGGCGGCGTGCCTTCACCGCGCCGCCCGGCGGGCGGTGTGTGACCTTGCGACCTGCGGTCCTAGCCGGGGACGACCTCGAGGTGCACGGTCGCCTCGACCTCCGGGTGGAGCCGGACGGTGAGCTGGTGGCTGCCCACCTGCTTGATCGGCGCTTCGAGGTGAATGCGGCGGCGGTCGATCTCGGTGCCGCCGGTCCTGGTCACCGCTTCGACGATCTGCGGCGTGGTGATCGAGCCGAACAGACGGCCCTCGGAGCCCGCCTTGGCGGGGATGACCACCCGGAGCGACTCCAGGTGGGCCGCGATCGTGCGCGCCTGCTCGAGGTCGGCGACCTCGCGGGCGACCCGGCGGGCCCTGATGCCCTCGGCCTGGCGCACCGCGCCGGGCGTGGCCAGGCGGGCCAGGTTCCGGGGCAGCAGGTAGTTCCGGCCGTAGCCGTCGGTGACGTCGACGATGTCCCCGGGGGCGCCGACCCCACGGACCTCCTGGGTAAGGATGACCTTCACGTCTTCCTCTCAATCATGTCCGCCGGAGGCGGACCGGTGCACTGACACTGCTGGGGTCCGCCTGGCGGCGGACGATCCTGGGACTGCTCGGGGTCCGCCTGGCGGCGGACGATCAATAGATTCCGCCCCGGCAAACTCGCCGGGCGGTCAGCGGACGGAGTAGGGGAGCAGCGCCATCTCCCGGGCGTTCTTGATCGCCGACGCAACGTCGCGCTGGTGCTGCGAGCAGTTCCCGGAGACTCGCCGGGCGCGGATCTTGCCCCGGTCGCTCATGAACTTGCGCAGCAGGTTGACGTCCTTGTAGTCGATGAAGTCCTGCTTGTCGGCACAGAACTGGCAGAACTTCCGCTTTGGCTTGCGCTGGAACGTGCTCTTTGGCATCTAGGCTTGGCCTCCTGGCCGGACCACGTGCGGGCGGCCCGGCCACATATCTCTCACTGTCGGATCAGAACGGCGGCTCGTCGTTGAACTGCCCGCCCCGGGAGTTGCCGGCGGAGCTGCCCGCCCAGTCGCCCCCGCCGCTGCCGCTGCCGCCGCTGCCGCCGCTGCCGGCGCGCGAGGAGCGCTCGACCTTGGCGGTGGCGAACTTCAGGCTCGGGCCCACCTCGTCGGCCTCGATCTCGGTGACCGAGCGCTTCTCGCCCTCCGGGGTCTCCCAGGACCGGGTCCGGAGCCGGCCGACCACGATGCACCGGCTGCCCTTCTGGAGGGTCTCGGCGATGTTCTCGGCCTGCTGGCGCCAGACGTTGACGCGGAAGAACGACGTCTCGCCGTCCTTCCACTGGTCGCCATCGCGCACCCGGGGAGTCACGGCCAGGCGGAAGTTGGCCACTGCCGCCCCGTTGGGGGTGAAGCGCAGCTCCGGGTCGTCGGTCAGGTTGCCGACGAGCATGACTTGGTTGTCGACTGCCACCAGTACACCTCACTCGCATCCCGCGCCGGCTGCCGCCGGGCACGGCCAGTAGGAACCAGGCCCGTCAGGGCCGCGGGGAAGGAGACGTCACGGCTGGTCTAGGCGGCCTGCGGGCGCATGACCTTGTGCCGGATTACGTTGTCGGCCAGACCGAGCACTCGAGAGAGCTCGTCGACCGTCTCGGGTGTGGCCTCGAGGTCCACCACCGAATAATAGCCCTCGTTCATGTGCCGGATCTCATAGGCGAACCGACGCTTGCCCCAGTGCTCGATGCCGGTGATCTTGCCGTCCCGGCTCGTGACCGTCGTGAGGTACTTGTCGACCGCAGCCTTGGCGTCTCTGTCTTCCAGGCTGGGATCGAGAATGAGCATGACTTCGTAGTGACGCATGTCACCTCCTCTGGACTGAAGCGGCCCCCAGGCGGGAGCAGGAGTGTGGAGCCGACCGAGGGTAGCAGCGTGCCGCTCCACCGGGCAACGGCCTGGCGGCCCGGAGGGCGGTGATCGAACGTGCGTTCCCAGCCATGTGCACAGTCTGCCATCACCCCATGACAGTCTGCCCGCAGCTGTCCACAGCCCCCGGGCAGGGCGCCGCAGGCTCAACCGGCGCCGCGCACTCAACCAGGCGCCGCAGGCTCAACCAGGCGCGGCGGGCTCCCGGTCCTGGCTCTGGTGGAAGGCTCGGACGGTGAGCACGCCGGACGCCAGCAGGAGGAGGTTGCGGGCGGCGAGCAGGCAGATGTCGAACGCCTCCAGGTGGCGGAGTTGGGTGTAGCGGAACGGGAAGATCACCTGGCTGATCACGACGGCCGCCACCAGCACCCAGAGGGCGCGACGGCCCGTCGTCCGGTCGGCCAGGCCGGCCATGGGTGCGCCCAGCCAGACCAGGTACTGGGGGGAGAGCACCCGGGTCGGCAACACGAACGCGAACACGCCGACGGCGAACGCACCCGCCCAGTCGGCCGGGCGGAGCCCGCCCGAGCGCCGCGACCGGCGCCATACCAGCCAGGCCGCACCGAGCAGGGCGACCGCCGTGGCCGCAGTCGACACGACCTTGGCCACCCCGGAGACGCTGGACTGGAGGTCGTAGGCGCCGAACCCGGGAACCGTGCGCGCGGGCAGCCAGCCGGCCAGGTGGGCCAAGCCGATCGCGGTCGCCCAGAGGCTCTCGATCTGCACCCCGCGCTCCACGTGGTAGAGCACCGCTCCGAGGGTGCCCTTGACCGACAGGGCGAGGGCGGGCACCACGGTGAGCGCGAACCCGGCCAGGAAGGCGGGGACCGTGCGGCGCAGCGACCGCCACCAGCCCCCCGCCGGCACCAGGCCGAGGATGAGCAGGGGCAGGAGTACGCCCGGATAGAGCTTGGCCGCGGCGCCGTAGCCGAGCGCGGCCGCGGCCGGCCCGGCCCGGCCCTCCGCGGCCAGGGTGGCGGCCAGCAGGACGCAGACCGCGGGCAGGAGGTCGAAGCGGAGCACGAGCAGCGGCCCGATGGCAGCCATGATCCCGACGTAGGCGAGGGGGATCCGCCGACGGCCGGCGTCCAGGAGCCGGGCCAGCCGGACCGCCGCCCACAGGCCGACCGCGTCCACGACCAGCATCTCGAGGACGAACGCGAGCCGGTAACCGGCACCGGTCCCGACCACCAGGCCGGGGACGATCGTGAAGGGCACGCTGCCAGGCGGGTATTCGATGGCCACGTCCCGGTAGGGAAGCTCCCCCTGGAACATGCGCTCGGCCTTGGCCCCGTAGAGGCGGACGTCGCCGAACAGGGCCGCCGAGTACAGCCTGGGGTTGAGCGAGACCACCAGCAGCACGACCCGGGTGGCCGCCCACAGCCCCACGATCACGAGCTGCGCCTGCCGCGACGGCAGGCGCGGCGCACGGGTGACCAGGTGTGCGGCCCGCACGGCGGTGGCGGCCCGCAGGGCTAGCCCCAATGCGAAACCACCCCGGCTAGCCGCCGACCGTGGAGGGAGGCGGTCGCTGGCGCCCGGCCAGGTTGGCGTTCTGGTTCGGGACGGTGGTGGTGTCCGGGACCGGCGAACTCGACGACGGCGGCAGGCTGGAGACCGGCAGGGTCGTGGTGGACCGCCGCTTGGACGGGTTCGTCCGGGGCGGGACCGTGGACGGCGGGAGCGTGGTGGGGGGCAGTGTGGCAGTCGTTGAGCTGTTCAGCGTCGTGGTCGAGTTCAGCACCTCGCCGTCGAAGACCGGCGGGGTGAAGTCCAGCGGCGGGGTGCCCTTGAGCGCGATGGTCATGAAGTCGTGCCACATGATGGCCGGGAACGAGCCGCCCGACACGTTGCGCACGCCGTGTACGTTCTCGAGCTTCTGCTTCTGGTCGTTGTACCCCATCCAGACCGACGCGACGAGGTTCGGAGTGTAGCCGACGAAGCGCGCGTCGGTGAAGTCGTTGGTGGTCCCGGTCTTCCCGGCCGCCGGCCGCCGGATGTCGGCCTTGGCTCCGCTGCCGTCCTTGATGACGCCCCGCAGGGCGTAGTTGATGGTGTCGGCCACGTTCTCGCTGACCACCCGCCGCGGCTTCACCCGGTGCTTCTGTGCGGGCCGCCCGTCCACGCCGGGTATGGTGATGCGCCTGCCCGCCAGGTCGGTGATCTCCTCGACCACATAGGGCTGGGCGTAGACGCCCCGGTTGGCCCAGGTGCCGTAGGCCGCGGCAAGCTGCAGCGTGCTCACCTCGCTGGCACCGAGGGCGAGCGAGGGCAGCCTGTCCAGGCTGGGCCGTTTCTCGCTCGAGGAGAGGGTGGCGTCCACGCCGGTCTGCATCGCGAGCTTGGCGACCTCGGCTGGTCCCGCCTTCTGGATGAGCTGCATGTACACGGTGTTGATCGAGTCCCTGGTGGCCTGGAGGAGGTCGACCCAGCCGAACGCCTGGTCGCCGAAGTTGTGGACGGGCTGGCCCTCCACGACGATCTTGGCCGGCCCCTTGAACGCCGACTTGACCGAGAAGCCCTTGTTCAACCACTGCTCCAGCACGAAGGGCTTCATGGTCGAGCCGGCCTGGCGCATGGAGTCGGTGGCCAGGTTGTACTTCTGCACGCGGTAGTCGCTGCCACCGTACATCGCCCGCACCGCACCGGTCTGCGGATCGAGGGCGACCAGGGCGACCAGGGGGTCGCCCTTCCTGCCCAGCACGGTCCTGACGACCTTGTTGGCGGCCGTCTGCATCCTCGGATCGAGCGTGGTCACCACCCGGAACCCGCCCAGGTTGACCCGCTCGGCGCCGAGCTTGTCCACGAGGTTCTGGCGCACCTTCTCGAGGAAGTAGGGGGCTGGCGAGCTCGCAATGCCCCCGCCGCGTCGCGTCGCCTCCTTGGCGGTGCCGAGCTGAGCGGCCGTGGCCTTCGCGGCCTGCTGCTGGGTCAGAGACCCCTGTTCGGCCATGCTCCGCAGCACCACGTTGCGCCTGGCCAGGGCGGACTGCCTGTTGCGGTCCTTGGAGTAGAACTCAGGGCTGCGGATGGCGCCGGCCAGGAACGCGGCCTGGGCCGGGGTCAGGTTCTTGGCCGTCCAGGCCGGCTTGCAGTTCATGTTCTGGTTGTTGCACTTGAAATAGGGGAAGTAGGTGCGGGCGGCCGCGTCGACCCCGTAGGCGCCCCGGCCGAAGTAGATGGTGTTCAGGTAGAACTCGAGGATCTGGTCCTTGGAGTACTTCTCCTCGAGCTTGGTGGCGATGATCACCTCGCGCAGCTTGCGGAAGATCGTGCGTTTGCGGTCGAGGTAGGCGTTCTTCACGTACTGCTGGGTGATGGTGGAACCGCCCTGAGCGACCCGCCTGCGGGTGACGTTGGCCCATGCGGCCCGGAGCAGGCCCCGGTAGGAGATCGCCCCGTGCTGGTAGTAGTGGCGGTCCTCGGCGGCGATGACGGCCACGCGCATGGCCGGCGAGATCTCCTTGAGGGGGACCTCGCGCCGGTTCTGCTCCGGGGTCATCGTGGTCAGCTCGTGGCCGTAGCGGTCCTGGACGATGATGGCCTGGGCGGTCGGGACCTTGTCGGGCAGCGGCACCTTGGCGAACGCGTAGACCAAGCCGATCACGCCGCCGACGCCCACAGCCATGACAGGCACGGCCAGCCACAGGCTCCAGCGCAGCGCGCGGCGGAGACGGGAGCGCGGCGCGGGTTGTGCCAGCCTGGCCACACGGGGGGTCATCGTCGTGCGTGCTGCCATGGCGGACGACTCTACCGCACTCCTGGGGATCGGGTTCTGCGGCTGGTGTGTGTGGCGAGCACAGTCCTCGTTCGATGTGGGGGGAGCTCGCTCTGGCGGCGACCACCGCCCTTGGTCGGCGCGCCGCGGCGTGCCTGCCCGGCGGTCCTTGTTCGATGTGGGGGGAGCTCGCTCCCCCCACGGCCCCCCAAGAGCGCCGGTGCCAACGTGCTGGGGGAGCCGCGGTCTGGCAGGTACACGCTCCCCCCACGGCCCCCCAAGAGCGCCGGTGCCAACGTGCTGGGGGAGCCCGACCCTTTGACCAGCTCAGCCGACGTGCCGGCGGCCGAGGAGGTAGCGCTGGGCCAGATGGTTCCAGTAGCAGGCGGTGCAGACCTCCACGACGTAGCAGGCGAACTCCTCCACCGAGCGGTGGAGCGCGGCCAGGCCGTCGCGCGGCCAGACCCGGCCGGAGTCCTGGCGCAGCGCGTCGCCGAACACGTAGGTCACGTGGACGAGCGAGGACTCGGCGCACACCGGGCAGGGCATCAGGGTCGACTCGCCGACGTTGCGGGCAGCTCGGAGCAGCTCGGGGTGGGCGTCGCACACTTCGGTGCGCGACAGGCGCCCACCGCGCAGCTCGGTGAGCTTCGCCCTCTTGGCGAGCGTGTAGTCGACGAGGCGCATGGTGACGAGGGAGGAACGGTGCCGGCCGGGTGCCGGCGCTCGCCCCAGTCTACCCACGGCCACGGATCTTCACGGATCGGCCACGGGTCGTACACGTGCGGGTGCCCGGGTTGACACTCCGGCGCGCCCGACCTATCGTGTCGATACATCGGATCGATACATCGGCCCGATCGTATACATCGGCCCGATCATTCGGGTCGACCGACAGCAACAACGGGGGGACGTTCTCGTGCTCGAGCTCGCCGTGCTTGGACTGCTCAAGGAGGCGCCGATGTCCGGCTACGAGCTGAAGAAGCAGCTCGGGGTCAAGCTCGGCGCCTTCTGGCGCGTCAGCTTCGGTTCGCTCTATCCGTGCCTGAAGCGGTTGGCGGCCGATGGGGCCCTCGAAGTCGAGGAGTCGCTGTTCACCTCGCGCAAGAAGCACGTGTACCGGCTGACCGACCACGGCGACCTGCTCTTCCACCAGCTGCTCGAGTCGGCCGACATGCACGACCTCGAGCAGGACCGCTTCTCGCTGCGGCTGGCCTTCTTCCGCTACCTGCGCCCCGAGACCCGCCTGTACCAGCTCGAGCGGCGCCGCGGCTACCTGCAGGAGCGCCTGGCCGACCTGCGGGCGTCGCTCCGCGCGGCGCGTGACCGCATGGACGCGTACACGCTCGAGCTGATGGACCACGGGCTCGATGAGCGCGAGCGGGAGATCGCCTGGCTCGACCGGTTGATCGCGGCCGAGCGGGACTCCACCCAGCACCGCGAGCCTCGCGG
>Ga0307278_10001743_pt1 | contig 10774 bp, 10 predicted proteins | sample ER_DNA_117_FD_194482 | JGI IMG/M metagenome (GOLD analysis project Ga0307278, IMG submission 194482) | Bulk soil microbial communities from the East River watershed near Crested Butte, Colorado, United States - ER_DNA_117 | ecosystem: Environmental > Terrestrial > Soil > Floodplain | place...
ACGCCGCGCTCTCGCCGGCTGGCTCGACTTCTACAATCGACGACGACCACACCGCAGCCTCGGCCGCCAAGCCCCGCTCGAGCGCTTACACGCGCTCAATCGGAACAACGTCCTCGGGTCCTACACCTAGAAGGCCCTGTGGGATACGCGCTGGGGAGAAACACGTGTCGGGCCGGAGGCCAGTACGGCGGCTGCATTCACGAACTGATCGCGATCGGACGGATCGTCCTCGACGGCTTGGATGATCTGCGGACGCAGGTAGAAGCTGAAACATGGCCGCCCCATCGGGGCGCGTCAACTCGCGGCCTGCGACGTGAACGGGATCCGCGCCGACGCGGTGCGCCGTGACTCGAGGGCCGCCGATGTCGCCTTCTGGCGGAGAAGCGACAACGACCTCGGTGCGCGACTGCGTCTGATTGCGTCAAGCTCCGACGAGCTAGAGAAAGCCCGCTCCTAGAGCGGAGTCCGTTACACGCGTACGCGCGAAAATCAGATCCCAAGCTGCATCGCAACCAGAACGCCAAACGTGACTCCAGCAAAGTCTTGAAACGGCGTTTGTCACAATTGCGATTCCAGATACGCGTCTGCATCAGAGCGTGCGTCCCAGCCACCCGGCCAACGCACGCCCCTACAGGCGGCACCATTCGGGGGTCGGACCGCGACCCCCTACTCTCCCGGCCGAAGCACGTGGCCATTCGCCAGTGCGTATGCGACAACCGCGTCGTAATTCATCCGCCGCCCTTGTGCCCAGGTGGTTTCGAAGGAGGCATCGTCGACGGCGGCGCGCGCAATTGGTAAGAAGCGCTCGCCTACGATGCGCTCGGCCGGGGACGGGGGCGTCTTGATCGCAGCGTGCAGGCTCTCTGCTGCGCCGGAGAGGAGGGCGGCCCGGAGTGGCTCCGCTTGCACCGCGGCGACTCCGGCGAGCGCGTGCAGGCACTCCACGGTCGTTCGCTTGTCCCCGAGTTCGTGCGAGAGCGTAAGACTCTCGATGCAGAGCGCCGCTGCACGACCGGCGTCTCCGGCCGCGAGCGCCACGAGGCTCTCGTTCGCGAGCGCCGCCGACACGATCAACACGTTGCCGAGCTCCCGACCAAGAGCGAGGCTCTCGCCGAGGAGCGCGGTAGCGCGGTTGTAGTCCCCCTCGAGCAGCGCGACCGAGCCGAGGTAGCAGAGGGAGTTGGCCATGTTGCGCTTGTCGCCGAGCTTGCGCCGCAGGGTGAGGCTTTGCTCGAAGAGGGTGCGCGCTTCGCCATACTCGTCCGCGTCGAGCTTCCCGCAGGCGAGGCTGTGAAGGGCAGCGGCGATCGTCCTGTCGTTCCCGGCAGCCGTCGCTTCGGTGAGGCTCTCCTCAGCGAACCGTTGGGCGTCCTCGTGCCGTCCCTGCGCGGTCGCGATGAAGCCGAGGTCGGCAAGCGAGAAGACGAGACCTTCAGCTTCGCCCAGTTCGCGGAAGCGACGGGCGCTTTGCTCGAGCGACGGGATCGCCTGGTCGTAGTCTCCTTCGACGAGCGCAACGCGGCCGAGCCCGTACAGTGCCTTCGCCTCTACCTGCGGCGGGACTGGGGTGCTCTGCTCGAAGGCCGACTCGAGCCACTTCCGGGTCTCGCTCAGGTAGCCCCGCGACACCCATGCTCGCCTGAGCGAGCCGATGAGGCGAAGCGCGCGTTCGGTGTCGCCTCGCTCGAGCGACCAGCCAAGGGCGGCACGGAAATTGTCGCGCTCGGCCTCGAGCCGGTCGAGCCACAGAATCTGATCCGCCCCGAGGATCTCCGGTTCGGCCTCCTCCGCGAGCGCAACGAAGTAGTCCGCGTGCCGCTGTCGAAGGAGCTCTCCTTCTCCGCTTCGTTCCAGCCGGTCGAGCGCGTACTCCCTGATCGTCTCGAGCATGAAAAAGCGCGGCTCCCCCGCCGGCCCTTCGTCCTGGCGGAGAAGGCTCTTCTCGACGAGCGAAGCGACCCCGTCGAAGACGGCCGCGCCGAGCTCACCGGCGGGGTCGCATACGGCCTCCGTAGCCTCGATCGTACGGCCGCCCAGGAAAACCGAGAGGCGGACGAAGAGCCGTTGCTCGCTCGCGCTCAGAAGGCCGTAGCTCCATTCGATCGTGTCGCGAAGGGTCCGTTGGCGGGCAGGGGCATCACGCGCACCTCCGGTCAGCAGCACGAGCCGCTGGCTGAGTCGCCCGAGGAGAGCCTGCGGACTCAGTATCCGCACCCTGGCAGCGCCGAGCTCGATCGCAAGCGGAAGGCCGTCGAGCCGGGCACAGATCTCCGCGACCGCCGGGGCGTTCTCGCTCGTCAGCTCGAACTCGGGCTTCACCGCATGCGCCCGCTCGACGAAGAGCTGCACCGCCTCGTACCCCGCGAGCGTCGCCGGCGGCAGAGACGCATCTAGGTCGGGAACGGCGAGCGGTGGCACGGAGTATTCGTGCTCGCCCGAGAGGTGAAGCGGCGCGCGGCTCGTGACGAGCGCCTTCAGACTCGGTGCCCCGGCGAGAAGCGCGCTCACCGTCGGGCCGGCATCGAGGAGCTGCTCGAAGTTGTCGAGGAGAAGGAGGAGGTGCTTGTCACGCAGGTAATCGTTCAACGTCTCGGAGAGCGACTGGCCAGGCTTTTCCCTCACCGAAAGCGTCTGGGCGACCGTCGGGATGAAGAGATGGGGATCGGTGATCGCGGCGAGGTCGACCAAGAAGACTCCGTCCTCGAAATCCGCGGCCAACTCCGCCGCCACCTGGAGCGAGAGGCGCGTCTTGCCGGTGCCACCGGCTCCGGTGAGCGTGACGAGACGAATGCCCTCTCGCCGCACGAGGGTTACGGCCTCCCCTACCTGCTGCTCACGCCCGATCAGCGGCGTCGGCTGAATCGGCAGATTCGTGGGCCGCGCTTCAAGCGTCTTCAGGGCCGGGAAGTCGTTCTCGAGCCCCGGAATCAAGAGCTGGTAGAGCCGTTGCGGGTGAGTGAGGTCCTTCAGACGGTGCTCGCCGAGGTCCCGCAGGCTTACCGCGTCGGAGAGTTCTTCGGGAAGAAGATCCCTCGTTGACTGGGTAAGCAGGACTTGCCCGCCGTGGCCCGCGGACATGACGCGAGCGGCCCGATGGACGTCGATCCCCACGTACCCCTCCCCGGTGGCGGTCGGCTCGCCGGTGTGGATGCCGATCCGTACCCGGAGCGGCAAGCCCTCCGGCCAACTGTGTGATGCGAGCGCCCTCTGTGCTGCTACCGCGCCGGCGACCGCATCGTGGGCCCGCGGAAAGGCATAGAAGAAGGCGTCACCCTGTGTGTCAACTTCACAGCCGCGGTGCTCCCCCAATGAGGCGCGAAGCAGGCGTCGGTGTTCGGCAAGGGCTTCTGCATAGCGCTCGCCAAGAGACTGGAGCAAACGCGTGGATCCCTCGATATCCGTACAGAGGAGGCTGACCGTGCCCGTCGGTAGAGACCTCTCCACCTGCATACCTCAAGCCTACGGCGGTTACTTCACCGGTTCCAGCGTCGCCGCTTCCCTCTCGCCACGAACGACCCAATCGCTCGGCGGGCAAGCTCTGACCTCAGGATCGCCTTACTCGGAGCCGCCGGAGGCGGCAGCGCTCGCGGGTCAAACACGGTCGCCTGATCTCTCGCAGTTCGCTGCTCGTTCTTCCAATCGGCCGCCGTTCGCTGCGCTTCCAGTCGTCGACAAGGTCCGCTCCGTTTGCGTAGTGCTTGAGAACGTCGTGATCGTCGACGGCCTCCTCGATTAGCCGGCCGGTGGCTACGGCGGCGTCGACGGCTGCGGCGGCCGCGTCCGCTTTGGCGAAGAGTGGCTCGCCGTCAAGCTCGCAGATGAATCGCCCGTCTGCCTCGACGCGAGGGTTCGGCCTGATCACCTGGAGGTCGAGGACGAGCCCGCCTGTCTTCACCGCATCGACCATATGGCGCAGGACGTTCACGACGTCCTCCGGCTCTACTCATCACAACGACCATGAGAAGACAACGATGTCGAACGAGTTCGGCTCGACTTCGACGGCGTCTCCGGCCGCGACACGGTAGGCGACCCGTTCGGCGAGCTCTGACGGGAGCGACCCGCGCGCTTTGTCGACCGCCTCGTCGTCAGGATCGAACGCGAGCACGGTCGCCGCATCGGCAGCGATACCGACAGTCAATCGGCCGTCGCCGCAGCCGAGTTCGAGGACGTTCTGTCCACGAAAGTCCGCTAGGCGGTGAAACGCCGCGAGATGTGCGCCTTCCGGATCGAGGTCGCGCTGCAGCACGTTGCGGATTATTGAGTGGAGGCCGCTGGATGACAAGTCATGCCCTCCCTGGGGCTGCGCCCTCCCGCATTCCCTCGGCTCCGGGACGTTGAACGTGTTGCCGCGGACGCCTAGGATGGCTCGGGCCAATGGCGATCGAGGTCAACATCGATGTGGATCTCCTAAAACGGGAGATCAAGAAAACCTACGCCGAGCTGTCGCAGCAGCCGGAGAAGGACTTCGTCTTCCCAACCGGCCGTGCCTGGGCCGAGGATCTGGACTATCCGCCCGAGCTCGCGAACGTTCCCGACACAGCCGCCGCTTCGTTCGCCGGCGTCGCGAACCCGTTCACGCTTGGCCGTCTCGAAGACGGCGAGCATGTCGTCGATCTCGGCTGCGGTGCTGGGACGGACTCGCTCGTCGCTGCGCAAATGGTTGGCCCGAACGGTCACGTGACCGGCATCGACATGACTCCAGAGATGCTCGCCAAGGCCCGCGCTGCCGCAATCGAGGTCGGCGCGACAAACGTCGAGTTCCTCGAGGGTGAAATCGAGCGGCTACCACTCGCCAACGAGAGCGTCGACGTCGTGATCTCCAACGGAGTGATCGATCTCGTTCCGGACAAAGACGCCGTCTTTACGGAAATCTTCCGCGTGCTTCGCCCCGGCGGGCGGATGCAAGTCGCCGACGTGACCATCCAGAATCCGGTCAGCGAAGAGGGCCGGCGAGACATCGACCTCTGGACCGGCTGAATTGCCGGCGCTCTGCTGGAAGCAGAGTACGCGCAGATTCTGAAGCGGCACGGGTTCGAGCGGAGCGAGAGCGGCAACCTCGTTGCTACGTACATGCGCTCGAAGTTCGAGGACACACGGCGGAAGGCAATCAAGTTCGGGGCAAACGGTTCGACGATGAAAGCCTTCAAGCCTGGGCTAGCGAGCAGCATTCCCACGGCCATGACGTAGACCACGCTGTACCGCATCATGCTGGGTGTGCGGCGCGATCTTCCCTCCGGAACCGTCACCTTCCTCCTCACGGATGTGGAGGGCTCGACGAAGCTGTTGCACGAAATGGGCAGCGATCGGTATGCGGAGGCGCTCGCCCAGCACGGCACCGGAAGTTCTTGTCGCCTTTCCGCCAAACCGCGACAGCCACTCACTTCGAGATGCTGACGAAAGCGGCTGGGCTCGTCACTACTCGACCCTCGATGCCACCAGGATTCGGCATACACAGGGAGGCGCCGCCGCGGGTAACCTAAGCCGAACGCGGGAATCCCGCTCATGCCACTGCTCGCCCACCTATCCGAGGCGGACATCGGGTGCTACGTCGCCGGAATTGCGAGTGCGGAGACGGAGCGGCATGTGAGGATCTGCGTCTCTTGCATGCACAGGCTCGCGGATGCGGCCCAGCGTGCTGTTCGATGGGAGCGGCGGGGTCTCCTTGGCCGGCTCGTGCGGATCGACTGCTCGCAACTGGTAGACGAGCTGCTGGCCGAAATCGAGGAAGAACTGCGACGCCACGCGGCCTGAAGCAGGCGACGAGCGAAGCCGCTCGCCCGGGCGGATTCACATAACACAAACCGCCAGGAAGGCGGCGTCGTCGATGCCGGCGGTTGACGAAATCGCCGGCCGACCCTCCCCCTCAGCGAAATGTCGAAACGTAGGCCGCGCCACGGCCCTCGAGATCGTCGTCGTGCTCCCGCCGCTGTCGCGTTTTGGCGGAAAGGCGACAACGACTCTCAGGCGTGGCCCGCTGTCGAACCACGTTTCACCGTTTCGCAATGAGTGCTTCGGAGGCGATGCGTGTGGAGGACGCCTCTCAAGGGTTGTGCCGTATGCGCGCAGCTAGCGTGAGCAGACGGGACAGTCGTGGCCGCGACCGAGCCCTAGTTGCAACGCAGTTGTGTCAAGTCGGTCCGCCAGGTCGATCAGGATTGACCAACTCGGCACTCGTTGCTCACCTTCGACGCGGGAGATGTACGCATAGCTCACCGTCTTTGAGGCCAGCTCCCGTTGCGATAGACCGAGTTCCAGACGACGGGCCTTAAGTCGTCGACCTGTCTGTTTATCCGGTCGGAGCCCCTTCACGTGTTGAATCCTTATTCGGTTGTGCGCCTGCTGTGAAGCCGTAACACAAGGCAACAGGCGGAACGACAACCCTCAGCCGGATGCGTGCTCGCGCGCGAGGAACGTCTTGAACGGATGGAACTCGGCCGTCTGGACACCCCGGCGGACGGAGGGATCCTCCGCCATCAGTCGCCTCGCTTCGTTCTCGTCGCCGACGTCGAGTACCACCAAGCCGAACGGCCCGTCATAGCACCGGCCTGCGAACAGAACCCGCCCCTCGGCGAATCGCGCCTCCAGCCACGCGCCATGCTCCTCGAACACGGCTCGCTCCTCGGGAGACGCCTGCGCCAGGAATGCCCTGTCGAACGCAGGCCGTAGCAGATACGCGAACTCCACGACCGAAAGTGAAGCAGCTCTAGCTCGCGGACAGCTCGAGCTCGGCGCGCTCCCCCCACACGGCGCTTTCGAGCTCAGACTCGTCGAAGATCTGCGTCGGCTTAGGCTTAGGTCGCGCCGGGCGTCATCGCATCCAGCCTTCCACTTGCGGCCCTTCGAGCAACACGCAGGTCCCGTCCTCGAACCGCCAAACTGCGATGTCCGCCTCGACCGGCCCCTCGCACGTCAGGCAAGGTTCAGCCGCGCCGAGATAGAGCACCGTGTGATGGTCACACGCAGGGCAGTAGACGTATTCGAGGTTGACGGTCACGACCTCAGCTTAGGCCGCCGTCCGGCGGATACAAGGTGCTCAGAGCTCGATCAACGCCGCGCTCGCGCGGTGTCATCACGCATAGGTGAACTGATCCGCGCCACCAGCCGCCGCGCCGAGCACGATCCCTGTCGCCTTTCCGCCAAAGTGCGACAGCCAGGCAGTTCGACACGAGCAGAGCGAACTACTGCTTGCCGCTGCCGGCACTCTGCGGAGCTCGTTGGGTGGGGGTCGGCCGGCTCGGGAGACCTCAGTGATGCGCGATCACTCGGTCGATGATCCCGTACTCGCGCGCTTCGTCCGCCGTCATGAAGTAGTCGCGCTCCATGTCCTTCGAGACCCGCTCGAGCGGCTGGCCCGAGTGCTCGGCGATGATCTCTTCCAAGCGCCGCTTGACGCTGATTACTTCGCGCGCCTGGATCTCGATGTCGGTGGCCTGTCCTTCGAAGCCGCCGGAGATCTGGTGGAGCAGGGTCTTCGCGTTTGGCAGCGCCGTTCGCTTCCCCTTCGTGCCGCCGGCGAGGAGCAGGGCGCCCATCGACATCGCGATCCCGACACACGTCGTCTGGATGTCGGGCCTGACGAACTGCATCGCGTCATAGATCGTCAGCCCGGCGTAGACCGAGCCGCCGGGCGAGTTGATGTAGATCGAGATGTCGGTGTCCGGCTCCTCTGACTCGAGGTGCAGGAGCTCGGCCACGACCAGGTTTGCGATCTGGTCGTCGATCGGCGTACCGAGGAAGATGATCCGGTCCTTGAGCAGGCGCGAGTAGATGTCGAAGGCGCGCTCCCCGCGCGAGTCCTGCTCGATCACCATCGGGATCAAGGCCACCGAACGCTCTCCCAGCAGCCCGAGGACACGGCAACGATGCGAGCGAGCGCCAAGCGTGAGAGCAGGCCGCCACCTGTCTGCGCTGCAATCGGAGCGATCACGGTGTCAAAGATCGGGCACGCAGTTCGCCGAGCGATCGGGAACTCCAACTCTCTTGCGCCGGGCGATCCATCTGCAGATCAGGGTAGCTGGGGTGCCGCCGGCTCAGGTCACCAATTAGAATTCAGTCCATCGCCGAGCGATACGCCTGATCGTTGGTTACACGCGCGGGGTCTTCGAAGTACGCGGAAAGGCGACAAGAACTTCTGGTGTCGTGGGGGTTCCTGTCTGACGAGGTTTTTAGGTTTCGCGGGGAGAAGGTCGGGCGGCGCACTGTCGCCCTTCGGCTCTCGCAACCCTGGCCCGCCGTTGCCTGTTAGGAAAACAGATTTGCGGGTTGCACGACTACGGGTCACTACGGCTCAGATTGCCCCTTCGAGGTTCATGCTCTCGCGGTTGGCCTTCGAGTTGCCAGGTCGCGACGAGATTCACGAAGATGCCGACCAGGGCAACAATCAGGATCACCGTTCCTTGCGGCTGGGGTGGCGACACCAAGCGGCGGATGCCCTCGTAGACGATCAGTCCAATGCGGGGGATCTTCTACTACCCGGACTGTGCAGACCGGGAGTTTGGGCAGCGCCGCGCCTAGCCTGCGGGTGCCAGCATGTAAGCGCGTCCGTCCAACTCGACGCGCACGCTGCGGATCTCGTTCGCGCTAAGGCACGTCTCCACCGCGGCCAGAACCCCTAGCACGTCAGCCTCTGACCGCTCTTCAAGTTCGATCTGGATTCCGGAGCGCGACCGCGTTGGCGAGTACGCAGCTAACTCCCGCATCAAGCAGTCCGCGTCCGCGTCCGTCCTCGCTCGAATCTGCAATAGCCGCATGCAACCCCCGTCAACGATCCCCTGCTCTTGACTGTATGCAGACCCTGTTCGATTGCAAGTGCAGAGGGGCCGACTAGCGGTGGTGGTGGCGCCGGCCCTCTCGTTCAAATAGCAGTGCTAGTAGACCGGCAAAAGCGATGCCTCCGAATGTGCCCCACATCTTCTTCTCCCCTTCCGCTCGCGAACAGATGACTTTCATCCCTGGGTCTAGCTCGTTAAGAGCCAGTACAGCGTTAAGGAGATAGCGCCGACCCAGGTAATTTCGACTAGAGCCAGCAGCAAGAGCCGAGGAAGGCGCCGCCTCCTTTTCGCGCGGCTGCACGCTGATCATGCTTTCCGTCAAGTTCTGTCCCCGCTGGGTTTGGAGGAAGAAGGCTGGGAGGTCGCGAGCCCCCTCCAGGAGCGACCCCCCAGCGTCTCCCTCAATGAATCGCATCTCTTGTTTGACTAACCGGTCAAGGCTTAAACGTCTTGCCAAACCGTCGGCCAAATTTCAACCCGTCCGTTGGGGGTTCTGCTTCTCGCTGGCGTCTTCTGGAATGGGGAAGCCCCTCGCAGGGAGCCCGCGCGGCGGCATTCGTGCCAACCGGTCTCGTGGGGCCAGTGGGTCGAGGACGCGCTGGAACGCGATCCAGGCTCGTCGCCGATACTCGGGAGAGGGCCGTGGTAGCGGCGGCCCGCTCTGAGCGTCCGGCTGCGGCCTCCGGGGCTCAGACATTTGTCACTCTGGCGGCATAACGGCCGCCGTTCAGAATCAGATACGCGCGCTTTTCCAGGCTGAGCGGGGCGATCCAGAGTCACCGGCTCGGGCCAACGCGCGTTGAGTCGTCCTCAGGACGCCGGAAAGAGATCGCCGACGTGCCGAGCTTTCTCGACGCGAGCGTTCAGATCGCTCAGCGTGTGGGGCTCTACTTGCACCCTGGCGAATCGCTGTTGCAACTCCTCCAGGTCGCCCCGTGCGCGTAACAGTTCGCGTCCGGCGTCATCACACTTGCGCTGTGCCGCAGCCGCGTTGTCTTCGGCTGCCTTCTGTTTCGCTGAAGCCTTCTCGAGTTGGGCTAGTGCGTCTCTGCCTTCAACCCGGATGACGTTGGCTGCCTCCTCGCGCTTCTTGATGTCTACGAGACGCTCGCGTAGGTCGGCGTTTGTTGCGTGCGCGACTCTTCAGCCTCTCTGGCGCTGCTGCAGCGGCAGCCACATGTTTACCGGAGTTCGGAAATGTCGATCTACTCGAGGGGGCTGGGCGCGAAGGGGTCTCGCTTGGGGAGAGGGGAATGCGGCACACCCGAGCGTCTTTCCACTTGCGCGCCTGGCCCCTAGGGATTTGAGATCGCTGGGGCCGGGGCGAGGGGCGAAGATTCCGCCGAGGTTTCGCCTGCAACCCAACGGGGAGGCTGCCCTCGTCCAGACGAGGAAAGGGGGTCTGAAGTGCGCATTGCGCTGTCACTTCACAAGCTCGGGCTGAGTAGTGACCTGCTTCACAGCCTCGGGTTTGCATCGATCTTCGGCGCGGTGTCACTGTGGCTGCGCTCGGCGGCGGCTGACAACAGGGAAACGCGGGCGCGGGCCGAGCGGCTCGCGATCTTCATCGGGCTGTGGCCGCCGACGTTCTTCCTGCTCGGCAAGGTGCTGCAGGACATTGAAGCTGCGCCCGAAGAGCAGGCACGACGTGGCCGGGTAGCGAAGGAACAAACGCTGGAGGAGGCACTGAAACCACCCGCCGCGGCCGCAACGAAGTAGCCAAAGCGACCACACACCTAGGAAGGGGTCAAGGAAATGGCAACAACGCAACGAGCCGAGAAGAGCATGGGCTACGAGGGGGAGGCCCTGGGAGAACGAACCAGTGGCCTCCATGACGAATCGAAATGGGCTCTACTGACGACCGAGTTCTGGGCGATGGTGCTGGTCATCGTGGCGATCTTGATCGCGACCGCCGTGTCGGACAGCCTTAACGACACGCGGGGATGGCTGTTCGTGACCATCGTCGCGACCGGCTACATCGTCAGCCGCGGACTCGCGAAGGC
>Ga0307278_10001744_pt1 | contig 10772 bp, 11 predicted proteins | sample ER_DNA_117_FD_194482 | JGI IMG/M metagenome (GOLD analysis project Ga0307278, IMG submission 194482) | Bulk soil microbial communities from the East River watershed near Crested Butte, Colorado, United States - ER_DNA_117 | ecosystem: Environmental > Terrestrial > Soil > Floodplain | place...
CGTCGACGCGTTCAGCCCATGCTCCGCGGTGCAGATCCAGTACGTGTCGATCGCCTTCACGTGGCGGGGATCCGCTTCGCCGCGCCAGCGCAAGAGGAACTTCTCTGCAGCCGTCGTTCCCTGTGCGACGACGTCGTGCGGCACGGTGTCGGTCTTGCCGTCGGCGACTCGCGCCGAGCTCGCGACGATCGTCATCATCTGCGCGGACAAGCGCCCCAGATCCTCGCGCGCCTGCTCGTCGGAGATCTCGTTCAGCTTGCCGAGCTTCCACGCACCGGCAAGTCGCGCCGTCTCCGCCTGCAGGTCGGCGGGCGCGTTGCCGGTGAGCTTCGCCGGCTCGTACGGCTCGGGATCGGGCATCTTCGACTGGAGGTCGTCGTCGACGAGCAGGCCCCACACGTTCTCGTAGGGGTAATGACCGACGAGCTCTTCGATGTCGACGCCGCGGTAGCGAAGCGAGCCGCCTTCACGGTCGGGCTCGGCAATCTCGGTCTCGACGGCGACGACGTCCTCGAGGCCCGGCTTGAAGTCGTTGTTGCTGCTCATCTTTCCTCCAACTCGATCTCCCGGCCGACGGACCGTTCCCGCGCCGCCGCGAGCACCAAAGCCGCTGCGGCTGCGTCCTGGACGGCAACGCCGACTGACTTATACAGGGTGATCTGTTCCGGCGAGGTTCTCCCCGGCTTCGTGCCGGCGACGAGCTCGCCGAGCTCGACGACATCTTCTGGGGCCCCGTCGCGGAACTCCGGCGCGCCGGCGGGCGGCGGCGCGAGCGTCGACTCGCGGAACTCCACCGCGACCAGCGCCTGACGCACGATCGCAGGGTCGACCTCGCCGCGACCGGCGGGATTCGCGCCGACGGAGTTGACGTGGACGCCGGGCGTCAGCCACTCGCCGAGCACGATCGGCTCGGCGGCGTGCGTGGTGGCCGCGACGACGTCCGCGCCGCGCACAGCCTCTTCCCATGAGCCGACCGCCTCGCCGCCCAGCTCAGACGCGAGCTCAGCAGCGCGGCCGCGATCACGCGAGGCCACGCGGATCTCGTCGAAGCGGCGGACGCGGCCCAACGCGTCGGCATGCGTCCGCGCCTGCACCCCCGACCCGAGGATCGCAAGGACGTGCGCGTCCTCGCGTGCGAGCAGTCGTGTCGCCAAAGCCGAGCCGGCAGCGGTACGCGTCGCGGTGATGTAGGTGCCGTCCATCAGCGCGACCGGGGTGCCGTTCGTCGAGTCGAACACGCAGATCAAGGCCTGGTGTGTATGGCGATCGCGGTTCTCCGGGAACAGCGACACGAGCTTGCACGCCAGCCCGGCCGACGGCAGGTACGCAGGCATCGCACCGAGCAAGCCATTCCGTTCCGCGAAGGCCGCGATCCGCGGCGGCATCGAAGCCTTGCCCTCGCTCAGCTCCTGGTGCGCCGCCGCCAGCGCGTCGATGAGCGCGTCGAGATCGAGCAGTTCGCGCACCTCGGCCTGCGCTAGGAAGATCACGAGAGCCGCTTGAGCAGTCCGAGCGCCTGCTGGTTCCAGGGGACGCGGTGCGTGACGCCCGCACGGCCGACATGCTCGCGATTCGCGAGATACCAGTCGTACGTCTCGATCAACGCCTCGCGATTCGAGAGCCGCGGCTCCCAGCCGAGCACCCGCTGAGCACGGGAGACATCGACGAACGAGTCCTTGTGCGCAGTCTTGTAGTGCCACTCGGCGAGAGGCGAGACATGGAGCAGCTCGAGCGTCCGCAACGCGATCTCCGCAGGCTTCACCGGTACGGGTCGCAACCGAGAGGGGGAGCCGGCGTGGTCGATCAGCGAGTGGAGGTCAGATCGCACCGTCCCGAACTCGGTCGCGCCGATGTTGAACGTCTGGCGAGCCGCCTCGGGCACGGCGCCCGCGCGCACGATCGCCTCGACGAGATCCTCGACCGCGAGCAGCTGGTAGCGGTTGTGTCCCTGACCGAGGATGTAGATCCGCCGGCCTTCGCGGATCCAGTCGAAGAGGATCTCGAACACGCCGAGCCGTTCCGGCCCGATGAACGTCTTCGGGCGGACGATCGTCGTCTCGACCGCGGCGACGCGGCAGAGACCTTCTGCGTCGATTTTCGACTCACCGTATGAACCGACGCCGACGAGCGGGTCGTCCTCCTCGATCGGATGTTTCTCGGGAACGCCGTACACGGCCGTGGACGAGATGAAGACGACGCGCCGCACGCCGGCGTCACGAGCCTCCTGCAGCACGTTCTCCGTCCCCGCGACGTTGACCGAGCGGATCGAATCGCGGGAGGCCTGGATCGGAAGCGCCGCGGCGGCGTGCACGACCACGTCCGCACCCGTGACGAGCTCGCGCACACGATCGCGATCGCGGACATCCCCGCGCAGCTCCTGCACGGACCGCTCGAGTCCGGCGTCGTCGAGCGGCACGACGTCGAGCGTGCGCACATCGTGACCGTCGGCAAGCAGCCGCCGCGCCAGGTGCAGGCCGAGAAAGCCCGCGCCGCCCGAGATCGCCCAGAGCATTACTTCGGAACGCTACTGGCGGTGGGCGGCGTGGGCGCTGGCTGCACGGGCGGCTTCGCATTCACGAGCACCGCGGCAGCGAGCAGAACGCACATGCCGACAAGGCTCTCACCGACGATGCTGGCGCGCAGACGCGGAAGCACGCCGCCGGCCGCAACCGCCGGCACAGCCACGAGCTTGTGCAGGCCGCCCCAGGCCAGCGCGACCGCCACGAGCCCGATCTTGACGAGCAGGATTTGACCGTAGCCGGTCGTCCACAGATCGCTGAGTTGCGGCAGACGGAGGATGCTGAGGTAGACGCCTGCCAACAGCAGCACGCCGATGCAGACAGTCGCGAGGCGTGAGAAGCCGAGGAACGCGGACCGCCGCGCGTCCGGCATCAGCGGCCAGACGACGACGGCGAGCTGCACGAGCCCACCGATCCACAGGCACGCCGCCGAGAGATGCGCCCAGTCGGCGAGCTCCGACTTCCACGAAGAGCCTGCGTCGGCAGCCGAGTGTCCGGACAGCGAGAGGCCCGAGACGAAGCCGAGGCCGAGCAGGAAGGCGGGCCACAGCAGCATCTCTCTGCCGGTCAGCCACGCGAGGAACAGGAGCGCGGTCACGAGTGCGAAGCCGAGCGTCATCGCGATGAACGCCGTACCGAAGCGCGTCTGCGCGATCGGGGTGAGGTCGCCGTACAGCAGCCGCCCGAACGGAAGTTGGAGCGCGTCCTCCGCACGGAGCAGGAACGCCGCGATGCCGACGTTGAGCGTCGCGAACGCACCGATGCCCGTGACCGCGTAGAAACGGGTGGGCAGCGGGCGGCGCGCGACGAGCACCCGGAACCCCAGCCCTCCGACGAGCAGCGCGAGCGAGAGGAAGTAGAGCCAGCGCACGACATCCTCGGTACGCGTCGGGCCCGAGGCGCCGAAGGCGTCGGTCGGTGCCGGCGCCTGCGCGCGCACTCCGAAGGTGAAGACGCCCGAGACGACGTGGCCGTCGCCGGAGAGCGCGTGCCACCGCACCGTGTAGCCGCCACGGCGCAAGCGCATCGGCAGCGTGCCCTCGAGATTGAGGCCGTCGCTGCGCACGCGTGCAACCGGAATCCCGCCGCGTGACGAGTAGAGCTGCAGCGAGCGTGGCAACGCCTTGATGTACTGGTCGAAGTGGAGCGTCACCTTTCGCGGCGACGTTCCGAGCCGTTGCTCGAAACCGGGCGATGTCTGCTCGAGCGTCGCGTGCGCGAACGCCTGCGCAGGCACAACGAGCGCAACGAGGACCGCGACCGGTAGCAACCGGGTCATCGGCGCGGCGTTCCCGCGAGCTCGGAGATGTGCCCGAAGACCGGGGCGACATCGCGGTCGCAATAGAGCAGCACGGCGATGACGACGAACGTGAGCGCGAAGCCGGCCGCGGCCCACTGCGAACGTGGCCGAACGACACGAGCGAGCGGAAAGACCGCGGCGACGAGCAGCGTCCAGCCGAGCAGGTGGTGCAGGAACGCCGAACGCTGGAACAGCCAGGCGTTTTGCTCGTGCACGAGGAAGGCGGCGCCGGAGACGACGAACGCAGCCGTCATCGCAAGCCCCCACCCCCTGCTTTGCAGCTTGCCCCGGACGAGCGCGAGCTCGACCGCGCCCGCGAACATCAGCACCTCCGCCCACGCGCCGTGCGCCAGCATGTGCAGCGTCGAGTTGGTGAAGAACACCATCACGGGCCACATCAGGACACCGAGCCCGAACGCGAGGCTCGGCCAGAGGTACGCGCGCCACGGGCGCCGCCGCCACACCTCGGTACCGACGACCGCCTCTCCGAGCAGGCAGAGGCCGAGGCTCAGAAAGCCCGTGGCAAAGAGCCAGTGGACGTGCTCAGCCGGCGGCTGCACGTCCCTCCTCCAGGTCCTCCAACAGTCCCGGCAGCACGACGAAGTAGAAGAGCAGGCCGACGGCGATCACCAGCAGCGGCGGCTCGACGAACAGCCACCAGAACCCCTGGCCGCGCGGATGCAGCACGGTCAGCCGGTAGGGCTGGACAATCGCCCAGATGACGCCGGCGAGGGCCGTCAGCGGGCCAAGCGCTGAGACGATCCGGGCGCGCGCGGTTCGTCGTAGCGGTACTTCGAGTTCGGAGACGAGCTCTGCGTTCACGACGTCCTCCCGTGGTCGAGGTCACGACACGGGCCTGCGGACGTCCGGTCCGCAGGCCTCAGGCGTGCAGCGGCGGAGGTCTTACTTCGAACGCGAGCCCGAACAGCGCGCGCGGAGCGATCAGCTCTGCGAGCGTTGCTCGTGGCGGCGGCAGCACCGGTGCGGCGCGCAGAGCGTGCGCGGCCGCAGCCAGTGCGTACGTCTCGTACTCGGAGAACCACTGCTCGACGGCGCGATAGACGACCGCGACGACGACGGACAACAAGGCGAAGACGGGGAGCGCGGACGTATGCAGCCACGGAGAGAGCAACGGCCACCGACCGCTCGAGATTCCCTCCGCGTCCATCTGCACGAGGTAGATCAGGGATGTCGCGAGGAACGACCCGAGCCAGAGCTTCGGCGACAGCTCGATGCGTACACGGCGCCTGCAGCCCGCGCCCACCAACCCGTGCGCCGCAAGCAGGCGTGACGCCTTGACGAAGCGCCACGCCAGCCGCGCCAGCATGAGCGCGACACTGAACTTCACCACCGCCATCAGGATCGGGTAGTAGTCGGCGCCGGAGTAGCTCGGCGTACCGACGTGCCTGCCGAAGTCGAGCCGGTGCGACAGGCTTCGCCCCGCCAGCTCAGCGACGAGCGCGAGCAGGATCAGCGCCATGCGCGCGAGCGCTCGCTGATGGCGACGTGCCCTTTCCATGCCCTCTGACAGTCTGCGCCTAGCGGCCCAGGCAGGTCAAATTCCGAGGTCTGACCACCCCTGCGGGGTCAGACCCCAGGAGTTGGGTTTGCGCCGACGACGGTGACCATCCACTCGTCGGTGCAGCGATCCTCGAAGGCCACGAGGAAAATCCGCTGGTACTGGCCCAGGTGAAGCCGGCCCTCGGTGAAGGGAATCTGCTCCGTGCGCGGGCCGAGCAGCAGCGTAACGAGCCGCTCGCGCTCCCCGGACTCGAGCGGCACGAGCCGCTCGAGCAGGCCTTCGAGGTCGGAGAAGAACCCGGTCTCGCGCTCCTGGACACGGATCAGCGACGGATCGCCGTTCGGCGAGACGAACGCAATGCCGCTACCACCCGTCGAGGCGACCTCACGCTGGACGTCGTTCGTGATGTCGAGCACGGTCAGATTCGGCAGCGCGGCGGCAATCGAGAGCGGGATCTCGACGGATGTCATTTCGCAGCGACCTCGCGTGGGAGGCGGAAGTGCACATCCTCTCGTGCAACGGTGATCTCCTCGACATCGCCGTAGCCAAGCTCCGCGAGGCGCGAGATCGTCGCCTCGACGAGCTGCTCGGGCGTCGAGGCGCCAGCGGTCAGACCGACCACCTCGTGCCCGGCTACGTCGGCCGGCAGCTCGCTCTCGCCGTCGATCAGCGCTGCAGCCGCGCCCGCGTTCCGCGCGACCTCGACGAGCCGCTGCGCGTTCGAGCTCGTCTGAGAGCCGATCACGAGGATCAGCGTCGCCTCCTCGGCGAGCCGCTTGACTGCGTCCTGGCGGTTCTGAGTCGCGTAGCAGATGTCATCGGCGGCAGGCCGCCGGAGCGTACCGAACCGGCCTTCGAGAGCATCGACGGTCGCACGCACGTCGTCGAGCGAGAGAGTGGTCTGGCTGATCACCGCAATCGGCTTGCCGCCGGACTCGAGCCGGGCCGCCTCCTCCGGCGACTCGACGACGACGGTCGCGTCCGGTCGCTCACCGCGCGTTCCGATCACCTCGACGTGGTCGGCGTGCCCAACGAGCGCGACGAGATGGCCGGTGTCGGCATAGCGCCGAGCCTCGGCGTGGACCTTCGAGACGAGTGGGCACACGGCGTCGACGACGCGCAGCCCGCGGCGCTCGCAGTTCTCGCGCACAGCCGGCGCGACTCCATGGGCGGACAGCACGCAGATCTCGCCGGGCGGGATCTCGTCCTCGTCGTCGACGAAAACCGCGCCCATGCGCTCCAGCCTGCGCACGACGTGGTCGTTGTGCACGATCTCGTGCCGGACGTAGATGGGCGCGCCGTGCTCGGCGAGCAGCCGCTCGACGATCTCGATCGCACGGTCGACGCCCGCGCAGAAGGACCGCGGCGCAGCCAGGAGCACACGCTTCACGCCAGGGCCTCCAGGCTCTTGAGCGCGCGACGCGCGCCGAACACCGCGCGCAGTGTCACGACGGGCGCCCGCACGAAGCCGCGCAGGAAGCCGATCGCATCGACGTCGCCGTCCGGTGTCGCGCCCCGCGCGACCCCACCGAGCCGGCGCGTCGGCGTGTCGCTGACCGCGCGCAGACACCCGACGAGCCTGCCGCTGCGTGCGAGGGGTCCCGACTCCATGTCGACGGCCTCCGCCCCGGTCTGCTCGTGCAGGCGCGCACGTTCGGCCGGATTGTCGACGATCCTCGAGGCACCCAGGATCGTGCCCGTGCGTGCCGAGGAAGCGCCGAGCGGCCCACCTTCCCACAGCACCGCACCGGACTCGTCCACGACGCGCGTCGCGTCGATCACCGTGCCGACCGGGAGATCGGGCGCGAGCGCGCCTGCGATTCCGAACGACACCAGCCGGCCCTCGGGAACACCTCGCGACGCACCGAGCCCGACGACCGCCGTCCGCCCGAGCCGTCGCGCGATCCGCTCCTCGACGCCCATCGCGCAGGCGAAGGTCAGCCCGTCAGCGTCCAAGCCATGCTCCGGACGCTGTCCTTGATCGAGCCGGCCGCCTCATACGCTGCTGAAGGCTCGAAACCGGAGTGGATGCCGCAGTGCTCGCAGCGCGGATCGTTGCCGGGGCCGTACTCGTCCCACTCGATGCCGTCGAGCAGCGCGTCGTACGTCGGGAAGATGCCGTCGGTGAGCAGATAGCACGGGCCCTTCCAGCCGTACGGGTTCCGTGTGATCGATCCCCACGGCGCGCACTTGAGCTTCCGCTCGCCGGTGAGGAACTCCTGATAGATCGGGCTCGCGAGCCAGCGGTAGCCGCGTTGCCGCGCGACCTTCCGGATGATGCGGAACTTCTCCTCGTGCTCGGCCCGCGTCATCGTCAGGTTCTGATCGATCTGCGAGTACTGGTACCCCGGCGCGATCAACATGCCGTCGATGCCGACCTCGTTCGTGAGGTAATGCATCATCTCGAGCACGTCGTCGACCGACGTCTCCTTGAACACCGTCGTGTTCGTCGTGACCCGGAAGCCGGCGTCACGCGCGTTCTTGATCGCGCCGACGGCGATGTCCCACAGCCCCGGGTAATCGCAGATGTAGTCGTGAATCTCGCGCATGCCGTCGAGATGGACGACGAACGTGAGGCGATGGCTCGGCTTGAAGACGTCGAGGTACTGCTCGAGCTTGAGGGCGTTGGTGCAGAGATCGATGTTCTTGTTGAGCTCGAGCATGCCGGCGACGACGTCCTCGATCCCCTTGTAGACGAGCGGCTCGCCGCCGCAGATCGAGACGACCGGGGCCGGGCACTGGGCGCCTGCGTCGACGCACTCCTCGACGCTCAGCCGTGCCTTGTTCGACTCGTACTCGCGGATCTTCCCGCAGCCGATGCAGGCGATGTTGCACGCGAGCGTCGGCTCGAGCATGAGCACGAGCGGGTAGCGCTCGCCTTTGCGCTGCTGGGTCGCCACGTACTTGCCGATCTGCACGGTTGAGCGAAGGGGGAACTTCATGCAGTGAGCCTTTCTCTCAGGCGCCCGAGCGCAAGGAGCGGGAAAGTGAGTCGGTACAGGTGGTAGCGAATCATGAAATCGAGGGGAAAGCCGGTGCCCGTGTAGTGCTGCTCGTCCCAATCACCATCCGGACGCTGAACTTGGAGAAGATACTCGGCCGCACGCCGCGTGGACAAGCCTTCGGCGGCCCCGCCCGAGACGTACCCGAGGAGTGCCCATGCCGTCTGAGACGGGGTCGCGGAGCCACGGCCACGCCAGGCGGGATCGCTGTACGAGCGGATGTCCTCGCCGAACCCGCCGCTCCGCTGCTGCACCGAGTCGAGCCAGGCCAGAGCCCGGCGAATCGCCGGATGCTCCGGCGGGACGCCGCAGGCCTCGAGCGCCGGTAGGGCCGCCCCCGTTCCGTAGACGTGGTTGACTCCCCAGCGGCCGAACCACCAGCCGTCGGGCTCCTGCTCAGCGAGGAGCCAATCGAGGCCGGCCGCGAGGGAGTTGCCGTAGCCGTCCTCGTGGCCCAGGGCCTCGAGCGCGTGTGCGGTCACGTCGGCGGTCGGCTCGTCGGTGACCTTGCCGAAGTCGCAGATCGGGAGCCGATAGAGCCAGAGAGCCTCGTTGTCGACGTCGAATGCGCCCCAGCCCCCGCTCCGCGACTGCATGCCGACCATCCAGTCGAGCCCGCGCCTGACCGCGGCGTCGCCGAGACCGAGCTCGCGCAAGGCGAGCACGACGACCGCTGTGTCGTCGACGTCGGGGTACAGGTCGTTGTGGAACTCGAACGCCCAGCCGCCGGGCGGCAGCTGCGGCCGCCGGATCGCCCAGTCGCCTCGAACGGTGATCTCCTCGCGCAGCAACCAGTCGCCTGCGGCCTGCAGGCGCGGGTCGTCGCCGGGCAGACCGGCGGCGCGGAGCGCGAGGACGGCGAGCGCCGTGTCCCACACCGGTGACTGGCACGCCTCTGGTCGCAGGCGGTCGCCGTCGCGGACCATGAACCCCTCCCAGCCCTCGAGACCGCGCCGGAAGGTCTCGTCCTCGAAGCCGTGCCCCAAGGCCGCCAGCATCACGAGCGACCAGACCCACGGCGGCTGGATCCCGCCCCACGATCCGTCCGCTTCCTGCCGCTCGCGCACCCAGCGCTCGGCGACGCGGACGGCGTGTCGCCGAACACGCGACAGGCGGGGCGGGCGCGACGACTGCGTCCTGCGGCCGCCGATCTCGCTCAGGTCGATCGCGCTGGGACGCACCGGCTGGAGCGCCTCGACGACGGAGAGCGCAACCATCGTCTGCCGCGCCCAGCAGGCGAAGTCGTAGACGGACAGCGGCCCGTCTGCCGGCAGCAGGTTCAACTCGACGGGGACGTGCGCCAGCCGCCGCCACGGCCACTGGCCGATCAACGCAAGAAACGCGCGCGTGAAGATCCTCGTCTTCGCGATGCCACCCGAGCCGCGGATGTAGTCACGCGTCGCGTCGCCTGCGTCGACACCGGCGAGCTTGAGCGCGGTGTACGCCTCGACGGTGACGGAGAGATCTGCCGGCCCCTCGAACCAGATCGACCACGTGCCGTCGTCGCGACGGCGCGCGAGCAGCTCGCTGGCGAGCAGGCGGTCGGTCTCTGCGTCGCGGAGGCCGAGAAAGTGGAGCAGGAACAGGTGCTCCGCGATCATGGTCGCGTTCGACTCGAGCTCGCCCTTCCACCACCCTTCCGAATGCTGGAGCGAGAGCAACCGCTCGGCCGCACGCTCGACGCCGCTGTCGAGCGCAGTCAGCTCTTGCACAACGGTCATGCAGCCACCTTGGTTGTCACTTCGGACAACAGCCTTGCTGCGGCGCGACCTGAGCGCACGGCACTCTCCATCGTCGCGGGCCAGCCGGTCGCGGTCCACGCGCCCGCGCGTGTGACATTGGGACGCGTCGTCTGCACGGCCGGCCGAAGTGCCGAGCTTCCCGGCCGCAGCGCGACGGTCGCGTGCGGCTCGCGGCTGACGCGCGACCACAGAAGCTCCGCGGCGCCGAGCCGCTCCGTCACCTGCGCAGCGATGCGATCGACGAGCTCGCGGCCGCGGATCTCCATGAGCTCGGGCACGCCGCTCGACACGACCGTCAGGTACTGACCCCGCGGCGGCTGATGACCCGTCAGCGCGCCGCGGTCGAAGACCCAATGGGCGTCGGAGCCGAGCAGCGCGGCAAGCGGCGGCTCGAGCAGCGGGCGCTCGAAGAGCAGATGGACGCTGACGATCGGCGAGTGCTCGAGACGCGGCTTCGGCTCGCCGAGCAACCGTGCCGACTCCTCCGGAGGAGTTGCGACGACGATCGCGTCGGCGGCGAGGTCGTCGAGCTCGTCGACGCGCGCGCCCAGCTCCAGGGTCGCACCGTCCCGTTCGAGGGCACGGCCGGCCGCGTCGCCGTGCATCCAGCCGAGCGGCCTCGCCGGCAGGACGAGATCCGAATTGGCACGCGGGCCCAGGAGCGCAGTCCGCACCGTGAAGAGCCCG
>Ga0307278_10001745_pt1 | contig 10770 bp, 8 predicted proteins | sample ER_DNA_117_FD_194482 | JGI IMG/M metagenome (GOLD analysis project Ga0307278, IMG submission 194482) | Bulk soil microbial communities from the East River watershed near Crested Butte, Colorado, United States - ER_DNA_117 | ecosystem: Environmental > Terrestrial > Soil > Floodplain | place: USA...
GCCGTGGCCTGGGTCCTGGCCACCGAGGGGGTGACCGGGGCGATCGTCGGTGCCCGCCGGCCCTCCCAGGTCGACGGCTGGCTGCCCGCCGGCGACCTGCGGCTCACCGGCGACGACCTGGCGGCGCTGGCCTGAAAAGGGAGAAGGGCCGCGGTGGCTCCGCGGCCCTTCCCTGGCGTCGTCAAAGCGACTGACGCAACCCGCCCCCACGGCGCTTCCCAGGACCCCGCAACGGCCTGATCCCCCAGAGCAGGCCGCCGGAGAAGAAGCGGTCCCGGGCCCCGCCGTCCCCATAATCGGGGGCGGTCTGTACCCGCACCGCGGAGTCTAGTTCGAGGTAACTAGTCATTGCAAGTCCCGATTCGTCAGGTACCGTTGCGGGTGATGCCTCGCACCTACGTGCTCGACACCAACGTGCTGATCGCCGACCCGGAGGCCCCGGGTCGCTTCCAGGAGCACGACGTGGCGATCCCGCTGACCGTGGTCGAGGAGCTGGACAACCTCAAGACCCGGCCCGACGAGACCGGGGCGTCGGCCCGGCGGGCCATCCGCACCCTTGAGCGCCTCCGCCAGCAGGGCAACCTGTCGGAGGGGGTCGAGCTGCCCGGCGGCGGCCGCATCTGGGTCGAGGTCGCCCTGGCCTCCCGCCTGGACCTGCCCGAGGCCCTCTCGGCCGCCTCCGACGACAACCGCATCCTGGCCACCACCGCCAACCTGGCCAAGGAGCTGGCCGGGGAGCGCGAGGTGGTGCTGGTCTCCAAGGACGCCAGCCTGCGCATCAAGGCCGAGGCCCTCAAGCTGCTGGCCGAGGAGTACCGCCACGAGCGGGTGGCCATCGAGGAGGGCTACCTGGGCGTGGCCACCTGCGAGCTGGCCGGCGGGATCGACGCCCTGTACGCCGCCCGGGGCGGCGAGATCACCGCCGACCAGCCGCTGTGGTCCAACCAGTTCGTGGTCCTGCGCTCGGGCAGCCAGAGCGCGCTGGGCCAGGTGCGGCGCAGCGTCGAGGCCGGCCAGACGGTCGAGATCGCCCTGGTCGGGGAGCCGCCCGAGACCTTCGGGGTGCGGGCCCGCTCCAAGGAGCAGCAGTTCGCCCTGCACCTGCTGCACGACCCCAAGGTGCCGCTGGTGTCGCTGGCCGGCTACGCCGGCACCGGCAAGACCTACCTGGCCGTGGCCGCCGGGCTGGAGGCGACCCTGGAGCAGAACGCGTATGACCGGGTGCTGGTGTTCCGCCCGGTGGTCCCGGTTGGCCGCCAGGACCTCGGGTTCCTCCCCGGCGACGTCGACGAGAAGATCTCCCCCTGGATGAAGGCCATCCACGACACCCTGGCCCAGCTGTTCCGGGGCAGCCACGACGCCGACCGGCGCGAGAGCTACACCCAGGACCTGGTCCAGGGGCTGCTGGACGACGGCACGGTGCAGCTGGAGCCGCTCACCTTCATCCGCGGCCGCACCTTCGCCCGCACCTTCGCCATCCTGGACGAGGCCCAGAACGTCGAGTACGGGGTGCTGCGGTCGCTGGCCAGCCGGCTCGGCGAGGGCTCCAAGCTGGTCCTGTGCCACGACACCTCCCAGGTCGACCACCCCTATGTCGACCCGGACTCCGGGGTGGCGGCCATGATCGAGCGGCTCAAGGGCGAGCCGCTGTTCGGCCACGTCACCCTCGTCAAGGGCGAGCGCAGCCCGGTCGCCGAGCTGGTCGCCCGCAAGCTGTAGGAGGCCGACCGCCATGCCCGAGCCCGCCGAGGACCTCAACGCCACCGACCGGGAGCTGCTCACCAGGGCCGAGCTGGCCCTCACCCAGCTCAACAACCGCCACGGCCTGGAGCCCGACCAGTCGGCCACCCTGACCGCCATCCGGCTGCGCCTGGAGGGCAAGTCGCGGGCGTCCCTTGACGACCTGCTGACCGCCGGCAGGGACCTCGGCGGCAAGGACCCCCTGAGCGAGGCCATGACCCGCCGCCGGCAGAGCCCCAGCTTCGACGACCTGGTCGCCGGGGCCGAGCAGAAGCCCAAGCGGTCGCTGGACGACCTGCTCTGAGGTAAGCAACCCGAGCTTGGACAAACCTGTCTAAAAGGTTGCATGGTGGACTAGACTCCGGAGGCTGCCGTCGCACCCTGCCGGAGGCCCGCGATGAAGCGTCCCGCCCGCGCCCTGCTGGCCGTCCTCCTTGCCCTCCTCTGCCTGGCCGTCGCCACCGCTCCGGCCAGGGCCCGCGGGGCGGTGGGCAAGCAGCCCACGGCCACCGGCACCGGCGGGGCGATCGCCACCGTCGACCTGGACGCCTCGGCGGCCGGGCTGGCGGTGCTGCGCCGCGGCGGCAACGCCGTCGACGCGGCCGTCGCCGCCGCCGCCACCCTTGGGGTCACCGAGCCGTACTCCGCCGGCGTCGGCGGCGGCGGCTTCATGGTCGCCTACCTGGCCGGCCGGCACCGGGTGGTCACCCTCGACGGCCGCGAGACCGCCCCGGCCGCCTTCCGCCGCGACAGCTTCATCGACCCGGCCACCGGCGCGCCGATCCCGTTCCCCGAGCGGGTCACCAGCGGCCTCGGGGTCGGCGTGCCCGGCACCCTGGCCCTGTGGCAGCGGGCCCTGCGCCGCTACGGCACCCTGTCGCTGGGCGAGGCCCTGCGGCCGGCCGTCGCGGTGGCCGAGCGCGGCTTCGTGGTCGACCAGACCTTCCACGACCAGACGGTCACCAACGCCGCCCGCTTCGCCGCCTTCCCGGCCACCGCCGCGCTGTACCTGCCCGGCGGGGCGCCGCCGGCGGTCGGGTCGGTGCTGCGCAACCCCGACCTGGCCCGCACCTACCGGCTGCTGGCCGCCGCCGGCACCGCCCCCTTCTACCGGGGCCGGATCGCCAGGGCCATCACCCGGACCGTCCGGCACCCGCCGGTCGAGGAGGCGGCCACCCTGAACGTCCGCCCGGGGCTGATGACCGGGGCCGACCTGGCCGCCTACCGGGCCCTGGACCGGCCCCCGACCCGGGTCGGCTACCGCGGCTACCGGGTGTACGGCATGGGGCCGCCGTCCAGCGGCGGCTCCACGGTCGGCGAGGCCCTCAACATCCTCGAGGGCTACGACCTGGGCGCGGAGTCCCGCACCCAGGCCCTGTTCCACTACCTGGAGGCCTCCCGGCTGGCCTTCGCCGACCGCAATCGCTGGGTCGGCGACCCCGACTACGTCGACGTGCCCCTGGCTGGGCTGCTCAGCCAGGGCTTCGCCGACCAGCGCCGCTGCGCGATCGGCGAGCGGGCCAGCCTCAGCCCGGTGCCGCCCGGCAACCCGTTCGGCCCCTTCGGGCCCGGCTGCCCGGCCGGGGGGCGGTCGCTGGTCTCCACGGCCGAGGGGCCGCTCACCACGCATGTGAGCGTGGCCGACCGCTGGGGCAACGTGGTCAGCTACACCCTGACCATCGAGCAGACCGGCGGCAGCGGCATGGTGGTTCCCGGCTACGGGTTCCTGCTCAACAACGAGCTGACCGACTTCAACCCCGCGCCGCTGTTCCAGGGCGTGCCCGACCCCAACCTGCCCGCCGGAGGCAAGCGGCCCCGCTCCTCGATGAGCCCGACGATCGTGTTCCGCGACGGCCGGCCGGTGCTGGCCATCGGGTCGCCGGGCGGGGCCACCATCATCACCACCGTGCTGCAGATCCTGGTCGAGCACCTCGACCTGGGCCGCGGCCTGCCCGCGGCGATCGCCGCCCCGCGGGTCTCCCAGCGCAACAACGACCCCGGCGACGCCGAGCCGGCCTTCCTGGCCAGCCCGGAGGCGGACGCCCTCGAGGACCTGGGCGAGCGGCTCCAGCCGGCCCCGGCCACGGCGCCGCTGCCCTCGGAGATCGGCGCCGCCGCCGGCGTCGCCCTCGGCCGCCACGGGCTGCTGCAGGCGGCCGCCGAGCCGGTCCGCCGCGGCGGCGGCAGCGCCCTGGTCGTCCACCCCGTCGCCCCGTCCACCAGGGGCCTGGTGCCCTAGACCCGAGGAGGAACCCGCCGTGCCCGGACGCATGACCCGCAGGAGCTTCCTGAAGGCGTCGACCACGGCCGGGGCGGCCGGGGCGCTCGCCGGCGCCGGCAACCTGGCCACCGCCGGCGCGGCCATGGCCGGCGGCGGCGACCAGCCGCCGTTCCCGTTCGAGGAGGCCACCATCGCCGAGCTCCAGGCGGCGATGACCTCGGGCCGGCTCAGCTCGCGCCGGCTCACCCGCGCCTACCTGCGCCGCATCCGCCAGATCGACCTGTCGGGGATCCAGCTCAACTCGGTGATCGAGGTCAACCCCGACGCCCTGGAGCTCGCCGCCGGCCTCGACGCCGAGCGCCGCCAGGGCAAGCTCCGCGGCCCCCTGCACGGCATCCCGATCCTGGTCAAGGACAACTTCGCCACCCGCGACCGGATGGAGACCACCGCCGGGTCGCTGGCCCTGCTCGGCGCCGAGGTCCCCCGCGACGCCTTCGTGATCCGGCGGCTGCGCCGGGCCGGGGCGGTCATCCTGGGCAAGACCAACCTGTCGGAGTGGGCCAACTTCCGCTCCACCCAGTCCTCCAGCGGCTGGTCGGGCCGGGCCGGCCAGTGCCTCAGCCCGTACGTGCTCGACCACAACCCGTGCGGCTCCAGCTCCGGGTCGGGCACGGCGGCGGCGGCCAACCTGGCCGCGGGCGCGCTGGGGACCGAGACCGACGGCTCGATCGTCTGCCCGTCGTCGCACAACAGCCTGGTCGGGATCAAGCCGACCCTCGGGCTGACCAGCCGGTCGGGGGTGGTGCCGATCGCCCACAGCCAGGACGTGACCGGCCCCATGTGCCGCACCGTGGCCGACGCCGCCACCGTGCTCGGGGCCATGACCGGGGTCGACCCCCGCGACCCGGCCACCGCCGACTCCAAGGGCCACGCCCACCGGGACTACCGGCGCTTCCTCGACCCCGACGGGCTGCGCGGGGCCCGCATCGGCGTCTGGCGCGAGGGCGTGTTCGGGATCAGCCCCGAGGCCGACGCCGTCGCCGATGCCGCCATCGCCGAGCTCAGCCGCCTGGGGGCGACGGTGGTCGACCCGGCCGACATCCCCGACGTCGCCGACACCTTCGACCCCGAGCTCACCGTGCTGCTGTGCGAGTTCAAGGACGACATCGCCGCCTACCTGTCGGAGCTGCGCCACACCGACATGCGCACCCTGGCCGACCTGATCGCCTTCAACGAGGCCCACGCCGACCAGGAGCTACGCTGGTTCGGCCAGGAGATCTTCCTGCTGGCCGAGGCCACCGGCGGCACCGCCGACCCCGCCTACGCCGACGCCCTGGCCACCTCCAAGCGCCTGGCCCAGCAGGGGATCGACCAGACCCTCGCCCGGTTCGACCTGGATGCCATCGTCAGCCTCACCAACAGCCCGCCCTGGACCACCGACCTGGTCAACGGCGACCACTTCCTGACGGCCAGCTCGACCCCGTCGGCGATCGCCGGCTACCCCAACATCACGGTCCCCGCCGGCTACTCGTTCTCCGAGCTCCCGGTGGGGATCAACTTCATCGGCGGCCGCTGGTCCGAGCCGACCCTGATCAAGCTGGCCTACGGCTTCGAGCAGGGCACCAGGGTCCGCCACGCCCCCCGGTTCCTGCCCACCCTCGGGGTCAAGGACTTCATCCCCCGGGACACCGGCGCCCGCAAGGGCGGCGCCGCCGCCCGGGCCCACACCGGGCAGCGGACCCGCACCCAGCCGTCCAAGAGCCAGCAGAAGCTGGCCGGCCTCTAGGCCGGACGGCCCGACCCGCGCCGGATCGAGGACACCTCGGCGACCACCGCGTCGCACTCGTCGTCGGTGGTGTAGAAGTGGGGGCCGAGGCGCAGGCCGGCGCCGGGCCGGTAGTCGCAGGTGTAGCCGCGGGCGATGAGCTCGGCGGTGGCCCGCTCGGCGCCGTCGAAGTCGACCACCACGCTGCCGCCGCGGCGGGTCGGGTCGGCGGGGCCGCGGACCACCGCGCCCTGGGCGGCGAAGCCGTCCAGCAGGCGGGCGACCTGGCGGCGTGACTTGGCCCTGATGGCCTCGAGCCCGGCCTCGGCGACCATCCGGTAGCCCTCGGCGGCCATCACGTGGGCGGCCACGTTCGGGGTGCCGGTGACGAAGCGGCCGGCCCCCTCGGCCAGGTCGATCGGGCTGGGCTCGAAGGCGAACGGCGCCCGGTGGCCGAACCAGCCGACCATCCGGGGGGCCAGGGAGGCGGCCACCTCGGGCCGGGCGTACAGGTAGCCGGTGCCGGGCCCGCCCAGCAGCCACTTGACCGAGCCGCCGACCATCAGGTCGACCCCGAGCTCGTCCACGTCGATGGGGACGGTCCCGGCCGACTGGTAGGTGTCCAGCAGCACCAGCGCCCCCACCTCGTGGGCCCGGGCGGCCACCGCGGCCGCGTCCAGCAGGGCCGAGGAGCGGAAGGCGACGTGGGTGACGGCGACCAGGGCGGTCTGGGGGTCGATCGCCTCCAGCAGCCGCTCGGTGTCGACGGCCAGGTCGCGGGAGGGGACGACCTCGACCTTGGCCCCGAGCGTCTCCTGGGCCCGGTACAGGTAGTCGCAGGTGGGGAACTCGAGGTCGGTGGTGACCAGCCGGCTGCGCTCGCCCGACCAGTCGAGGCAGGACAGCACCTGCCCGGCCAGGACCGACACGTTGGGCCCGAGGGCGACCGAGCCCGCCGGCGCCCCGAACAGCCCCTCCAGCAGCCCGGCGACCTCCCGGAGCTGCTCCAGCCACCCCTCCCAGGCCACCACGCCCCGCTCGGCCCACTCGGCCGCGAACCGGGCCAGGGCGCCGGGCACGGTGTCGGGCATCGGCCCAAGGGTGTGGGCGGCGAAGTAGGGGCCGCGGCCCAGGGTCGGGAGGCGGTCCCGGTAGGCGAGCAGCTCGTCGGCCACGGCGGCCCTCCTTGGTCGGTGGGCCTCCATGCTAGACGCCGCCTCAGTCGCGGACCTGGCGGCGGGCGTAGATGGCCAGGCAGCCGCCGAGGGCGGCCGCGAACCCGACCGCGACCACCATGGCGGCCCTGGCCATGGGGATGGTGCCCTGGCCGGCCAGGCGGGCCGCGGCCGTGTACAGGGTCCAGCCGCTGGCCGGGGCCCAGCGGGCGGCCAGGACCAGCTCGCCCAGCAGCCCGTAGGCGAGCAGGGCGACCACCCCGGCCAGGGCGCCCCGCAGGACCAGGGCGCAGGCGGCGCCGAGCAGGCCGTACAGGAGGGTGGCGGCCAGGGCGGCGGCCAGGGCGGCCCGGTGGGCGGGGGCGTTCCAGGCCGCCCCGGCGTCGATCCCCCCGCCGGCCTGGAGCAGGGCCGCCACCACCACCGCGAGCAGGCTCTGCACCGCCCACCAGGCGCCGGCCAGGACGGCGGCCACGGCCAGCTGGTAGCCGGCGAAGCGCAGCCGGCGCGGGTCGCGGGCCAGCAGGGCCCGCTCGGTCGCCCAGGCGAACTCGGCCCCGACCACGGCCGCGACCAGCACCCCGAAGACCAGCCCACCGGGCACGGCGGTGGCCCGCAGGCCGCCAAGGACCAGGTCGTCGCCGGCCCCGGCCAGCCCGTCGCCGCCGAGCGCGGCCAGCAGCTCGGTCCCGGCCAGGGCCGTCGCCTGGAGCGAGAACGCGGCCACCACCGCCGGGCGGCGGGCCAGCTCGCGGGCCCGCAGCCCCACCGCCCCGGCGAACGGGTGCCCAGGCCGGGAGGCCAGCGGCGCCCGCAGCCGCCGCCCCTCCGCCCCCCACCAGCGCCACCCGGCGAGCGATCGATTCACCGGGGCACCCCCAGGTCCATCGGGTGCCGATGTACCGATCCGCCGACCGGCTGGGCCGTTGTGGGGTTCCCCGGACCCCTCCGGCGGCTCATTGGATGGCGTCCAGCGCCGCCGGGGTGGGCGGGGCGGGGGCCAGGCCGCTGGTCACCTCGGCGTAGGCCAGCTCCAGGGTGGGGGAGCGGCGCAGGTCGGAGGGGTACACCCCGGCCTGGGCGAGGACCCGGGCGATGGCGCTGCCGTCGGGCCGGCCGACCTGGTAGGCGGCCCCGGTCTCGACCAGCACCCGGCCGTCCTCCCGCCAGCAGATCAGCGGCACCGCCCGCAGCGCCTCCAGGGCCGCCTCCGGGTCGCTGACGGTGACCTCGTAGCGGCCGGCGGCCGGGCCCAGCTCGGTCGGCGGCCCCTCCTCGACCAGCCGACCGGCCGCCATCAGCCCGACCCGGGTGCAGAGCCGCTCGGCGTCCTCCAGCTGGTGGCTGGACAACAGCACCGTGCCGCCCCGAGCCGCGTGCTCGCGGAGCAGGTCGTTGACCCGCCGCCGGTGCCCCGGGTCGAGCCCGACCGTCGGCTCGTCCAGCACCAGCAGGTCGGGCGGCCCGACCAGGGCGGCCGCGGTGGCCAGGACCTGGCGCATGCCGGTGGAGTAGGTGGCGGTCGGCCGCTCGGTCATGCGGCCCAGCCCGAGCAGGCCGGCCACCCGGTCGGCCTCGGCCTCGGGCGCCTGGGCCCAGCGGGCGATCAGCAGCAGGTGCTCGCGGCCGCTGAGCCGGGGCGACAGCGCCGGGGCCTCGATCAGGCTGCCGACCCGCCGCGGCCGCGACCCGGCCGCCGAGCGCGGGTCGCGGCCCAGCAGCCGCACCCGCCCGCCGTCGGCCTGGAGCAGCCCGAGGGCGACCCGCAGGGCGGTCGTCTTGCCGGCCCCGTTGGGCCCGATCAGCCCGTACAGCTCGCCCTCGTCGACGCGCAGGTCGAGCCCGGCCAGCACCAGGGTCCGCCCGAAGCGCCGGTACACGCCCGCAAGCTCCACCGCCGCCGTGGCCGGCCTCCTCGCTGTCGCCAATGGTTGCGCACGCATTGAACCAGACCAGGGCCACCCGGCCACGCCGGAACGGGCGGCGGGGCCTGGTGCGGCGGCCGGCGGCGCGGTACAACCCGGCCATGAGCTCGCGGGAGGAGCCCGTGCTGGCCGCCCTGGCCGCCGGGGTGCTGGGGCCGGCCTACGACCCGGCGGTGCCGGGCCGGATGCTGGCCATCCTGGGCCGGCTCGCCAGCCGGCGCGACCGCGACCAGCTGCTGTGGGTGCTGCGGGCGCTGGACACCCGGGCGGGGGCGCTGGCCCTCACCGGCCGCCCCACCCCGGTCTCGGGGCTGGCGGCGGCCGCGGCCGAGGCGGCGGTGGGGCGCTGGGCGGCCAGCCGGCTGCCGCCGCGGCGGCGGCTGGCCGCCGCCCTGGGCCCGGTGGCCCTGCTGGCCGCCTACGCCTGGCCGGGCCCGGCCCGCGACGCCACCGGCTACCCGGGCCCGCTCGGCCCCGCGCCCGACACCCCCTACCGACTGGCCCCGCTGCGGCCCGACGGCGACCAGGAGCTGGCCTGCGACGTGGCCGTGGCCGGCTCGGGGGCGGGCGGCGGGGTGGTCGCGGCCGAGCTGGCCCGGGCCGGCCTTGACGTGGTCGTGCTCGAGAAGGGCGGCCACGCCGCCGAGCGCGACTTCTCCCACCAGGAGGGCGACGCCTACCGCCAGCTGTACCTGTACGGCCTCACCCTGACCACCGACGACCTGGCCTGCCGGATCATCGCCGGCTCGACCCTCGGCGGGGGGACGGTGGTGAACTACTCGACCTCGTTCGCGACCCCGCCCGAGGTCCTGGCCGAGTGGGCGGCGGTGTCGGGCGTCGACGCCTTCGTCTCCGGCGAGCTCGCCGCCTCGCTGGAGGCGGTCGCCGGCCGGCTCGGGGTCACCGAGGCCTCCAGCCGCCCCGGGGCCCGCGACCGGCTGCTGGAGCGGGGGCTGGAACGGCTCGGCTGGCACGCCGGCGCGCTGGCCCGCAACGTCCGCGGCTGCGCCCAGGACGCCGGCTGCGGCTGGTGCGGCTTCGGCTGCCGGCTCGGGGCCAAGCAGTCGACCCTGGTCACCTACCTGGAGGACGCCGCCGCGGCCGGGGCCCGGCTGGTCGTCGGGGCCGACGCCCGCCGGGTCCTGGTCGAGCCGGCCCGAGGAGGCGACGGCCGCGCCGGCCGGGCCACCGGGATCGAGGCCCGCACCGCCGGAGGGCACCGGCTGGTGGTCCGGGCCCGGGCGGTGGTGGCCGCCGCCGGGGCCATCGAGACCCCGGCCCTGCTGCTCCGCTCCGGGCTGGGCGGGCAGGTCGGCCGCAACCTGCGCCTGCACCCCGGCACCGCCGCCATCGGCAGCTTCGCCGAGCCGGTCCGCTGGTGGGAGGGCACCCTCCAGGCCCGCTACTCGGCCCAGCTGCGCGAGCGCCTGGGGCCGTACGCGCCCATCTTCGAGACCGTGCCGGTGCACCCGGGGACGGCCGCGGTCGCCCTGCCCTGGCAGTCGGCCGCCGACCACCGGGCGCTGATGGAGCGGTCGGCCAACCTGTCGCTGGTCGCGGTGCTGTGCCGCGACACCAGCGCCGGCCGGGTCCGGCTCGACCGCGACGGCAGCCCCCGGGTCCGCTGGCGCCTGAACGCCGCCGACGAGGCCCGCATGGCCGCCGGCGTGGCCGCAGCCGGGGAGGTGCTGGCCGCCGCCGGGGCGGCCGAGGTGTTCAGCTTGCAGCGCCGGCGCATCTCCTTCCGGCCCGGCGCCCCGGGCGCCCACGCCGCCTGGGCCGAGGCGACCCGGCGGGCCGGGTTCGCCGCCGGCCGGGCCACCCTGGCCTCCTACCACCAGATGGGCTCCTGCCGCATGGGCGCCGACCCGGCCAGCTCGGCCGTTGGCCCCGACCACCGCAGCCACGAGGTCGACGGGCTCTATGTCGCCGACGCCTCGCTGT
>Ga0307278_10001746_pt1 | contig 10770 bp, 12 predicted proteins | sample ER_DNA_117_FD_194482 | JGI IMG/M metagenome (GOLD analysis project Ga0307278, IMG submission 194482) | Bulk soil microbial communities from the East River watershed near Crested Butte, Colorado, United States - ER_DNA_117 | ecosystem: Environmental > Terrestrial > Soil > Floodplain | place...
TCCTCTTCACCCGACCCCGAGGGTCGGAAGTAGGTCTTGCCGCGTAGCTCTTCCGGGAGGTAGTCCTCCTCGAACCCGCGCGGATCGTCGTGTGGGTAGATGTAGCCCTGCCCGCGCCCGAGCTTCCGCGCGCCGGGGTAGCCGGTTCCGCGCAGCGCGGGAGGCGGTCGAACGTGGCCGTGCTCGCGAACGTCGGCGGTCGCCTCCTTCAGCGCCACGTAGGAGGCGTTGGACTTCGGCGCCCGCGCGAGGTAGATCGCGGCCTGCGCCAGGTTGAGCCGCGCCTCCGGGAGCCCGACGTGCTCGACCGCGTGCGCCGCCGCGACGGCGACGAGCAGGGCCCGGGGATCCGCGTTGCCGATGTCCTCGGACGCGAGAACGATCATCCGCCGCGCGATGAAGCGTGCGTCCTCGCCGCCCTCGAGCATCGCCGCGAGGTAGTAGACCGACGCGTCCGGGTCGGAGCCGCGCAGCGACTTGATGAACGCCGAGATGAAGTCGTAGTGGGCATCGCCGGCCTTGTCGTAGACGAGCGGGCGTTTCCTCGCGGCGTCCTCCACATGCTCGGCTTGGAGGGGCGCGTCCTCCGCGTGCGCCGTCTGGACGGCGAGCTCGAGGATGTTGAGCGCGTTGCGCGCATCGCCGCCCGCGCGGCGCGCGACCAGCGCGACGAGCTCCTCGTTCGGCTCGACCTCGAGGGCAGCCGCGCCCCGCTGTACGACCTGCCCCAGCTCGCTCTCGGAGAGCGGCTCGAGCTCGTAGATCTGGCAGCGCGAGAGCAGCGCTGAGTTGACCTCGAAGTAGGGGTTCTCCGTCGTCGCCCCGATCAGCGTCACGAGCCCTTCCTCCACTCCCGGGAGGAGCGCGTCCTGCTGCGCCTTGTTGAAGCGGTGGATCTCGTCGAGGAAGAGGATCGTCCGCTGCCCGGAGCCGCCGAGCCGGTCACGTGCCCGTCGTAGCACCTCCCGCACGTCTCCGACGGACGCCGAGACCGCCGAGAGCTCCTCGAACGCCGCGCCGGTCGTCTCCGCGACGATGCGGGCGAGCGTCGTCTTCCCGCTCCCGGGCGGGCCGAAGACAATCATCGAGCCGACCCGGTCCTCGGCGATCGCTAGCCGCAAGGCCGAGCCCTGGCCGAGGATCTGTTCCTGGCCGACGAACTCGTCGAGGCTCCGCGGTCGCAGGCGGAGCGCGAGGGGCGCCACCTCCTGCATCCGCTCCCGGGCCGCATCGGCGAACAGGTCGCTCATCGACGAGGAAGTATGCTCCGTCGCGTGACCACCGCCGCGGAGCCGCTCGTCAGCAGGGTCAGCGTCGTCTACCTCTACGTGTCCGACATGGAGCGGTCGGCCGGCTTCTATCGGGATGTCCTGGGCATCCCGCTGGAGGGCGACGACGACTGGCGGGAGGCCTCGCTCGACGGGGTTCGCTTCGCATTGCACCGCACGCGCGAGGGCGTTGGCGCACTTTCCTCCGGGACGATCCACGTCAACCTCGAGGTCGCGGACATCGACGCCGCCGCGGAGCGGCTCCGGGCCGCCGGCGCAGAAGTCGGGGAGACGATGCGCGACGACTGGGGCTCGGCGCTGGACATCGCCGACCCCGACGGCTACCGGCTCTACCTGTTCCAGCCGCCGCGCTGATGGCCGTGGAGGACTACACGCAGCCCGTCCTGCCGGGCCCGGGGGCGAGCGACTACGAGCGCTACCTGAGGACGGACGAGCTGCTCGCGCTTCAGAAGCGGCCGGACGAGCAGGTGCACCGCGACGAGCTGCTCTTCCAGACAGTTCACCAGGCGTCGGAGCTGTGGCTCAAGCTCGCTTGGACGGAGGCCGAGGAGGCGACGCGGCAGATCGAGCGCGGCGAGCTCGACGGGGCCGAGCGGTTGTTGCGGCGGGCGGTCCTCGCGCTCCAGTACGTGATCGCACAGCTGGACATGCTCGAGCAGATGTCGCCTTGGGAGTACCAGACGATCCGCAAGGTGCTTGGCCACGGGAGTGGGTTCGACTCCCCCGGCTTCCGCGGGATCAGACGCGTCGCTCCACAGCTCGGCCAGGCGTTCATGGCGATGCTGCGCGGGCGTGGTCTCGACATCGTCGAGCTCTACCGCAAGGGTCGCGAGAACGAGACCCTCTACCAGCTCGCCGAGCTGCTGATCGCGTGGGACGAGCACATCGCGCTCTGGCGGATGCGCCACTACCTGGTCGTCGCACGCGTCATCGGCGATGAGGTTGTCGGGACGCAGGGCACCCCGGTCGAGTTTCTCGGTGGCCTGATCAAGCAGCGGTTCTATCCCGAGCTCTGGCGCGCCCGGAACCAGCTCACCCAGCTTGCCAACGACGAGTGATCTCGGCGACCGAGACTCTCCGTGACGAGGTCGTCGAGCTCCTCCGGGAGCTAATCCGGCTCGACACCGTCAACCCGCCTGGCAACGAGACGGCTGCGGCGGAGCTGCTGCGCGACTACCTGGCCGAGAGCGGCGTCGAGAGCGAGCTCTACGCCAAGGTGCCGGAGCGCGCGAACCTCGTCGCGCGGCTGCCCGGACGCGGGGGCGGGCCGAGCCTGCTGCTGCTCTCGCACACCGACACCGTCGTCGCACGTGCGACCGACTGGCAGGTCGACCCGTGGTCGGGCGAGCTCCGGAACGGCGAGATCTGGGGCCGCGGCGCGCTGGACATGAAGGGCGAGGTCGCGGCGAGCGCGGTCACGATCGCGTCGCTCGCACGTGAAGGGTTCGAACCCGCCGGCGACCTGATCTTCGTCGCCGCCGCGGACGAGGAGGTGGGCGACGACTTCGGCCTGCCCTGGCTCTGTCGCGAACATCCTGATGCCGTCCGCGCCGAGTACGCCCTCAACGAGGGTGGCGGCGACCGCCTCGAGCTCGGCGGGCGTGCCTTCTACCTCTGCTCGACGGCGGAGAAGATGAGCTCCCCGTTTCGCCTCCGCGTGCACGGGCGCGCCGGGCACGCGTCGATGCCGGGGATCGCGGACAACGCGCTCGCCAAGGCGGCGCCGCTGATCCAGCGGCTCGCCGCCTATCGGCCCGAGCCGCGGCTCGGGCCCGAGACGGAGGCATTCGTAGAGGCTTTTGCGGGCGCGAAGGTCGATGCCGCCGAGGCCCTCGCGCGGGCGCGCGAGGTCGATCCGCTCGCGGCCGAGCTGCTCGAGCCGCTGCTCTCCCTGACCCTCTCGCCGACGATGATCTCGGCCTCCGAGCAGCGGAACGTGATCCCCTCGGTCTGCGAGGTCGTCGTCGACTGCCGTCTGCTTCCCGGCCAGACCCAGGCGGAGGTCGAGCCCGCTCTGCGCGACGTGCTCGGGGATGGGGATTACGAGCTCGAGTGGATCGAGGGCCGCGGCGGGACGCGCTCGTCTCTCGAGACGCCGCTCTGGGACGCGGTCGCGGACTGGGTCGCGGACATCGAGCCGGCGGCGACGCTCGTGCCGATCTCGGTCGCCGGCTTCACCGACAGCCACTGGCTACGCGAGAGCTTCGGGACCGTGGCTTACGGCTTCTTCCCGATGCGCGCGATGGATCCGCAGCTGGCGGCTCGGCTCGTCCATTCGGCTGACGAGCGGGTCCGGGTCGAGGATCTCGAGCTCGGTCTCGCGTGCTTCCGGCACGTCGCCCGCGCCCTCTGCGGCTGAGCCGGAGCGCAGGTCCCGGTGGCCTCCTCCCCGCTGCGAGCGTAGCGGGGAAAGGCGCACGGGTGTGTGACCGCTCCGTGCCGAAGGTGGGGAAGCGCGAGCCGCGGGGGCCGCGCTAGGCTCCTTTCGTGGCTGACCACGACTCCGACGACAAGATCCGCCTCGGCGGAATGGCCCTCCTGAACGGAGTGCTCGTGCACGGCCCGACCTCCTGGGCATGTGCGATCCGCACCGCGAACGGTGAGCTGAAGGTCGCCGCCGAGCGCAAGCGGGTGCGCGCGAGCGAGGTCCGGAACCCGCTGCTCCGTGGACCCGCACGCCTCGCTGAGGTCTTCGCGGTCTTCCCCGCGCTGAGGCGGAGGTTGCCCGAGGCTCGGCTTCCGTTCCAGCGCAGCGGTGTGCTCGGAGCCATGATCGGGAGCGCGGTCGCGGTTCGCGCGGTGAAGAGCTCGCGCAGCCTGACGCCCCTCGCGCGCGAGCTGGTCGGCGGCCTCCTCTCCGCGGTGCCCGCCGTCCTCGCCCTGCGCGGCTCGGAGCTCGCCGCCTATCACGGCGCGGAGCACATCTCGATCGGCAGTTACGAGCACGGCTCTCCCCGCGCCCGCGAGCACGAGCGCTGCGGCTCGCACATGCTCGGCCCCTTGCTGGCCAGCTCGGCGGTCGGGGGCGCGCTCGCCTCCCGCGCTCCGGCGCACCTGCGCGGCCCGGCACGCGCGGCCGCCCAGCTCGGCGCCGTCGCCGCGTCGACCGAGATCTTCAGCTGGATGGTGCGAAACCCCGAGCGGAGGCTCGCGCGGGCTCTGGCCAAGCCCGGCCACGAGCTGCAGCACCGGTTTGCCACCGCCGAGCCCACGCCGGAGCAGCTCGAGGTCGCCGAGGCAGCGCTCGCCGCCTGCCTCGAGCTGGAGCGCGAAGCACGTGGAGCGAACAAGACTCAGAACTGAGCGCCTCCCGCCGAAGGTTTTCGAGCTCCCCGTCGAGAAGATGCGGGAGGGCTACTACACGGACGCGTACTTCAACCACACCCGCCAGGTGCTGCTGGCCGACGGCAGACATCCGCGCGTAGTGATGCAGGTCTTCCAGAAGAGGCACTCCTACCTCGGCGGGATCGACGAGGCACTCGCGATCCTGCGTCTCTGCGCCGACGACTGGGAAGACCTGAACGTTCACGCGCTCTACGACGGCGACGAGCTCGAGCCCTATGAGCCGGTGCTGACGATCGAGGGGGACTACACCGGCTTCGCCCATCTCGAGACGGTCTACCTGGGCGTGCTCGCCCGCCGTACGCTCATCACGACCAACGTCGTCCGCGTGCTCGAGGCGGCGAACGGCAAGCCGATCATCTTCATGGCCGCGCGGCACGACCACCATCGCGTGCAGACCGGCGACGGCTACGCGGCTCACGTCGCGGGCAAGATTTTGGGCGCGGAGATCGGAGTCACCTCCGACGCGCAGGCCTCCTGGTGGGGCGGGCGCGGCGTCGGGACGGTCCCGCACGCCCTGATCGCGTCCTACGGCGGCAACACCGTGCTCGCCGCGACCAAGTTCGCAGAGAAGGCGGACCCCGACATCAACATCACGGTCCTCGTCGACTTCGAGAACGACTCGGTCAAGACGGCTCTCGAGGTGGCGCGCGTGCTCGGCCCGCGGCTCTGGGGCGTCCGGCTCGACACCTCCGGCCAGCTCGTGGACCGCTCGCTTTGGGACGAGATGGGTGACTTCGAGCCGCGAGGCGTGAACGAGCGTCTCGTGCGGAAGGTGCGCGAGGCGCTCGACCGAGACGGCTTCGAGCGGGTCAAGATCGTCGCCTCCGGAGGATTCGACGCGGACCGGATCCGTGAGTTCGAGCGCCGTGGAGTACCGGTCGACTCCTACGGCGTCGGCTCGGCCCTGATCCGTGGCGAGAACGACTTCACGGCCGACATCGTGATGACGGACGGGCGTCCTGCGGCCAAGGCCGGCCGCCGCTTCCGCCCGAGCGAGCGCCTCGAGCTCGTGGAATGAGCCGGGTGGTCGTCCGGCCGGCGACCGCCGAGCGCTGGGCCGACCTCGTCGACCTCTTCGAACGGCGCGGCCCGCGCGGCGGACACCGCAACGTTCCCGCCCACGGCTGCTGGTGCATGTTCTGGCGTGACCGCAGCCTCGAGCACGGCACTCCGAAGAAGCGAGCCCTCGGCGCGCTCGCGCGCTCTGGCCGGGTGCCGGGCCTGCTCGCGTACGAGGGCGGGGAGGCGGTCGGCTGGATCTCCGTCGCGCCACGTGAGGAGTACGGAGCGCTTCTGCGCTCACCGCAGTACCGGCCCCAGGACGCGGACGACGGCGTCTGGTCGATCGTCTGCTTCGTCGTCGACAAGCCCCGATGGGGCGAAGGGATCTCCGCAGCGCTCCTCGACGGCGCGATCGAGCACGCCACCAGGCGGTTGGCCGCGCACCTCGAGGCCTATCCACACCGCGTGAAGCGTGACGACTACATGGGCCACGCCGACCTCTTCCTCGAACGAGGTTTTCGCGTTGTCCGGCAGACGGCGACCCGCGCCGTGGTAAGGCGCGGCCTCGGTGCTTAGGCCCGGACCGAGGCGACGATGCCGGGCCAGCTCTCGATCGGGTCTGTCGAGCGCACGACGTGCATGCCCGCCTCGGAGAAGCGCGCGAACGCCGCGTCCGCCTCGTCGGTGTAGTCCACGACTCCCGGAACGACCACCGGCGACGTGCAGTCCTCGAGCAGGTAGACGTTCTCCGCAAGCCCCTGTTCCCGGAACGGCGAGTCGAGCAGGTCGCCGATCGTCCAGGCGACGCAGTGGCTCTTCGCCTGTCCCGCGATGACGACGGCGTCGAAGGCGAACAGCTTCTCCAGCAACGCGTCGTTGCGCTCGCCGAGCGGCTCCCCGTCAGGCCCGCGCTTCACCTCCGGGCCGAGCACCGAGTAGTGCTCCGTCAGCGGCGCGCGGCCCTTCGGCTGGAAGTCGGGCTGCGAGCGGCGCGCGATCGTGTGGAAGAAGATCGCCTCCTCGACGGCCGAGACGAGGGCGTGGCCGATCCCGCCTAGCATCGCGTGGTAGGGCCAGACGGTGAGCTGGTACTTGCCGGTCTCCTCGAGCGCGCGCGTGTAGTGGGCGAGGTGGTGGCGCGCGTACTCGAGCTCCAGTCCGAGAGCTTCCGCGACGGCAGGATCGACGTGCCAGCGTCCCGCCGCGACCTCCTCCGCAGAGATCAGCGAGTACGGCTCCGGGTGGCGCCCCTCGTCGTCGACGAGCCAGACCGCGTGGAAGACCTGCATCGCCTGGTGGGTGTCCAGGGTCGGCACGATCTGCGTGATCGCGTCGAGGTTGCGGTAGACGAACTCGCACAGCCGGCGGTTGTCGTCCACCGCGCCGGTGCCCGATCGGCCCGCGACGAAGAGCTCGAAGCCGGGGATACAGAACGTGTTCTGCACGTCGACCGCGACGAGGCAGATGCGCGGCGCGTCCTCAGCGGCGTGATGCAGGGCGTGCTCACCGCTCCACGCCTCGGCCTCCCGCGCGCGCTGCTCGTACGGCACCCGCCAGACCTCGCCGACGGCGTCGGGGTCGAAATGTGGGGGAAGCGGCAGCAAGGACCACCTAGTCTAGAGCCGTGCCTACGACCTTCCGCCGGCCGGAGCCGCCCCTGGTCGCGCGAGCTCGAGAGCTCGAGCAGGAGCTCGGCTTCGAGCGCTCTTCGCTCCCCGAGGTCGGCCGGCTCCTCCATGTCATCGCCGCGCAGCGCGGACGCACGCGCATCGGCGAGCTCGGCACCGGTTGCGGGATCGGAGCCGCCTGGATGGTCTCGGCGCTGCCGCCCTCGGTTCCGCTCGTGACCGTCGAGCTCGACGAGACGCTCGCAGCCGCCGCGGCCGGGCTCTTCGCGGACGACGAGAACGTGCGCGTCCTCTGCGGTGACTGGCACGAGTTGATGCCGCCCGAGGCGCCCTTCGACCTCCTCTTCCTGGACAGCGGCAAGCAGCATCCGGAGATCGACGGCGAGGACGTAGTCGGCTTGCTCGCGCCCGGAGCGACAATCGTGATGGACGACCTCACCCCAGCGCGACGTAGGCCGGACCCCGTCCGCGAATTCTGGCTCGGCCATCCCGAGATCGCGTCGCTCGAGATCCTGACGACGCCCACCACGGCGGCGATCGTCGGGACGCGTCGCGGTTGACGTCGCAGGTCGCGCGCCCGTAACGTGGGGGAATGGACTGGCTGGTCGTGTTCCGCGATGAGTTCGCGAACTGGTTGCCGCTCGTCTTCACGATCGTGCTCCTCCTGATGGTCTACATCCTCTGGCGCACGCTCCAGGTGATGCCGCGCGTCACGGCTGCGAAGACGGTCGTCGGCAAATCTTCTGTCACGTGGCAGGAGGTCGCAGGGCTCGAGGAGGCCAAGGAGGAGCTCGCCGAGGTCGTCGACTTCCTCCGCGACCCCGTGCGCTTCGGCCGGCTTGGAGCGCGTACGCCGAAGGGAATCCTGCTGCACGGGCCGCCCGGAACAGGCAAGACGCTGCTGGCCAAGGCGATCGCGCACGAGGCAGGGGCGAAGTTCTTCGCCCAGAGCGCGTCGGCCTTCGTCGAGATGTTCGCGGGCCTCGGCGCCGCGCGGATCCGCAAGCTGTTCGAGGAGGCGCGCAAGAACGCGCCGGCGATCATCTTCATCGACGAGCTCGACGCCGTCGGCGCGCAACGAACCGGAACGGGCTTCTCGCGGGAACAGGACCAGACGCTGAACCAGCTCCTCGTGGAGCTCGACGGCTTCGAGTCACGCGACCAGATCGTCGTCATGGGCGCCTCGAACCGGCTCCAGGACCTCGACACCGCCCTGCTGCGACCGGGCCGCTTCGACCGGCAGGTGCTGGTCGCTGCCCCCGATCTGACGGGGCGTGAGGACATCCTGCGGGTTCACACGCGGGGCAAGCCGCTCGGACCGGACGTCGACCTGAAGGGGATCGCGCGCCAGACGGCGGGCCTGACGGGCGCGGAGCTCGAGAACATCGCCAACGAGGCCGCGATCTTCGCAGGCCGGAAGAGCCAGGACCGGTTACACCAGATCGACTTCGAGGAGGCGATGGAGCGCGTCGTCGCCGGCCTGCAGCAGCGGCGGGTCGTCACCGAGAAGGAGCGCCGGATCCTCGCCTACCACGAGGCCGGCCATGCCGTGATGTCGCACCTGACTGGCGGCCTGCTGCCGGTGCACAAGGTCACGATCGTCTCGCGCGGGCAAGCACTCGGCTACACGCTCAATCTGCCGAACGAGGAGCGCTACCTCCACACGACCGAGGAGTTCGAGGACCTGCTCAAGGTCTATCTCGCGGGTCGTGCGGCAGAGCAGGTCGTCTTCGGCCGGATCACGAACGGCGCTGCCAACGACCTCGAGAAGGCCACCGAGCTCTCGCGGGCGATGGTGTTCGACTACGGCATGTCGAACGCCGCCGCCTCGCGGACGATGCGTGCCGACAACTACGCGCTGTCCGAGGAGACGAAGCGGACGCGGGACGAGGAGCAGGCCCGGCTCACCGACGAGGCGTTCGCCGAGGCCCTTCGTTTCCTCCAGAAGCACCGCGCCGCGCTCGACCGGGTCGCCCTGGCGCTCCTGGAGAAGGAGACGCTGGACAAGGAGGAGGTCAACCAGCTGCTCGAGGGCGTCGAGGCCGAGTCTCGCTCGTCAGAGACCGTCGGCACCGTCCGGGTCATCGCAGCGGAGTAGCGGCGCTGTAGCATCCGCGTCCGTGCAGTCGCGCGGAATCCACCATCTCGGCGTCGCGGTCGCCGATCTGGACGAGGCGGTCGAGACGTACGAGCGGCTCTTCGGCGCCGAGCTCGAGCACCGCGAGACCGTTCCCGAGCAGGGTGTCGAGGCTGCGTCCCTTCGGATCGGTGCCGGCCGCGTCGAGCTGCTCGCGTCGCTCGGCGACGAGACGCCGGTCGGGAAGTTCCTCGCCAAGCGAGGCCCGGGCATGCACCACGTCGCGTACGAGGTCGACGACGTGGGAGAGGCTCTCGACGATCTTGCCGCGAAGGGCGCGGAGCTGATCGACGAGCGCCCCCACCGCGGTCTCTTCGGCCTCGAGGTCGCCTTCGTCCACCCCGACGCCGTGCACGGCGTCCTCGCGGAGATCGTGAGCTGTGGCTGAGATGCGCGTCCGGATCGAGATCGCCTTCGACGGCGGGCAGGTGTTGGCGGCCTTCGTTCCGGCCGACACCGCGGACGCGCTGGAGCGGGCGCTCGGCGACGGCGGTGACGGCGCGTTTGCGCTGGATGCGGAAGACGGCCGCTACACTGTTTCGCTGCGCCGAGTCGTCTATATCAAGCGGTTTACGCGCGAGGCGCGCGTCGGCTTCACCCCGGCCTGAGCGGTTAGGCTCGGGTCGTCATGGGCATCGGAGGGGGCATGAGTGCGAATGCTGCCCCGCCCGCTGTCGACCTGCGCCGGCTGGTCGAGCTCGCCCAGCGCGGCGACCGCGAGGCCCTCGAGGAGCTCTACCTGCTGCACTTCGATCGCATCTACAGCTACCTGCACCTGAGCGTGGGAAACCGCCACGACGCCGAGGATCTCACCACGCAGACGTTCCTGAAGATGCTGGAGGCGATCGGCCGCTTCCGCTGGCAGTCGGCGCCCTTCTCGGCCTGGTTGTTTCGGATCGCGCACAACCTCGCAATGGACCACTTCCGTGCCTCCCGGCGCTGGCAGCCGGAGGAGGAGGTGCCCGAGACCGAGGGCGCCGTCGAAGCCTCCGCGGAAGAAGCCGCGCTCGAGGAGATCGGGCGGCGGAGCATGCTCGACCTGATCGACAATCTCTCGCCCGAGCAGAAGCAGGTGCTGACGCTGAAGTTCGTCTTCAACTTCTCGAACGGCGAGTCGGCGACGATCCTCGGCAAGACCGATGGAGCCGTGAAGTCCCTCCAACACCGCGCGCTGGTCTCCCTGCAGAAGCAGATCGCGGCAAGCTAAGGCGCCGACTCGGCGGCGCCGACCAGAGAGGCCGTGCCGGCTTGGCCGGCGCGGCCGTCTGACGCACCGTCTCGGATACCCGAGGTTTGCACCGAGATAGCCTCCGACGCTAAGGCGCCGACTCGGCGGCGCCGACCAGAGAGGCCGTGCCGGCTTGGCCGG
>Ga0307278_10001747_pt1 | contig 10768 bp, 9 predicted proteins | sample ER_DNA_117_FD_194482 | JGI IMG/M metagenome (GOLD analysis project Ga0307278, IMG submission 194482) | Bulk soil microbial communities from the East River watershed near Crested Butte, Colorado, United States - ER_DNA_117 | ecosystem: Environmental > Terrestrial > Soil > Floodplain | place: USA...
TCGGGGTCGAGGTAGAGGTCGGCGCCCTCGCTCCCATCCGCGGCGGTGAACGGCACGGGCCTGATCGAGGGCCCCACGAGGCTGCCTTCGAACCGCTCAAGGAGCTGCTGCTGGCTCTCGCCCTCGTCGCACATCCAGCCGTTGAAGTAGACGAGCGCCTGCACCTGGTCGTTGCCTGTCGCGGCGTTCGAGATGACATTGCCGCCGTAGGAGTGGCCGACGAGCACGATCGGGCCGGTCAGGGTCCGCAGGAATTCGGCGAGATAGGTCGCGTCGCCAGCGAGATCGCGAAGCGGGTTGGCGAAGCCGATGGCGGTATACCCGCGGTCGCGCAGGGCGCGGATCTCGGCGTCGAAGCCGGTGGCGTCGGCCCAGGCGCCATGGACCAACACGATCGTCGGGGTCTCAGCAGCCATCGTCGTCACCGCTCCTTTGTTGACGGTTTGCCCGATGTCGCGACTGTACCCCGGCGGGCGTGCGCAGCCAAGGCAAGCGAACTTCCGTTGGTAAGGTGAACTCCCCCGGCAGAAACACTGCCCCCATGGAGACGGTGCCACGCCCGGCCGGCGCATAGTCCAAGACTCACACGGGTACGGTGTCCCGTGCGCTTGTCGTAGGGAGCAACCAACACCGACAACGCCGCAGAGGTGCTCGGCCGCTGCGGGGCGGGGGCGTAAGCGGATGCCGGTAACACCGCGGGAGACAACTCGGCAGCGCACCGGACGCTTCTCTCAGGCGGCGGCCGAGGAGTTCCGGCTGCTGGTCGAGAGCGTCAAGGACTACGCGATCTTCCTGCTCGACAACGACGGGCACGTGATGAGCTGGAACGCGGGCGCCGAGCGGATCAAGGGCTACGCCGCCAACGAGATCCTGGGACAGCACTTCTCGCGCTTCTACGAGCCCGAGGACCAGGCGACCGCCCGACCGGCAAGGGCGCTGGAGACGGCGGCGCGGGACGGCCGCTTCGAAGGCTACGGCTGGCGCGTCCGCAAGGACGGCAGCCGCTTCTACGCCCACGTGACTATCACCCCGCTCTACGACACGTGGGGGGAGCTGCACGGGTTCGCCAAGGTCACACAGGACATCACCGCGCAGCGTGAGGCCGAGCGCCTGCTGCGGGAACGGGAGCAGCAGCTTACCGAGGCGCAAGCGATCGCCCAACTGGGCAGCTTCGCGTGGGACGTGGCGGCCGACGAGATCACCTGGAGTCCCGAGCTGTGCCGGATCTACGGCCTGGAGCCCCGGACCTTCACCTCGACGTTCGAGGTGTTCCTGCGGCGCGTCCATCCCGAGGACCGGCTGCTCGTGGAGGAAGGGCTCCGACAAGCGGCCCGTACCAGGACCTCGTTCCGGCTGGAGCAGCGGATCGTCCGCTCAAACGGCGATGTCCGCCTGCTGTCGAGCCAGGGCCGGGGCGTCCACGACGAGCCGGGCGCCCCGCAACGGATGCTCGGCGTCTGCCAGGACGTGACCGAGCAGCGCGAGGGTGAGCGGCAGCTCGCCGAGGCGCATGCCCAGGCCGAGCTGTCCCGCCAGCTGCAGAGCGGGCTGCTGCCGGTCCTGTCGCTGCACAACCCAACGCTCGCGCTGCGCACCCGCTACCTGCCCGGCCAGGAGCGCGCCCTGCTCGGCGCGGACTTCTTCGACGCCCTGGAGCTGCCCGACGGGACGGTCGCGACCCTTCTCGGCGACGTGGCCGGGCACGGACCCGCCGAGGCGGCGGTCGGGGTTGCGCTGCGGGCCGCCTGGCGCGCGCTGATCCTGGCGGGGCACGGCGTGGTGGACGTGCTCGACGTGCTGAACACAGTGCTGACGTCCAACCGGCCATCCGAGGAGATGTTCGCCACTGTCTGCTGCCTGTGGGTCGGCGCCGACCGCCGCAGCGTCACGGTCGCCCTGGCCGGTCACCCTCCGCCGCTCCTGGCCAGCGGCGGGAAGGTCGAGGTCGTCGAGCTGGCCGCCGGCCCCGCGTTGGGCATCATCGAACAGGGCTACCCCTGGGAGGCGGACACCCTGGAGGTCGGCGACGGCTGGACGCTGCTGTGCTACACCGACGGGCTGATCGAGGGGCTGCGAGCGCCCGACTCGGTGGAGCGGTTCGGGATCGAGGCGCTCAGCGAGGCCGCCGCCAGGCTGCTGGATGGGCAGGCGAGCGCGGACGCCCTGCTGGACGGGCTGCTTGGCGTGGCTCGTGAGGCCAACGGCCAAGACCTGTCGGACGACGTCGCGATGCTGTGCCTCACCACCTCACAACAGCTAGGACCAGCGAGGGAACGCGGGGTGATGACTGGGCAGCGCTCCTCGGAGCCGGACGGGTCGGAGGCGGTTCGGCAGCTCGATCTGTCCCCTGACGCGAGGAGCGTGACGCTGGCCCGACGGTTCATCCGCCAGTTCGCCACCGACCACTCGCTCGAAGATGAAGTCCTCGAATGGCTCGTCCTGGTCGGCACCGAGCTGGTCACCAACGCGGTCCTGCATGCGCGCACCGCCCTGATCCTCACCTTGGAGCTGTCCCCGGATCGGGTCCGCGTCAGCGTGAAGGACCGCTCCTCGGCACCGGCAGTCTTGGGCCAGCAACCGCCCGAAGCGCTCAACGGGCGCGGCCTCGCCATGGTCAGCGCCGTCAGCCGAGAGTGGGGGGTCGACCCTGCCGGTGTCGGCAAGCGTGTCTGGGCTGAGATCGACCGTCTCCCACGGCCACCGTCCCACGGCCGCCAGCCGGCGCAGCCCGCCCTGGGCGTCCCGTCCCCGGAAGCTCCCTGAGGAGACGGGGCACGAGCGGGTGGGTTCCCCGGCGGCCTACCGACCACCTTCGTCGTTGAGCCGGCCGAGCCGCTGCTGGTTGATCGGCCGGCACCGGGACGCAACGCGGTAGCCCCGAGCGGATTCGAACCGCCGTTACCGCGCGCCTACCCAAGCAAGCATCAGCCGTGCTCATCCTCGTGATGGCCTGGATGTCCGTTGTCGTGGGGACCCGCACGGGGTCGATCGGCCGGCTGTCAGCAGCCTGGCTCGCCGTGGTTGCCGCAGCAGCCGGACCGGGTGCGTACCTTCTTCCAGGTGTTTGCCAGCGCGAGCCGGACCTTGGAGGGGAACGGCGCGTCGTAGGTGCTGAAGTTGGTGAAGAAGATGTTCCCGCCTGACCGTGCCATCTGCGTCGTAACCTTTCGCGATTTCTGCTCCAGATTGTCCTCGGCGATGACCTGGTTGTACAAGCGGATCACTGCCTGCAGGCGTGCGGCCGGGTGACGTGGCCGCCGCTCTACCCACTTGTGAGCTCGTAGACGTTGCCGTCCGGCGCGCGAAAGTGGCGCCACCCGCCGCCGCGCTCGTCCACCTGCCCGCCGAGGAGCTCCACGCCGGCTGCCTCCAGCTCCCGCACGGCGGCGGGCAGATCGTCGACCACGAAGCCGACGACAGGACCGGTGGAGAAGTGCCCGTGCTCCTGGTCGTCTGGGCCGAACACCTCGAACGTGCCCCCCTCAGGAAACTGGAAGGCGGCGAAGTCGGACCCCTCCTGGCTCGTGGTCAGCCCGAGGACTTCTTGGAGGAATGCCACCATGGCGGGGTACTCGCTCGTCCTCGTGCCCGCCCAACCGATGCGCTTGACCCGCATCCTTGCCTCTCCCTGCTCAGGTGCTTAAGCGCCGGCGATCCTGCCACATCGCCGCGCTGGCCGTGACCACTCGTGCCCGCCGAGGACCAGCGCTTCCTCATGCCGCGCGGACCCAGCACGGACCAGGGAGCCAGATCGGCCGGCGGGGCACGGCAAGGCCGATGTAGCCTCGACCCTGAGCGCACCGCCTCGACTGGCGACGCAATCCGTCCGACGAGCCACACGCCCGACCTCATCCAGCGCGACCGGATCTGGGTCAACCTCGACCACGCCCAGCAGGGGATCGGCACGGCCTCCTGCGGGCCAGGCGTGCTCCCGCAGCACCGCCTGGAAGCGGCCTCCAGGACCTTTGCGGTGAGCCTCAGCCCGCTAGGCCGTTCGCGCGCGTGACCTCCGCGTACCAGCGCGCGCTGTCCTTCGGCGTGCGCTCGAGGGTGTCGAAGTCGACGTGGATGAGCCCGAAGCGCCTGGAGTAGCCGAAGGACCACTCGAAGTTGTCCAGCAGCGACCACACGAAGTAGCCGCGCAGATCGACGCCGTCGGCGATCGCGCGGTGCGCGGCGCGGAAGTGCGCGTCGAGGTAGGCGACGCGCGCGGGATCGTGAACCTCGCCGTCGGGCCCCTTCTCGTCGGCGATGGCGGCGCCGTTCTCGGTGACGTAGAGCGGCACGCCGGGATAGTCGCGAGCCACCCTGGTGAGCAGGTCGTACAGGCCCTCCGGATCGATCTCCCAGCCCATCTCCGTCTGCGCGAGGCCGCGTGAGATCGGCTCGATGTCGCCGCTGCCGACCCATACCGACGTCTCGTCGCGAGCAGCGGTGCCCGCCCGCACCACGGTCCGGTAGTAGTAGTTGATGCCGAGGAAGTCGAGCGGGGCGTTGATGCACTCCTCATCGCCGGACTGCACGTAGGCGCCGGCGGTCACCTCGCGCACGTCCTCCAGCACGTCGGCCGGGTAGCCGCCGCGCAGCAACGGTTCAAGGAAGAGGCGATTGGTCAGGCCGTCGGCGCGGCGCGCCGCGTCAAGGTCGGCCGGGTCGTCGCTCGCCGCGTCGATCGGGCTCATGCTGAGCGTGATGCCGAAGGTGCTGTCGGCGTCGCCCTGAGCGCGCATGGCCTCGATCGCGCGCCCGTGGCCGAGCATGAGGTGGTGGGCGGCGCGCAGCGCCGCCTCCGGGTCCTGGAGCCCGGGCGCATGCTGGCCGGTGGCGTGGCCGAGGAATGCCGAGACCCAGGGCTCGTTCAGGGTCGTCCAGTGCGTGACGCGGTCGTGCAGGCGCTCGTAGACCGCAGAGGCGTACTCGGCGAAGCGCTCCGCCGTGTCGCGCAGCGGCCAACCGCCTTCGTCCTGGAGCACCTGCGGAAGATCCCAGTGATAGAGGGTGACCCAGGGCTGGATGTCCTTTGCGAGCAGCGCGTCGACCAGCCGCGAGTAGAAGTCGACGCCGGCTTCGTTGAGCGCCCCGCTCCCGTCAGGTTGCAGGCGCGGCCAGGCCAACGAGAAGCGGTACCAGCCGACGCCGAGCCCCGCCATCAGCTCGATGTCCTCCTCGTAGCGGTGGTAGTGGTCGTCGGCGACGTCGCCGGTGTCCCCATCCTGGACCTTGCCGGGTGTGTGCGAGAACGTGTCCCAGATCGACGGCGAGCGACCGTCCTCCTCGACGGCGCCCTCGATCTGGTAGCTCGCGGTTGCGGTGCCCCAGGCGAAGCCCGCCGGGAAGCGCACCGCTTCGCCGGTCTGCTGAGGCGCGGGGTCGACGCTCATGTCGTGACCTCCCGTATCAGTGCAGTCAGTGGTCTGGTGGCGCGCCCGGCGGGCGCAGGTCGTCCCACACCTGCGGCGCGATCGGCCAGCGGGCGAGCTCGACCAGCCTGTCGACGCGCTCGGGTCGCGAGACGCCCACGATGGTCGACACGATGCGCGGGTCGCGCAGCGAGAACTGGAGCGCGGCCGCGGCGCTCGAACTCTGCAAGCGGCGACTCGAGCTCGCGGACCGCGTCAGGGCGCGCTGCTGCGTCAACATCGCCAGATCGCGCGGGGGGCGCGCACGCGCGCCCGGGCGCGACGTCTTCGTGGTACGGCATTGGAGTCAGGAGACCTGCCGCCTCATCCCTTGATCCCGCCGGCGCCGAGCCCGCTCTGCCAGTAGCGCTGCAGGAAGAAGAAGGCGATGATCAGCGGCACGACCGAGATCAGCGAACCGGTGATGACGGTGGTGAACGCCGAGGTCGCGCCGCCGCTGGCGCTAGCCTGGCTGTTCCATTGCGCGAGCCCCACGGTGAGGGGGTACCAGCGCGGTTCGGAGAGCATCACGAGCGGCAGGAAGTAGTTGTTCCAAGTCGCCACGAAGTTGAACAGCAGGACGGTCACGAAGGCCGGCGCAAGCAGCCGGAAGGCGATCCGGCGGAAGATCCGGAACTCGCCCGCGCCATCGATCCGCGCCGCCTCGATCAGATCCGACGGCACGCCGGCCTCGGCGTAGATGCGCATGAGGTAGACCCCGAACGGGCTGACGAGCGACGGCAGGATGATCGACAGCGGGTTGTTCGTGAACCCGAGCTTGCTGAACAGCAGGTAGGTCGGGATCGCGAGTGCCGTCGTCGGGACCATCACCGAGCCCACCACGAACCAGAACAACAGATTCTTGCCCTTGAACTGGAACTTTGCGAACCCATAGCCGCCGGCGGCCGCCAGCAGCGCCGCGCCAACGGCGCTGACGAAGGAGTACAGCAGCGTGTTGCGCAGCCACGTCCAGTAGATGCCGGCGTCCTTCGAGAACGTGTCGCCGATGTTGTCGAACAGGTTGAAGCCCGAGAACCACAGCCCGAATGAGCTGAAGAGGTCGTCGAGCGACTTCGTGGAGGCGATGAACAGCCACGTCAGTGGCATGACGAAGTACACGAGGAACGCCAGCATGAACAGCGTCGGGAACACGAAGCCCGTATCCGAGCCGGGCGCCCCGGCGCGCCTGCGGACCTTCACGGGCGTGGCGGCGGCACCGGCGTCGGGCGTGACGGTCGGGACGGCGCTCATCGTGCCTCCTGCCTGCGGGACGCGTACATGACCAGATACGACACCGCGAACACGACGATCCCGAGCAGGAACGACAGGGCGGCCGCGTAGTTGAGGCGCTGGTCGGCGAACGCGAGGTTGAAGACGTAGAGGTTCGGCGTGTACGCCTTGCCGATCACCTCCGGGGCAAGCGTATAGAAGATCCGCGGCTCGGCGAACAGCTGGAAGGAGCCGATCACCGAGAAGATCGCGCACAGCAGCAGCGCCGGGCGCAGCAGCGGCAGCTTGACGTGGATCGCCGTGCGGACCGCGCCTGCCCCGTCGACCGCCGCAGCCTCGAAGAGCTCGGACGGGATCGCGCGCAGCGCGGCGTAGAGGATGATCATGTTGTAGCCCGTGTACGTCCACGTCGCGACGTTGGCGATCGAGAACAGCATTAGGCTCTGGCTCAGGAAGTCCGGCGGCGGGACGTTGAGCGCGTCCGCGACGTCCGCGAACGGGCCGAAGTCCCGGCCGTAAAGAAAGCCCCACATGAGCGCCGCGATCACCGTCGGCACCGCGTACGGCACGAAGATCCCCACCCGGAAGAGCTTGGGGAACCAGACCTTGCCCGAGTCCAGGATCAGCGCGAACACGAGCGCCAGGAGCAGCATGAGCGGCACCTGGATGAGCAGGTACAGCGCCACCCGCACCACGCCATCCGTGAACTGCTCGTCCTTGACGCCCTCCATGTAGTTGGCGAGCCCCACGAAGGTGGTACCGCCCACGAGCTGCTCACGAAACACGCTCAGGTACAGCGCGTAGGCGAGCGGCGCGATGAAGACGGCCAGGAACAGCGCCATGAACGGCAGGATGAAGAGGAAGCCCGCGACGCCGTGCCGGTTGCCGGCCCGCTTCCGGCGCCCGCCAGGCACGCGCGTCGTCGCGGGGGCGGCTGCGGTGGTGGTGGTGGTTTGCGTCATGTCGTGTGCGGTGGTCGGAGGGAGCCCGCCACCGGCGAGCCCCTCGGTGACTACTACCCGGCGACCGTCAGGCCCTGCTCCTTCGCGTACTTGACGACCGCGTCCTGCCACGGCTGCAAGGCCGCGGTGGCTCCAGCCCCCTGGTCGACGGACTTGGCCTTGATGGCGTCCCCCTGGGTCGCGATGTACTCGTGGATCGGGCTCCACTGCCAGTTCACGTCAACGGCGCTCGCCGCGTCGGCGTAGACCTTGTTGACCTGCTGGCCGCCGTAGAACGCGTACTTCTTGTTCAGCCACTGCGCGTTGTCGAGCATGAAGTTCTGCGGCGGGAACAGGAACCGCTCGAACGAGAACATCTCGACCGGCTGCCTCTCGTTGAGGATCCAGCGGGCGAACTCCGTCGCGGCGGCCGGGGACTTGCTCTGCTTGAGGACCGCGAGGGTCGAACCGCCCCAGTTGCCGGAGACGTCCTTGCCTTCCTCCCACTGCGGCAGGATCTGGGCGCGCCAGTTGCCCTTGGAGCTCTTCGTGTAGTCCTGGAGGAAGATCGGTCCCCAAGCCGCGGAGAGCCAGCCCGCGTACCTGCCCTTGGCGAAGCCCTGATACCAGGCGTCCGTGAAGTCGGGGTCATGCGAGATGGCGCCGGACTTGTAGAGCTTGTCCCAGTAGTCGGTGACCTGCTTGATCTTCGGGTCGGTGAGGTTGACCTTGAGGTTCTTCGGGTCCCCCGAGAACGGGAGCGCACCGTTCTGCCAGAACAGCCCGAGCCACTGCCCCGTCTGGCCGCCCGGCATGTTGACGAGGTACGAGTCCGGGTTGGCCTTGTGGTACTTGACCGCGGCGTCGGCGAACTCGGCCCACGTCTTGATCGGCGTCTTGATGCCGGCCTTGTCGAGCAGGTCCTGGCGGTAGATGAGGCCGAGCGGGCCGGTGTCCCATGGGACGCCGTAGATCCGGCCGTCGAGGTTGATCTGCTTCTGGATCCACTCGGGGTAGTTCGAGAGGAAGTTGTCCGGCAGGTACGGCTTGAGGTCGAGCAGGCTGTCCGTGAGCTTGAAGCTCGGGAGGAACTGGAACTCCATGTGGACGACGTCCGGCAGACCCTTGCCCGACTTCAGGACGGTGCGCAGCTTCTGGTAGTGCGGGGGACCCTGGCCCACGTTCTGCAGTTTGACCTTGATGTTGGGGTAGGCCTTCTCGAACATCGCGACGGCCTCTTCCGTGCCGGGCGTCCAGGCCCAGACCGTGATGGTGGCCGGCTTCTTGAGCTCGGCGGCCATGTCGACCTTCTTGGTCGATCCGCCGCTACCCGCGTCGCCCGAGTCGCCGCCGCACGCGGCGACGACCAGGCTTACCACCGCGCACAAGACGACCGCCCGAACTCGCCACCGCGGGATGTTGCGGTTCGTCGTCTTCCTCACGGTGCACTCCCCTCTCGCTTGGTCTCCTCCAAGGCGCTCTGCAAGAGCGCTCAGATCCTCGCCGCAGCGGAGGTCCGTCCCGAACAGCAGGTCTCGCGTCGCCACGGGCAGCGCCAAGCTCGTCGACTTCCCACGACCAGTTGAAGATTCGGGACCGCCCAGTTTGTTAGCGCAAACATACGACTGGTCAAGCCGACACTCAAGTCAATGCCTCATATGTCCACGCAACCTGGTAGCGCTCACAGTTTGAGGGCCGTCCTGCGGCGTGATGTGTCATGCTGCCGCGGATGAGCTCGTCGAGCCGACCCGAGAGCGCGAGGCGACGGGCCGCAACGATGGGTGACGTGGCCAAGCTCGCCGGCGTCTCGCAGCAGACCGTCTCGCGCGTCGTCAACGCACGCGAATACGTGAGCGGGCACGCTCGCGAGCGGGTGCTTTCGGCGATGCGCGAGCTGAACTATCGCCCGAACCCCGCCGCGCAGGCGTTGGTGACCGGTCGGTCGAAGACGCTCGGGGTCATCAGCGTCGATTCGGTCGCGTTCGGGCCGGCCTCCGTGCTGCTCGGACTCGAGCGCGCCGCTCACGCGTACGGATACTTCGTGAGCGTCGCCCGGCTCGCCTCGCCTGACCGCAGATCTGTGCTCCAGGCGCTCGAGCAACTGCAGCGCCAGAGCGTCGAGGGCATTCTCGTCAACGCCGGGCGGGACGGGATCACACGCGAGCTCGACCGTCGTCTGATAGACGTACCGCTTGTCGCGATCGACGACTCTCGAGAGGCCGTTGTACCGGTCGTCGCGGTGGACCAGGTGGCGGGCGCGGCCGCCGCGACGCGGCTGCTGCTCGATCTCGGCCATCGGACGGTCTCGCACATCGCCGGAGCGAGGGATTGGTCGTCGGCGCGGAGACGCATCGAGGGATGGCGCGCGGTGCTGGAGTCGGCCCAGGTCCCGGTGGCGCCTCCGCTGTTCGGCGACTGGAGTGTGCGATCAGGCTATGAGCTCGGCCGCCTTCTGGCACAGGACCCCGAAGTGACCGCGATCTTCGCAGCCAACGACGAGATGGCACTCGGCGTCATGCGGGCGATGGCGGAGGCGGGCCGCGAGGTACCGCGAGACGTCAGCATCATCGGATTCGACGACGTCCCCTTCGCGCGCTATCTGACGCCGCCGCTCACAACCGTCCGCCAGGACTTCGAGGGGCTCGGCCAGCGCAGCGTGCACCTGCTGATGGACGCGATACACGGCGTCGACGACCCGCGCGTGCAAGCAGTGATCACAACGGAACTGGTCGAGCGCGGCAGCACCGCCCCGGCAGTCATCCGAGCCTAACCGACGAGGACGGCTCCTGCAGCATGAGCCTTGACCCTGTAACCCTCGATCTCGCCCCGCCCACTCGACGAGATCCTCGACGGCCGACGCGCGACTGGGATCCTCGGCCCATGGCGCAGCTGCTGACCGCTGAGCCGACGGCCTGACCTCTTGCAGGCCATCCAGAGACACCTTCGGGCGGGCCGCTGTAACCACCTGTGGACGACCTTGAGCGATGGTGGCCAATCGGCAGCTCAGTGGGCGGAGGACCCGTCGAGCCCGGTGCCAGATTCGTCACCGTCGCTACCTGTTGACCACGGTCGTCACGGGCCGGTTTGCTGCTCCTCTGCCGCTCGCCCACACCGCTCGACGCGATTCCCGGCAGGGCGGGCCGTGGCGTGCTGGCGAGCCGGTTGCCCGCTTGCTCGGCTAGCCTGGCTGGGAGAACA
>Ga0307278_10001748_pt1 | contig 10763 bp, 13 predicted proteins | sample ER_DNA_117_FD_194482 | JGI IMG/M metagenome (GOLD analysis project Ga0307278, IMG submission 194482) | Bulk soil microbial communities from the East River watershed near Crested Butte, Colorado, United States - ER_DNA_117 | ecosystem: Environmental > Terrestrial > Soil > Floodplain | place...
TGCCTCGAGCCGTCCGATGCGGGCTCGGAACTCCTTCTCGGTCGCTCCGACCACGCAGGGGATCATGAGCGAGAACCCCATCGTCGAGGGGTCGCGCCCTTCGAGCTTGCAGACATCGTCGAGCACACCGCGCAATTCGCGGCACTCCTCCGGGGTCGCCGAGGGACAGTTGAGCTCGTCGGCGTACCTGACGGCGAGCGGCACGGTCTTCGTCCGGCCCCGGCCGCCGACGATCACCCGCGGCAGCGGGTCGGGCCGGGGGGCGAAGCGGGCCTCCCTGACCTGTTCGAACTCCCCCTCGAAGGAGAAGGGCTCGCGGGCCGGGTCCCACAGGCCCCGCACGACCCGGAGGTGCTCCTCCAGGCGGCGGAAGCGGGTCCCCAGGTCGCCGAACGGGAACCCGTACTGGTCGTGCTCGACCGCCAGCCAGCCCGTGCCCATGCCGAGGTGCACCCGGGACCAAGGGCCGTCCGGGGAGTGCCGCACGGAGCCGGCCATGCCGGCCACGGTGGCGACGACCTTGGCCAGGTTCGCCGCGGGACGGAAGGTCGCCGGGCTGATGAGCGTCCCGAGCGCGATCCGCTCGGTCTCCCGGACGAGCCCCGCCAGCGTCGCCCAGGCATCGGTCGAGCCAACCCCCGCCCGCCCGAACACGCTGGTGTAGTGGTCGCTACGGTAGACGCCCTCGAAGCCCAGATCCTCGGCGCGCCGGACAAGGGACAGGATGTCGGTATAGGTCATGCCCTCTTGGGGCTCGATCATCAGGTTGATGCGCATCGAGGCATTCAATCGTAGGTCGCCTCCACCCACCAGGCGCCGCCGGAGCGCTTCAGCAGGTGGGCGGCACTCGGCGGTGATCCGCTGGAGGCGGGCCAGGCGCCGGTGGACGCTCAGGTGCCGGCGAGCCGGGCGACGACCGGGGCGGCCGACCCGATGTCGCCGGTCAGGTTCACGTAGCTGATCCGAAGCGCTCGCGTCGCGCCTGCAGTGTCTCGACGCACTGCTCCACGGTCCCGTGGAGGAGCGCCGGCGACTCCTCCAGCAGGGCGGGATCGACCCGCAGCCGCCGGGCCATGGCGGCGAGCGAGGAGCGGGCCTCGGCGGCGGAGCGGCAGACACGGAACGAGAGCAGCCGCATCTGCAGCTCGATCTCGTCCATCGACCTGCCGGCGGCGGCCGCGGCTGCTCGGACCCAGCCGACCTTCGCATCGATCCGCTCGGCCGTCTGGTCCAGCGCCTCGTGCGGGACGATGACGCCCGGCCGCTGGCTCGGATTGATCCCGACGATGTCGGCGAGCCGCGCCGCGACCGAGAGCACCTGCTGCCGGCCGCCGCCGAGGAGCATGGGCGGATGCGGCCGCTGCACCGGCTTGGGCAGCCCGTCCAGCTCGCTGATCTGATAGTGCTTGCCGTGCATGCTGAACGAGGTCGGCCCGAACAGACCCTTGAGCACCTTGGCCGACTCCTCCAACCGGTCCACCCGCACAGCGGCCGAGTCGTAGGGGAGGTTCGCCGCGTCGTAGTCGCTCAGCATCCAGCCGGCCCAAGTCGGCCCCCTCGTGCTCACCTGTGCTTGCTTGGCGGAGAAGGCAGGATGGTAGCGGAGGATCCGCGCACGCAGCTCACCACTTCCGCGCGGATTGCCGATCGTGCAGTTGCTGCGTTGACGTTCGGACTTGCGACCTACCGCGGAGGCATCTAAGTTTGACGAGGTCATCAGCCGGTCCTGACACCTCGCACCGCATGAGCGACCTCCTTGGGAGGAGGGCGCGGCGAGGAGCGCAGCCGGGGGGTTCGGGGGGGTCCCACGCTGAACATCGAACGGCATGGTCCTGGCTCGGTCACTGCGGGCGGGCGCCCCGAGCCCGATGGCATCTCGTCGCCGGCGCGCAGCCCCAAGGAGGCCCGCGAAGCGAGGCCTGTGCTGTCGGTCGCGATGCCAACGCGCAACCGTCCCGAACTTCTCGAGCGTGCGCTGGGCTCGGTGCTGGACGCGGCCAGACCCGTGGCCGGGCGGGTCGAGGTGACTGTCTCGGACGGGTCGACCGATGACGCCAGCGGACGGGTGGTCCGACGGCTGCTGACCGACTGGCCCGGCGGGTACCGCTACGTGTGGAACCGTCCCGCGCTGAACCTGCCGGGCAACATCAACCGCGCCATCGGGCTGGGGACCGGGGTGTGGGTCCTGCAGCTCCACGACGACGACTACCTGCTGCCCGGGGCTGGCGCGGCCATCCTTGACACGATCGACCAGATGGGGCCAGGCGAGCGGGTCCTGCTGTTCGGCGCTGAGATCGTCGACGAGCACGGCACACGCCGGCGCAGACAGACGTTCCGGAGCGAGCAATACCTGGAGCCGGCGACGGCGCTGGGCCGGGTGTTGCGCAACTCGTCCTTCGTGCGGCAGCCGGCGGCCGTCGTGCGCCGCTCCGCGTTCGATGAGCAGGGCCTGTACGACACCACCATGGGCGGGCCTTGTGACACGGACATGTGGGTCCGGCTGTTCTCGCGCTACGGCGTGCGGTGCCTGCCGCACACGACGTGCGCATACACGATCCATCAGGCCGCGGCGACCGCCGGGATGTGGAACCCGGGCACGATCCAGGTCAACTGCGAGATCTTCGACCGTGCCGTCGCCCTGGGAGTCGTGCCGGAGCGCTCGATCCGGCGCTGGCAGGCCGACTTCTTCCATCAGTTCATCCTCGCCGGCGCCTACCGCCAGCTCCGCCTCCGCCAGCGTGCCAAGGCGCGCGAGGTGCTGCGGCTGTTCGACCTGCCCGAGGTCCGCGACCTCGGTATCTCGTCGAAATGGCTGCCCGTGCGCGCCGCGTTCGTAGCCGCCACGACGGGGACACGCAGCCAGCCGTAGGCTCAATCGTAGGTCGCCTCCACCCACCAGGCGCCGCCCGAGAGCTTGAGCAAGTGCGCGACGCCGTCCGCAGTGACCACCTGGAGGCGGGCCAGGCGCCGGTGGACAGCCGGATCCCACCAGCGCTCGTCCACCGGCCAGGGGCCGGCCCAGGCGGTGACGGCCGTCCAGTGCCCACCGGCGATCCGCAGCCGCGCCGGAGCCGCGCTGGCCAGCCCTCGCCCACCCACCACGACCACGGCGCCGGTGGCGTCCGTGACCTCGGCCGCGAGCGGCTCGGGGTGGACGACGGCCGGGGCGGGGGCCGGCACCCGCCCCGGCCACGGCGCCGTCTCCCCCGCCCGCCCGGGCGGCCGCGCCCGGCCGGGGGGCGGCCCGGCCTTCCAGGGGCCGCTCGGGGCGGCGTCCGGCTGGTTGAATGCGACCCGGTCGGCCGGGCCGCGGCCGCCGCGCAACTCCACCCCGCGCACGGCGTCGGGGCCGAGCAGCCCCTGGACCCTGGCGATGGCGCGGACCGCCCGCTCGCGCCGCTCGCCCTCCTCGCCCCAGAAGCCGAGCTGGCGGCCACGGTCGGCGGCAACCTCCTCGGCGGCGAGCTCGAGGCGGCTGACCGCTCCGGACGGCTGGCTGGCCGCCTGAAGCGGGCCGGCTCCGCCCGCCAGCCAGCCGTCGAGCTGCCAGCGCACCCGCTCGGCCATGCCGACGGCCGGGGAGGGCATGCCGCGGCGCGACGGGACCGCGAAGCCGTCCTGGTGCCGCCAGACCCGGGCCAGGCGCTCGCCGTGCTCGGTCTCGATCTCGACGCGCAGGGCCAGGCAGGCAAGGCCGAGCCGGCGCAGGCGGACGGCCAGCTCGTCGGCCAGCGACTTGGCGGCGAAGGCGGCCGCCTCGACCCGCTGCGCCGGCGGCTCGAGATTGGTGGCCACCCGCAGGTCGGGAGGGGGCCGGCGGGGGTTTCGCGGGCGCTCGTCCGCACCGCGGGCGAGCCGGTGCGCGCGGACGCCCTCGGGGCCGAAGCGGGTGGCCAGGTCGGCCCCTGGCAGGGCGGCCAGCTGGCCGAGCGTGCGCAGGCCGAGCCGGATCAGCAGGTCGGCCAGGTCGGGACGGTCCAGGGTGGCGACCCCGAAGGGAGCCAGGAAGGCCGCCGCCTCCCCGGCGGGGACGATCACCCCGTGCCTGGCCGCCAGGCCGGCGGCGAAGGTGCCGTCGGCGATCCCGACCCGGCAGCGGCCGTGGCCGCCGAGCGCCCGGTCGGCGGCGGCCGCCACCTTGGCGACCAGCTCCCGCTCGCCGCCGTGGTAACGGGCGGCCCCGCCGGCCGGGAAGGCGCACTCGCCCGGCTGCAGGATCTCCACCTTCGGGGCGACCGTCTCCACCGCGGCCACCACAGGCTCGAAGGCGCGTGCGTCCCGGTCCGGGTCGTGGGCCACCAGCACCAGCCCTGGGCAGCGCCGCTGCGCCTCCCGGCGGCGCAGGCCGGCGGCGACGCCCTCGGCCCTCGCGGCCGGGCTGCAGGCGACCACCCGGCCGGCGTGCAGCACCGCCACCGGCACCTCGTAGGGGAAGCCGCTGGCCTGCACCGGCCAGTCGGGGCACCACGCCACCAGCAGGCGGAGCGGCCCGTCAGAGCGGCCGGGCAGCTCCGCGGGATCGGGTGCTCGATGGTCGTCCACGATCGTCGTGGTCAGGTCGCCGGCCGCACGGTCCCGTCCCGGAAGGGCAGCCAGAGCCTGGCTTCGTGGGGACGGCTGGCGGCGCCCCGACCACCGCTGACCACGCGCGCCCGGCGCCCGGCGAGATAGCCGGCCCCCGCCTCCACCCCCGTCCAGTGCCCGCCGCTGACGTGGAGGCTCAGGTCGGCGTGCGGCCAGTCGCCGAGGACGACCAGGACGCTGCCGCGCTCCTTGGCCCGGGTGGCGAGCTGGTGCCGGACGCCCTGCCCGGCGGCGGCCGGGGACCTGACCAGGACCAGGTCGACCCCGGCGAGCAGGGTGGCGACCACCCGTGGCCACTGCCGACCCGGGTTGGGAACCAGGGCGAGGCGCTGTAGCGCGACCCCCGTCTCGGCGGCGGCGACCACGCCCAGCTCCGGGAGGCCGACGGCAGCCGCCCAGCAGCCGGCCTGGGTGGTGCCGGCGGCGAGCGCGAGCGCGAGGCGCAGCGACCCACTGACGGCGACCACCGTGCCGCGGCGCAGACCGCCGTGCGGCAGGAGCTGCGCCAGCGGCGGCAGCACCGGCAGGAGCTGGTCGGCCGCGAGCGTGGTGGGCTCGATGCGCCGAGCTAGCTGTGTGCGCTCTTCGTGACGTTCGGACGCGCTTCGTGAGATCGCCATAGCGCATGATCGAACGTCAGTTCGCATCCTGCAAGCTTGGCGCCAGCGGTCACGCGGTGGCTCGGGGATCGGCAGATGCTCGTCGAGTGATTCCGAGCGCGGTCAATCCAGCGCGAACGATCCTGTGACGATCTCGCCTGCTGGCTCGTACGTACCGATCACGACTCCGGTGGTGGAAGTCTTGCTGTCGACGAGCTTCAGCCCGGAGGGGATGGTGCCTTCGGCGAACAGGCGTTTGCCCGACCCGATGACCAGGGGGAAGACCCACAGGCGGTACTGGTCGACAAGGTTGTGGCGCAACAGCGTCTGGATCAGGTTCCCGCTGCCATGCACCTGCAGCTCTGGCCCATCTTCCTTCTTGAGCGCCGCGATGCCTTCGGCCGCGTCGCCCTCGATCAGGACCGAGTTGCTCCACTCCAACCTGGGACGACTCCGCGACACGACGTACTTGGTGGCGTCGTTGAATGGCTTGCCACCGGCCTCCTCTGGGGCGTGCGGCCAATATGCGGCCATGATGTCGTAGGTCTTGCGGCCGAGAAGCATGGCGAACGGCTTGCTCGTCGCCTCGTCCATGACCTGTCCCATCCGCTCGTCCCAGTAGTTCACCGACCAGCCACCGTGCGCGAAGCCGCCGCTGTCGTCCTCTTCGGGTCCGCCGGGGGCCTGCATGACCCCGTCGAGGGTCACGAAGGTACTCACGATCAGCTTTCTCATCTCTTGTGTCCTTTCGATCCACTTGTGAAGCGTCGCTAGTCCTGGTGAACAAGCCGGGGTGCGGCGGGCCGGGTCGGGCGGCTCGCCGCCCCGGTTACCCGGCGAGCAGGGCGTCCATCTGGCCGACCGTCTGCACAAAAACCTCCGTCGCGCCCATGTTCACCAGCTGCTCCATCTGCTCGAGGGAGTCGAAGACCGAGCGCACCACCATGCGGGTGCCGCCGTCGTGCTCGGTGAGCTGCACCTGCACCCTGGTCGTCGGGCCGGCGATCGGTGTCCCGTCGTGGTCGGCGAACCCGTCAATGAACTCCAGGGACTTCGGCGGGTCGACCGACGTCACCCGCCACCAGCCGCGGGACCGCGTACCGTCCGGACCGGTCATGACGTAGGTGACCTCACCACCGGGGGTCAGGTCGTGCTCCTCCACGGTCGCCGGGTGGCTCGGCGGCCCCCACCAGCGCTCCAGCTGCCGCGGGTCGGCCCACAGCTGCCACACCCGCTCGGTCGGGGCGTCGAAGTCGGCGACCAGGGTGAAGGTCAGGCTGTCGAAGTCCTTGACGACGCTGGTGACGCTCATCTGCCTTGTCCTCTGGTCGGGTTGTCTGCTTCTGGGTCGGGATCCTGCGCGAGCAGGTCGGACATCCGGTCCACTCGCCCCCGCCAGGCCGTCTCGAGCTCATCGAGGGCCTGCCGCGCCCGGCCTACGGCGTCGGGGTCGGTGCGCACGAGCTGCTCCCGTCCGCGGCGCTCCTTGGTGACCAGGCCGGCCCGCTCCAGCACCGCGACGTGCTTCTGCACAGCGGCGAAGCTCATCGGATAGACCTCGGCCAGTCGCGACACCGACAGCTCGCCCCGGACGCAGCGGCGGAGGATGTCGCGGCGAGTGGCGTCGGCCAGTGCGTGGAACAGGTGGTCCACGGCCTCGTCGGTCAACTCATCTACAACCATCTGGTTGTAGGTTAGCGCGGCCCCTACTCGCTGTAAAGCGCTCATCGGAGATTCGGGTGGGTGAGTCGTCCGGCCAGCTGTGGCGCGGTCGCCGCCGCACCATGAGGTGGTCAGCACCCCGGGAGCCAGCGTGGGCGAGGTCGCGCAAGGCGAGCACCTCTTCGCCCCCTGGTCCTCCAAGACCAGCAGCCATCAGGCCGTAGCCAGCTTGCCCATCTGTGTGCAGCAAACGATCCGCTGGAGCCGCACCGGCCGCCCCGAACACCACCACGCCACCCTCTGGGCGGCACTGAACACCTACGCCGACCACCTCGGGGATGGTCCGCGGCCGGTGTCAGCCGATGGCGCCGAGTTGGCGCAGCAGCGGCAGAAGGTTGATTGCCTCCCAGTGCTCGGCGAGCCTGCCGCCGGCGACGCGGTGGACGTGGATCGCGCTGATCGTGACGGGCCGCCCGGTGGCCGGCACGCCGGCGAACAGGCCGCGGTGGGTGCCCTGCGCCCGCCAACGGGTCGCGACCTTGTCCGCCTCGGCGACCTGGTCCAGCACGGTGACGGCCAGGTCGGGGAAGGCCCGCCGGGAGGCCAGCACCGCGTCGCGGTAGGGGCCGGGGCCGACGCTGCCGCCGTCGGGCAGCCAGCTCCGGAAGTCGGGCGTGAGCAGCTCGTCGAGCGCGGCGACCTCGCCGTGGGTGAGGACCTGGTCGAAGTAGCGGGCCACCAACGCCTTGTGCTCGGCCTGGGTCATGTCGCCTCCCGTCGCCAGCGCATATACCATCGCAGAGGTTATGATGGTAAGAATTACCAGTCAACCCTGTTGGCGGTAAGGGAGGCGCGGTGCCTGGTCCGCTGGATGGGCAGCGACCGGCGCCCGAGCCCCTGTGGCTGGTGCAGGCGTTCGCCAACTCGCGGGACCTGAGCACCGCCAGCGACGAGCTTGGCACCCCGGCGCGGCTGTCGGCCTGGCTTGACCGGCATGGGCTGCTCGGCGGCGAGCCCGCCAGCGACGGCGACCTCCGCAGGGCGCTCGAGCTGCGCGAGGCCCTGCGGGAGCTGCTGCTGGCCAACAACGGCGGGCCGACCGAGCCGGCCACCCTCGCGCTGGTCAACCGCGCGCTCCGCGACGCCGAGCCGGTGGTCCGCTTCCTGCCCGGCGGCAACGTCGAGATGGGCGCCCTCGCGCCGGGGGTGACCGGCGCGCTCGGGCACCTGCTGGCGATCGCCTTCACCGCCATGACCGACGGGACCTGGCAGCGGCTCAAGGCGTGCCGGGAACCGGCCTGCCGGCGGGCCTTCTACGACCACTCCAAGAACCGCTCTGGGACCTGGTGCGACATGGCCACCTGCGGCAGCCGCGCCAAGATGCGCGCCTACTACCGCCGCCGGCACCCGCCCGCCACCGATCAGGGCGCGGGATCAGACTCTCGGCCGGTTCAGTGACCTGAGGCAGACCAGCGCGCAGGCCAGGTGGAGGAACCCGAGCAGAATGTCGGCGCGCCGCTCGTAGCGGATCTGCAACCGCCGGTAACCCACCAGCCACGCCAGCGACCGCTCCACCGGTCCGCGACGCCCAAGGACTCCGCCTCCTACCGCTGTGACCGTCTCGTCCAGGACGTGGAGGCGCTGCGCGAACACCTTGGCCTGGCCCGGATGGACCTGCTCGCTCACTCCGCAGCCGCGAACCTCGCGGCGCTGTACGTGACCCGGCAACCTTCCGGCCCCGCGAACGGGGGTCGCTCAACCTCCGGGGCCGTCAGGTGGCGGGCGTGGACATGGTTCCAGCCCTTGAACACCCGGGCGCGCGGCAGCCGCTTCTGGATCTGCTCGGCGGTTGAACTGCCCTGCAGCGCCTCCCGCTCATGCTTCCTGGAGGGGTAGGAGACGTCGACGACCACCGTCTGGTTCAGCTCCCCGAGTTGGCTCAGCGTGTCGTCGATCGCACCCCAGGGCACCGTCAGGATCACGACCTCGGCATCGGCCGCGGCCTCGGCGTAGGTCGCGCCGCGGGTGGCTCCGGTCGCCGACGCAGCCTGGCGGGCACGGTCCAGGTCCCGAGAGCCCACGGTCACCTCATGCTTCGGGGCAAGCGCTGTCGCGAACCCCCTGCCCATCCGGCCCGTGCCGATGACCGCGACCTTCACCGCTCCGCCTGTCTCCCGTGCCACGTCGAGCACAATCTATCGCACGGGACCACGTGGCCGGGGAGCGTGCCCGCATCGCCCGTGAGCTGCACGACTCGATCTCCCAGGACCTGTTCTCCCTGCGGCTGCTCGCCGGCGGGCTGCGCAAGGCGCTGCCGGCCGGCTCCCCCCTGCAGCCGCAGGTCGAGACGATGGAGCAGACCGCCGGCGGGACCATGCACGAGATGCAGGCGCTGCTGCTGGAGCTGCGCCCGGTCGCGCTCGAGGACGCCGGCCTGGTCCCGGCCCTCGAGGAGCTGTGCCGCGCCTACCGCGACCGGCTCGGCGTCACCGTCGACGCCGAGCTGGAAGCGGTCGAGCTGGCCCCGGCCGCCGAGCACGCCGTGCTGGGCGTCGTCCAGGAGGCGCTCGCCAACGCGGTCAAGCACGCCCGGCCGGCCCGGATCACGCTGTGGCTGCACCACCTGGACGGCCAGGTGGCCGTGACGGTCGCCGACGACGGCGGCTTCGACCCGGCCAGGGCCGAGCGGCGGCGCGGCCTGGGCCTCGGGCTGATGCGCGAGCGCGTCACCGAGCTGGGCGGGACCTTCCGGCTCGACTCCACCCCCGGCGCCGGCACCAGCGTGCGCGTGCTGCTGCCACGGGGCCGGCCGTGATCCGGGTCCTTATCGTCGACGACCACAAGGTGGTCCGCCAGGGCCTGCGCTTCCTGCACGAGCAGGAGGACGGCATCGAGGTGGTCGGCGAGTGCGGCGACGGCGAGAGCGCGATCCAGGCGGTGCGTACCCTGGAGCCGACCGTGGTGCTGCTCGACCTGTTCCTGCCCGGCCAGGACGGCATCGGCGTGCTGGCCCGGATCAAGCAGGAGCGGCCGGCCACCGAGGTGCTCATGCTCACCTCCTCGTCCGACGACGAGCACCTGCTCGCCGCCGTCCGTGCCGGCGCGCTCGCCTACCTGCCCAAGACCGCGGGGGTCGAGCAGGTGGTCGGGTCGGTGCGGGCCGCCGCCCGCGGCGAGAGCGTGCTCGAGCCGAGGATCGCCGCGCGGCTGGTGCGCGAGGTGCGCGAGGTCGCGGTCCGGCGCCGCCCGCTCGACCACCTCTCCCCCCGCGAGCTCGAGGTCCTGGCCGCCCTCGCCCGCGGCCGCTCGAACCGTCAGATCGCACGTGGCCTGTCGATCAGCGAGGAGACCGTCAAGGCGCACGTCTCCAGCATCCTCGCCAAGCTGCGGCTGGCCGACCGCACCCAGGCGGCGATCTTCGGGCTGCAGCAGCGCCTCGTCCCCCTCGACGAGGCGCTCGACCCCGAATAGTCGGGCGGGGCCGAGCGGTGGCAGCAGGCCGAGCTGCCGCCGGTCCTTCGCGCTCAGGCGGCCCAGGCGGGCGGCGGTGGCAGGGGCTGGCCGGGGGCCAGGGCGGTCAGGGTGGCCAGGACGCGGGCCGCCGGATGGCCGCCGGCGGGCAGAGGGTAGAGGACCGGCAGGTCCACTCCGGCCTGCCGGTAGGCCTCGAGGCGCTCGGCCACCTGGTCGGCGGAGCCGGTCGCGACCAGCGTGTCGACGGTCTGGTCGCTGACCAGGCCGAGGCGCTCGCCGGCCGGCGCGGCGGCGACGCGGTCGACCTCGGCGATCCCGGCACGGCGCAGCATCGCCGCGTACGCGGGGTACTCGAGGTAGGTCAGGACCTGCGGTCGCAGGTCGTCGGCCAGCTCGGCCTCCTCGCCGAGGCAGGCGCGCACGTAGCAGGCGACCACCACCTCC
>Ga0307278_10001749_pt1 | contig 10760 bp, 7 predicted proteins | sample ER_DNA_117_FD_194482 | JGI IMG/M metagenome (GOLD analysis project Ga0307278, IMG submission 194482) | Bulk soil microbial communities from the East River watershed near Crested Butte, Colorado, United States - ER_DNA_117 | ecosystem: Environmental > Terrestrial > Soil > Floodplain | place: USA...
CGAAGCCCCCACCGACCAGCGACCCGAGGCCGACTGGGGCGAGCACGTCACCGACGACCAGTACCACAACCGCTGACCACAAGAGGAGCTGGCATGATGCAGACACGCAGACTTGGGAGCAGCGGCCTGGAGGTCTCAGCGATAGGGCTGGGCTGTATGAGCATGACAGGTGGCTACAGCGATCGGCCCGACCGGCAGGAGATGATCTCGCTCATCCGGACCGCGGTCGACCGTGGCGTCACCTTCTTCGACACCGCCGAGATCTACGGTCCCTACGCCAACGAGGAGCTCGTCGGCGAGGCGCTCGCCCCCTACAAGGGCCAGGTCGTGATCGCCACCAAGTTCGGCTGGGACATCGACCCCGTCGAACGCAAGCCGCGCGGGCCGGTGACGAGCCGTCCTGAGGTCATCAAGCAGGTCGTCGACGGCTCCCTGCAGCGGCTCGGCGTCGACGCCATCGACCTCTACTACCAGCACCGAGTCGACCCCCAGGTGCCCATCGAGGACGTCGCGGGGGCGGTCAAGGAACTCATCGAGGCCGGCAAGGTCACCCACTTCGGCATGTCGGAGGCGGCCGCCGGAACCATCCGCCGAGCGCACGCGGTCCAGCCCGTGACCGCCGTCCAGAGTGAGTACTCGCTATGGTGGCGGCGTCCCGAACAGGAGGTCCTGCCTGCATGTGAGGAGCTGGGGATCGGCTTTGTCCCCTACAGCCCCCTGGGCAAGGGCTTCCTGACCGGCACCATCACCGCGTCGACCAGCTTCGATGCCAGCAACGACATCCGCAGCACCATCCCCCGCTTCGCCCCGGACGCACTGCAACACAACCAGGTCGTCGTCGACCTCCTGACCAGCATCGCCCACCGCAAGGGCGCCACCCCCGGCCAGGTCGCCCTGGCCTGGCTCCTGGCCCAACAGCCCTGGATCGTCCCGATCCCCGGCACACGCAAGCTGCACCGGCTGGAGGAGAACCTCGGCGCCGCCGACGTCGAGCTGTCCACCGACGAACTCACCGAGATCGAGGACGCCGCGGCCAAGATCCAGGTCCAGGGCGGCCGCTACAACGAGGCCGCGGAACAGATGACCAACCTCTAGCCACGACCAAGCGGGACCAGCCCGGGACACGCCGGCCAGGCGGAGGACAGCAACAGACGGCATGACAGGCGCGGCCAGGGCTACATGGGGAAGCGCGGCACGTGTTCGAGGAACCCGCAGGGGGCACAGGTGAGGGATAGGCCACGCCGAGATCGTTGTCATCGGGCTGCTGGTGGCCGTCGCTGGGCTGAGCGCGCTCGCCCGCCGCCTGTCGCTGCCGTACCCGATCGTGCTCGTCCTCGGCGGCGCCCTGCTGGGCTTCGTGCCTGGTCTGCCCGAGGTGCGGCTCGACCCCGAGGTCGTGCTGCTGGTGTTCCTCCCGCCGCTGCTGTACGGCTCCTCGATCTTCGCCAACGTCAACGACTTCCGGGGCGACCTGCGCTGGCTGGCCCTCAACACCGTCGGGCTGGTGCTGGCCACGATGGGGGTCGTGGCCTGGGTCGCCCACGCCCTCGTCCCCGGTCTGCCCTGGGCCGCCGCCTTTGTCCTGGGGGCGATTGTGTCGCCGACCGATCCGCTGGCGGCGGCGACCATCATGCGCCGCCTCGGCGTCCCCCGGCGCCTGGTCAGCGCGGTCGAGGGCGAGGGCCTGTGCAACGACGCCACCGCCCTGGTGGCCTACCGGGTCGCCGTGGCTGCCGTGGTGGCCGGGAGCTTCTCGGTGGCCGAGGCCGGGCTGCGGTTCGTCCTCGGCGCCGCCGGCGGGGTGGCCATCGGCCTGGTGGTCGGGTGGGTGGTCGCCGAGCTCCGCCAGCGCACCACCGACACCCAGGTCAGCGTGACCATCTCGCTGCTCACCGGCTATGCGGCCTTCGTCCCGGCGGACGCCGTCGGCGCCTCCGGGGTCCTGGCCGCGGTCACGGCCGGCCTCTACATGGGCATCCGAGCGCCGCGGATCCTCCCGGTCGGCCCTCGCCTCCAGGGCGCGTTCGTCTGGGACATCGTCGACTTCCTCGTCAACGCGGTCCTGTTCCTGCTGATCGGGCTGCAGCTCCGCGCCGTTGTGGAGGGGCTGTCCGGGTACACGGCGAGCGCCCTTGGCGGGTACGCCCTGGCCGTGACCGGGGTGGTCGTGGGCATCCGGCTGGTGTGGTTCTTCAGCGTCCCCTACCTGGTCTTTGCGGTCGACCGGCGACCGGCCCAGCAGGCCCGGCGGGCCGGCGCGCGGGGGTGGTTCCTGGTCGCCTGGAGCGGGATGCGCGGCGCGGTGTCGCTGGCGGTGGCGCTGGCCCTGCCCCTGACGACTGCGGCCGGCGGCCCCTTCCCGGTGCGGGACCTGATCGTGTTCCTCACCTTCGTGGTCATCTTGTTCACCCTGGTCGGCCAGGGGCTGTCCCTACCGGCCATGATCCGCCACCTTCAGATCAGCGACGGTGGGGCCGACGCCGACGAGGAGCTCCACGCGCGGCTGGTCGCGACCAAGGCCGCCCTGGCCCAGATCGATGCCCTGGCCGGTGAGGACTGGTCCCGGGATGAGACCGTCGAGCGGATGCGGGCCTGGTACGAGTACCGAAAAGCGCCGCCTGACCGCCCGGGCCGGCAAGATCCAGGACGAGGGCTACGAGGACCGCTCTCTGGCCTACCAGGGGATGGTCCGGCTCGTCCTGGCCGCCCAGCGCGAGGCGCTGTTGGGCATGCGACGCGACGGCCAGCTCTCCAACGAGACGATGAACCGGATCCTGCGCGAGCTCGACCTCGAAGAGTCACGGCTAGAGACCTGAGGACAATCCGGGACGGCCACAAGGGTGATTCCGCAGGAATCGGAGAAGGCCCGCGAATTCATTGGATGCGAATACGCGATGACGTGCGTGCAAGGCAGCGGCAGTCGTCGGCGTTGCCGCCTGCTACCTGGTGTTCCCGTGGCTGGGGATCCCTTGGCCGCGACATGACGGACGCCACGCGATCTCGGGTCGCCGTGCGTGCCTGCCTTGGTTAAGCTGCGGGTTTGACCCCCATCGCATCGGATGCGGGAGTCCCGCATCCGATGCGACCAGGGTGGGAGTCAGGATCGCAACCTCGTCGTCGCCGCCGTCCCGGTAGCGGTAGGCGACCGGCGCAGCACCGGCCGGCCGCCGTCGCGTCGCGGGCCGTCAGGATCCCCTGACCGGCAGCACCCAGCAGCCCGGCCAGGACCCGAGTCCGGGACGTTGTTGGGGAGGCGGGCGGCTACGCCGCGGCCTCGAACCTGACCGACCCGACCAGTGACGACGCCGACCCGGGCGCGCGCAGTCGGGGTGCTCACCGGTCAGGCGTTGATGGCGGTCACCGCCTCGGTGCGCAGCTACGCGTCGGCGTCGCCGGGCTCCTCGGGCTCCTCGGCTGCTTCCGCGGCCCCCCGGGACGCCGGCCGCTCGCCCAGTTCCAGGCGCGTGAACCCCGCCGAGTGGACCCCTATCGCCACAAGGGCGCTCACCAGAACCCCCACGCCGGCGATCCAGTGGATGTGCCAGAACCCGGCGACCAGTCCCACGAAGGCGGAGGCCTGGGCGGTGGCCCTTGCCACCGCGACCGTGCGTGAGGGCGTCCTCCGGCGCCGGAACGTTTCCTGCCGGTTGACCAGCACCAGGGCGGCCAGCAGCGGGATCGCGATCGCCCAGGCGACCGCGCAGATCATTCCGGAGGTGTCCAGGGAGGCTCCGGCGACGAACGGCTGCACCAGGACGATGCCGATCGCGATCAACCCGCCGTAGGCCAGGTTGTCCTGCCGGATCCACTCCTGTTGCAGCTCCGGGTCCTGCGTGACGTGCTGCGCGAGCCATTCGGCTTGGTTCCGCTTGTCTTCTGCGAGCCGTTTGGCTTGGTGTTCTGCGTCCTCGGTCACGGTCACCACCGCGGGCTCGGCATACCGGAGGGATGAGCGTACGACTGCCCGCCCGCCGGCGCCGAGACGCGGCAACTCCCCGGGCTGGTCAAGGCCGCCGACCACGCCACGACCGGGAGGTGGGTGGTGATCGTGGACGCAGCACGGCCGGCTCGGTGCGCCGCACCCTCACCGCGCGGGGACCAGGCAGTGCACCGCCTGGCTGGGCGTCACCAAGCTCGCCCTGCACCGCGCCCCACGAACCCGGCAGGACGCCGCGGTGCAGGTCCTCATGGCCTACAACGCCCAACGGCCCCGGCGGCGGGAGCGCCCCCGCGCGGCCCGTCTGCGGTCAGGCGAACCTGACCGAATAGGCGATCCTCGAATATGCGTCTCCACCAGTACAAGGAGTAGAACGCAGACCCAGACTTGGAATGTTGCACGTGCAAGTACCCTTGGTACTGGTGACGATCTCGATCCCACACGAACGGAGCGGGCATGCCAGCCATCAGTGCCGACCCCGTAGCCCTGCCACGCATCCCCGCCGTGGACCCCACCGCGGCCGACCGCCCGGTCCTCGCGGTCACCACCGCCCCCTCCGGCCTCGAGGGCGAGGGGTTCCCCGTCCGGCGCGCCTTCGCCGGGGTGGACCTGGCCGCCCTCGATCCGTTCGTCCACATGGACCAGATGGGCGAGGTGGACTACGCCCCGGGCGAGCCCAAGGGCACGCCCTGGCATCCCCACCGTGGGTTCGAGACCGTCACCTACATGATCGATGGGATCTTCCGGCACCAGGACTCCAACGGCGGCGGTGGGCTGATCACCGACGGCGACACCCAGTGGATGACCGCGGGAGCAGTCTTGCCAATATGGCAGCGGGAATCGTGCCGCTGACCTGCACCGATGATCGCGGAATCGTCATGCAGCCATCACCCTCGACGATCTCGTCGTGCCGCCTGCAGCCGGCCTGCCCGGCCCGGCCTAACCAGCGGCCTGGACGCGACCACGGCCTGCGCCAGCCAGTCGCCGACCGACATCCTGGCGGTCAGATCGAGTAGCAGACGCAGCGCTGATAGGTCCGGCGTCCAGGCTTCGACCCCGGGCCGCCACGTCGGAACTCCGGCCAGGGAACCCGGTGGCACCAGGCCGCAAGTGTGAGACCTGAACGCGAACCTCACTCCCACCCTCACCGCCCTCAACACCGGCGCAAGGCCGCTCGCACCCCGGGCCACACGCCTGCCGGATGAGGCCACGCCGGTCGCCTCCAGCCGTTCGCCATGCATCGGTACCGTCCGACCTCACTTGGCCACCGCCCGCCCGCGCCCGCCGGTCGAGCCGGGGAGGCCGGTGGCCCGCGCGGCGACCCGGGCCTCGGCGGCGGCCAGGCGGCCGTCGGGAAGCAGGGCGAGCCCGTGACGGTCGACGACCAGGTCGACCAAGGCGTCGAGGCGGGCGAGCAGCGCGCGGTCGTGGGATGGCACGGTGGGCCCCTTCGAGTAGAGGCAGGCGGGGCGGCCGTAACCTGCCACGCCGGCCGGCCGGCCAGAAGGCGGGTGCGACGATCTGTGGACGAACTGCCAGGCTGAGCCGGCGGCCACTGCAGCGGGCCGCGTACCTGGGAAGCGGCGGCGACGTGACGTATGGTCGAGCTTCGAGCCGCGGCAGGTCCAGCAAGGCGCAGGAGGCGTCGCGTGGCAAGCAATGTCGGCGCCGGCCCGGAGGGCGGCCTGCTCGGCCGCTCCACCGAGCTGGAGAGGCTCTGGTCGGCCGTGCGGCAGGTCAGCCGCGGAGCTGGCCAGATGCTCGTGGTGACCGGTGAGGCTGGGATCGGCAAGTCACGCCTGATGGCTGAAGGGCTTGACGCCGCGTCGCGGCTGGGCGTCCAGGTCTTCCAGGGTGCCGCCCTGGAGGTGGAACGCCGGTGGCCGTTCGGCGCGATCGCCGACTGCCTGGCCATCCGCCGGTCGGCTGCGGACGGCAGGCGAGCAGAGATCGCTCGGCTGCTGCGGGAGGAGGCGCCCCAGGGTGACGGCGGGAGCTGGTTCGGCGACACCCCTTCCACCGAGTTCCGAGTTGTGGAGCTCTTCGTCGACCTGGTCGAGCAACTGAGCGCTCGCGCGCCGGTCGCGTTGGCGGCAGAGGACCTGCAGTGGGCCGACCCGTCGACCCTGCTGGTGCTGCACCGCCTTGGCCGGCGTATCGGCCAGCTTCCAGTGCTGCTGGTGGGCACGGCCCGCCCCGTCCCCAGATCGGCGGAGCTGGAGGCGTGCCTTGAGGGGCTGCGGGCGAACGGGGCGACCGAGCTGGTGCTCGGACCGCTCGACCGGGCGGCCGTGGCCGAGCTGGTCGAGGAGCTTGCCGGCGCCGCACCGGGTCCCAATCTGCTGCGCCAGGTCGCGGGCGCCGGCGGCAACCCACTGTTTGTGACCGAGTTGGTCGCCGCGCTCCGACGCGACGGCTCGATCAAGCACGCGGAGGGGGCGGCCGAACTCGCAGCGGTCGGCATCCCGCCGTCGCTGCCGCTGACGATCCTGCATCGGCTGAGCTTCCTGGCACCCACCACGCTGGAGGTGCTGCGAGTGGCCTCGATCCTCGGTACCGCCTTTGCGGTCACCGATCTGTCCCGGGTGCTCGGCCGGCCAACCGCCGGGCTGCTGGACGCCTTGGACGAGGCAATGGCCGGGCGCATCCTCGACCGGCGCGGGGTCGAGCTCGCATTTCGCCACGACCTCATCCGTGAAGCGCTCTACCACGACCTGCCTGCTGCGGTCCGCCGCGGGCTGCACCTTGACGCCGCTCACGCCCTTGCCGGGGCGGGCGCGCCGCCCGAGCAGGTCGCCGAGCACCTCATGCGGGGCGCGTCGGCTGGCGACACCCAGGCCGTCGCCTGGCTGCAGCAGGCCGCTCGTCGGGCCGCACCGCGCGCCCCTGCCGTCGCCGTGGATCTGCTGCAGCGGGCCTTTGAGCTCAGCCCCTTGGCTGATCCCAACCGAGACGCGCTGCTGGCCGAGCAGGCGGTCAGCCTGATGTGGTCGGGCCGCCTTGCCGACGCGGAGGCCAGCTGCCGCGACGTGCTCGGCCGCGCCCATGACCCGACGCTGGACGGCACCCTACGGCTTTGCCTGGTGCAGGCGCTGGTTGGTCGGGGACGGCTGGAGGAGGCGCTGCGCGCGGCGGACGCGGCCACCGCCTCCCCCACCCTGTCCGGCGTCGAACGGGCTCGGTTCGAGGCGTTCACGGCCATGGCGCTGACGTCCTCGGGGCAGCTCGACGCGGCGGCGCGGACGGCGGCGCACGCGCAGGCGGCGGCCGAGCAGGTCGGCGACGATCTGGCAGGCGCCGTCTCGCTGGCGAGCCTGGCGCTGGTGACCAACCTTGGAGGCGACTTCACCGGCGCGCATGCCCTCGCGGAGGAGGCCGTGCAGCGCGGCGACCGCAGCGAAGGGCTGAGTGCGCATCGCTTCCCACTCAACCTTTTCTTGGGTGGCTTTTTGCATGATCTCGACCGGTTCGACGAGGGCCAGGCGGCCCTGCAGCGTGGTCGCCGTCTCGCTGAGGAGCTGGGCGCCAAACGGGAGCTTCCCCTGTACTACTGGGCCGTCGCGCAGGGCTGCTTCTGGGCTGGCGAGTGGGATGACGCCCTCGCGGAATGCCAGGCCTGCCTGGAGTTGGCCGACGAGTACGGCATGCGCCTGCACGGGACCCTGTTCAGCCACAGCATCCGCGCCGTGGTTCTCCTTCACCGTGGCGATCTTCCGGCGGCCGAACGCGCCGTGGCAGCGGCCGAGCGCGAGCTGGAGGCGACCGGACCGCAATTGGGGTTCGACTGGCTGCTGTGGGCCCACGCTCTGGTGCTGGAGGCTGTGGGACAACCCGAGGCGTCGCTGGCCACGCTCGGCCGGGCATGGAAGATGTGCGCCGAGAGGGGATGGCTCGCGACCCTGCCCGTCCTCGGCCCGGACCTGGTCCGCCTCGCCCGAGGCGCCGGTGGCTCCGAGCGCGCCGAGCAGGCAGTCACCGCCGTCGAGGCCATCGCGGCACGCAACCCCAGTGTGGCGACGTTGGCCGGCGCGGCGCTGCGCTGTCGGGGCTTGCTGGAGGACGACCCGGAGGTTCTGCTGCGGGCAGTGGCCGCCTACCGGGCAGGGCCCCGCCCGCTGGTGCTCGGGCTCGCCTGCGAAGACGCGGCCTCGGCGCTGGGCCACGAGGGAACCGCGGCCCAGGCGCGCCAGCTCCTGGATGACGCCCTCGCCGTGTACGAACGCCTGGAGGCCTCGTGGGACGCGGCGCGAGCGGAGGCGCGGCTGCGTGCGTTGGGCCTGCGGCGGGGACGCCGAGGGCCCAGGAAACGGCCAACAAGTGGTTGGGACAGCCTCACCCAGACCGAGCTGAAGGTCGCGCGGCTGGTCGCCGAGGGGCTGTCCAACCCCGAGATCGCCGAGCGCCTGTTCATCTCGCGGGGCACCGTCCACACCCACGTGTCCCACGTTCTCGCCAAGCTCGGGCTCAGGTCACGGGTCGCGCTGGCCGCCGAGGCCACTCGGCGGGGCGTCTGAGGCCTGCCGCGGCTCGATGAGATCGGCGAGGACCGAGAGCAGCTGTAGCCAGCCGACAAATGGTCTCGGTGGCTGATCCGCGCCAGCCGCCCGACCGGCCACCGGGGTGTGATCGTCCACCCAGATCGTGATCACCATGGCTGCAGGCTAGGCCGGCCACGGCGGAGAACATCTACCAACCGGTAGATGTTTCGGGCGCTCGTCCCCGCCAGGCTGGTCGGCACAGCCACACGGCGAACCCGGCCGCCTCAACCGAAACCGCTCGGCGCCCGTTCCTGCCACAGCAGGAGCAGGGCCAGTCCCGGATCCACCCCGATCGACACGAGGTGAGAGATGCGCACCACCCTGCGACGTCCGACGCGGCGGCAGCCGCTCGTATGGTTCCCGGTTGTGTTCGGGCTTGTGGTCGTGCTGGCGCTCGCAGCCGTGGCCTGCTCGTCAGCCTCGGCGACGAGGACCGACGCGGACCAGCCCGGGTCCCCGGGTCAGGGGCGGCTGGTCGACATCGGCGGTCGCCACCTGTACCTGGAATGCCAGGGGACCGGAACGCCTCCGGTGGTGTTCGTGGCCGGACTCGGCGACAGCGGTGAGGCGGCCTGGCGGACGGTCTGGGACCAGGTCGCCCGGTCGGCCCGCGCCTGCGTGTACGACCGGGCCGGGCTCGGCCGCAGCGACCCCAGCCCCAAGGCCACCACCTACCAGGGCGCGGTGGACGATCTGCACGCCCTGCTGCGGAGCGCGCACATCCCAGGCCCCTACGTGCTGGTCGGCCACTCGCTGGGAGGCCTGCTCGTCCGGCTGTACGCGCAGGACCATCCAGCCGCCGTGGCCGGGGTCGTGCTGTTGGACTGCACGCCGGTCGACTGGTTCCAGACCGTGCAGCGGCTGCTACCGGCGCAACTCTTCAGCGTCCTGCAGCACAACCCGGAGGGGTTCGACCTGGACTCCGGGCTCGCCTCGCTGAGCCCGCTGGATGCACCAGGCGTGCTCGGGCATCGTCCCCTCGCGGTGCTGTGGGCGCCCAACCAGTCGCCTCCCGGCCTTACCGCGTCCACCCAGCGGGAGCTGCAACGCATCTGGGAGACCGAACAGGCGCGGCTGGGGCGGCTCTCCTCGGCAAGCCGGGTGCAGCGCGTCGCTGGAAGCGGCCACTACCTCCAGCGCGACCAGCCGAACCTTGTGGTCGCAAGGATCGACGACGTCCCAGGTGCGCCTCGGAGCGCCCCGACCTCGGCAGTGGGGTGAAAGCGATGAACCACGAGCGATGGCTGCCGAAGCCTACCGCGCCCACCCGCCTCGCCATGTTGCCGCGCCCCAGAACCGGTCCATCCGGCCTGGAACCCTGCGCGCCTGCCGGTTGTAGGAGCTTCCGATGACCCACGAGGATCGGCACGCGATGCCCGGGCCGGCCCGCGCCACCTGGCGCGTGGCGGCCGCCGCGGCAGCGGTGGTGCTGCTGGCGGTGGCATGCACGGGCAACAGCGGCGGAACAAGAGGGTCGCACGCCCAGCCGAGCCCACCGCCGGGCTCCTCCGCCGCGCCGGCCCAGCGGGCTGCTTCGTCGCCGCCGCCCGCCACCGGCCTGCGCGGGTTGATTGCCTACAGCACCCAGGCAGGCGACATCTGGGTGATGCACGCCGACGGGTCCAACCGCCGCCAGCTCACCAGGACCCGCGACCCGGCCTTCGACTTCGACCCCAGCCTGTCCCCGGACGGTCGGCGGGTGGTGTTCCGGACCTCCCGCGGCCGCTACCAGCGCGATCCGCGCGGGATCGGCGCCGAGGGCATCTTCGTGATCGACGTCGCCACCCGCAAGGAGCGACAGATCCAGCCCCCACAAGGCGGCCTGTTCCCCGCCTGGTCGCCAGACGGCAAGACGATCGCCTTCTCCGGCACACGCGGAAGCCGGCTCGAAGAACTCATCCTGCTGATGAACCCGGACGGGACGAACCTGCGCGACCTCGGCCTCCCACCAGGCGGCAACGAATGCGCCACCTGGTCACCGGACAGCTCCAAGCTCGCCTTCTGCCATCACGGCGGCGACGGCAACTGGGCGGTCTGGACAGTCAACGCCGACGGCAGCGATCCACGCCAGCTGACCCACCCGACCTTGACGCTGCCGCGCGGCAACGGCGGCGACGCCCCCGGCCCCTGGTCGCCCGACGGCAAGCGGCTCGCCTTCGGCTCCCAGCGCTCGGGGAACTTCGACGTGTTCGTGATGCACGCCGACGGCAGCGGCCAACACCAGCTCACCCACGCCCCCGACGGGGAAAGCCCGGCCGCCTGGCTGCCGGACGGCCGCATCGTCT
>Ga0307278_10001750_pt1 | contig 10753 bp, 11 predicted proteins | sample ER_DNA_117_FD_194482 | JGI IMG/M metagenome (GOLD analysis project Ga0307278, IMG submission 194482) | Bulk soil microbial communities from the East River watershed near Crested Butte, Colorado, United States - ER_DNA_117 | ecosystem: Environmental > Terrestrial > Soil > Floodplain | place...
TGCAATCGACTACGCGAAGCTTTACAGCCGCTCACACGATGCTGTGATTCGCGTTTACGATGAAGCTGGCAACGTGATTGACACGCACGAACACGCTGGCGATTTCAAAGAGCCGTAGCGATGACGGTTTGCGATTTCGAGGAAAACTAACCTGATTTTTGAAATGCTGCTGCTTTGTTGGGGCGGGCGCGGCTTTAGGGATTGTTGACCATTTGCGGCGCAGGCTTGCTGACTTCAAGCTGGTCGCTCACTTTCTGGATTTGCGCTGCCTGCTCTTTGAGATTTGCGGTCAGAGTTTTAATTTCCTCCTCCTGCAGCGCGATGGTCGCTTCGTGCCCTGCGACAGTAGATTTCACTTGGCTCATAGCTTCAAGGTCCTTCTGCTGCTGCGCAATTGTTGCTCCCTGCTTTGCAACGGAAGACTTTAGTTCCTGCACTTTGCGGTGCTCTTTCAAAAACTCGTTGAGCAACATTGCGTTCACCGCCTCGTAGCGCACAGTATTGACTTTGCCCTCCTTGTCGCGCACCACCAAATCAGGATTGACCTTTTCCACGTCTTCGGCCACCAGCCCAAACTGTGGGATGCCTTGCGGGTCAAGCTCCTTCTTGTAGTGAAACGTTACGGGCTTGAGTTCCAGGATCGTTTCGCTGGCCTGGTCCATTGGCTTAATTTCGTCCTTAAAGCGCCGGGAGGAGGGATTACTGCCGAGCTTACCAGCTAAATTGACGTAAACGGGTGTTCCTCCATTAGAGGGTTGGCCGTAAATGTTGCCGATATAACAGCTGTCACTCACGTTCTCACCAGGGGCGCCGATAGCAATAACGTTAGTGGCCGTCGAAATGCCGATGCCAGCCTGCACGCCCAAGGCCGTGTTGCGGAAGCCGGCGTTGTTGAAAACGAGCGCGTCCGCACCGACGGCCGTGTTGTGGGTGCCGGTGGTGTTAAAACCGAGCGCAGCATTACCAATAGCCGTGTTGCCGTTGCCGGTGGTGTGGCTGTTGAGCGCTTGAGAGCCGATGGCCGTGTTGTTGTGGCCGTCGATGTTGTGATAGAGCGCAGCAAAACCAGTGGCCGTGTTGGCGTCGCCTTCGGTGTTGTAATAGAGCGCAGAATAACCGTTGGCAGTGTTGGAGTTGCCGGTGGTGTTGTTGGCGAGCGAATACGCGCCAGTGGCCGTATTGAAAAACCCGTTGGTGTTGCTAAAGAGCGATAAAACGCCAGTGCCGGTATTGAAGCCGCCATTGGTATCGTTATTCAAGGCTCGGAGACCTGTCGCCGTATTTTGGTTCCCGCCAGTGAGGTGGTTAAGCGCCTGGAAACCAGTGCCGGTGTTCCAGATCCCAGTGGTGCGGTTGACGAGCACCCCGATCCCTTCGCCATTGTTGGAGCCGGGTATGTTACCGTCCGTGTCGGGACCTACCGCCTGCACCATCGGTGCAAGCCCAACGCACGCGCACAGGAGCAGGATGAGAAACAAACTGTTGCGCGTCAGCAACCGCGTCAGCCAAGTTCTGTCGTGGATATTCGTAATTGTGAGATCAGTCGAGGTATTCATAGGGATTTCTTTCTGTTTAAGCACCGCTCAGGCTTTCAGAAATTGCGCCTCTCGTAAAGAAAGATCCTCAAAATCAGTTTTGACGGATCTTTTTTGCGGCTCCGATAGCGCATCAAAGCTGTCGATCTCTTTCCTGAAAGACCAGTCAAACCGGAAAAAGAATCTTCCGGGCTACGTTGCTTGGGAAATTCACCCGGTCATGAAAATAGAGTTGAGTAACTAAGCCCTAGGGACCCGGCTGCTTTACTGATTGTTGATAACGATTTGCGGGGCAGGTTTGTCGACTTCAAGCTGGGCGCTCACCTTCTGGATTCGCTCGGCCTGCTTTTCGAGACGCGCAGTGAGGGCTTGTATTTCTTTCTGTTGCTGCGCGATCGTGGCTTGGAAGTCCTTCTTTAATTCCTCGACTTTGCGGTGCTCTTTCAGGAACTCGTTAAGCAACATCGCGTTCACTGCGTTGTAGCGCACGGTGCGCCGGTCTTGCACGCGAGAGGTCCGGCAATTTCAGCGACCGAGCATTTCATGTTCGCGCTTTGTTGTTTTGCTGCATTGCTCCTGAATCGGCAACGTGTAAAGTGCGGCGCGATCCCGGAGCGGGCGGTTAGCTCAGTGGTAGAGCGGCTGGTTTACACCCAGTAGGTCGGGGGTTCGAAACCCTCACCGCCCATTTATGATCGCAGATCGCGGATTGAGTCCTCATTTCTCAACCACGAATGAACACGAATAGACACGAATTTATAAAATTTATCCTACCTGGTTGGCCAACCCCCTTGTTTGTGTGTTAATTCGCCTGCCACGCCGAAGTCCCGCAGTTGCAGGACGAAGGCGGGTGTTGATTACTGATTAAGTAAATTCTACTGAAATGACAACTTCCCGATTTTTCTCAGTTCAATGCGCGTTGTTTCTTTTATTCAGTCTGGCGTCGCCTCTGCTGGCGCAAGAGGAGCCGCTTCATCGCACCGAAGCGAAACCGTCGCCGAGCGCCTCGCCTGCCCCTTTGCCAGAGAGCACCAGCCCATCTTTGGCTTCGGCCGCAACTCTCCCACCCTCTGCGACGGCGCCACAGTTGACCGACGTGCTTTTCAAAAACTTGAAAGCACGCTCCATCGGTCCTGCCGTGATGGGCGGTCGCGTTTCGGATATCGCACTCGATCCGCGTAACCCCTTTGTCTTTTACATTGGGCTGGCGCACGGCGGCGTATTCAAAACGGGAGACAATGGCGTCTCGTTCGATCCGATTTTTGACAAGCAACCTGTTCTCTCAATCGGCGCGGTAGCCGTTGCGCCTTCCAATTCCGATGTGATCTGGGTGGGAACGGGCGAAGCGAACGATCGCAACTCCTCCGGCTGGGGGAACGGCGTTTATCGTTCCACCGACGGCGGTGAAAATTGGCAGAATGTCGGGTTGAAGGAGAGCCGCGCCATCTGGCGAATTATCGTGCACCCGTCGAAACCGGAGGTCGCATACGTCGCCGCAAGTGGCCATCTCTGGACCGATGGCGGCGAGCGCGGCCTTTTCAAAACGACCGATGGCGGTAAGACGTGGAACCTTGTGTTGCAAGCACCGGCGCCCCACAACGCGCGTACTGGCTCTTGCGATGTCGCGTTTGATCCGGCGAATCCTGAAACAGTCTATGCCGCGCTCTACGCACGGCAGCGTACTCCCTGGAGTTTCACGTCCGGTCCGGACGCGACCGGCGGCGTAGATGCCGGCGGAATTTTCAAAAGCACGAATGGCGGAGCAAGTTGGACGAAATTGACTAACGGTTTGCCCGCGCAAACGGGCCGCATCGGCCTCGCGACAGGCGCAAGTAATTCCCGCGTCGTGATGGCCGTGGTCCAAAGTTATGAGGGGGGCAGCGGCAACATCAGCGATCTGCGCAGCAAGAGCGGCGGAGTGTTTCGATCCGAAAATGGAGGCGAGAGTTGGACTCGCGTCAGCGCAATCGATCCTCGTCCGTTCTATTTCAGCCAGATCCGAATCGATCCGGCAAATGATCAGCGAGTTTATCTGCTCCAGTTCGCATTGTTGGTTTCAGATGATGGCGGCAGGAATTTTCGCGAAGACCTCTCGGAAAAAGTTCATCCCGACTGTCACGCGTTCGCGATTCAACCGGGGACCGCTCCACCGCCAAAGCCACCGAAGCCGGAAGACAAAGGCAAACCGCCGAAGCCGCCTGTTTGTCAGCGTTTGTTGCTCGGAACCGACGGCGGCGTTTATCAAAGCTTCGCGGCCGGGAAAGGGTGGGAGCATCTCAATCGCATTCCGGCGGGAGAATTCTACCGGCTCACTCTGGACGATACGAAACCGTACTTCCGCATTGCTGGCGGACTTCAGGATAATGAGAATTGGGTCGGCCCGAGCGGCGTGCAAAGCAAGGAAGGAATCCGCAACTCGGATTGGACCGCGCTCGCCGGTGGCGATGGCTTTTATGTCGTGTTCGATCCGTCCGATCGCGACCTCTTTTACGCCGACAGCCAGCAAGGCGAAGTTCATCGGCTCAATTTGCGCAATGGCGAACTGCGCCGGTTACGTCCGGAACCGCTGGAAGGCCAGCCACGCTATCGGTTCCATTGGAATTCGCCATTGATTGGAAGCGTTCACAAACCGGGCGTTATTTATCTGGCCGGCAACCACGTTTTCCGGTTAACCGATCATGCAGAGAAATACGCGGTCATCAGTCCAGACCTGACACGAAACGATCCGGTGCGAACAACTGCTACCGGAAGTGGCGCGGAAAATTACGGCGTCGTTTATTCACTCGCGGAATCGCCAAAGCGCGCTGGACTATTGTGGGCGGGAACAGATGATGGCCGCCTCTGGGTCACAGAAAACGACGGCGGCAAATGGACCGAACTCACCGATAACTTACCGGAGCCGGCCCGCGGGCAATGGGTAACACGGATCGAGCCCTCCCACCTTGATGCAAACGTCGCGTACGTCGCGACGAGTGCTTATCGCGCCGGTGACGATCGTCCGATGATTCTGCGCACGGCAGATCTGGGCAAGACATGGCAGCCGGTTACAGGCGATCTCCCGGCGAACGCGCCGGTCGAAGCCGTCCGCGAAGATCCGGTGAACCCGCGATTGCTTTACGCCGGCACGCACTTCGGATTGTTCGCGTCCTTCGATCAGGGGACACACTGGATTCGTATCGGAGATGTTCCTGCGGTGCGCGTCGATGATGTGCAGATTCATCCGCGCACGTCCGACTTGGTGATCGGGACGCACGGCCGAAGCATTGCCATTTTGGACGATACCGTACCGTTTCGCGACTTCACATCGGAGATTGCGGCGAAACCTGCGCACCTGTTTAGCGTGCGCCCGGTGACCGGCGCTTATCTGCAACCCGGATTTGCGGATCAGAATGGCAAAGGCGTTTATCGCGGCGCCAATCCGGCTGAAGGCGCCCTTTTCACCGTCTGGCTGAAAGAATTTACCGGGGACGAAATCAAAATCGCGGTGACGAAATCGACCGGGCAACCGGTGGCTAACTTAAAGGCTCCGGGCGCGCCGGGTTTCACGCGATTGAATTGGGATCTTCGTCCAACCAAGGACGTAAGCGTCGAGTACGGTGGCGACGATCCCAAGCGGTTGCTGCCGGCCGGCGATTACACCGCCGAACTCAGCTTCGGCACTTTGAAAATGAAACAAAATTTTCACGTCGATATCGCCGAGGGAATCACGCCGCGGTAACAAGAATCACGCGAGAACTATTGCGTACGGACAAAATGACGGAGGCGGCAATATCGTCCGCTCTCCGTCATTTAAATATTGCGCCACCTTTCTTTTCACACTCGATGCGAAGATGCATGCGAGACCAATCGCGCAACTTAACTGGATCGTCTGCCTTAAAAAAAATTCCTCCGATCCCGGTGACACGTTTCATGCTACGAGCACATCTCTGCGACAGCGGCTTCGCAATGGATTGTAGTGGTGTTGAGAAATGGAATCCCATTGTGTTCCGCATCGCGTAGGATCAACGGCAGTTCTGTTCCGGCGAGAATCACACCATCGATATCGCTGTTAGCTTTCATGCGATCAACAATTGCGAGTAATCTCGCGCGTGTTTCCGGCAAGAATTTTCCCGAGACCAATTCGTTTAAATATTTGTCGTGAAGGTAGTCCTGATCTGTTGCGTCAGGCACGACGAGCTCGATTGCTTCGCACGAGAAAACTTTCGGATAAAAAGTTCCCTGCATGGTGAAACGCGTCCCGAACAAAGCGAGCCGCCTCAACTTCCGCGCCTTGGCAGCTGCACACGTTGCTTCGACAATACTGATTAACGGAATCGGCGACTTGGGCGCGACCTCATCGAAAACAATATGAGGCGTGTTTGCTGAGATCAGGCCGAAGTTTGCACCGGCCCGTGCGAGTTTGCCGATTTCCTCAAGCAAGTAATCGGCCATGCCGGTGAGGTCATTCGCGTCCATGAAATCGAGCCCCTTCTTCAGATCAACGCTATTGATGATGAACTCCGGATAACTACCGTCGTCGGTTCGCTCGCGATAGAGCGCGATGATCGTCCGGTAATATTCGACCGTGCTCTCAGGCCCGACACCGCCGATGATTCCAAGAGTCTTCATTTGTTAACCACGAATGGACGCGAATGTATAAAGGAATTCTCTTTGGTCTTGTTGCTGTACAATTTCGCTTATTCGTGTCAATTCGCATTCGTCGCATGTGCTTGCCGAACGAAAATTAGAACGTGCGACGCGATAATCAGTGGCACCAAAAACGTTGGCAGGAGACTGAGCGGAAGTTCCCGAAGCGCGTGCATCGATTGCCAGTCTCGTAATCCAAAGCGAAGTGCGCTGAAAACAACAAAAATGATATCGATGAATCCGACCGTGTTCCAGACGAGCAGAAGGCTCTTCGCGAATCGAGCGCGCATGGCGGCAACAACAGGCAATGCAAATATCGCAACGACGATGTCGCCCCAGCCGGCCTGCGTTGCGAACGCGCACGGCAATTGACCACTCTGACAGAGCACAAGAAAGTAAACGCCAGCAGCTAAGCGCGTCAGATGGAATAACACCAGCCAGCGAAGATCGACGTTCAGCGCCCAAGCCTTGGCGGGAACGATTTTCCAACACGCGAGCAGCAGAAGCGCGGTCAACGTCCATACTGTTACCGCGACCACGGGCGCGCTCGCGTTGTGGAACCAGCGGGCCACTCCAACCGCAAAGCAGAGCCAGCTAAGAAGCGCCAGCGTCACGAATCGGTAGCGATTATCACGCATCTTCCGTTCACGGCCGAACAACGGCAGTTATTAAAGCATCTCGGCCACTGCCACTAGTCAGTTGCAAGGAGCTGCGGGCCTCTTGGCCGACGAGGGCGACTGGGAAATTGCGCTTCCTTGAGTCCTGTTGCGCCAGACTTCCGTGATTGAGGCACGAAGCGCTTCCGTGGCCTGGGTTAGCTGAATGGGTGTAATACACAAGGGCGGCATCAGCACCACGACATTTCTGATCGGTCTGGTAAGGAGTCCGTGCCGCCGTGCCTCGATGCAGACCTCTTCGGCAAACCCTGGCAATCCGTTTTCTTGCGACTCCTCCAGTTCTAGCCCGGCGATAAAGCCGCATTGCCGGACTTCGACAACACCAGGGAAATCGCGCAGCCCGGCAAGCGCCGAATTTAGATGCTGGATTTTCGGTTGTAGAGCTTCTAACACGCCTTCTTTTTCAAAAACCTCCAGGCTCGCCTTAGCTGCAGCGCAACCAAGCGCGTTTCCCGTGTAGCTATGTCCGTAGGCGAGTGCTTTACCGTCGGAAACCGACCCGTCGAATGCTGAGAAGAGTTTTTCTGATACTAAAGTAATAGCCAGCGGAAGATATCCTCCACTCAAACCTTTAGCCAGAACAACCATGTCTGGAATTACTGCTTCGTGCTCCATCGCAAACATCCGGCCGGTTCGTCCAAATCCAGTCATCACTTCGTCGGCAATGAGCAGCGTGTCAGTGCGATCACACCATTCGCGGACCGCCCGCAAGGTGCCAGGCGGCCAAAGGCGCATCCCGGCGGCTCCCTGAATCAGCGGCTCGATCACCACTGCGGCAATCTTGGCGACCTCGGCTGGCGAAAGCCGCTCCAACGCCGTTACGTTTGGGACCTGAATTGCCGGAAAATTCCAATGAGATGGCCCAATTTGAAACATGGCTGCCGCGCCCAGGCTGGCTGCGCCTGCAGTATCGCCATGATAACCGCTTTTGAACGCGATGAACTGATGCCTTCTCGAATGTCGCAAACGCCAATACTGATCGGCAATCCTTAAGGCGACTTCGATTCCTGTCGAACCATCGTCCGAAAAAAAGACCCGGCTTAAGGAGTCCTTCGGGAAAAGATCGACAACCGCATGAGCGAGTTCGATCGCAGCCGGGTTAGTAAGGCCGAGAAATGAAGTGTGCGCTACGCGATCGAGCTGTCGCCGGATTGCCGCATTGATGTGCGGATGATTATGACCGTGGATGTTCGTCCAGATTGATGAATTGCCGTCGATGTATTCGCGGCCACGGCTGTCGCGCAGCAGCGCCCCGTGTCCCTCGACCAAAACCAGCGGCTCATGGTCCGGAGCGCGCCATTCAGGCATGTTCGTGAACGGATGCCAGACGAACCGCTTGTCCGCGGCAACCAATTCGTCTGTGTTCCACTGGGTCATGGCCGCCGAATCCTGAGTTCGATTTTTTCGCGCATAAAACCGCGCAGTAGCTTTAGCGAAGGCGGGTCCGCCTCGATCAACACTTCGGTGTTCCAATCAGTCATGAGAGCCTCGTTTCTAGAGTCCTTAAATGGCAGAACTCGTTGCGAACAGGTCAAATTTTCAAAAATATCTTCAATTACGGATTACACCGAGGTTTCAATTTTTAAATCATTCCAGCAACTCCAAATTCCAATTTCCAAATCCCAGGTAAAGTCCAATTATCAAATCCCGAAAAGGACAGCCCGATCATGTGCAAACTCGAATGTTCGGTCTTTCAGATCGCGCGGTTTAGCGCCGTCCTCCATTTTGGAACCTGGGATTTGATCCTTTATTTGGGATTTGGAGCTTGGGATTTAGAAGTTGCCACCCCGACAACGTCTGTGCAGCGGTCAAAAAGTGGCTTGAGGTATCGATTAGCGCCTCGGTGTTCCGCTCACTCATTCATATCTTGCTCCTCGATTAGCTTGTTAATCGACACAACATCTTCGAACGACGCACGGCGTCGTTGATATTTTCGCGCAATGATCTCTTTCAGCTGCAAAAGATCCTGAAGAGGCGGCGCGTCGTAATAAGACCATTCAGTTTCACCGGCAATTTTCGATTGAAACCGCCACACACCACCGAATTTCGTAGCGCGCACTTCGCGCTTTTTCCCATCTTGATTTTTCTCCGTCCATATATGTTGACTCCGCATCGCGGTAAAATATTACATTAACAGGCTTGAAAGACGCAGCCAGACTGACGGCTTATTTTGCCGCGACCATCCTCACGGCAGTTTTTGTTGCTCCCATTCTTTATTGGGCAACGCAGTGGTTCGTGGCGCATGGCTTGTTTTCCTTTCTCGCAAAATACGATTTCGAAACGTTCTTTCATCGGGCGCTCCTGATTGCTGCAGCGGTTTTACTCTGGCCGTTTCTTCGCGTGACCAGCGTGCGAAGCATGGCCGATTTGCGCCTTGCGCGTAATTCCTGCTGGGGGCGCGATGTCTTCGCGGGCATTCTTCTCTCGGCCATTCCACTGCTCTGCTGTGGCGTTTTGCTAATTGCACTTAACATTTACTCGTTTCGCCACAGCTTTGCCTGGGCGCGATTTGGCAAGATGCTCGCGGCTTCGGTCACGGTTCCATTCATTGAAGAAACATTCTTTCGCGGAATTGTCCTGGGCGTTTTACTGAAAACTGGCCGCCAGTACATGTCGATCTTCGCTACCTCGGCGATCTTTTCCGTTATTCATTTTCTAAAGGCGCCGGAGCGAACATCCACGATCGTGACATGGACCTCAGGCTTGAATTCCATTGCCCATGCAGTTGAGCAGTTTGGCGATGCGACAATGTTGGTCTCTGCGTTCGCGACACTATTTCTTATTGGTTGGATTCTGGCTGATGCGCGCGTGCTCACTCGCTCATTATGGTTGCCGATTGGCCTGCATGCCGGCTGGATTTTTGGCAGCGGCACTTTTAGCCGAGTGGCACGCCAGGAAATGCTTGCCCTTCCCTGGCTGGGAAAGAATCTGCTCGTGGGAATTGTGCCGCTCGGCGTAGCCTGCCTGACGTGGGTGTTAATGCGAACCTGGTTGAAATATGATCGCGCTTCCCAAGTTTGATGGGTTGCGTGCGATCGCGTCGCTTCTCTATCCACCGGTCTGCACGATTTGTGGAGCAAATGTTCGAGCGAGCGAGTATCTTTGCAGTCACTGCGAATCAAAAGCCGTCCGCATTGTTGCGCCGTTTTGCCAGACATGCTCAGAACCGTTCGAAGGCGCGATCACTGGTGCATTCACTTGTGCAAACTGTGCCCATCGCACCATTCATTTCGACGCGGCCGTTGCCGCCTATCGTAGTCGCGGGATCGTCCGCGAGCTGATTCATGACTTTAAGTACCGGCGGCAAATTTATCTGCGTCATCTTGTGGCGCGCTGGCTGTGCTCTGCCATGAATGACGAACGGCTGCGCGCACGCCGATTCAACATAATCATCCCAGTGCCATTACATCCGGCTCGCCAACGAGAACGCGGATTCAATCAGGCCGCTTTGCTGGCAGAATTGTTAAGTGCAGAGATATCGATCCAATCTAAACCGTTGCTGGAGCGTATCCGCTACACGACCACACAAACTGCGCTCGATCGCGCCGAGCGCATGGAAAATTTACATGATGCCTTCCGTTTACGAAAAAACATGGACGTGCGAGGTTTGCAGGTGCTGTTGATCGATGATGTCCTGACAACCGGTTCGACCTTGAGCGAGTGCGCGCGCGTTTTAAAACACGCAGGCGCGATCTCCGTTTATGCGGCAACGGCCGCACGCGCATAATCCCCATGGCCATTTTCAAAAAACCAGCAATCAAAGAGCAAAATCGCAAGAAGCGCGAAATCCCGCAGGGTCTTTTTCAGAAATGTCCTGGCTGTTCCGAGGTCGTGCCGGAAATCGAGCTCGCGCAAAATCAGCGTGTCTGTCCGCGCTGCGATTATCATTTTGCGCAATCGGCCAGGGAACGGCTC
>Ga0307278_10001752_pt1 | contig 10751 bp, 8 predicted proteins | sample ER_DNA_117_FD_194482 | JGI IMG/M metagenome (GOLD analysis project Ga0307278, IMG submission 194482) | Bulk soil microbial communities from the East River watershed near Crested Butte, Colorado, United States - ER_DNA_117 | ecosystem: Environmental > Terrestrial > Soil > Floodplain | place: USA...
TGGCCCTGCCGGATCGAGTGGCGCAGGTGGTGGTGCCGTCGGTGCGGGAGGCCATGGGGCCGGTGTCGGCGGCCTTCCACGGCCGTCCGGCCGACCGGATGATCATGGTGGGGATCACCGGGACCAACGGGAAGACCACCACCACGTACCTGCTGGAATCGGTGTTCCGGGCCGCCGGCCTGCGGCCCGGCGTCGTGGGGACCACGGGGGTCCGGATCGACGGCCGGCCTGAGCCGTTCCCGCGCACCACCCCCGAGGCGCCCGATCTCCACCGGCTGCTGGCCAAGATGGTGGACCGGGGCGTCCAGGCCGTGGCCATGGAGGTCTCCTCGCACGGCCTGCACCAGCATCGCGTGGGCGGCATCCGCTTCGCCTGCGCCGTGTTCACCAACCTGACCCAGGACCACCTCGACTACCACGGCTCCCTCCAGGAGTACTTCCGGGCCAAGGCCATGCTGTTCACTCCGGAGATGGCCGAGCGGGCCGCGGTGAACCACGACAGCCCGGAGGGCCGGCGGCTGGTCCGCCCGGACCTCCCCACGCTGACCTTCGGCACCTCGGACGGCTCCGGCGTCCGGGCCGACGACGTCGTCACCGACGCGTCGGGGCTGTCGTTCCGGGTCGGGCCGCTCGTGGTTCGATCGCGCCTGCGGGGGCTGTTCAACGTGTCGAACTGCCTGGCCGCCCTGGCCGCCGCGCGTTCGGTGGGAATCGAGGACCAGGCGATCGTCCGGGGCATCGGCGCCCTGGCCGGCGTCCCGGGACGGCTGGAGCCGGTCGAGGCGGGGCAGGGCTTCCTGGTGCTGGTGGACTATGCCCACACGCCGGACAGCATGGAGAACGTCCTTCTGGCGGCCCGTCCGCTGGCGGATGGCCGCGTCATCCTGGCGTTCGGGTGTGGAGGGGACCGGGACCGGGGGAAGCGTCCACTGATGGGGGAGGTGGCCACCCGCCTGGCCGACCTCACCGTCGTCACCAGCGACAACCCGCGTTCGGAGGATCCCCTGGCCATCGTGGCCCAGATCGAGGAAGGGGCGCGGCGGGGGGGAGGCCGGTACGTGGTGGAGCCGGATCGCCGTGCCGCCATCCGGCTGGCGGTCTCGGAGGCGCGTTCCGGCGACGTCGTCCTGGTCGCGGGGAAGGGCCACGAGACCGGCCAGGAGTTCGCGGGCGGCCGGGTCGTCCCCTTCGACGATCGAGTGGTGGCGGCGGAGGAGCTTCGGGCCATCGGGGAGCGCGCATGAGGCCGCGACGGCTTTCCGAGGTCGCCGCCGCCGTGGGCGGACGGCTGGAGGGCCAGGACGTGGTGGTCCGCTCGGTGGCGGTGGACAGCCGCACGGCCGGGCCGGACACGCTGTTCGTTGCCATCAGAGGCGAACGCCAGGACGGGCACCGGTTCGTCCCGGATGCCTTCGCGCACGGGGCAGCCGCCGCGCTGGTGGAGTCCCTGACGGGCGCGGATGGACCCGCGGTGTCCGTGCCCGACACGGGCGCGGCGCTGCTGGACCTGGCGGGGGACGAGCGGTCCGCGCTCTCCGCGACGGTGGTCGGCATCACCGGCTCCACCGGGAAGACCTGCACGAAGGACTTCGCAGCGGCCGTACTGCGCGGCCGGTTCGACTCCCTGGCCAGCCCGGCTTCCTTCAACAACGAGGTGGGGCTGCCGCTTACGCTCCTCGCCGCGGGCCCCGGCACCGAGCTGATCGTGTGCGAGATGGGGGCCCGGGGCGTGGGACACGTGGCCGGGTTGTGCCGGGTGGCCCGGCCCACAGTCGGCATCGTCACCAACGTGGGCCTGGCGCACCTGGGATCGTTCGGCTCCCGGGAGAACATCGCCCGGGCCAAGGCCGAGCTGGTGGAGGCGCTTCCGCCCGGGGGCGTGGCCTTGCTGAACGCCGACGATCCGGTGGTGCGGGGCTACGCGCAACGGACGGAAGCGCGGGTGGTCAGCTTCGGCCTGGCCCGGGATGCGGAAGTTCGCGCGGACGACGTGGCCCTGGGCGAGGACGGCAGGGCCACGTTCACACTGGTGGCCGCCGGGGTCCGCGAGCACGTCCAGCTGGCCGTGGCCGGAGCGCACATGGTGTCGAACGCGCTGGCCGCCTCGGCCTGTGGGATCGCCCTCGGGGTGACGCCGGCGGAGTGCGCCACCGCGCTGAAGGATGCCCAGGTGTCGGCGTGGCGGATGGAGACGTTCAACACCGCCGACGGGGTCCGGGTGGTGAACGACGCCTACAACGCCAATCCGACGTCCATGGAGGCGGCCCTGGAGGCGCTTCGCTCGATGGCCCGCCCGCCGGCCCGCGCCGTGGCCGTCCTGGGGCACATGGCCGAGCTGGGTTCCCTCTCCTCCCAGGAGCACGAGCGCGTCGGAGCGCTGGCCGCCCGGCTCGGCATCGACCGCGTGATCACGGTGGGACGGGAGGCCGGGGCCATCGCCGTGGCCGCGGTGCGGGAGGGACTGGAGCCCCAGAACGTGGCCGGCCTCGACGACGCCGCCGGCGCCCTGGAGGCCATCCGGGCGTGGGCCCGTCCCGGCGACGTGGTGCTGGTGAAGGGATCGCGGGTGGTCGGGCTGGAGCGCCTCGCGGACCGCCTTCGGCACGCGGACGGGCGGTCCTCGTGACCGGAATCCTGGTGGCCGCGTCGGCCGGGCTGGTGATCACCCTGCTGGGGACGCCGGTGGCCATTCGCCTGTTTCGGGCCTGGGGATGGGGCCAGCGGATCCGGGAGGCCTGGTACGGCGAGGGACCGGAGGCGCATCGGGGCCATCTGGGGAAGGTCGGCACCCCCACCATGGGGGGCATCGTGATCCTGGTGGGGATGGCCGGGGCCTACCTGGTGGCCAGGGTCACTGGGGCCAAGTTCAGCGCCGTGGGGGTGGCCGTGCTGGGGGCCGCGTTCGGCCTGGGGTTCGTGGGGTTCCTGGACGACTACCTGAAGATCCGGCGGCAGCGATCGCTGGGCCTGAACAAGACGGCGAAGTTCGCCGGACAGGCCGTGATCGCGGTGATCTTCAGCCTCCTGGTCCTGCGGGAAGGGCACCAGATCTCGGACCTGTCCTTCATCCGGGCCACCGGCATCGACCTCGGCCTGTTCTTCTACGTATGGACGTTCCTCATCCTGTCGGCGGCCTCCAACGGCGTGAACCTGACGGACGGGCTGGACGGACTGGCCTCCGGATCGACCGCGCTGGTGCTGGCGGCGTTCGTGTTCATCGCGTTCTGGCAGGACCGGCACTCGTGCCTCCTCGCCCCGAGGAAGGCGTGCTACCCGATCAGCGGCCGGGCCGCGCTCGACACCGCGATCCTGGCCGCGGGGGGCCTGGGCGCCGTGGCGGGGTTCCTGTGGTGGAACGCCGCGCCGGCCCGGATCTTCATGGGCGACACCGGCTCGCTGGCCCTGGGCGGCCTGGTGGGCGCCCTGGCCGTGGCCACCGAGACCCAGCTGCTCCTGGTGATCCTGGGTGGCCTGTACGTGCTGGAGACGGCGTCGGTGATCGGGCAGGTCATCTCGTTCCGGCTGTTCCACCGCCGGCTGTTCAGGATGGCCCCCGTCCACCACCACTTCGAGCTGATGGGATGGCACGAGTTCACCGTGATCGTTCGGTTCTGGATCGTGGCCGGCCTGTCAGTGGCCCTGGGCCTGGGGCTCTTCTACGCCGACTTCCTGGCCCGGGGAGGGACCGGATGAGGAGTCTCGGATGAGCCGGTTCTCCCGGGAGCGGGCCGTGGTGATCGGGCTGGGCGCGAGCGGGCTGGCCGCGGCCCGGGTCCTGGCGGAGGAGGGCGCCCGGGTGCGGGTCAGCGAGCGCCGTCCGCTCCACGAGCTCGACGGCCTCGGCCCGCTGGAGGAACTGGGGGTCGAGGTCCTGGCGGGCGGGCATCGCCCCGAGCACCTCGACGGCGCCACGCTGGTGGTGACGAGCCCGGGGGTTCCCGAGCACACGCCGGTCCTGGCCTGGGTGGCCGAGCACCGCCTGCCCCTGTGGAGCGAGCTCGAGCTGGGCGCGGTGCTGTGCCGCGCGCCCTACGTCGCCGTCACGGGGACAAACGGAAAGACCACCACCACCGAGATGGTGGCGGCCACGATGCGCTCCGCCCGGCTGTCCGCCGTGGCGTGCGGCAACATCGGGCATCCCTTCTCGCTGGCGGCCCGGGAGGACCACGGGGCGCTGGCGGTGGAGGCGTCCTCGTTCCAGCTCCGCTTCCACCACACCTTCCGCCCCCGCGTGTCGGTGTTGCTGAACCTGGCCCCCGATCATCTCGATTGGCACGGGTCCTTGGACCGGTACGGCGACGCCAAGGCGCGGATCTTCGAACGGCAGGCCGCCGAGGACGTGCACGTGGCGAACGCCGACGACCCGGCCGCCGCGGCGGTGTCCCGGCGCGCGGCCTGCCGACTAGTCTGGTTCAGACTAGGTGAACCGGCCCGGGACGAGGTCGGCTACGTCGACGGCGAGTTGATGGCCCGGATCGACGGGGAGCACGTGCTGGGCCGCCCCGCCGCCGACGCATCCGGGTTCCGGGCCGACGCCGCCGCCGCGGCCGCCGCGTCGCTCGCGTTCGGCGTCTCTCCCCCGGCCGTGCGGGAGGGGATCGGCTCGGTCCGGCCGCTGCCGCACCGAGGCCAGGTCGTGGCGGAGGCCGGCGGGGTCCGGTTCGTGGACAACTCCAAGGCCACCAACCCGCACGCCGCCCTGGCGGCGCTGGAAGGGCTGTCCGGCGCGGTGCTCGTGGCGGGCGGGCTGTCCAGGGGGGTGGACTTGTCCCCGCTCGCCCCCGCGGCGGGGGCGCTGGCCGGTGTCGTCGTCCTCGGCGAGACCGGGCCCGAGATCGCGGCTCTGTTCGAGGGGTCGCTTCCGGTGCGCAAGGCAGGCTCCATCGAGGAGGCGGCGGCCCTCGGCCTGGAGCTGGCGCCGCCGGGCGGGGTGGTCATCCTGGCCCCGGCCTGCGCCAGCCAGGACATGTTCAGGGACTATGCGGAGCGGGGAGACCGCTTCGCCGCCGCGGCCCGGGAGCTCGCGAACCCGACCCCCTCGACGAAGGGAGCGACGTGACGATGGCCACGCGCGCCGTCACGGTGGCCCCCGACCGGCACCTTCGCGTGGTCCGCGTCGGCGAGCCCGCGCGGGCCCGGGCCCGGCTGCGCGACCGCCTCCGTCGTCGCGAGCGGACCCGCAGCCCCACGGTGGTGCTGGTGCTGCTCGGCGCGACCGGCCTCCTCACCGGGATCGGCCTGGTGATGGTGCTCTCGGCGAGCTCGGTGTCCTCCTACGCCGAGTACGGATCGAGCTTCCTGTTCTTCAAGCGCCAGGCCATGTACGCCGTCGTGGGGACGGTCATGCTCGTGCTGACGTCCAGGATCCGGTATCAGGCCTGGCGGCGGCTGTCCGTCCCGCTCCTCGTGGTCACGCTCGGCTTGCTCGGGCTGGTGCTCCATCCCGGGGCGGGGACGGTGGCCGGAGGCTCGGCCCGCTGGATCGCGCTGGGGCCGGTGACCATCCAGCCCTCGGAGATCGCCAAGCTGGCCATGGTGGTGTTCACCGCGACGATCCTGGCCCGGAAGTGGAACCGCCTGGCCGATCCGCTCCAGGTGGCGCTCCCCCTGCTGCCCGTGCTGGGGGTGGTGGGGGCGCTGATCATGCTCCAGCCCGACCTCGGGACGACCGTGTTGATCGCGGGGATCGTGTTCACCGGGATGTTCGCGGCCGGCGTCCGGCTCCGCTACCTGGCCCTGTGGCTGGTCGCGGGGACCGCGTTGGCCTTTGCCCTGATGCACCAGTACCAGCGGGTGCGGCTGTTCACGTTCCTGCATCCGTGGAAGGACCCCACCAACACCGGCTATCAGCTCATCCAGTCCCTGATCGGGCTGGGGTCGGGTGGGTGGCTGGGCGTGGGGCTGGGGGCCAGCCGCCAGAAATGGATGTACATCCCCAACGCGCACACCGACTTCATCTTCTCGATCCTGGGCGAGGAGCTGGGCCTGATCGGCGAGATCGTGGTGCTGGTCCTGTTCGGGATGCTGCTCTACTCCGGGGTCCGGGTGGCGGCGCGGGCCACGGACACGTTCGGACGGCTCCTGGCCGCCGGGATCGTGGGGTGGCTCGGGCTCCAGACCCTGGTGAACCTGGGCGCGGTCACGGGGCTGCTCCCGGTCACCGGCGTCCCGCTGCCCTTCGTGTCGTTCGGGGGTTCGTCGCTGGTGGTCACGCTCGCCGCGGTGGGGATCCTGGTGAACATCGGGCGGTCGTCGGCCGAAGCCTCGGCGGAGGTCTCGACAGCAGCGCCCAAGCCCCCGCCCTCCTCTGGGAAGCCTCGCCCCCGGCGGAAGGCGGCCCGGTGAAGGTCCTCATCGCCGGCGGCGGCACGGCCGGCCACGTGTTCCCGGCCCTGGCCCTGGCCCGGCGGCTGGCCGACGACCACGGCGCCGAGGTGACGTTCGCCGGGACCGCCACCGGCCAGGAGGCCACGCTGGTCCCGGCCGCCGGCTTCCCGTTCGTCGAGGTCGAGGCGAAGCCGTTCGTTCGCAAGGTCTCTGTCCGCGCCCTCCGTGCCCCCATCACCGCGCTGGGTTCGGTGCGCCGCTCCCGTCCGTTCGTGCGCGATGCCGACGTGGTGGTGGGGATGGGTGGCTTCGTCAGCGTCCCCGCGGTCCTCGCGGCGAGCCGGATGCACCGGCCGGTGGTCCTGCACGAGCAGAACGCCGTCCCCGGCCTGGCCAACCGCGCCCTGGCCCGGATGGCCCGGGTGGTCGCGCTGTCCTTCCCCGAAGCGGCGTCGACCTTCCCTCGCCGGGCTCGCACCGTGGTGACGGGCAACCCCATCCGCGAGGCCATCGCCGCCGTTCCGGCGGAACGGGACTCGCTGGCCACGATGGCCCGCAAGGAGCTCGAGCTGGAGGAGCATCGCCGGACGGTCGTGGTGTTCGGGGGGAGCCAGGGCGCGCTGCACGTCGATCGGGCCGCCGTGGGGGCCTGCCGGATCCTCCGGGACCGGGGCGACCTCCAGGTGCTGCTGCTCACCGGGCCGGCCCATCACGACGCCATGGTGCGAGGCCTTCCCCGCGACGGCTCGCTGGTCGTGCGGACGCTCCCGTTCCTGGACCGGATGGAGCTGGCGTACGCGGTGGCCGACCTGGTGGTGGCCCGGGCCGGGGCGGCCACGGTGGCCGAGGTCACGGCGTGTGGCCTCCCGGCGGTGTTCATCCCGTATCCGTATGCGACGGCGCGGCACCAGGAGGCGAACGCCCGGGCCGTGCAGCGGGCGGGGGGCGCGACCGTCCTCCTGGACGACCAGCTGACGCCGGAGGAGCTGGCCGACCGCATCGACGCGCTGATCGGCCACGAGGAGCGGCTGCGGGCCATGGCCGCCCTCTCGGCGGCGTGGGGGCGGCCGGACGCCGCGAAGCGGCTGGCCGAGGTGGTCGTGGAAGCGGCGGGAGGTGCCCGATGACCGCCGCGGAGCCCCGCGGGCCGACCCCTGTTGCCTACGTCCCCCCGCCGGGAAGCATCCCCACGCTCGACGTCCCCGACCTGTCGCCGCTTCGCCGGCTCCATCTGATCGGCATCGGCGGGGCCGGCATGAACGGCATCGCCCGGCTCCTGCTGGCCCGGGGCTTCACCGTGTCGGGCTCGGACCTCAAGGAGTCCCGGGGCCTGGAGGACCTCCGGGTGGCCGGGGCCACCGTGTTCGTGGGACATCGAGCCGGCCAGCTGGCCCGTCCGGAGTGGCCGGACGCCGTCGTGGTGTCGAGCGCCATCCCCGACTGGAACCCCGAGCGACAGGAAGCGCGCCGGCGCGGCATCCCGGTGTTCGCCCGGGCCCAGGTCCTCGCGGCGCTTATGCACGGGTCCCGGGCCGTGGCGGTGTCGGGCACCCACGGCAAGACCACCACCACCTCCATGATCTCGGTGATCCTGGACCGGGTCGGGCTCGACCCCACCTTCGTCATCGGCGGGGACCTCAACGAGAGCGGGTCCGGGGCCCGCCACGGGGCCGGCCGGTGGTTCGTGGCGGAGGCGGACGAGAGCGACGGTTCGTTCCTTCTCCTGCGGCCGGAGGTCGCGGTCGTGACCAACGTGGGCGAGGACCACCTGAACTTCTACCGGGACGGCGCGGAGATCCGGGCCGCGTTCGCCCGGTTCTTCGAGCAGGCCGACGTCCTGGTGGCGTGCGGCGACGATCCGGGGGCCCGTGAATCGTTGGCCCTGTCGGGCCGCGAGGCGCTGACCTACGGCGTGGGGCCCGGCGTCGACGCCCGGGTGTCCATCGCCGAGCCCGACGGCCAGGGGGCCCGGGGCATACTCGAGATGGACGGCGAGCGGATCGAGGTGGCCCTGCGGATCCGTCCGCCGCACAACCTCCTGAACGCCGCCGCCGCCATCCTGGCGGTCCGGAGGGCGGGCATCTCCCCGGCCGAGGCCGCCGAGGCGCTGCGTTCCTTCCGGGGGGTCCGCCGCCGGTTCGAGTTCCGGGGCGTGGGCCACGGCGCGGAGTTCTTCGACGACTACGCGGTGCACCCCACGGAAGTGCTGGCGGTGCTCCGGGCGGTGCCCCGCGAGTACCGTCGCGTGGTGGCGGTGTTCCAGCCCCACCGCTACACCCGGATGCGGGCCATGTGGCGGGCCCTGGGCGAGAGCCTGGCGCCGGCGGAGCTGGTCGTGGTGACCGACGTGTACGGGGCGAGCGAGGAGCCGATCCCGGGCATCACCGGGAAGCTCGTGGTGGACGCCCTCCTCGACGCCGCGCCGGCCAAGCGCGTGGTGTACCTGCCCCACCGTTCGGACGTGGCGCCGTTCCTGGCCCAGGAGGTTCGATCGGGCGATCTCGTGCTGACCCTGGGGGCCGGCGACATCACCATGGTGGCGGAGGAGACCCTGGAGCGGATCCTGGGGACGGCATGAGGGCGCGCCGATGAGCGATCACCGGTATGGCCCGGAGCCCGGCCGGGGAGGCGAGGCCGACCCCGGAGTCATCGCTCGAGCCGAGTCGATCCTTCGCGCGGCATGCGGCGATCGGGTCCGCACGGGCTTCTCGCTGGCGCCCCTGACGACGTTTCGCATCGGGGGCCCCGCGGCGCTGTTCCTGGAGCCGCAGTCCGCCGGCGACCTCTCCGCAGCGAGCCACGCCGTAGGCGAGACTGCCCTCCCGGTGGCGGTGCTGGGGAAGGGCTCCAACGTGCTGGTGGCCGACGCCGGGTTCCCCGGCCTGGTCCTGCGCCTGGGAAAGGGGTTCCGGTGGGCGGCCCGGGACGGGACCCGGTTGACCGCGGGCGGGGCCATGCCCCTGCCGGCCCTGGCCGGTGTCGCCCTGGCGCACACCCTGGGGGGCCTGGAGTTCGGGGTGGCCATCCCTGCGTCCCTGGGCGGGGCGGTTCGCATGAACGCCGGAGCCCACGGGCACTCACTGGACGAGGTGCTCGAGCAGCTGGAGGTGTTCTCGCTCCTGGCCGGGGCGGCCCGAACGGTGCCGGCGCGGGACGCGGGGTTCCGGTACCGGGGATCGTCCCTCCCCGACGACGACGTCGTGGTCGCCGCCACGGTCGCGCTGCGGCCGGGGGAGCAGGGCGAGATTCGCCGGCTCATGGAGGAGGCCCGGGCGTGGCGCCGGGCCACCCAGCCCCTGGCCGAGCCGAACTGCGGGAGCGTCTTCAAGAACCCCCCGGACGGGCACGCGGCCCGGATGATCGAGGAGCTCGGGCTGAAGGGCGCCGCCGTGGGCGGGGCCACGGTGTCCGCGAAGCACGCGAACTTCATCGTCACGTCGCCCGGGACCCGGGCAGCGGACGTGGTCACGCTGATCCGTCAGGTCCAGCAACGGGTGAACGAGCGATACGGGATCACTTTGGAGCCGGAGGTGCGCCTTGTGGGGACGTTCGACCTCGCCATCCGCTGAGCAGACAGTCGCTCCGATCGCGACCGGGGCCAGTCCCCGGGGTTTCCTGGCCCAGGGCCGCATCCCCCGGTGGGCGTCCATCGGGATCGCCGCGGCCGTCCTGGCGGCGGGCGCGTGGGGCGTGGTGAACTCGCCCGCCTTCCGGGCCCGTTCCATCGAGGTGACCGGCGCGTCCCACGTGGGCCGGGCCGCGGTGCTCCGCCTGGCCGGAGTGACCTCCCGGACCAACGTCCTGTGGCTGGACAGCTCGGCCGCGGCCCGCCGTCTCGAGGCCAACCCGTGGATCGCCTCCGCGTCCGTGGCCCGATCGCTGCCGTCCACCGTGCGCATCGCGGTGACCGAGCGCACACCCGCCGCCGAGTTGAAGGTGGGGTCCGGATGGGCCCTGGTGGCCGGGGACGGGACCGTGCTGGGGCGGGTGTCGCGGGACCCCGGCCTCCCGTCGCTCCAGATGGCGCTGGGCGAGCGGCGCTTCCTGACCGGGCCGGCGGCGGTGGTGGGGGGCATGAGCCCGTGGCTTCGGGCCAGGGTCCGCTCGGTCATCCCGGACCGGCGCGGCTCGGTGGCGATGGAGCTGTCCTCGGGCCAACGGGTGCTGTTCGGCCCGCCCTCGGACATCGCGGTCAAGGACCAGGCCCTGGCCGGGATCGTGCGGTGGATCGCCGCCAGCGGGGCCACCGTCGGCTACATTGACCTGCGGGCGCCGCTGGCTCCGGCGGTGGGGCAGGGATCGGCCCCGACCCATCCATCTCCCCTTCCGGTTTGTGTCACCCAATGCAACAACTCGACGTCACCGAACACTTGACGGACCAGCGGCTTGGCGCTAGAGTCCTCCCCTTGTAGATGAGGTTCACA
>Ga0307278_10001753_pt1 | contig 10750 bp, 9 predicted proteins | sample ER_DNA_117_FD_194482 | JGI IMG/M metagenome (GOLD analysis project Ga0307278, IMG submission 194482) | Bulk soil microbial communities from the East River watershed near Crested Butte, Colorado, United States - ER_DNA_117 | ecosystem: Environmental > Terrestrial > Soil > Floodplain | place: USA...
TGATAGTGATCTGGCTCGTGCTCACCCTGCTCGCCGTCGACCTGGCCGCCCTCCTGTTCGCCGCCGACACCCGCCCCGGCCTCGAGCACACCCCGCGCCCACGCCTCTTCCGCACCGGGACGGGCCGGCCGCGGGCCCGCCGCGCCATCGGCGGCTGACCCGCACGGGCCGCCCTTGAACCTCGGGGTCCCGCTCGGGCTCAGCTCGGGCCTGTGCTGGGGCGCCGCCGACTTCTTCGGCGGCATGCAGTCCCGCCGCCTGCCCGCCCTGACCGTCGCCTTCTGGAGCCAGGTGGCCGGCGCCCTCGGCCTGGTCGCCGCCCTCGCCATCCTGGGCCAAGGCCCCGGGACCGGACCCGCCGGGATCGCCTGGGGGCTCGTGGCGGGGGTGGCGAGCGGGTCCGCGCTGGTGCTGTTCTACCGCGGGCTGGCCGAGGGGATCATGTCGGTGGTCGCCCCGGTCTCGGCCTGCGGCGCCGTCGTGCCGGTCGCGGCCGCCCTGCTCACCGGCGACCAGCCCAACGCCCTCGCCGGTCTCGGCGTCCTCGCCGCCGTCGCCGGCGTGGTCCTCGTCTCCCGGACCCGACCCACCGCCCGCACCTCCGGCACCCCCCAGCGGCCGGGGCGGGCGGGCAGGCGGGGTCGGGCCGGGGGGCCGGGGCGGGTGCTGGTGATGGCGCTCGGGTCGGCGCTGGGGTTCGGGCTGTTCTACGTGTTCGTGGACGCGGGAACGTCCGGGTCCCGGGGCGCGCCGCTGTGGGTGATCGCCGGGGCCAGGGCGAGCTCGCTGGTGATGTTGTCAACGATCGCACTCGTCGGGAACCGGCCGGCGCTGCGCTGGCCGGGCCGGCGGATCGGGCAGGTGGCGCTTGTCGGCATCGCCGACACCGGGGCCAATCTCCTCTTCGCCTACGCCGCCATCGGCGGCAACCTGGCGGTCGTGGGCGTGCTCGGGTCGCTGTACCCGGTGGCCACCGTCGTCCTGGCCCGGTGGCTGCTGGGCGAGCGGCTCTCCGGCGGCCAGAACGCCGGGGTGGTGCTCGCCCTCACCGGGGTTGGGCTGCTGGCGGTCGCCTGATCACGGCTGGCCGCGGCCGGTCCGCTCCTGCAGCTCGTCGATGCGCCGGGACGCCTCGGCCTTGGTCAAGGTCTCGTCGAATGCCTCGCTGGCCTGGTCCGACAGGGTCTTGAGGTAGGAGGCCTGCGCGCCGGTCATCGGCTCGTCGCCGGTCTTCCACTCGGCCGGGTCTTTCTCGAGGTTGGAGCCGCGAAGCTCCTGCTGGTCAGCCACTGATCTCCTCCCATGGAACCGAACTCGTGTTCGAGCCTAACATGCCCCAGGGGCCGCCGCGGAAACCCGTCCACAGGCCGGTCCCTGTAGGCTGCCGGGTATGGATGCCGACCTCGCCTTCGCCTTCCAGCTGGCCGACCAGGCCGACGCCATCACCGTCGAGCGGTTCCGGGCCGACGACCTGGTCGTCGAGACCAAGCCCGACCTCAGCCCGGTCACCGAGGCCGACCGGACGGTCGAGCAGGTCCTCCGCAAGCGGATCGGCGAGGAGCGGCCCGGCCACGGCGTGGTCGGGGAGGAGTTCGGGGCCGACGACCCCGCCAGCGCCCGCTGGATCCTCGACCCGATCGACGGCACCAAGAACTACCTGCGCGGCCTGCCGGTGTGGGCGACCCTCATCGCCCTGGAGCGCCAGGGCCGAGTCGAGGTCGGGGTGGTGTCGGCCCCGGCCCTCCAGCGGCGCTGGTGGGCGGCGCGCGGCGAAGGGGCGTTCGTGAACGGCCGCCGCATCCGCGTGTCGAAGGTCGCCGAGCTGTCCGACGCCGTCCTGAGCTACGCCAGCCTCATCTCGTGGGAGCGGCACGGCCTGGGCGACCAGTTCCTCGAGCTGGCCCGCGGCTGCTGGCGGACCAGGGGGTTCGGGGACTTCTGGAGCCACATGCTGGTGGCCGAGGGCGCCGCCGATCTGGCCGTCGAGCCCGAGGTCGAGGTCTGGGACCTGGCCGCGCCGCAGGTGATCGTGGAGGAGGCGGGCGGCCGCTTCACCGACCTGGGCGGCACCCCGACCCCGGCCGGCGGCAGCGTGGTCTCGAGCAACGGCCTGCTGCACGACCGGGTGCTCGCGACCCTGCGCCCTTGACCTCCGGCGACCTCCCGGGGGCGGCGGCGAGGCCGCTCACCGGTCGCGTGGCGCTGGTCACCGGGGTGAGCCGGCGGGTCGGCATCGGGCTGGCGGTGGCCAGGCGCCTGGCCGGGCTCGGCGCCGACCTGTTCGTGACCTCGTGGACCGCGCACGACCGGGAGCAGCCCTGGGGCGCCGATCCCGGCGGCATGGACGCGGTCCTGGCCGAGCTGGAGGGCGCGGTCGCATCGGCGGCCGGGTCCTCCGCTCCAGCGGCCGGGCGGGTCGAGCACCTGGCGGCCGACCTCCTCGACCCGGAGGCGCCGGCGCGGGTCATGGCCGCCGCCGTCGAGGCCTTCGGCCACCTGGACGTGCTGGTCTGCAACCATGCCCGCAGCAGCGCCGGTGGGCTCGGGGAGCTCACCGCGGCCGAGCTGGACGCCAGCTTCGCCGTCAACACCCGCGCGGTCCTGCTGCTGGTGCAGGCGTTCGCCGCCCAGCACGACGGCCGGCCGGGGGGCCGGGTGGTGCTGTTCAGCTCCGGCCAGCACCTCGGCCCCATGCCCGGCGAGCTGGCCTACGCGACCTCCAAGGCGGCGCTGGCCGGGATCACGCCCAGCCTGGCCGACGCCCTCGCCGACCGGGGGATCACCGTGAACACGGTCAACCCCGGCCCGACCGACACCGCCTATGTCGACCAGGCGACGCGGGAGCGCGTGGCCGCCATGTTCCCGGCCGGCCGCTGGGGCACCACCGACGACGCCGCCCGCCTGGTCGCCTGGCTCTGCGGCGACGACGCGGCCTGGGTCACGGGCCAGGTGATCGACTCCGAGGGCGGGTTCCGCCGCTTCAGGTGACGCGGAGGCGCTACGCTGCCCGCACGGCAACGGACGGGAGGAGGAGTCGCGGCGGTGCACGGTCCGGCCGGCGTCACCACGGTGGTCCTGTACGAGACCGCGCTCGGCGGCCTGGCCCTGCTGTGGCTGGCCCCGCTGTGGGGCGTGGTGCGCCCGGGGTTCTTCAAGCTGGCCGGCGGGACCGCGCTGGTCTGCGCCGTGCTGGCCTGGCTGGCCGGACGAGGCGAGCTGGGCGCGGCCGGGGCCACCGGCCGGGCGGCCGCCCTGTGGCTCGGGCTGTTCGCCGCCGCCGTGCTCGTCTGGCAGCTGCTGCTGTACGCCCGCGTGCCCGGGGCCCGCTGGGCCGGGATGGCCGCGGTCGTCCCCGGGCTGGTCGCCGGCTGGCCGCTGGCCCAGCTGAGCGGGCGCCCCGCCCTGGGGGCGCTGGCCCTGCTGACCGGGGCCCTGTTCCTCGGCGCGACCATGGACGGGCTGCTGCTCGGGCACTGGTACCTGGTGGACCGGCGGCTCTCCAACCGGCCCATCGCCGCCCTCGCCACCTGGCTGGTCGCCGGGGTGGCGGCCGCGCTGGTCTCGGCCGCGCTCGGCGGGGCCAGGGGCAGCGCCGTCGACCAGTCGCTCTCGCCCCTGCTGGCCTTCCCCAACCTGACGGTGTACCTGGCCGTGGGCCTGGTGCTGCTCTGCGGGCTGATGGCGTCGTTCATCCGGGTGCTGGTCAAGAGCAACTCCATCCAGGCCGCGACCGGCATGTTCTACCTGGCCGTGATCATGGCCCTGGCGGCCGAGTTCGCCGCCAAGGTCTACTTCTTCCCCTCCTGAACCGGCCCAGGTTTTGCCCGCGCTGAACGGCGGCCTTACCGGCGGCTGATCTGGGTCGGGCACAACTGGAGCGACCGACCGCCTGCGAGGGTCTGGAGCCGAGTGCCATGGACGACACCACCCAGCCGATCGCCCTGCCGCCGCAGCCCGCCCCGCCGGGCGACCCCGCGCCGCCGCGACCCACCACGCCGGGCGGCCCGGGGGCGGGGTCGCTAGCCTCCCGCCTGCTGCGCATGGTGGTGGTCGGGACCATCGGCCTGGTGCTGCTGGTGGCCGGGCTGGCCTGGGACGCCGTGCTGCACGCCCGCGATCCCGGGCTGGCCGCCGAGGAGGGCGTGTTCACCCTCTCCAACCCCGGCCACGTGCTCGCCGGCATCGGGATCGCCCTGGTCGCGATCGGCCTGGGCGGGGCCCTGGCCACCCTGGTGATGGAGGCCAGGGGCGTGCGGCCCCGCTCCGCGCGGGCGAGGCTGGGCCTCGCCGGCGCCGGCGCGGTCCTCGCGCTGGTCGCCGGGGCCACCGGGGTGTGGGCGGCCGGGGCCGGCGGCCACGACCACGAGGCGGCGGCAGCCGGCACCGGCCAGGATCCGGCCGCCGCCCACGTCCACGGCGGCGCGGCGGCGGGGACGGGCAGCGGCCAGGACGCCGCCGGCACGCCGGGGCACGCCCACGGGCCCAACCTGCCCGAGGTGGCCACCGCCAGCGACGAGCAGCGCGCCGCCGCCGAGGCCCTCTGGAAGGCCTCGATGGCCAACGCCCAGCGCTGGCGCGACCCGCGGGCCGCGGCGGCGGCCGGGTTCCGGTTCAAGGACGACCAGGCCGGCCCGGGGCGGCGGGTGCGGTTCCTGCACGTGCCCAACCCGGCCTGGCGGGCCGACGGGCGGGTCCTCGACCCGGCCCGTCCGGAGACGCTCGTCTACTGGACCGGGCCCGGCGACCGGCTGACCCTGGTCGGCGTCATGTACACCGCGGCCAAGGGGTCGCACGGCCCCACCGTGGGCGGGCCGATCACCCGCTGGCACGACCACGAGTCCTGCCGGGACCCGGCCACCGGGGCCAAGCTCGGCCAGCCCGCCGACGGGGTCTGCCCTGCCGGCCAGGTCTACCGCCGCAGCGGCGAGATGATGCACGTCTGGTTCACCGACGACCTGGCCACCGCCTTCGCCCGCCGGGCACCGCTGGCCGCCCTGCGGGCGAGCGCCTAGCGAAGCTCAGGGCGCGACCCGGGCGGGGTCGATCCGGGAGACCGAGCTCCAGGCGGCGGTCCAGACGGCGCCGCCGCCGGCGGCCAGGAGCCGTGCGCGGCGCAGGTCGGGGTCCGAGGCGGTGGCCACCACCTGGTCCCTGGCGGGATCGATCCGGATCAGGCCGAGCGGGGAGAGCGCCCACACGGCGTTCCCGGCGACGGCCAGGGTGGTGACGGCCCCGGCCGGGATGCGGGCCATCACCCGCCGGGTCTTGGGGTCGATGCGGACGACCTGCTCGTCGAAGGGGTCGGCCACCCAGACGCCGCCGGGCCCGACGGCGATCGTCTGGCTGAAGCCGAGCGGGCCGCCGGCCTCGATCCTGGCCACGACCCGGCGGCGCTTCTGGCTGACCACCAGGACCTGCCCGCCGGCCGTGGCGACCCAGGCGGTGGTGTCGTCGGCGGCGACGGCGACCGGGTTGGCGGGCAGGGCGATGTCCGCGACCACCCGCCGGTGGCGGGGGTCGACCCGGAGCAGCCGGCCGCCCGCGGCGGGCGTGCCGGCCACGCCCTCGTCGCAACAGGCGATCCACACCGTGTCGTGGGTCGCGGCCACCGAGATGGGCCCGCGGAGGGGGCCGCCGAGCGGGATCCTGGCCGTGACCTTGTTGCTCCCGGGGTCGATGCCCCAGAGGGCGCCGGGGACGGCCACCGGCACCCAGACCGCTCCGGCTCCGACCGTCACCGCGCCCGGCCCGGAACCGGTCGTGCCGACCGGGATGGTGGCCGTCACGCGGTCGGTGGCCGGGTCGACGCGGCTGATGTCGTCGCTCCCCACGACCCAGAGGGCTCCGGCCCCGGCGGCCATGCCGTAGGAGAACCCCCCGGTCCCGATGGTGGCCACCACCGGCGAGCCCCGCACGATCGGCGGCGCCGACCCCGCCCGCGCGGTCGTGCCCGGCGCCGTCGACGCCGTGGCGTTCCGGGGCCGTTCGGCGACCACCTTCCCCGTCGCCGCCCCTCCGGCCAGCACGACCAGGGCCACGACCACCGCCACCCACCGGCGCCCGGGCCGCAGCCGACCGCGGGCGCCGGGTCGGGACCGGAGCCCGGCCGCGGAGCCCGCCATGGCCCGGGAGCTCGGGCCGGCCGGGGCGGGTGCCTGGAGGTCGGTCGGCGCGTGCCCGTCGCCGTCCGCCAGCTCGGACGGCGCCCCGGCGCCTCCTGGGATCACGCGCAGCGGGGGAGCGCCTCCTCCGGGAACGACCCGCAGCGGCCGCAGCGGCCGGACCACCCCGCCGGGCCCGTCCCGCCCCGGTCGATCGCCCTTGCCGGGCGGGCGCTGGCCGGGTCCGCCGGCGGGGTGGTCGGGGGCGCCCGGAGCGGGCGGGTCGGGCTGGTCGTCGTCGCCGTCGCCGGTGGCGGTGCCGGGGGGCGAGGGACGGGGGCGGCCGCGGCCGCCGGGCAGGCCCCTGAGGGGTCGCTCGTCGCCCTCCGGCGGGCCGCGTCGCCCGCCCATGTACGTCGCCGTCATGGCCCGTCAGGCCCCCAGCTCCTCCTGGCGGCGCACCCTCGACACCGCCAGGCCGTCGCCGATGGTGAGGATCACCGAGTCGAGCCGTTCGTCGGCGGCGATCCGGCGGGCGTAGACCCGCAGCCCCTCGGTGTCCGGGTCGGTCGCCTTCGGGTCGGCGACCAGGCCCGACCACAGCACGTTGTCGGCGACGATCACGCCACCGGGCCGGACCAGCCGCAACGAATGCTCCAGGTACTCGGGGTACTCGGACTTGACCCCGTCCAGGAACGCCAGGTCGTAGCCGCCGTCGGTGAGCCTCGGGAGCACGTCGAGGGCGCGCCCCAGGATCGCCCGGACCCTGCTGGGGACGCCGGCCTCCTCGTAGGATTCCTTGGCCAGCCGCTGGTGGCCGGGGTCGACCTCGATGGTGGTGAGGATGCCCTTGGGGGCGAGGCCGCGGGCGATCCAGATCCCGGAGTACCCGGCGCCCGAGCCGACCTCGACCGCCGCCTGGGCGCCGACCCAGCTGGCGGTGAAGCGGAGGAACGCCCCCGACTCGGCCGACACCGGCGGCATGCCGCCGACCGCGGCCCGGTCGCGGGCATGGCGCAGGACGTCGTCCTCGACCACCGTCAGCTCGGCGAGGTACGTGGCGATGGCGTCGGCCTGGATGGCCACGGCGACTCCTTTGAAGCTGGCAACGCTGCGATCGGGACGGGTCCAGCCTAACCCCCGGGGCCGGTCGGCGGTATGGGGCCCCCTCGCAGGCTGTGGACAAGCCTGGTCGCGGAAGCCCGTCGGCCTCGATAGGCTGGGCTCGACGCCCGTCCGGGGGGCCGCACGAGGGAGCATCCGTGGACCGAACGACCGACCCCACCCATCGGCCAGGGCGTCTCGAGCCGGATCGCCCGGAACCGGCCGATTCCCCGGGGTCGGACCCCGATCCGCCAGGGACCGATCCAGGGTCCCCGGAAGGGTTGCTGGCATCCCAACGCCCGACCTCGCCGCCCCAGCCGTCCGCCGCGGCACCGGCCGCCGGCCCGGTTCGGGAGGCCGAGCCCGAGCCGGACCGTGAGGGAGGGGAGGGCGACCCGGACCCAAACCCACGGCCCGACCCGCCGCCGCCAGAGCCGGCTCCCCAGGTCGAGGCCGACACCGTCCCCGAGGACGAAGCCGCCCCAGGGCCGCACGCCGAGCCGGGTCGGGAGGCCGAGGCGGGTGCGGGCGGGGAGGCCGGGACGGGCCCGGCCGCTGAGGCGGGAACGGCTTGGGAGGCGGAGGCCGAAGCGCGGCCGGACCTGGAGGTTGAGGCCGAGCCGGGGCCGGACGCCGAACCAGGCGCGGGTCGGGAGGCTGAGACCGAGCAGGGTCCGGGAACTGGCGTCGGGACGGGTGTGGGTCCTGAGGTTGAAGGCGGGCGAACGGCGAAGACCGAGGGCCGGCCGGGGTCGGAGAGGGAGGGTGAGGGGCGGGCCGGTGCTGAGGTCGCGACACCCGTCGAAGGGGGGAGGCGGACCGGGGAGGCTCCGGGGCGGGACGGCGCCGGGTCGGGGCGGGCGGGGGCGCCCGTGGGGACCGCGGGCGAGCCGGCCGCTCGGGCGGTGACGCCGCCGGCCCAGGGACCCGCCGCGACCGAGACGACGGCCGGGTCCCCATCCGCAGCCGATCGCCGGCCGGCCGGGCTCCCGGCGGCAGCCCCTCCCGAACTCGAACCTTCCGCGGGTCCACCTCTGCCTTCTGTCTTCCGTCGGGCTCCCGAGGAGCCTCTTTCGCCGGCCGTGGACCGCCGGCTTGCCGGGGACCAGCCTCGGCCTCCCGGCGGCCAGGCTCCCTCGCCGGACGACCAGGCGACGGCTCCCGATCGGGAACGAACCTCGTTCCCGTCGGCCGCGAGCTGGTTCGGTGCCGACCCCGAGGGCCGGGACCAGGGAGGGCGGCCGCCGGCGGCCGGGGCGGCGACCCTGCCGGCCCGGGCGACGCCCACCACCCCGCCCGCCGAGGAGATCGCGGCTGGAGCAGGAGACCCCGATGGTCCGGCGGGCGGGCCCGGCGACCCGCAGGCGGGGGTCGCCCGGCGGCTGGCCGGCCTCGCGGTGCCCGACGAGGCGGCACGGCCCGGGGGCCCGGCGATCCAGGAGGAGACGGTGGCCCTGGCGGGGCCCGAGGAGGGTCCCGGGCGCCCTGACCTCACCGGGCCGCGCCCGCGAGAGGCGGGACGGCTCCGGGATCGTCCCGAGGTCGAGGCCGCAGGTCGGCGAGCTGATCCTCTCGAGCGTCCTGCCGGCGCCGGGTGGCCCGGCGGGCCGATGGAAGGAGGGGACGTCCAGGCCAGGGGACCGGGTGAGGGGGCGCGTCCCCCGGAGCGGGAGGCGCCGGGCGCCCTGGGCTGGTCGGACGCCGCGGCGGAACCGGCCGCCGACTGGCCGCCGGGCGCCCCGCCGGCGCAGGCACGGGCTCGGGCCCCCGAGGCGCCGTCCGGCCGACCCACCGGGCCTCCGGGACCCCGACCCGGCGAGGCGGAGGGCGGCTTCGGGTACCCGGCCCCCCCCGAGCCGGACGGGCGGCGCGCCGGCTCGACCACCGGTCCCGGCCGTGGCCGCGACGAGGCCCGGGGCCCCCGCACCGCCGAGCGGCCCGGACCGCCCCGACCCGCGGATCGCCCGCGTGGGTACGGGGATGCGCCGGGATACCGGCCCGCGCCACCCCGACCCCCGGCCGACCCGGACCCCTCTGCCGACGGGCCGCGGCACCGGCCCCCGGGAACACCGTCCGGGCCGGGGCGGCGGCCTCCGGAGGAACGGCGGCCTCGGGCGGCGCCGCGGGCGATCGAGGCCCCCGGGGGGCGGACGGCGGCGGCGCCGCACCCGGTGGTGCCGGCCGCCGGCGGCGGGCGGCGGCTCGGCGTGGTGGCCCTGGTGCTGGTGGTGGCGCTGGTCAGCGCGGCCGCCGGCGGGGTGGCGGGGGTGGTCGCGAGCCGCAACCAGGACCTGCAGGGAGGGACCGGCGGGAGCGGGACGCGGCGGGCGGCGGCGGGAGTGCCGGAGGGGACGTCCGGGGGGGACCAGCTCCAGCGGGTGCTGGGGGCGGTGCTGCCGGCGGTGGTCAAGGTCGAGGCGAGGACCGACACCGGCAAGGCCACCGGGTCGGGGGTGGTCTTCAAGGACGGCTACGTGCTGACCAACGCGCACGTGGTCGACGGGGCCCGGGCCATCGGGGTCACGCTGGCCACCTCCGAGCCGCTCAGGGCGCGGTTCGTGGGACGTGACCTGGACAACGACCTGGCCGTGCTGAAGGTGCGGCGGGCCGGGCTGACCGTGGCCAAGGTCGGGCGGGCCGCCGACCTGCGGGTCGGGGACACGGCGATCGTGGTCGGGAGCCCGTTCGGGTTCCAGAGCTCGGTCACCACCGGGATCGTGTCGGCCCTGCACCGGGTGGTGAAGGTGCCCGCCAGCGAGAGCGGGGGCAGCGGCCGGGAGCTGGTCGACGCGATCCAGACCGACGCCGCCATCAACCCCGGCAACTCGGGCGGGGCGCTGGCCAACGGCAGCGGCGAGGTCGTCGGGATCTCGACCGCCATCGCGACCAACAGCGGCGGCGAGGTCAACGCCGGCGTCGGCTTCGCCATCCCGATCGACGCGGCCATCGAGGTGGCGACGGCGCTGGTCGACCACCGGCCGGTCGCGGTGCCGTTCCTCGGGGCCGACCTGGACAGCGACCTCAGCCCCGAGGACGTCGCCCGCTACCGGCTCGGCAGCCATGCCGGGGCGCTGGTCGGGGCCGTCCGGCCGCGCAGCCCGGCCGCCGAGGCCGGCCTGCGCCGGGGCGACCTGGTGGTGCGGTTCGACGACCAGCCGGTGGGGGCGGCGGACCAGCTGACGGTGGCCGTCCGCCGCTCCGAGATCGGCGCGCCGGTGCCGGTCACGGTCCTGCGCCGGGGCCACCAGCTCCTGCTCCGGGTCACCCCGACCGACCAGCCGGGGCGCTAGGAGGGACTGGGCGTGTTCAACGTCGGCCTGGGCGAGATCGTGGTCATCGTACTGGTCACGCTGCTGCTGTTCGGTCCCGAGCGGCTGCCCGAGATGGCCAGGCAGGCGGGGCGCTTCCTGGGCAGGCTGCGGCTGACCACCCAGGACGCGCTCGACCAGCTCAAGGAGGAGGCCGACCTCAAGGACCTCAACCTGCCCGATCTCCGGGTCGGGTCGCTGCGCTCCCAGGCCCGCGACTACGTGCGGGAGCTGATG
>Ga0307278_10001754_pt1 | contig 10750 bp, 15 predicted proteins | sample ER_DNA_117_FD_194482 | JGI IMG/M metagenome (GOLD analysis project Ga0307278, IMG submission 194482) | Bulk soil microbial communities from the East River watershed near Crested Butte, Colorado, United States - ER_DNA_117 | ecosystem: Environmental > Terrestrial > Soil > Floodplain | place...
TAACTCGGCACCCCTCCATGCTTTAAGGTCTCTTCGATGGCGGCAAGGCGCTCGACGAGAGCGTTGAGGACCCCTGCGAGGTCCGGCGATCCCGGCGATGGGTCGAGCGTCGTATGCACCGGTTTCTGCACCGGTGCAGAATGCTGCACTGGTGTATGCACTGAGGTATGCACCGGGGATGTTTCGCTCGCTTCGGAGAGCCCGAGTGATTGCCGCGCCTTGGCGCGTCGGCTGGAATAGGCGCCCCCTCGGGGTCTCGGCTGAATTTTCCCCTGGGCTGCCAGCGCGGCCGATCGTGACGCCACCGTGCCCAGCGGGCAGCCCAGTGCCTGGGCGATCGCGTGATAGCTGGCGCCCTCCTGCCACAGGGCGATGAAGGTGGCCTCGTCGGTGGGGGTCATCGAGGGCTCCTCTGCTGCGGAGTCACGACCACGCTAGGTGTGCCGTGCTGATCACTTCTTCTGTGGGGTCGCGACAAAGCCATGGGTGCCGTGCTGATCACCGTAGGTCCCCACAATCTGGCCCTTATTGTTGATCCCGCTAGGATGACTGTCGCGGGGGAACTCGAGCGGTGTGTAGACCCCGTTGGCATAGAGAAAGCCCTGCAGGAGACCCGGATCGATGTTGACCACCACGACCTGGCCCCGATTGTTGATCCCGTTCGCGAAGGTTTGAGAGGCACCGGGGGCATCGAGCCGCGTGAAGATACCATCGCTGTAGAAAAAGCCGTGCAGGTCCACGCCACCAAAGCCTAGACCGTAAATGCCCACAATCTGGCCGCGAGTGTTGATGCCCTGGGCCCAGGTGGCAAGGGCACCGGGCACAGGCACATCTAGGGATGTGAAGATGCCGGCCGTATAGAGAAAGCCATGTATTCCTGCGCTCGCATCCTGATAGTTCCCGACGATTTGGCCGCCATCATTGATGCCGTAGGCCTCGGTGCGAATGGCGTTGGGCACATCAAGTGTCGTGAAGGTATACGAGGCGGCGTCGACGGTCGAGAGACTCCTGCATAGACAGCTCACAGCGAGCAGGACGAAGAGCAGATGGTGTCGCATAGCGAACCCTCCCTGGGGTGATGCGTTGTCCGCAAGAGGCACAGCACGACTAGGCCGCCTGTGGGGACGGCATTTCAGCAGGTCTGTCAGCACCAGAATTGGCACCCTAAACTCGCGACGCACCCCTCTACGAGGCGCCGGGCTTCCTTGAGCAAGAGTGCGCACTGCTTCTCCAAGAAGCGCGCGTGGGTCGGGTTATGAAGGTCGAGCTGTGCTGACCTAATCTTTGTTCGCAGGAATGCCTTCGCTTTGGAGTTTCCAAGCTCGGGGTGACTAAGGGCATCGCGGATATGGGTAAAACCGTCTGGCGGAGTGTAACCTCCGCTTTTCTGTTTCTCCTGCTCAAGGACCAGGTAGGCATAGCGAAACTGGCTGACACTGTCCCCCGCCTCCACCGCGCTGTTAAGGTAATCAGCTTGCCGCGCCAGTTGCGAATCTACCCGCAGTGCAGCGAGTAACGATTCAGGAGGTAGAGTCTTCAACCGTCGAACGATGGCAACCCTGGCCTGGGCATCCGCGAACCCCAGGCCGATGGACGGCCCCTCAGTCGTGACCGGGGAGACGAGGGCGCCACCGAGAACGGGTTTGATGCCCCGCCCGATGCCGATCAACGCGCACAAGGGGCGGAGCGCAGCGCGAGCGGCTTGCACGATATCATCTAGAGCCCAATCGTCGGCATGCTCAACCTCGACGCTGAGTGCAATTAGCTCGCCAGTCGCGACCTCGGCTGTGACAGCGGAGACTGAATAGTCGCATCCTTGGTCGACGGCGACCCTTCCGAGGACTTCAAAGCGGACACGACTCTTCATATCACCCTCCTAGTGTCGGTCCCGCTCGGGGCACATCCCCAGAGCGCCTGCATCAGGTCCTCAAGGGAAAAGCCTTCGTCGGTCTCGATCTCGTACAATGCAGGCGGCCCAGGGTCTTCTCCTCGTAGGTGATACAGCGCCCGCTCGTGGCCAGGGCGGGGCTCACCAGGGCGAGCAGCAGGACCGCCAGCGCGCAGCCTAACGACTCAAGTTCAGTGGCGCGCGGCTGTTTGCGCGTCCACTGCAACGGGTGTTAGGCAGATGCATCCGCAGAACGATCGAGTTTCGCCACGACCGGCTCCGGCGCTTTGGGGGCAGTCACGTCTTTGATCCGGTCATTCACATGAGCGGTTAAAAAGGCGATCGCTATTTCAAAGCGCCGCCGCAGCGATTCGCGAACAGCTTGCACATACTCCTCAGCGAAGGATTTCTGCAACCGGTGATTGTACTCTGTAATGATTCTCGGAAGCTGTAAAGCTCGCACACGGTCTGCAATATGCGCGGTAGTGAAGTTTAGATTGTGATCAAGATGATGAGCAAAGTCATTGCGGATGCGCCGAACGAGGGTGAGTTCGCCATGATCTTCATGTGAGATAAGACCAAGTGCAAGGGCAAGATCGATCTTTGCCGCGAAGGACCCAAGCGGCCCCTGTGCTCGGAAAAGTTCCCGTGACGAATTAGGGACCATCACCTTCCGCAGCAAACGCTCCAGCAGAGAATCCAGGAGCGCTCCAGCTAACACCGCGCAGGCTCGGTCACTCTCTTCTGTTGTGAACTTGTCAAAGAAGCCTGGCGGATATGGCTCAGCTACCCTCTCAATCATAATGAATATCCATGAGCATTTACCTCTATTCACAACTAGCCGTCAGCGCGGCGACCCGGTGTCGCCCCTCGCGGGTCAGGTCCACGGCCTGAGCTTGCCCGCCGGGCGTCCGGGCGATCGTCACCAGGCCCTTGCGCTCCAGGTTGTGCAGACTGTGGCTCAGATTGCCCTTCTCATGCGCCATGGCGTGCACCAGGGCCTGGTGGCTGGCGGCCATCGTGCCACGGGTGCGCTGCTCCTCGGCCACCAGCCAGGCGAGGATGTGGCGCTGCAGGCGGGATAAACGCTGAGGGGCCATGGGTCCTAAAGCGTCTCATCGCTAATAGGGCGACGATCTGATGGCAGAGCTGCTGACTGCAACGCCGCTAACCACGACAGCAGTTGCTCCCCATTTTTCAACTCAAGTCGATAGGGCATGAACGCCTGAAACTCCTGATCAACGCCCGGCGCAAACCGAGAGGTGGTCGTGATGATGCCCTTAGAAACATTAGGGTGTACCTGGAGAACGCCAAGCATCGCCCGAACTTCATCGGCAGTGACCAGGTGACCTGGCTTATAGGCTTTGGCTTGATCGAAAATCCGGATGGAGCCGATCCCAGGCTTGGTGGCAATGATATCTCGGCCGCCATCACCGCTTCGCGGAGTGAGGATCACCTCAGGCCATCCCGCCCGCTCATACGCCCCAGCCAGAAATTCCTCAAACTGGCGCCAGTCAATCTGAAACAGAAATTTAGGGTTGCGATCTAACTCCCGCAAGATTTCGAACCATGGAACCGCCACGCCCTCAATGAGTTGCCCTTCATTGACCTTGTCGCCGAATATCACGATGGCTGCTGGGAGAAGCACGGCAGGATACCGATACAGCTGAGCCTCTCCCGCCTCAATTGAGATACGGGCAGACGCCGCCACCATAGTAGTCTCCTGCGCCGCCACCGCTAGAGTCTCCTTGTCCGGTCCTTCCATGGTTGGTTCTACTCCTCCTTGACGAGCCACTGCCATAATGCCTCTTGCACCACTCGGTTCGGGGCGTGGCCGCGCGCTTCCGCGCCGATGGCGCCCGGACGTTATGTCGGGGCATCCGTCTGGGCGTCGGGATCACGCCGCACCTGCTGGTGCCGCACAAAGGCGTCCAACGCCTGGCGGGTGACGAGAGTGCGGCGCCCGACCTTGACGATCGGGAGTTGCCCACGGATGATCAGGCGCCGCACCGTGGCGCGACTGACACGCAAGTGCGCCTGGACCTCGGGCAGGGTCAATAACTTGGGCATGCTGAGGCTCCTCCACTCATGGCCAACCCCTCTCGATGCTGCGGTGGTGATGATCCTATCTGATTCTTTGAGAGCCGTCAAGGACAATCAGCGCGGGGGGTCGTCAGCCGTGATCAACCCTGATAGATGATCGACCAACGCGAGTTGACAGGTGATCCGTTATGGGATCCTGCGCGTTAGTGGTTTGTATTTCTCAGTAATTACCGGTTGACAGAAGGGGGCGTCTCTCGTCGTGAGGCACCAGGTGTCGCGGCTCAGCGGAGGATCTCGGTCGCCTGGAAGAGGAGGGTTGGGGGGATGGTGAGGCCCAGCGCTTGGGCGGTTTTGAGGTTGATGACCAGCTCGAACTGCATCGCCTGCTCCACCGGCAGGTCCGCCGGCTTGGCCCCCTTGAGGATCTTAGCGACATAGGTCGCGGCGTGCCGCCACAGGTCAGGAAGACTTGGCCCGTAGGACATCAGGCCCCCAGCCTCCACATCCAGTTTCCAGTCATACATCGCGGGCAACCGACTCTTGGCGGCGAGGTTGGCTACCCGTCCGCGCAGAGGAGTCACCAGCTCCGGGTCCGACAGCACAATGAGCGCGTCTGCCTCCGCTTGGGTCATCGCTGCGAAGGCGGTGTCCAACTCGTCCGCACGGCGCACCTCCACGACGTGCAGTTGCAGGCCCAGCGCTCGGGCAGCCACGGTCAGGCTGTTCATCCAAGGCTTGTAGCTTGCATTGGCCGGATTGGCCAACACCGCGACACGAGCGCTCTGCGGCACCACCTCCTTGAGGAGTTCCAGCCGCTTCGCGGGGAGCTCCGCGCTCAGGAAGCTCAAGCCTGTGGTGTTCCCCCCCGGGTGCGCCAGGCTGGCGACGAGCCCTTGCCCAACCGGATCAGAGGTGCCTGCCATCACGATCGGGATCGTGTGCGTCGCGTGCTGGGCCGCACGGGTCGCTACGACGCCCCCTGCCACGATCACCTCGACCTTGAGCCGGACCAACTCGGCCACCAGGTCGGGGAGCCGCTCTTCCCTCCCCTCCGCATAGCGGGACTCAATGACAAGGTTCTGGCCCTCGACATAGCCGAGGTCGCGCAGCCCCTCCCGGAAGGCCTCCAGAGTTGGATTGGGATCGCTGGGAGGGCCGGATTGGAGCCGACCGATCCGATACACGTGCGGCGCCGGCTGGGCGGCGGCGGCAAGCGGCGCCACAAGGAGGCCGAGGACGAGGGTGACGAGGAGCCCGATGGCGCGGCGTATCATCGTAGTGTCCCCCACAGTACCTAGCCACGTCAGAAGCAGAAAGGTCTTCGGCGCGAGTGTAGGCGGGTGGGTCGGGCGTGTCAACCCGCGTGTCCTGGGGCGCACGCCGACGGGGATACACGCGGCGGAGAGGACCCCCGCCGCGGCTGGGGTTAGACGTGGCCGCCAGCGTTCTGCCAGGCCTCCAGGGCGCGCGTCACGTGACGCACGTCCCAGATGGTCTCGCGGGCCTCATAGACGACCACGCGCGTGGCGCCTCGGCAGTAGCGCCGCAAGAGCCATGGCAGGTCATGGCGGCGGCCACCGTACTGGGCGACCTTCTCGGGCCAGTAGGCGAGGATGAGGATGTGATCCATCGCTCAGCCCTCCACCGACGCGGCCGGCGGGGGGAAGTCGGGCAGATCGGCCTCCACCTCCTGGCGCAACACCTGGGCGTAGCCGTCCATGAGGGTCTGGTACTGCTCGACCGTGATATGGGCCGCGAGGTGCCTCAAGGTCAGTTTCTCATCCACCTCGAAGCCGAGGTCGGCCCGCAGGCGCTTCTCGCCCTCCTGGTAGCCGAAGGCCGTCTGCGCCCGTTTCTTCAGCTCCCGGGCCTGGTCGCTGGTGAGGCGGGTGGCCTGGGGTGGGTGGGGGTCGTCGTTGGGCTCGCCCACCCGGACCCCGGGGATGGTCTCCAGCTCGGTCTCGTCGAGCCAGCCCAGGCCGGCCAGCGACAGCGTCACCCTTCTCTTCGCCTTGGTCTCGCACTTCATCAGCGCGTTGGCCAGGGCATCGCCCTTGAGCGTGCCCAGCGCCACGGCGCCGGTGCTCTCGTCCTCCCGGCCGGTGCGATCTTTCGCCCTAGCGGTGACAATGTAGAGATCACCCAGCCGTTCCCGGTCGACGATGTAGATGCTAATGCCGTGCAGCCGGCGCAGCTGGTCGGCGCAGTCCCGGAGCGCGTACAAGCGGAGCTTGCCGTTCAAGGTGAGGTACTCGAACGGTTTGGACAGCGGGTTGAGCCCCAGGCTCTGGCACACGGCCCGGTAGTAGGCCAGGCGCTGGGCCTCGGTCAGCTGGGAGAGATCGCCGCCGATCAAGACCTGCTCGAGGATCTCGGGCGGGATCGATGGCGTGGGGGTGGGCGGGACCACGGCGGGGAGGTCGTGATTGATCGGGTCCATGGCCTAGTCCTCCCCCTGCAGGCGGGCCTCAATGAGCTGCTCGATGGCCTGGTCCACGAGGACCTGCCACGCGAGCCAAAAGGCGCCGCCATCGACACGCCCCTGGCGATCGAGCAGCCAGTTGGCCACGGCGAAGCAGGGGTGCTTGGTGGGGTCGGGCTCACTGGCGATCAGGTCGTCGACCTGGGCCAGCACATCGCCGACGTCGAGGGCTTGGAGCGCCCGCCGGCGGCGTTCCTCATGGTGCGCGGCGGCGTGGTTGACTTCAAAATCATGGGGATAGGGCATGTGACGAGTTGACATCGTGGCTCCTTCAGGCTCATACTATGAGCCGGGTTCACATGGTCTCCTAGGACCGAACCTGCATTGCCCACCCTGGCGGGAGCTCACGACTCCCGCTGGGGTACCTTCCTGCACGGTGGTTCATGTCATCAGCACCTCCTGTCAATCCACCTCGACCCAGCGCATGATCGTCTGGAGCAAGTGGTCATAGTCGCCGGCGGTCGCCTCCGCCATGAACGCCTGGCGCTCGTCGTCGGAGACGCCGGCCTGGCGCAGCGCGCGGCTGACCTTCCCGAGCACGGCGAAGGCGTTCCCATCGGTGCCTACGAGCGTCACGGTAATGTCAGGGTACTTCGGGATCATCGACATCTCCTCTCTGGTGCTGGCGCGGGTGATGCCTACGGGTTTCTCTCGCCGATCGCGGCGACGGTTGGCCCATGCCTACCACCCTCATGCGCCGTTGCGTTCATCGAGAAGTACAATATACATTTTACTATTGAAAAAGTAAATAGTATATTATACAATTATCGGGTGTACAGTGAACAATTGACGGGAGGATGAGATGCGCGCTAGATTCAGGGGCATGACCCTACAAACGTTACTTCAACAACACGGCATCACCACGATCAAGGAGCTCATGCGCCGCAGCGGCTTGTCGCGCCAACACAGCTGGAATTTGTGGCATGGGTACGCCGGCGTGGGCAAGGCCACCGCGCTGCGGCTCCACGACCAGCTGGGGATTCCCCTCGAGGAGTTGATCCGAGTTGACCCCGTGCCGGCCGCCACACGGCCGGGTATGGCCCAGCCGCGGCCTCGGGGCCGCCCACGGAAGGCCCAGCAGGGCCGCGAGTCACCCCCGCCGCAGGAGGAGGCATGACCGATCGACAGACCCTACATCAGTTAATCGAGGAACTGCCGGCCTCTCAACTTGTCGCGGCTGAGGATTGTCTCACCTATCTACACGGTGAGAAGGTCCGAGAGACGCTGACACGTGTGGGAGGACAGCCACCCCTCTATGACACCGATTTCTACGCCTGGGCCCAGCAGCAGGCCGCGGCCCTGCGGGCCCTGGACTGGGCCGCCCTGGACCTCAATAACCTGATCGAGGAGGTGGAAGACTTGGCGGGCCGTCATCGCGACGCCTTAGGCAGTGAGCTGAAGCGGCTGCTCGTGCACCTGATGAAATGGCACTATCAGCCGACGCATCGCAGTGACAGCTGGCTGGAGAGTATCGAGCAGGCCCGGCAGGCGATCGATGAAGTGATCGACGATCATCCCAGCCTGGCGGACTACCCCCGGGTGGTGCTGCCCAAGGCATATCAGCGTGCCCGTCGCCAAGTGGCCCGCGAAACCAAGCTCCCGCTGACGACCTTCCCCCCGGAGGGCTGCCCCTGGGCCCTGGACGACATCCGGCGCGAGGGCTGGCTCCCCCCGGACGCGGCCGCCAAGGAGGACGACGATGAGGCCTAGGCGGGAGGGGCGACACCGGGTCGCCGCACGGACGGCAAGTTGTGAATAAGGAGGACCCCTTGTGGCCACAGAAGATGGCCCTCCAGCCGCAATCGCCGTCATGCCGAGCTCCACATGACGGCGATTGCGGCTGGAGGGCCAAGATCGGCAGCTGGAGTAACCTCTTGAAAATGTGCTCGATCTCACCCTGAACTTTCCCAACAAAACTTCTTCTCGAGAAAGTTGTTCCTCATCTGTCCGAGCAGGCCTTACCGTAGGTTTTCGCACGGTTGCGGCCGCTAACTGTAATAACCCGAGAACATAAACCGCTCTGCCCGAGAACATCGCCGTTTCGTGCCCAGATTATCTGAGAATATAAGGGCGCTCAAACCCACATTAGTTGAGAATGAGCCCACGCTTCCTGAGAACAGCCTGAAAACATCTGTTCGGACCCACAGGCTGTGAGAATAACCGGCGAGCGCTGGGCCCCGCGGCCCACCGTTTCGCGTTGACCCACCCGCCACGTCCGCTTATACTTGCGCCGACGCTTTGTTCCGTGTCGTGTCTCCCCACGCTTCCGAACGCCGCACACGCACAGGAGCCCGCCGATGTGGTCCGCCCGCCGTTTCCCAGCGACGCTCCTCGTCGCCCTCGTCCTCAGCCAGCTTGTGACGCCCATGGCCGCTGCCGCGCAGCAGCCGGCCAAGCTCCCCCTGCTCGGTGTCTTCTCCACTGGGTTCCCTCCCGCGGAAGGCCAGCGGCCACGATCGCCTTTCGGGCAAGCTCTCCGGGAGCTGGGCTGGATTGAAGGGCAGACCATTGCCGTTGAGCGCCGGTACGCCGAAGAGCAGCCGGACCGGCTCGTCGAACTCGCCGCCGAGTTGGTTCGGCTCAAGCCTGACGTCATGGTCACGGGGGGGACGAGCGGGGTGCTGGCGCTGAAGCACGCGACCACGACGATCCCGATCGTCATCAATGGGGCGGGCATGCTGGTGGAACAGGGGATCGTTGCGAGCCTGGCCCAGCCCGGGGGCAACATCACGGGCGTGGAAAACAATGCTGTCGGGCTCTCGGGCAAACGGTTAGAGCTCCTGAAGGGAGCGCTACCGCAGATCACCCGCGTGGCATTTCTCTTCAATCCGACCAATCCGTTCTTTACCCTCGAGCTCTCCAATCTAGAGACGGAGGCCCGGGCCCTCGGACTGCAGCTGCAGCCCGTGGCGGTGCGCAATGGCACCGAGGTCGATGACGCCTTGGCCACCCTTGTCGCCCCCCGCCCCGATGCGCTTTTCGTAGGGGATGATGGCCGTCTGAACGCGCACCTCCGATCGATCACGGTCTTCGCCACCACACACCAGCTCCCCACCATGGGCACTCGGAGGGAATCGGCCGAGGCTGGCTGCCTCTTCGCCTTTGGCTATAACCGGCGCGAGCTCGCGCAACGGGCGGCCGTCTATGTGGACAAGATCCTGAAAGGGGCCAAACCTGGGGATCTGCCCATTGAGCGGCCCACGACGTTCGAGTTCATCATCAACCTCAAGACGGCCCAGGCCTTGAGCCTCACGATTCCCTCGACCCTCCTCTTCCAGGCGACCGAGGTGCTCAAGTAAGCCCTGGGGCCGTGCGGGAAAACGACCGTTTTTCTGCACACGCACTTCACCGCACGTGCACCCTCCCAACCCGCATCCCTGCGGTTCAACATACTCATCCAGAAAAACAACGTTCGCTAAATCAGCTCCTGCATGAGTAAAGCGAACTGTTCTCACTGACTGTGGGTTCCGCCGGATGTTTGTGGGTTATTCTCAGTTAGCGTAGGTTCATTCTCAATGATTGTGGGTTTGAGCGCCGTTATATTCTCATGGAATCTGGGTCGAAAATTGCGATGTTATCGGGCAGGACGATTTATGTTATCGCGCCGTTACAGGTAACGGGCGCTGCATCAGGGGTGCTAGTGCTCCCAGCCCCCAAGAAATCACTAACACGAGAAAGCCCGCCAGGCCCGGTGAGTACCAGTCGGAAAATTGTGCGAACGAGGTGTTAGGCAGGGCAAACGCCCATGCGATGTACGCGATAGTGGCTGCGCTCATCTCCCACACTGGCCATGTGGCCGGGGACGCGGGCATCGGTTTACCTTCCTCCTTCAGCTTGGACGCGAAAGTAAGCCAGAAGGCGAGAGGCGTCACCACGAGAAAGCACCAGAATGGAATCCACCGCCCCACCTCCTGACCTTGGGGATCCTTGAGAGAACCAAGGGCGGCGACGGCGGCGACGTACAACGTCAGCACCGCAGTCGGGATATACATGGTGAGCGCCTGGAGTGCGGTATTGGTTGGGGTCGTGGCAGGTGCTGGTGGTCTACCTGCTGGCGGGGCACCCACTGGTGGGACTGGCCTGGGCGGAGCCCCTGCCGCGATTGCAATCTCGGCCACGTTCTGAGGCACACCAGTCGATGGCTCAAAGTCTGGTCGGCGTGCCAAGGCAGCGTTGGTGCAAGTATTGATACTCATGGCCGTCCCCTTATTGATTCTGTCATAAAGTTTGTAGTGTGGACGATCTGTCACGGGCTCGGGCACGTGACCGGGCTCATCGGTCGTTCGCTGATCATCCTCCGTCCGGCTCTCCCCTGTGAGTAGTCGCGACTCCTTCGA
>Ga0307278_10001755_pt1 | contig 10749 bp, 5 predicted proteins | sample ER_DNA_117_FD_194482 | JGI IMG/M metagenome (GOLD analysis project Ga0307278, IMG submission 194482) | Bulk soil microbial communities from the East River watershed near Crested Butte, Colorado, United States - ER_DNA_117 | ecosystem: Environmental > Terrestrial > Soil > Floodplain | place: USA...
GCGAGGGCGCACACCGGGACGGCCTGACGGTGCAGGACGCCCGTGGCGACCGCCAGGACCTCGACCCGGTCGCCGAGGTGCACCGGTTCCTGGATCATCTCTCCTGGCACGGGCCCGCCTCCCGCTCGACCGTGCCCGACCGGGCAGCCCGTCGGCGACCCGGACCCGCCGCCCTGATTCCCGCCCGTCCGTCCGGGTCGGGCACGGCGCTGCCGTTGGCCGGGTGCCCGGTGGTCACGCGGCGCCCAGCCCGTGCCACGCGCCCGGTGCCGGTGCGGCGCCCGCCTCGGTGCAGGCGCCCCACAGGCCACGGCCGGCCTGGCGGGCCTGGCGGGCGAGGTCGGCGAACTCCTCGGCGTGGGCGACGTTGGGCGGGATCGTGAGCGGCTGGCCGAACCCGTCCCGCAGCAGGGCCGCGTTGACGAGCAGGCCGTCGCGCACCCTGACCACGTAGGCCAGCGTCCGGCCGTAACGGTCGGTCCGCTCGACGTCGTACACCAGCCGGACCCTGGTGCCCCTGGGCAGCAGGGCGGTGGTCTGCCTGGACGCCTCGCGGCCGAAGCACTGGACCGGTTTCGACGGGTGCTTGGTCTCGGGGGTGTCCACCCCGATCAGGCGGATCGTCTGGCCGTCGCCGACCACGATCGTGTCGCCGTCCACCACCCTGGCGATCACGGCGTCCGGGCCCGCCGGGAGCCCGTCGGCGACCAGGCCCGGGTCGTCCACGGGGGCGCCGGCCAGCCCGCACCCGGCCAGCCCCAGCGCGGCCACCACCAGCAGGGTGGCCGCGAACGCGCGCCCGCCGAGCCGACCCATGCGCCCACCTCGCCGTCGGTGGTGCCGACCTGGCCGGCACCGGAGGAGGCGCAGTCTACGGCCGCCTGGCGACCGTGCCCGGCGCTGTCCACAACCTTCAGGTCCGGCCCGTGACCGTCACGCGAGGCGGCTAGGATCGGCCCCGATGAACGACTCCCTCCACCCAACAGTCGCGGCCCGGCCCGAACCGGTCGCCGCGCCCGCCAGGGCGACCCCGGCCGCCGTGCTGCCCGACCTGCCGGCCGCCGCCCTGGTCGACCGGCTCCCCGACGGCCCCGTCTGCGTCGTCGGCGGCCCGGGCAGCGGCAAGACGAGCGTGCTCGAGGCGCTGCTGCTGCGGGTGCGCGCCGACGGCCCCGGCCGCGGCCTGTTCCTGGTCCCGTCCAAGCAGGCGGCCGACGCCACCACCGAGCGGCTGCTGGCCTCGGCCGGCTCCGACGCCGGCGGGCTCGGGGCCGTCACCTGGCACTCGTTCGCCCGTGCGCTGGTCGTCGGCCACGCCGACCTGCTCGGCTACCGCGGCGACCCGCGCCCGCTCAGCGGCGCCGAGCAGTGGGCCCTGGTCCGCTCCATCCTGCTCGAGGCGGACGGTCTCGACTGGGGCCCACTCGCCTCCCTGGTCGCCACCCGCGGCTTCGCCGACGAGCTGGCCGAGCTGCTCCTGGCCTGCCAGCGCGGCCTGCTCGGCCCCGACGACCTCGAGGCCATGGCCGCCTCGGCCGGCCGGCCGGCCTGGGCCAGGGCGGCCGCCTTCTTCGCCGTCTACGAGGAACGGCTGGCCCTCGACGACTCGATCGACCACGCCGGGCTCCTGGCCCAGGCCGGCGACCTGCTCGACGGCCACCCGGAGGTGCGCGCGGCCACCGCCGCCCGCTTCGGCACCGTCCTGGTCGACGAGGCCCAGGAACTGGACCCGTCCCAGCTGCGCCTGCTGCGCCTGCTCGGCCAGGCCGGCGCCCGGGTGGTGCTGGCCGGCGACCCGGCCGGGACCACCGACGCCTTCCGCGGCGCCATCCCTGGCGCCCTGCCTGCCCACGCCGCCCAGCTCGGGGCCGCCACCGTGCTGCTGCCGGGCAGCCGCCGCCTCGGCGGCGACGGGCTCGACGCGGCCAGACGGCTGGCCCACCTGGACCCCGGCGCGGCGCCCGACGTCCTCGCCGCCGGCGGCCCCAGCGGCCCTGGCACCACCGTCGAGACCCTGGCCGCCCCCGGCCGGGCCGAGGAGGCCGACGCCGTCGCCCGCCTGCTGCGCGTGGCCCACGAGCGCGACGGCGTCCCCTACGGCCGCATGGCCGTGCTGCTGGCCACCCGCACCTTGAGCGGCCCGGTCCGCCGCGCGCTCGACCGCTTCGGCGTCCCGCACCGGCTCGGCGCCGGCGAGGGCCTGCTCGTCGAGGAACCGGTGGTCCGCCAGGTGATGGACCTGTTCCGGCTCGCCATCGAACCGGCCAGGGCCGACGAGCTGCTCCCCGGCCTGCTCACCTCGGTGATCGGCGGGCTCGATCCACACGACCTGCGGGCCCTGCGCCGGGCCGCCGTGGTCGCCGACAGCTCCCTGCCCGCCCTGGTCGCCGACCTGTCCAGCGCGGAGGACCTGCCGTCGAGGGTCAGGCGGCGGGCCGCCTCTCTGGCCGCGCTGGTGGACCGGGCCAGGGACTGGGTCCGGCTCGAGGCCGACGCCTGCTTCTGGCGGCTGTGGCGGGCCGCCCCGGCCTTCCGCCGCCTGGTGCGCCAGGCTGAGGCCGACCCGGCCGACGCCGCCACCCAGCGCCAGCTCGACGCCCTGGCCGCGTTCTCGCGGGCGCTCGGGCTGTTCGTGGACGGCCGGCCGGGCGCGACCATCGGGACCTACCTGGACGGCGTCGGGCGGGCCGAGTTCGCCAGTGACCCGTGGCTGCCGCCCACGGCCGCCGCCGACGCCGTCGCCATCCTGGGGATCAACGCGGCCAAGGGCCACGAGTTCGACGTGGTCGCCGTGACCGGCTGCCTCGAAGGCGTGCTGCCCAAGCTGGCCTGGCCGGAAGGCGTCTTCGAGGCCTGGCGGCTGGATGGCGCGGCCGGGCCCGAGCGCAAACCGACGGGCCGCTCCGGTGCGCGAGAGGCCGGTGGGTCCTCCGAGCGGGCCAGGGCCCTGCTGGACGCCGAGCGCCGCCGCTTCGCACTGGCTACCTCCCGGGCCAGGGACCGGGTTCTGCTGACCTGGTCGCGGGCCGAGGGCCGTGGCGAGCCGTCCCGCTTCCTGACCGAGATCGGCCTGCTCGTGCCCGACGAGCCCGACGAGACGGCCGCCGGGGCCGAGGTGACCCCGCTCACCCGGACCGAGGCGGCCGGGGCGCTGCGGCGCATCCTGGCCGACCAGGGCCGGGACCGGCCCCAGCGGCTGGCCGCCGCCGTGAGCCTGGCCTCGATGCCCGACGTGCGCCCGGAGCGCTGGTGGTGGTCCAAGGACTGGACCCAGGACCCGGAGCCGATCACGCCAGAGGGCCGGCTGCGCACCTCCTACAGCCGCATCGGCGTCTACGAGGACTGCCACCTGCGCTACTTCTACTCGAGCGTCGCCGGCCTGGACGACAGGACCTCCTACCGCATGGAGTTCGGCAAGCTCATGCACACCATCTTCGAGCTGGCCGCCAAGGGCGAGATCGGGTCCGACCCGGCCGACCTCAAAGCCGCGTTCAGGGACCGTTTCCGGACGGCCTGGTTCCCCTCCCTGGCCGTCGCCCACCAGTTCTGGCGCGACGGGCTGCTGATGCTGCGCTACTGGTTCGAGGGCGAGGCCGAGCTGGCCAAGCGGGCGCTGGCCCTCGAAGTCGGCTTCGAGATCGAGGTCGGCGACCACGTCGTGCGCGGGCGCATCGACCGGGTCGACCGGGCCCAGCCCAGCCCCGACGGTGACGGTGACGGCGGCATCATGCTGCTCGACTACAAGACCGCCCGCACCGTCCCCACCGAGGCGGAGGCGGCCGGCAGCCTCCAGCTCGCCATCTACTACCTGGCCGCCCTCCGCGACGCCGAGCTGTCCAAGCTCGGCCCGCCGGTCGAGATGCAGCTCGTGTTCCCGGCCGAGCAACGCCAGGGCCGCTTCCGGCGGGTGGCCCAGCAGCCAGGCCCGGCCCACGCCGAGCGGGTCGAGCAGCGCCTGCTACCCCTGTTGACCGGCGCGGCCAGCGAGCACTTCGACCCCAGCCCGCACGCCGACTGCCGCTTCTGCTCGTTCAAGCCGATCTGCCCGATGTGGCCCCAGGGTGAGGACTTCCTGACCCCGACGCCGCCGGCACCCGGCGGTCCCGAGCCGACGGGGGTACCCCGGTGACCGACATCCTGGCCCAGGGGCTCGTCGTCAGCCCCGCCGTGCGGGCCGCCCTGCGCGGCCAGGACCCGACCGTCGAGCAACTCGAGGCGATCACGGCGCCCGTCGGCCCGGCCCACCTGATCGCCGGGGCCGGCTCGGGCAAGACCGCCGTGATGGCGGCCCGGATCGTGCACCTGATCGACCGGCTCGGTGTCGAACCGGCCGCCATCCTCGGCCTGACCTTCACCAACAAGGCCGCCGCCGAGCTCGAGCAGCGCGTCAGGCAGGCCCTGGCCGCCGGCGGGCGCGACCCGGCCTCCGGGGCCGAGATCACCGTCAGCACGTACCACGCGTTCGCGGCCGAGGTCGTGCAGACCTTCGGCGTGCGCGTCGGCGTCGAGCCTGACGCCGACCTGCTGTCCGACGCCCAGCAGTACCAGCTCCTGCTGTCCATCCTCGAGACCGAGCGCTTCGAGCACGTCCAGGTCCGCTCGCCGGGCACTACCATCGGGGCCGCGCTGCGCCTGGCATCGGCCTGCGCCGACCACATGATCGACCCGCGCCTGGTCACACAGGCCTCCATGGAGGTGGTCAAGCGGGCCGAGGACGGCGAGGACCTGCCCCGCTGGCTGGTCGGCGAGGCCCGCGAGCGGGCCGAGCTGGGTCGGCTGGTCGAGCGCTACGACGCCGAGAAGCGGCGCAGGGGCCGGATCGACTTCGGCGACCAGGTCGCCAAGGCGGTCGAGCTGGTGGAGGGCTTCGAGGAGATCGCCGAGGCCCTGCGCACCCGCTTCCCGCACGTGCTGCTGGACGAGTACCAGGACACCAACGTGGCCCAGCGGCGCCTGATGCAGCGGCTGTGCCCGCCGGGCAGCTCCATCATGGCCGTCGGCGACGCCCGCCAGGCGATCTACGCCTTCCGGGGCGCCACCATGTACAACCTGCTCGCCTTCCCGACCCACTTCCCAGAGCCGCAGGGGCAGGGCCGGCCGCTGTCGCTGTCGACCAACTTCCGCTCCGGCCGGCGCATCCTCGAGCTGGCCAACGCCGTCATCGAGCGCATCCCCGACGAGCGCCGAGGCGGGCTGCCCCTGGTCCCGCTGCCGGCCAACGGCGAGGGCGAGGTCCGGGCCGCGCTGCTCGACGACCAGATCACCGAGGCCGCCTTCGTCGCCGAGCAGGTCGTGGCCGCCCGCCGCGACGGGCTGGCGTCGGGCAAGCTGCCGGCCTGGCGCGACCTCGCCGTGCTGGTCCGCTCCAAGCGCCTGCTCGGCCCGCTGCGCGAGGCCCTGGAGCAGCGCGACGTGCCGGTCGAGGTGGTCGGCCTGGCCGGGCTGCTGGAGACGCCCGAGGTCGTCGACCTGATCAGCATGCTGCGGGTGATCGACGACCCTGGCGCCAACGTCGCCCTGGCCCGGCTGCTGCTCGGGCCCCGCTGGCGGATCGGCTACCGGCACCTGTACCGGCTGACCAAGTGGTGCAGCCGCCACAACTGGCGCCTGCGCGAGGGCATGCCGGGCGAGGACCCCGACCCGGGTGACGTCGCCTTCGCGCTGGCCGAGGCGCTCGACCACCTCCCTGAGGTCGAGGGCCTCGACGACAAGGCGCGCACCCGCCTGGCCGAGTTCCGGCGCGAGCTACGCTCGCTGCGCAGGCACGTCGACGGCCCCCTGCTCGACCTGGTCCAGACCGTGCTCGCCCGCACCGGGGTATGGGCCGAGCTGGAGGCCAGGGGCACCGACCGCCGGGCGGCCTCGGCCCGCCAGAACCTGACCGGGTTCCTGGACCGGGTGGCCGCCTTCGCCCCGGTCGAGGGTGAGCCGTCGCTGCGCGCCTTCCTGGCCTGGCTGGACGCGGTGGACGAGGCGTCCGAGGCGGTCGAGGCGACCCAGCCGGCGCCGGTCGACTCGGTCAAGCTCATGACCGTCCACCAGGCCAAGGGCCTGGAGTTCGACATGGTCGTGGTGGCCGGGCTGGCCTCGGCAACGGCCAAGGACGGGTCGGCGGTCAACGGCATCTTCCCGAACGCGCGCGTGGACAGCCCGCTCAACGCCAGAGGCCTGCCGTACGAGCTGCGCGAGGACGCCGCCCACCTGCCCCGCTACACGGGCAACTACCGCGCCTTCCGCAACGCCCTGGTCGAGCGGGCCATGGAGGACGAGCGGCGCCTGCTGTACGTGGCCGCGACCAGGGCCAGGCAACTGCTCGTGCTGACCGCGGCCTGGTGGTACCAGGGCTCGGACAAGCGGGCCAAGGGCCCGAGCCCGTTCTGGCGCGAGGCGGCCGACCACCCGATGGTCGAGGTCCTGGTCCAGGCCGACGAGCCGCCGGCCAGCCCGCTGGCCGAGCGCCTGGCCGGCCGGCGGGCCTGGCCAGGGCCCGCCCGCCAGCCCGACGAGGTCGCCGACCAGCTCTTCCCCGAGGGCTGGGCCGGCGCCGTCGAACTGGCCAGGCGCGACCCGGGCGCGCTGGCCGCCCGCGTCGGCCCCGGCGAGCAGGACGCCTACCAGGCCGCCCTGAGCGCCCAACGCCACCTTGTCGAGCTGCGCCACGTGCCGGTGGTGGCCGGTCCGCCCGAGGCACCAAGGGTGCTGTCGGTCTCCCAGGTCCTGGCCTACGCGGCCTGCCCGCGCGCGTTCTACTGGACCGTCGTGCGCCCGCTGCCGTCCCGGCCGCGCCCGGCGGCCAGGGTCGGCACCGTGGTCCACCGCCTGCTCGAGCGCCGGGCGCGGCAGCTCCCGGACCTGGTCGAACTCGAGCCGGACGAGTGGGCGCAGCCGTCGGGTACCGACCCCGGCCTGGTTGCACGGGCCCGCCGGAACTTCCACGCCTCCCGGTTCGCCACCATGGAAGCGCCCGAACCGGAGGTCGCGGTCGCCCTCCGCAGCGGCCAGTGGCTGTTGCGCGGGCGCATCGATGCCGTGTACCGGACCGCCGACGGCGTCGAGCTGGTGGACTGGAAGACCGGCGTGTCCCAGGCCGGCGACCGGCCCGAGCCGGGCGCCCTTGACCAGCTCGCCCTGTACGCCCTCGCCCTGGACCAGGCCGGCCAGCTCGGCGGCGGCAGCTGCCGGATCACCTACTGCTACCTGGGCGGCGACGAGGTCGGCGAGGCCTCGCGCCTGCTCGACCAGGCAGCCCTCGACACCCAGGCCCGGCTGCTGGCCGAGATCCTGGCCAGGATCGAGGCGGGCGGCGAGCCGTCCTCCTACCGGGCCTGCGGCCGGCCGGCCTGCGAGGTCTGCGGCCGTCGTTGACCCTTTCGTCTGGTTCGGGCGTCGACCTCGCCCACCCCGGCCCGGCCGGGCGCATGAGATCCGCCGGTCCTGGGCAGAGCAGTGGATGGCCGGGCGCGTCAGGCGCCTGGGGGCCAGCCTGCACTGTCCCGACGGGAGGGCGATGGGCGACCGGGACGCGGAGAGCGGCGACACGCTCGTCGACCTAGCTGAGGGCCTCCGGGGTGAGGGCCTCCGGGGTGAGGACCACCAGACGCGGTCACGACCCGGTGCCGCGCCTGGCGCGGGTGGGCGGGTGTCCGGGCGGCAGCCGTCCAGACCGAGTCGGGCAGGCGTCGGCGCCGGTGTGTGGTGACCGGCGCGGCCGCCGTCCCGCCCCACGGCCTGGCCTGGGTGCCTGAACCAACCCCGGCCGCCAGGGGCCGGGCCTGCGCTCGGGCCTCGTCGACGCCGGCTTCGCCGACGCGGGCTTCGCCGACGCGGGCCTGGCCGACGCGGGCCTGGCCGACGCGGCACCCACCCCGACGGCCACGGCGGTCCGGCCCCGCGCCAGGCGGCCGGGCCGGATGAGCGAGCTTTCCCCGCTGGCCGCGGCCGGGTTCGGGGCTGGGGCGGCCGCGTACGACCGTGGGCGGCCCGAGTACCCGGAGGCGGTCGGGCGCTGGCTCGGCGAGCGCCTCCGGCTCGGCCCGGACGCCGTGGTCGTCGACCTGGCCGCCGGGACAGGCAAGCTCACCCGCGTCCTGGCCGCCACGGGTGCCCGGGTCATGGCCGTGGAACCCGTCGAGGCGATGCGGGACGCCCTCCGCCGGGCCCTGCCCGGTGTCCCGGTCGTCGCCGGCCTGGCCGAGTCGATCCCGCTGGCCGACGGCTCGCTCGACATGGTCTCGGTCGGGCAGGCGTTCCACTGGTTCAGCGGCGAGCGGGCCGTGGCCGAGATCGCCCGCGTCCTGCGCCCGCACGGCGCCCTGGCCATCGTCTTCAACCGGCGCGACGCCGAGCAGCGCATCCAGGCCCAGCTCGGCAAGATCATGGAGGCGCGGCGGGGGAGCGCCCCTCGCCACGTCGACCGGGCCTGGCAGGTCGCACTGGAGCGCAGCCCGCTGTTCGAGCTGATCGGTGAGCAGCGCGTCCGCAACGAGCAGGTCCTGGACACCGAGCGCCTGATCGACCGGGTCGTCTCGGTCAGCTACATCGCGGCCCTGCCGTCCGACCAGCGGGCCCAGGTCGCCGCCGAGGTCCGCGGCGTCGCCGACAGCTACAGCTCGCCCCTGGTCCTGCGCTACATCACCGAGTCGCTGCTGTTCGGCCGCACCTGAGCCAGCGCCGCACCAACCCCGCCCTGCGGGCGTCTGGTGGACCCTTTGACCGACCCAGGGCCGTGTGGACGGTTTGCGTCCGGACCGTCCGCCTCTGCTATCCTCACCGCAAGTAAAGAAATATCTATGTTGTGAAAGTCGAGTTCGGCATGATCGCACCTGTACCGGGCCCCGTCGGGGGCCGGAGCGGCACCAGGGAACGCATCCTGGTCTCCCTGCGCAGGCACGGAGGGCGCACCGCGCCGCAGCTCGCCCGCGAGCTCGGGCTCAGCGCCGTCGGCGTGCGCAGGCACCTGACCGCCATGGAACGCGACGGCCTCCTCAGCTCCAGCACCGCCGAGCCAGGGCGGGGCCGACCGGCCTCCGTCTACCAGCTCACCGACGCCGGCCTGGAGCGTTTCCCGCGCCACTACGACCAGCTCGCCCACGAGGCGCTGAGCTTCCTCGGCGCGGACGACGGCGCCCGCCTGCGCCAGTTCCTGGCCTGGCGCAACGACCGCCTGGCGGCCAGCTACGGCGACCGGGTCACGGGCGAGACCATCGACGAGCGGGCCCACGCCCTGGCCGAGGCCTTGAACGAGCAGGGCTTCATGGCCGACGTCGAGCCGGCCACCGACGGGTTGCGGATCTGCCAGCACAACTGCACCGTTGAGCACATCGCCACGGAACACCCAGACGTCTGCGCCTCGGAGACCGAGCTGTTCGAGCGCCTGCTCGGCGCCCCGGTCGTCCGCGAGACGACGATCGTCAACGGTGACGTCCGCTGCGTCACCAGGGTCAGAACCACCGGGTCGAGCCGCGCATCGGCCGAGGCCCAGCACCTGGGGCCGAGCACCCCCAGGGCACGCGACCGGTTGCGTGCCACGGCGCTCGACCGCACGACCGGCGCGGCGACACGAGATGACACAAGGAGCACCGCCTGATGGCGACTGACGCCCGAGACCTGACCATCGCGACGCCCGACCGGGTGGACGGGGCGCCCGACCGGGTGAACGTGCGGCCCGAGAACGTGGAGATCGGGTCGTACAAGTTCGGCTGGCACGACCCGGTCACCTCGGTCTTCGAGCCCAAGCGAGGGCTGTCTCACGACGTCGTCGAGGAGATCTCGGCGATGAAGGGCGAGCCCGATTGGATGCGCCAGTACAGGCACAAGAGCCTGGACTACTTCTACCGCAAGCCGATGCCGTCCTGGGGCTCGGACCTGTCGGGGATCGACTTCGACAACATCTACTACTTCCTGCGGGCGACCGAGAAGCAGGCCGAGTCCTGGGAGGACCTGCCCGACGACATCAAGAACACCTACGACAGGCTCGGCATCCCTGAGGCCGAGAAGCAGCGCCTGGTCGCCGGCGTCGCCGCGCAGTACGAGTCGGAGGTCGTCTACCACAAGGTGCGCGAGGACCTGGAGGCACAGGGCGTGGTGTTCATGGACACCGACACCGCCCTGCGCGAGCACGAGGACACCTTCCGCGAGCACTGGGCCACGGTCATCCCGGCCAACGACAACAAGTTCTCCGCCCTGAACTCGGCCGTGTGGTCGGGCGGGTCGTTCGTGTGGGTGCCCGAGGGCGTCCACGTCGAGATCCCGCTCCAGGCCTACTTCCGCATCAACTCCCAGAACATGGGCCAGTTCGAGCGGACCATGATCATCGCCGAGCCCGGCTCCAGCGTGCACTACGTCGAGGGGTGCACTGCGCCCGTCTACTCCTCGGACTCGCTGCACTCGGCCGTGGTCGAGATCATCGTCAAGCCGCACGCCAAGGTCAGGTACACGACCATCCAGAACTGGTCGAACAACGTCTACAACCTGGTCACCAAGCGGGCGGCCGCCTACGAGGGCGCCACCATGGAGTGGATCGACGGCAACATCGGCTCCAAGGTGACCATGAAGTACCCGGCCGTGCTGCTGCTCGGCGAGCACGCCCACGGCGAGATCCTCTCGGTCGCCTTCGGTGGCCGCGGCCAGCACCAGGACGCCGGGGCCAAGCTCACCTTCGCCGCGCCCAACACCACCGGCCAGATCGTGTCCAAGTCGATCAGCCGTGACACCGGGCGGACCAGCTACCGCGGCCTGATCAAGGTCGAG
>Ga0307278_10001756_pt1 | contig 10748 bp, 10 predicted proteins | sample ER_DNA_117_FD_194482 | JGI IMG/M metagenome (GOLD analysis project Ga0307278, IMG submission 194482) | Bulk soil microbial communities from the East River watershed near Crested Butte, Colorado, United States - ER_DNA_117 | ecosystem: Environmental > Terrestrial > Soil > Floodplain | place...
TCGGAGGAGGAGCGCGCCCGGCTGCACACCATGATCGGGCGGGGCGTCGCCCCGGCCAGCGCGCTGACCCATGCCCGCATCCTGCTGAAGGCCAACCAGGGCGAGGCCGGCCCGGGCTGGACCGATGCCGCGACCGCCGCTGCGCTGGAGGTCCACCCCGCCACCGTCGCCCGCGTCCGTCGGCAATACGTCACGGCCGGCCTGGAGGCGGCGCTGCACCGCAAACCGCCCGCGCGCGAGTACCACCGTCGGCTCGACGGGGAGCAGGAGGCCCGCCTGGCCGCGCTGGCGTGCAGCGCCCCGCCGGAGGGCCACAAGCGCTGGACGTTGCGGCTGCTGGCCGACCGGCTGGTGAAGCTGGAGGTGGTGGAGACGATCTCGTACGAGACGGTCCGCCAGGCCTTGCAGCAAACCGGCTCAAGCCATGGCTGAGCCAGCGCTGGTGCATCCCCCGGGCCCATGACGCCGAGTTCTGCTGGCGGATGGAGGATGTGCTGGAGGTCTACACCCGTGCCTACGACCCCACCGCCCGCAGGTCTGCCTGGACGAGACCAGCCGCCAGCTGCTTGGGGAAGTTCCCCCGCCGTTGCCGGTCGCGCCTGGGCGTCCAGCACGCCAGGACTACGAGTACCAGCGCCGCGGCGTGTGCAACGTGTTCGTTGTGGGTGAGCCGCTGCGCGGCTGGCGGCACGTCACCTGTAGCGAGCGGCGCACCCGCATCGACTGGGCGCACTCCCGTCAAGGAACTGGTCGATGTCTGCTACCCCGACGCTGAGCAGGTCGTGCTGGTGCAAGACAACCGCAACACCCACACGCCCGCGTCGCTGTACGAGGCGTTCCCGCCCGCGGAGGCCAGGCGGCTGGCCGACAAGCTGGAGCTGCATGACACGCCCAAGCACGGGAGTTGGCTGCAGCATGGCCGAGATCGAGCTGAGCGTCCTGGCCGGGCAGTGCCTGGACCGGCGGCTGGCCGACCGGGCGACCTTGGAGCGGGAGGTCGCCGCGTGGGAGGCGACCCGCAACGCTACCGGCCGTGGCGTGGACTGGCGCTTCACGACCGAGGACGCCCGCATCAAGCTCAAGCACCTCTACCCTGTAATGCAGGACTGACGAGCTACTAGGCTCAACCTGGCGTTGAAGCTCAGAAGATGGGACTCCACGGTCCTCATCGGGCGTCACCGGCGGAAGCCGCTGCAGCGGGGTTGTGACAAGCTCGTCGAACGTCGTGGCATCTACGTCGACAAGGTCGATCCACGCCAAGCCGCCCTCGTTCGCGTCCGTGTCCTCCCAAGGAGGCAAATCCGCGACCAGGCCTTGAAGGCTTGTGCTCTTGCCTACACCCGGCTCACCGAGAAGGACCACTGCTCCGCTGGCTGCGACCGAGGCGACCGGTTCAAGACCGCCAGGAGAACCGATCCCCTCACCGGTGAGCCAATGAGGCTCGCTCAAGAATCCATCCGGGGTCGCCGACAGCGAGCCGTCCTGGGGGACACACCAGCGCTCAACAATCCGACCGAACAGAGGACGCATGCGCGGTCTACCAGGCGGCGGGGAACATGACGGCGGACTCCTTGTCGGAAAGCATGACTTGGCCATACGACCGAGAGCACGAGCCTGAGAGCCTAGCCCATCGCAGCCTTCGATTCTTCCAGCTCGACTGGGGGCGATGGCGCGGCCCAGGTCAACGTCGGCTTCACCGCCAAGGGCAAGGCCAAGAGCCAGGTGGCCAGGCAGCACGAGCGCCTGCCGGACGCCCCAGCCGCGAAGGAGGCGGGAGCATACTGGCGCGAGCGCTTGGCCGCGCTCAAGGCCATGCCGGAGGGCTGACCCACCCGGTACCCGGCGGCGGCCTCCAGGACCCTGCGGCGCCGCGCTGCAGGCGGCGAGTTCGCCACCGGCATCGTCGCCCTGGTCACCCCCGACGGTTCGGCTCGGCAGGCAGCCGATGGCGTCGCCTTCGCCAACGGCATGGCCGTGACGCCCGACAACCAGACGCTGATCCTCGCCGAGTCCTACGCCAACAGGCTCACGGCCTTCGACATCGCGGCTGACGGCGGCCTGGCGAACCGGCGGGTGTGGGCCGACCTCGACGGCGGCGTCCCCGACGGCATCTGTCTCGACGCCGAAACCGCCGTCTGGTATGGGGACGTCCCCAACCAGCGTTGCGTGCGCGTCCGCGAAGGCGGGGAGGTGCTGGCCACGATCGACCTTGACCGCGGCTGCTTCGCTTGCACGCTCGGGGGCGTGGACGACAGCACGCTGTTCCTGATGGCGGCCGAGTACGCAGGTGCGGCCAGCATGGCGGGCGACGCGCCACGAACGGGCCAGGTGCTCACCGTTGCGGCACCCGCACCGGGCGTCGGCTGGCCGTAGGAGCCGAGCTCGCCGGAGCTCCGGGTCCAACCGTAGCTGCCCGGGTCAACGGACAGCCCTTCGGCTGCTTCAGCGAGTTGCGGCAGATCAGCGCGCAGGCCAAGTACACCAACCCAAGCATGATGTCCGCGTGGCGCTCGTAGCGGACCTGCAGGCTCCTCAGGCCAGAACATCCCAGCACCCGAGCGATCGCCCGCTCGCTCACCAGCCTATGACGATCGGCGGCGTCGACGCACGAGGTTCGTTCAGCCACGCCTCGCAGCAACCCCGTCACGGATCTCGGCCAAGGTGGCGACCGTGGGCGCAACTCTTCTGAACTGCCGGGTATCCGAGCTCGAGAGCGCGGTTGCGTCATGGGGTCCGGCGCTCCGGATCCGGACCGTCATCCTGCTCTCTTTTGGATCGGATCTTTCGCGATCAAGCGGCAGCTCCCTCGCAGCTGGCACCATCCGAATGGAGAACCGGACGTGCATTCCATTTCAACGATTCCATCGAGCTTTGTCACTCGGCATGTGCGTCACAGCTCTTCAGCTGATCACCGCAGCAATGCCCACGGCCATTCCCAGCCTCGCCACCAGGACTATCCCGTCCTGTTTTCCACTGTTAGCAATGCTGCACCGTCTACGATTTGCTCACCGGTCCTGAAGGCACAATACGGCTGCACCTTCGGTGCCGGCCGGCGGCTCGGGCGGGCATGGAGGGTGCGGGGTGGTGCTGGCGGGCGCGGGGCTGAAGGCGGGCCAGGAGGACTACTGGATCCGCCAGATCGCCGAGTCCCGCTGCGAGTACCTGTCAGGCAAGGGCGAGACGCCAGGCCGCTGGTACGGCGCCCGCGCGGCCGCTGCGGGCCTTGAAGGCCTGGCCGCAGACGAGCAGCCACGCGATGTTCGAGGGCAAGGACCCGGTCACCGGCGAGCAGCTCGCCCAGCCCCGGTGGGTCGCCGACCCGCGCTCCAAGCTGCCCACCGGGCCGCTGGCCGAGCGCGTCCAGGCGCTGGCGGCCGAGCGGGGGATCACGGTCGAGGAGCTCGCGAGCAGTGCTGCCTTGGCCGGTGACCTACGTGCGGTGGTCGGCCGCCGAGACGTGAAGGTCGAGACGGTCGAGCGGGTGGCCCGGCGGGTCCTCGGGGTCGACCCGCGGGAGCTGTACGGCGACGCCTACGACCAGGCCACCAAGCATGCCGGGCGGCGGGTGGACGACCGCGACGCCTGCTTCGATCTGTGCCTCTCGGACGTGAAGTCGGGCAGCGTGTTCTACGCGGGTGCGGACGAGGGGGTGCGGCGCGAGTACGTGGCCGCACGCCAGACCGCGATCGAGGGCACCGTGCGGTGGCTCGAAGCGCACGCGGTCGGGGTGCGGCGCGGCCACGCAGGGTGCGAGCATCACGATGGTGCGGGGCTGCTGGCGATCGGCTACGACCACCGCACCAGCCGGGAGGGGGATCCGCAGCTGCACACCCACCTGCTGGTGCAGAACCTCACCGAGGGCCCCGACGGGCGGGCGACCGCACTGGACTCCAAGCGGCTATGGGCGCACTTGATGACCGCCGAGCGGGTCTATCAGCAGCTGTGGCGTGCGGAGCTGACCCGCCGGCTGGGCGTGCGGTTCATCCAGGTGGCCGACCATGAGCAGCTAGAACTGGAGGGGTGGCACGACCAGGCACTGCGCGACGGGTTCTCTAAGCGCGCGGCGCAGGTGCGGGCGCAGTGCGACGCGTGGGGGGTCGATGACACCCGCACGGCACGCGAAGCCGCACGGGCGACCCGACGGCCGAAGGATCATGCGGAGCCCGATGCGGTGATCTATGACCACTGGCGCGCGGAGCTCGCCGGCCACGGAGTGACCGCACAGACGTATGCGGAGTGGCTCGGCCGCGCCCACGGTCGCGCGCTGACCGAGGCCGAGACGTCAGCAGTGTTGGAAGACCTCGCGGGCCCGGCGGGGCTGACTGCGCAGGCGTCGACATTCGCCCGCCGCGACGTGGTCGACCAGCTCGCCCGGCGGCTTCCAGTCGGCCGTTCCGCGGGGGAGATGCTCAGCCAGCTTGAGGCCCTGGCCGACCGGTTCCTTGCGGGGCGGGCGGTGGTGATCGCCCGGGACGAGCAGCTCGCCGAGGTGCGCTACTCGACCCCGGAGCTCCTCGCCGTCGAACAGCGCATGCTCGACGCCGCGACCAGCCGGGCAGACGCCGAGGTCGCGGTGGTCACTCCCGAGACCCTGCGGGCCACGCTGGCGGCGTTCCCCACGATCGAGGCCGACCAGGCCGCGGCGGTCACCGACCTGGTCCGCTCCGGGGACGGGGTGGCGCTGCTGATCGGCAAGGCCGGCTTCGGCAAGACCTTCGTCGCCGGCGCGGTCCGCCACGCCTACGAGCTGGACGGCTACCGGCTGCTGGGCGCCGCCCCCACCGGGCTGGCCGCCAGCGGGCTCGGCAATGAAGGCTTCGGGGACGTGCGCACGGTGGACCGGCTGCTGGCCGACCTCGACCAGCGCCGCGAGCACTTGGACGCCAAGACCGTGCTGCTGGTCGACGAGGCCGGCATGGTCGGCACCCGCACCCTCGCCCGCCTGCTCGACCACGCCGCCCGCGGCCAGGCCAAGGTCATCCTGGTCGGCGACGACCGGCAGCTCGGCTCGATCGACGCCGGTGGGGGGTTCCGGGGGCTGCGGCTACGGCTCGGCGCCAGCGAGCTGACCGTCAACCGCCGCCAGCACGCCGCCTGGGAGCAGCAGGCCCTCGAGCTGGTCCGCGGCTTCCAAGTCGAGGAGGCGGTCGCGCTCTACCGGGAGCACGACCGGGTGGTGCTGGCCGAGACCCCCGCCGAGCTGACCCGGGGGCTGCTGGACGACTGGTGGCAGGCCCACCAGGCCGGGGAGGACGTGGTCATCCTGGCTCACCGCCGCGAGGACGTTCAGCGGTTCAACCGGGCCTGCCAACAGCTCAGGGCCGATGCCGGCCAGCTCGGCCCCGACCGTCTTGAGGTCGTGGGGCGGAGTGTCGCGGTGGGGGATCGGGTGGTGTGCGGCAAGAACGCCCTCGCCCGCCTCGAGGTCGCCAACGGCACCCGCGGGACCGTCACCGCAATCGACCCCCAGGCGCGGACGCTGACCATCCAGATCGGCGACAACACCGACGCCAAGGGCCGCGGCGCGCCCGAGGGGGCAACCGTGACCCTGCCGGCCAGCTACCTGGACGGGCGGGACCGCCCAGGGGCGCCGCCCCGGGTGGACCTGGCCTATGCGACCACGGGGCACAAGGCCCAGGGGCTGACGAAGTGGACCTCGCTGCCGTTTGTGACCGGCCGGGAGGACGCCCAGTGGCTGTTTGTGGTGCTCAGCCGGGCCCGCCACCTGACCCGCATCTACACCGTCACCGGCCCCGAGGAGCGCCCCGCCGACCTCGACCACACCCCCGACAACCGCGCGCCGGTGGATGGGTATGAGCGGCTGTCGGCGGCGATGGGCCGCGACCGGTCGCCGACCCTGGCCAGCGACGCGAGGCGGCTGGTGGACCTGCGGGGGATGGCGACCGGGGAGCTGCGCGCCGAGCGGGACCGGCTCGACGAGCTGCTCGCCACGGCGCCCCGGGACCGCCACCACGAGTCGGCCCGGGCCGCCGCCCGCCATGCCGAGCGGGAGCAGCACCTGCGCGAGCTGCGGGCGGCCGGGGTCGGCGGCCGCGAGCTCGTGACCGCGACCCGCCGTGCCGACCGGGCCGGCGAGGACGCCCGGCAGCTCCGTCGGCATCAGCAGCGGCGGGCGGGGTGGCTGGAAGCCCACGCCGATCTGGTCGCCGAGCGGCAGGCGGTCGGCCGGGAGCTGGCCTGGCGGCGGCGTGCCGACACCCGCGCGCTCGAGCTGGACCCCCCGCCGACCTGGTCGCGGTGCTCGGCTCCCTCCCCGAGGACCGCATGGCGCGGCAGGCGTGGCGCGCGGCGGCCGGCCAGGTCGACGGCTACCGGCGCGCCTACGGCATCGATAAATCCAGGCAGGCTGAGCATGAAGGGCGAGCGGAGCCAGCTGCGGCCCTGAGCGAGCGGCCAGTCGGCGGGCAGCCCGGCGTGGCGTCTCCATTGCCCCGGAACCAGGGCCACCACGTCAAGCGGGACGACCGGCTCGCCGAGCTGCTCGGCCCGGAACCACGTGGGGATCTCCGGCAGCGGCGGGCATGGCAGGCGGCCCGCAGCACCGTCGAGCGCCTGCCTGCCCGGGTGCGCGGGCGTGACGACTGCGAGCGGGAGGCCGGGTAGCAGGGGTGACATTCCGAGCGGTTCTGCGGCGTTTGACATTTAAGCGTCAACAATACCGTTTGCGCCGGAACTGTCGGAGTGCACGATAGACTCTTGGCAGGGACGCCCCGGTCGAGGCGCCGGGTGAAGGAGGTTGGCAGCATGCACCGCGACGAGTTCCCCCGCCATCTTGGCGAGGAGGACGAGCTGCCCGAAGACTTCGGCACCAGACCAGGCGACACCCTCGCGTTCGGGTCCGGCTCCTACGTCCGCACCCTCAGCGCGGAGGAGGCCCGCCGGTTCATGCAGCAGCCGCACGCCGCGGCGCCAGGCCGCGGCCCGGAGGCGACCGGGCCGGCGGACAGAGTGATGGAGAACCGATCCACGCCGCGGGGACTGAAGCGCCTGCTACCTGCCGGGTGGCGCCGGGCGGCCCATGAACAGGTGGCGGCCTTCGAGCCGCCGCCACCGCCGGTCGTGGTCGCCCCGCCGGCCCGGCTGACTGTCGAGCTGGTGCCAAAGACGAGCTGGTACAACAATGTCCGCGCCCTAGTGGACGCGCCCACCTGGGATCGCATCCGCCGCCAGGTCTACCGGCAGGCTCGCTACCGCTGCGAACTCTGCGGCGGCCGGGGTCCCGAGCATCCGGTGGAGTGCCACGAGGTGTGGCGCTACGAGGACCCGACCCGCATGCAAAAGCTGGTGCGGATGATCGCGCTGTGTCCAGCTTGCCACCAGGTCAAGCACTACGGGTTGGCTAACCTGCGCGGCAAGGGTGCCCAGGCCCGCGTCCACCTAATGAGGGTGAACGACTGGACAGCGCGTCAGGCAGACACCTACATCGAGGCGGTGTTTCGGGTGTGGGAGCGCCGGAGCCAGGGCCCGTGGACGCTCGATCTCAACGGCCTCGCCCCGTACGTGCCGGACCTGGAGTTGCAGGCCATCCAGCGCCGTGCGGCGCGTCCTCCACGATGACCGCGCCGGTCTTTTCGCTGTGCGTCATCTATCGCATCAGCGGGGATGGCCTGCTCCACCCGTGGGCGGCGATCGGGAGCGACGGTAGCGAGTTTCAGGTGTTCGGGGGAAACGACGTCGCCGCTAGGGTTCAGGCGGCGTTCGAGCTGCTGGAACCGCCATTGCCCGCCCCGCAAGACGTGTGGGAGGCGGTGGCCGCGGAGCTGCCCCGCTGGCTCGATCCGAACAGCACCTACGTGATGATGCCCTACGAGCTACGCCAGGATGGCTCCGCGCTGGCGACGGCCTTGCAGCTCGTCTTGCCGCATCCTGTTCCTGCCATGGAGCCCTTCCCGAATGGCTCGTAGCGTTGAGCCAGCCGAGCCGAGAACCCCGCCACGGCGGGGTTCTTTCGTTCCGGAGTCTAGGTACCAGAACGAGCTGCGGCGCGGGCCTATCGCGCGGGCAGCCTCCCGCCGGACGGGGCCGGTGAGGCGATCCGCAACCCCCGTAGGAGCGCGGCCCCCGGCCGCACGTAGGATGCGCCGCGTTCCCAGCGGCGACGACCCGGCCGGGAGCTGGCCTGGGGAGCAGCACAGCAGCACGGTCAAGCCCAGGAGGATCAGGCAGGAATGCTCAGCGCGTACGTGCTCATCCAGGCCGAGGTCGACGCGGGCGGCCTGGGCCGCCCGGGCGGTCAGAGACCTTGAGCGGGCCGAGCGGGCCGAGGACCTCGTCGGCCCGACGACGTCATCGCTCGCGTCCCCCGCGCCCGGCCTCGACGAGCTGGGCCGCCTGGCGGTCGCCCGCGTCCACGCGGTGGCGTCACCCGCACCCTGACCTGCGCGGTGAGCCGCCGCTACGATCGCGCTGCGACAACGGGCTGTGGCGGGTTCCCGGCACGGAGGGTGCTGGTAGGCGCTGGGCTCCCCGACCGATCTCCCGCCAGACACCCGGGCTCCGCGGATCCCCGCGACCGCAGGCGCGGCCGTTGCCAGGCGCGCACGGCGTGCCGCGCACCGCTTCGCCGATGGCCGTGCCGTGCAGGGGAAACAACCCCACCCCGCCGAGCAGGTGGGGTCGTTGCCGGCAGGCGGCTACTGGGCGGCGACGGGTCGCACGTTGGCAGCCTGGGCGCCTTTGGGGCCCTGGGTGATGTCGAACTCGACGGTCTGCCCCTCGTCCAGCGAGCGGTAGCCGGCGGCCTGGATCGCGCTGAAGTGCACGAAGACGTCCTCGCCCGACTCGGGGCTGATGAAGCCGAAGCCCTTGTCAGCGTTGAACCACTTGACAGTTCCAACAGTCATGACTGCTTGTGCCTCCCTCCGGCGACTCGGAGGTCTCGGCCACGCCGACGCCAGGTGGCGCCGGCGGCTCGGGGCAAGCTCGACCGCGGCTGCGGAGCTGAACATGCACCTTTGCGGCACGGACCCTGGTGTCCCGAATCGTTGATTCGTTGATGTTCTCCGGCGGCTCTCGATCCCCTGACCAGCAGATTCACTGCCATGAATATGAAGTGAATCAGTAACTCGGGACCCTAGCACGCCGCCGCACCGCACCACCGCGGCCAGCGTGCAGCAGGCAGCACCCCATCCGGGCCGGCGAACGCGCCGGGGCTGCGCGGTAACGTCGCGGGAGCCTGCGCAGGCGCACCCCGCTGGTTCATGCCGCCACGACGACCAGGGTGATCGCGGCGAAATGCGCGGCGACGCCGCCCCCGACGAGCAGGTGGAAGACCTCGTGGTAGCCGAAGACCGCCGGGGCCGGGTCCGGCCGGCACCGCGCGTACACCACCGCCCCCAGCGTGTAGGCCAGCCCGCGGCAGCGACCGAACCGCACCGCGTGCGCGATGATCGAGGCACAGCCCCGCCAGAGACCGGTCGGCGACCGGGGGAGGAGCAGCACGATGACCGGGTGGAACGAGCTCAGTTTGGATGAGGCGATGCGGCGGGCCCATGCGGCGCTGCTCGCGTCCGAGGCGTTGTACGACGAGATCGACACGGAGGAGGGTCGCTCGAACATCGATATCGAGAAGCATCTGCGCAGGGCCGAGGTGAAGGCCTCACAGGCCAGGTCATGGGTCGCGATCGCGCAGGCCCTTGGCACCCAGCGCGACCGGTACGGAGCTGCCGGCGGGTAGAACGGCACGGCCCCTGCCGCCCGGATGTCCGTGAGCGCCTGGCTAGGATCGGGAGGAGCTGACATGCCGAGATACACGATTGCCGCATCCGGCGACGCGGGACACGCCTAGGATCGGGAGGAGCTGACATGCCGAGATACACGATCCGCGAGGCGCGGGAGCTGCTCGACAAGGTGCTGGTGGCGCCCAGGCAGCGCCGGTGGCTGGAGGCCGACCTGGAGCGCGTGGTCAATCGAGTCAGGGTCCAGGTCGGCGAGCAGGCGCAGGCAGTCGCCGGGGAACTGCTGCCCAGGGCGAGCAGAACCGAGGAGCGATCGCTGGACCTCGTCGCCGGGGCCACAGGACCTGCTGAAGCGAGTGCAGAACCACGGCATCGATCTGGCCGACGCCCTGGCGAGGCGCGCCGAGCTAAGACGGGAGCTGGACGATCTGCCGAGCGAGGTGCGCGGGCTGATCGAGCGCCACGAGAAGCTCCGGGCGCTGGAGCACGAGGATCCGGTGGAGAACGCCGAGGACTTCTACCCGCGGACATGCCGAGCGGCATGGCGCCCCATGTGGTCTGGGAGATCGTCGCGGGCCAGCCGGCGCAGCGTGTGGAGATCGAACACAGCTGGGGAGGGGTGAGTAGAAGGCGACCCAGGAGCAGAAGATCGTCCAGGCCATTGGCGGCGGTGCGGGGTCCACCCACTTGATATGCCCACACCGCGGCAAGAGGGTGGACCTGACCTATCGCAGCTCGTACGAGCTGGCCCTCGACCTCGCAGTGCGCGAGCCAAAGGCCAGACGAGGAGGTGAGACCTAGATATGGCGACAAGAGCTGACAGCTACGCCGAGACCAACGTCGGCGGGCACCAGCTCGGGTACTGCCGTCGTTGCGGCGCGCTGGTGGCGGACACCGCGATCCACAGGACTTTGTATGCCACGGCGGCCGCGACGGCCTTCCCGGGCGCGGCGGTCAACGTCCAGTGGCTGACCGGCGAGGCGGTCTGGAAGACCCGGAGCGCCTGACCGATGGCGAGGGACGCCAACGGCGAGGTGTGGGTCGAGCGAG
>Ga0307278_10001757_pt1 | contig 10744 bp, 10 predicted proteins | sample ER_DNA_117_FD_194482 | JGI IMG/M metagenome (GOLD analysis project Ga0307278, IMG submission 194482) | Bulk soil microbial communities from the East River watershed near Crested Butte, Colorado, United States - ER_DNA_117 | ecosystem: Environmental > Terrestrial > Soil > Floodplain | place...
TTAATTTTGAACCAACATTGGTGTTGTCGTACGCATATACACAGCCTGCTGAAAATGAAAACAGGATGATGAAGCACAAAACTACATTCCAGGAAACAGAAAAATCTTTTGATAAAGGACTTAGCCTAGTAACAATCTTAATTATTGATTGATACCAACTCAAAAGATTAGTATTAACCAGTATGAACACTACCTACATTCAGTAAAAGTAACGGTACTTCTAACTTAATTGGAATAAACCTGAAATACCTTATTCCATTCAAGGGGATAAGTATGTATATTTGTCAGAATATATACAATGTGATACAAGCGTCTAATTAATCCACTCTTGGATCCCATCTCTAGACCAAACACTTAGTCGAATGTACCATATCATTTATGTAAATTGATTCCAAGAAGTTAATAATCATTAATGCAAAGGACAGTACTTGTGATTTTTATTTTTACGAGCCTAACAATCTTTTTAGCCACTATTATCACAAATAGTAGCACAGGTTCAGAATCACCTCAAAAAAATAATGAAAACACACAGATTGACTACTCGCTGATTAGAAAGTGGGGATCTAAAGGCACAGGTGATGGTCAATTCGTAAGGCCACATGATATAGCTTTTGATTCGAAAGGATATGTCTATGTCAGTGATAGGGAATTGGACAACATACAGAAGTTTACTCACAATGGTAAGTTCGTTAAAAAGTGGGGATCTAAAGGCGCAGGTGATGGGCAATTTAACGTTCCATATAGCATAGGCATTGATTCAAAAGATAAAATATACGTTGTAGATAGAGAGAATCATCGTATAGAAAAATTTGATGCAAATGGTTCATTTATAGCGAAAGGCGGTAACGGCAGAGGTAATTTGGACAATCAAATGAATAGGCCAGAAGACATAGTATTATCCCCTTTCGGAATATTTGTTACGGATACAGGCAATGACAGAATATTAAAATTTAATAGCAGTTTTATATTAGTCGATAAATGGGGTTCTAAAGGCACAGGGGATGGGCAGTTTATTCATCCACATGCAATAGATGTTGATTCTAAGGGAAATGTCTATGTAGGTGAATTGAATAAGCCCGGTGTGCAAGTGTTTCATAATAATGGAACCTTCTTGAAGAGGTGGGGTTCAAATGGAACAGGTGACGGGCAATTTTCACTCCCGCAAGAACACATAGCAATCGATTCTCAGGATCGAGTCTATATAGTTGATGGAGCCTCAAATCCAAGAGTACAAATTTTTGATACCGATGGACATTATCTCGGCAAAATTGGTTCTCCTTGCAAGATGTCCACTGGAGAAGGCTGTATAGACCCTGACGGACAAGGACCGCTAAAAAAAGGTGATGGTCAATTCTCAAAGCCTGAACATGTCTCCATTGACTCTCAAGGTAATGTCTATGTAGTGGATAGAGGTAATGCAAGGATTCAGGTATTTGCTCCTATAAACAAGGGGGGAAATACATAGCTTTGAATACAGAATAAAGATACGATGCTAGATATCTGACATCAGTAAACCACCTCCTCTACAGCTCGACTAGTGTGAAATTCTACACTGGTCCCATCGAACTTGTACTAAATTGTTTAATCTACTGGACTCATATTGTAAACAAAACCCATTCGACCAGGCCCATGTTAATCTTTACATTTTATTTAGTCCCCAAATCCAAAGATTATATTGGAGTTGTTAAACAAAGTACTAGCTGAAAATTTTGACGGTGTTAATAGTGCGTATAATACGTTCAAATATTCAGTAAGAAGTGAATTGACAAGAAAATATTATGAACGAAGGATAAGAAGATTTTTTGATTACAAAGTATTTTTATCTGGTCTCTTTTTGTCTGTCATCTACTAGGATAACTAAAGCAGGATTCTATCCTGTCGTGCTATTAGCTACTTTTATTTGGTATTATTACCATAAATTAGTACACTAATTACCAATAATAAAGCAAATAGCTACTTGTTTCTAAAAAAGAAAAAAATGTAGGGGTATTTAGTTACTGGATTTAATTGGAGTCTCCGCCGCCACTGTCACCGCTTTTACCACTGTCGCCACTGTCACCGCTTTTACCACTGTCGCCACTGTCACCGCTTTTACCACTGTCGCCATTATCTTTGTTCTTGTCGCCATAGTCCTTTTTCTTATTGCCATCATCTTTGTTCTTGTCGCCATAGTCCTTGTTTTTATCGCTATTACCATCTTTTCCGTAGCCGGAATCTTCTTCACAGTTCTTTACTTCATAGCCAGCTAACTTATCTCCTCTATCATGAGCATTTTCAAAACATTTTTTTGTATCTTTGTCTGCATCTTGATAAGTGTTTGATTTTTTGAATTTTTTCCAGTTTATATCATCGTCACCTGTATCATAGCCCCCGTTACCAGCATATACCCGCGCGTTACTGCTGGCAATACCAACCATCGCGACAGCAAGGATTGTTCCTAGCAATAGTATTGTTTGCATTGATCGATTCTTGTTCATCAAAGGAAGCTCAAAACTAACGTAATTAAATCGATCCTTTGCGAATTTCTTAGAATATGATGACCTTTGTGCAGACATGTATAGCCGATTACCCAAATTTTTTAGATTTTGATTTATGTTGATCATTTTTCTGTTGATATTATCTGAACTATATCGCTATTTGTATAGAATACTGCATTGATTGATGCGAATATTAAAATTATTGAATCATATGTCTTATCATTTTAGATTCTCTAAAGTGATATTTTTTAATCAAAAAGCATACAAGTATCAACTATATTATTGTAAGCTAATGCAAAGATAATCCGTTATCAACAATTATGGTAGATCGTATTTAGATAAAAATCGCTCAGATACTATGTGATATTGATATTTGATTTTAATTCTTATTTGTATAGATTAATCTTCTAATCTTACATTACATGTTTAGGACTAAAATTTGTGTTGAATTTGATTCATAAGTGAACTATTTGGATTCGCTTAATAATTACGAATAAAAAGAAGCAAAAAACAGAAAAAAGCCTTGGATTCTGCAATAGCAGTGTCTTGAAGGCCATTAAGCATATCAAAACCGCTTATCTAATTTTTCAATTAGAAATTTGTTAGGATGATATCGCTGGAGAAAATTTTTGTATGTTATTGTTACTTCTATCAGAAACGTACACATTTCCATCAGAACCTATTGCTAAATGCTCTGGATCTTTAAACTGACCTGATTTATTACCATATGACCCAAATTTTGTAATAAAATTACCCTCGCTATCAAACTTGAGAACACGAGGCTGCATACTGCATCCAGGATCTGATTGCGGATCTGTTACATACACATTATCATGTTTATCCAGTGCTAAGTGTTCAATGTGACAGAACTGATTGTTCTTACTGCCTTTCGATCCCCACATTAGGATGGGATTCCAATTACTGTCAAATTTCTGAATACGTTCATTTCCTCGTTCATTTACAAAAAAATTACCTCTTGAATCCATTTCAATGGTAGTAGGAAGATCGAATTGCCCACTCTTTTTTCCAAATTCACCTATAACTCTAATAAAATTCCCGTTTACGTCAAATTGTTGAATACGGTTATTCTTAGAGTCTGCAATATACACATATTTTAGTGCTTTATCTACTTCTACATGTCTCGGATTATCAAAATTACCAGGTGCGTTGCTGGGATGGCTATTTTTGTTGCCAAACTTTAAAACGAAGTTTCCTTGACTATCAAATTTTTGTATCCTATGATTACCTCTATCAGCAACCCAAACATTCCCGGCTTGATCCACATCTATTCCGTAAGGTACTAAAAACTGTCCATCACCATGTCCTTTTTGTCCAAATTTAAAGAGAAAGGTTCCATTCTTATCAAAGACCTGTATACGGCTCCCATCTCTGTCGACGGCGTACAGATATTTATTGTGATTATCAAATTCTAAATCATGAGGGCGTAAAAATTGGCCATTATCTGTACCCTTAGAACCCCATTTAGTAATAAAAGAGTAATTCTGTGGGATATCTACAAAATTTTGAACCGGAGTAGAAATATATCCAGAGACAATCGTAAAATGTCCCAATGTAAATACCAAAGCTGTAGGGATAAATATCACAACAACATTTTCTGATACCAATTACTATCTATATTGATACTAGTAATAGATATACAATTTAGTACAATTGTATAAATGTTAACACACAAAATGCATATCTGAAATTACTAATACATCTCCAAACGCTTTTGTCCATAATACAAAAAATAAAAAAAATTTTGGTTTATGGTAGCACTATTAATTGACCGGTCATAACTGGCAAGTGATATCTACAGTAATAGGGAAAAACTTCTGTCTCATCGGCAGTGAATGTTGCGTTTCCACTCTGACCAAATCCTAGGTCGATATCTACTTTATATGGATCGCCTATCGTAAATGAATGCCTTTCAGTTTGTACATCATCTACATTGTAGAATTTGACGGTCACCTTGTCCCCTTTATTTGCGACGATTGTATGGAGAGAGTATGAATCTCCTGCAACTTTTAATTTATTCTCATCAACATTTTCAACTTCCGAGAATGTCTTTTCTCCCGGGGTTGACATTGAGGGTATTTTACCTGATGTTCCAGTTGCGTTACACATATTTTTCATTCCTGTTCTGAGGTCTCCTTTTCATCTTGTGCAAATGCTTGAGTAATTAGATTTGGTGCTACCACCGTGGGCATTGAAAGCCCTATAGTCAATGCCAACAGCATAAGTAAACAAACCCAACGTTGTTATATTCATTAGTTCACAAAAATACAGTATCCAATATTTAAGAGATCCTAAATTTCCTTAGTACAGCCTTAGAAATATCTAAAATATCATAACGAGATCGTTTGGACAACAATAATAAAGTGTTTCAAAATAACTTTTATTATTTTTACTAGGGTTTATTAGAATTTTTGCAGAAAAGAAGTCCGTATCTATAAATTATGGATAAAGGACTTTTTGACAGTAGTCAAATGTATAGTAACGGAAACCTTTTCATCATATTTAGTATTTTGGTTGTAGGTATTTTTGTAATTCTTTTAGACGGACAGTTTCCAGTTACATATGGCGAATCGGTCATGATTAATCGAACTAATAATAAAGTAGTGATTTTGAACTTTGATGATAATCGCAAGAGCCAATTTACTCAAGCCAAACCCATACTTGATAAGTATGGATTTAAGGCCACATTTTATGTTGTTTGTAATTATTTAGACAATAAAAAGGGATTTATGAATTGGACTCAGTTAGAGACTTTATACAAAGAAGGGCACGACGTAGGATCTCATACAATGAATCATGACAATCTAAGTGATTCATCAAAAAAGAGCCTAGAATATCAGATAGGTATGTCAAAGGAATGTCTTCAGGAACATGGAATTAACGCAACAAGTTTTGCATATCCGTTTGATAAAGGATGGGACAACAAAACTATAGTAAACATAGTATCCAAGTATTATGAGTTGGCTAGAACGGCGAGCAGTCCTCTTACTTATCTACACTGCGATGGGTGGAAGGATAAATCGAATCAGACTGACTGCAGAACATATACCAAAAATGGTAAACTCAATTACGCTAACAAATATTCCATTAGAGGCTGGAGTCACGACCTATCAAGAAAAGTAAATTCATATGATGATTCTGCATTGTTTGACAGATTCATCCAAGTAGTAAATAGCCAATCCAATTATAATAAAAACGGTACAATAATGGCAATTCCCATAATCATATATCACAGAGCAGGCGATCAAGGGACTGATTACAATACTGACTTGGATCTATTTAATAAGGAGATGAAATATTTACATGACGGCAATTTTACGGTTATGACAATGGCTGATCTTGCGTACGATAAAAAAAGTAATTATTTATACATAAAATAATCAATCTGAATATTCTATTCATATGAAAAAGGGATGGCGGCCTTGCGTTAAATTAAAACCATTATATTATTTGTTGACCATAGTTATGCATAAACCCGTAACAACGCTCCGTTCCTGGTGGGTCAACATGAAGGTAAGGTACCATTAGCATCTACGATTGGCCCACCTGTTTTTAATTTATAATTATTAATAGTGATCAGTGTCTTACTATTACGTTGACCAAGTACATGAGATGCTCATGCGGCAATAGAGAGGTTATCAGCCCAAAATTTGGCGAGACTATGGAACGTTACATGGCTCGACGGCTTTGCCGTAATTGTAATACGAGAGGTAATTGGAAGGAGGAAACTGTAGATGAGACACGACTCAACTAGCTATTCAAATTCCTCAGAGCTCACGAGTTACTGGGAAGAGTGGCGGTCACCGATAAAATAGTCTATATATTCAATTCCTCATAATGCTCTTAAATCCACTGCTTTATCTAACTAATACTATAAATAGTATCGATGTAGTTAAAAGTAGTTTCAGTGAGACGGCTCATTGCTTTCGTATCAACCTGTTCCAATGCAGCAACTAATGCAATGTCAATCAATGGCGTAAGAATAGAAAGTATTGGAATTAGCATTGTAAATCTAGCAAAAAAGTTGTTCACTTAAATCTTCTATACTCCTTATATATGAATAAACTTTATCTTGTCGCACAAAGATTCGCAAGAGAATACTGGTAGCTATAAAACCGTAGTTAGAAAAGTCAAATAAGTTTATGGAGCAGAGTCAAATATTTTGGTCGCACAAATTGATCCGTCAGAGTCATTGATAGTAAATTCGGCGGTCATGACTTTGTCAACTTTAGTCGCATCTATCTTCGTAACTTTAACCATGTTGCCAATTTCAGCCCCTCCCTTCATATTCATTGATTGTACACAGTTATTTTGATCAAGCGTTAATCCGTGTGTATGCCATTGAGGATACATCCAATCTGACGATACGGCGTAAGTGCCGTTATCTGTTACAAATACATACGCGTACCCTACATTGTCCTTTTGTGGTATTGTTCCCCCCGCTGTGCCTTCTACGGCTAGAAATGGATTTCCGTCATCTCCAATACCAAAATCTTTAATCATGAAATCATCTTCATTGAACTTGCTTTTCTTCCCAATTGCAAATGCTATTTTATTTACGTGAGCATTATTTACGAAAACCAATCCTCCTACTGCTACAACAAATATTAAAAGACAAGTTATTATGCTTACTTTGTCTTTATTCATGTTTATCCAAAATACTAGAAGTGATGGACTATTAAAGGATTCTTTATTATCCTTCAAATGCTACAACTCTAGGAGGAGCAGCAGTGAGAGAATATTTTCAGGATAACTTCATTTATTTCCTTTTTTTCCATCAATATTCTCTATAGGATGTTCTTCTCGTGCAGGAATATACAAATCTAGAATCCTTCTTCTCTCTATTTCAGTTATAGGTTTAAGATTAACATCTTCAAGAAAAGAAATATAATATTGTTTTTGAAAATCTTCGTCCGACATTGCTACTATAGCACAGGTAGAACAAATTCGGATTTCAGATTTAGGGTCAACTTCACTATCACATAATAAACAAGTCGATTTTTTAGTATCAATGTTTTCTGACATACTATAGTATGTGGCGCATTAAATATAACGATTAAGATAACGTTTGCCTCGAGTATCATATTTATAAACTATAAATCTCAATCTCACTAATTACTGCAATTTATCGGGACTACAAAAACAATGGAGGATCCGAAAATGTCTGACGGTCCTTATGAAAAAGAATGCATGTATTGCAAAAACAAAATTCTGATGTCAAAGGAGTCTGGGAAATGGCTTCCTTACAATCTGAATAATGGACCACATGATTGCAGGAAAAAGAATGACAATGGTAGTGAGAGCAAGCAAGTGGAACAACAAAACAAGCAAGAAATCACCTTAGAAATGGTTAGGAAGAAACTGGAATCCATTGGTATTATCATAAACGTAGAGAGGTTGATAAAGGAATGAAAAAGGAAATAACTCACTGTTCTAAATGTGGGGAATGGTTAGAAAATAGCGATGTATGTCCGGAGTGTGGCTATAGTAAATGATGTCATCATCGCAACAACCAGAATAGCAAGAATTTACACATTCCCTTAAACTTGAGGAGACCGCCAAAGGCGTTAGAATTTCAGTACATGTTTACGCAAATAGTGAGGAGCAAGTCATACAGAAGCCTTTAAAACGTATCTTAAAGCGAAAATTACCGCAATAGATAACAAGATACCTTTGGCACCTGTAGAAATTAAGCAATGACTGAAAAAATCAAATGTCCTAAATGTGGATATTTAAACATGAGTTGGAATTCTTTGTGTTGGAAATGTCATCAAATATTAAAGGATGAATGATATAAAGGATGACAGATCATGATCTCTCCAAATGGACTATTCTGCCGTTAACGTTGACGACTGCAACGCTGATAGTAGGACTTGTAATTTTAGTAACTAAATAAATGACTAACAAGGATAAGGAATCTATTTCTAGTACAATTCCACACACTGTAATTATCATCAAGTGCAGACACTTTGAATATAGAATTACTTATTTTGATTTTGGTGACAAAGAAAGTAAGGAAATCAAATGAAATGCGTTAAATGCCTAATCCAGGATCATAGTAATAGATTCGCAAAGAAATTGAATGATGATTTTGGGATTTGTGATTTATGTGCATCGTATAAAAACAAGATTAAGATTAAATAATTTTATCCATGTGTTTTTCACAAAAATACTCGACCAACGTTCACAGTGTGGGAGAATAAACAAATGACGCAAGAAAATACTACATTTACACATTCCTTAAAACTAGAAGATACATCAAAAGGTTTATAGTAAATTATTAAGAATACAGCAACTGATGGGTTTGGGGGCAACCAAGCCGGTTGTTAATGAACAAGAACAATCGAGCCCCACCAGTTGCAGTGTTTAGGTTTGATAATACTCATCACCGAACCATATAAGAAATGATTAACATAGTTCTCGATGATGAGACAACAATTTTTTTCTTCAATTGTTCTAACATCTCTTTCATTTTACCAATTTTTTCTAAAATATGCTTATTACTTTAGAGGGCCAAATGTTTTGACGTGGGTATCGCAGTATCGTTCTATCAACCGGGCCCCGTGATAGTCGTAAGAAACTGTTTTTGTAGCGATCTCATTGCAACAACAGCAAAGACGACCATTTCTCTTGTTTAGTCGCTGGGGTTAACTCTCATCATCCCACATATTGGCGCATTCTTGGCATTGAGAGATTAAGACGTCTTTATTCAATTCGTGTAGAATGTAAGTCTTGATTTTTTCTTGTGGACATTTGCATCTCAAAACTTGCTCGACCCTTGACCCGTCAAACTGGGCAAGCCTTTAGTGCTGGGAGCCTTTGTGTGGTTTGGGTTGGTTTGTCCTAAATTATTCTGTTCTTGCGTAAACATTTGGTTTTCATCTGCGGATGCCGTCTCTGGCTCCGTTGACATTTCCGCGATATATTTCGACAACCCGGCCTCCTCTAGAATCATTTCTCTTTTAAGATAATACTCATCACCGAACCATATAAGAAATGATTAACATAGTTCTGGATGATGAGACAACAATTTTTTTCTTCAATTGTTCTAACATCTTTTTCATTTTACCAATTTTTTCTAAAATTTGAAGGCCAAGATGGTAGCAATGGATAATAAGATCCCATTAGCACCAGTGGATTGTAAACAGATATGAAAAAGAGAACAATAATCGGAATCATAATAGTTTCAGCATTTGCGGTTTTTGTATTGCTAATATTAAAAGATATTTACCAAGTAAATACAAACCTAATAAACAAAAGGACGGAAACTATAGACAATGAGTGTGCTAAAATGCTCATGCAAAAATACGGTAAAATAGATCCTGGATTAAAACAACTTTGTATTGACTATGTGAGTAAGCATGTAAGTCAACCGTGAGAAAAATAAATAATTCCTAGGAAAATTCCATAGTGAACTGAGGATACTAGACTGGATATTATATCAGGTTTGTATTAATGAAAAATAGACTTGCGTTTTAGAGGTGTAACATAGGTAAGGCAACTTATTATATTTAGTTGCATAACTTAGTCACCAACTGGTGGGAATTGGTTGTTCTGGTTCAGCCTTCAATCAAATTAACTCCTCCCATCAGTTGTTAATTTTAACCTTTTTATGCAATTGATAATTATAAAAACCCAATTAGGAAATTATCATTAATAGTACTATTGATACAAGTATCTAATTATTGTTTACACTGATGAGAACGTTATTTTATTTTCATTTACATACTTGTACGGCAGTATTCTTATACGAAAGAGTATATTGAATAATATAATGAACAACCAAACGACTTGCGTAATACTGTCTATTGCAGCAAATGTTAGACTTCCTGGTAATTGTAGAGAGTAAGAAATGAAATCACTCATAATTAAAGTCCTCAAGTCGCCTGTTGTCCTATGCGAATTAATGAGAGGATATTAAAGGATGATAACACAAGAAGAATTAGAGATTCCATTAGCGCCGGTAGACAGCAAGTAATGACAGGCCAAAAATAAAATAAAAATATTATCTACTGGAATCGTAAAGAATCTTATCAGTACATAGATAACTTAGGTAAGGCATGTTCATATATTTTAGTAGCATAAGTGTGATTAATCTATCACACCTTAGGTGCCGGTGGGATCACCTGTGTAAGGGTACGGTTCATTTGTCCCACCGGTCGATATTAATCATTTCAAGTATCACTGAAGACATTACCATATAAGTTCAATATGAAGACTAAACTTGTCAGAGTAAAAAAGAGTGTAGG
>Ga0307278_10001758_pt1 | contig 10739 bp, 8 predicted proteins | sample ER_DNA_117_FD_194482 | JGI IMG/M metagenome (GOLD analysis project Ga0307278, IMG submission 194482) | Bulk soil microbial communities from the East River watershed near Crested Butte, Colorado, United States - ER_DNA_117 | ecosystem: Environmental > Terrestrial > Soil > Floodplain | place: USA...
CAAGCAAGTACGAACAAGCAATGAGATCCCCGTGACCCGTCTGTTCAGTTTCGCCGCGCTGGCCGTAGCCGGCGCGCTGGTGCTCGCCGCCTGCGGCAGCTCCAGCACATCCAGCTCATCGGGCTCGACGCCGAGCTACGGCGCCGCCAAGCCGAGCACTTCGAACACCTCCAACAGCTCAGGCGCAGGATCCGTCGTGAGCACGAAGACCAGCTCGCTGGGCACGTTCCTCGTCGACGGCAACGGCCGCGCACTCTACCTCTGGGACGCCGACCATGGCTCAAAGAGCACGTGCAGCGGCGCCTGCGCGCAGGCGTGGCCGCCGCTGACGGCCACCGGCACGCCCAAGGCCAACGGCGCGGTCAAGGCCTCGCTGCTCGGCACGACCATGCGCTCGGACGGCTCGCGCGAGGTCACCTACGCCGGCCACCCCCTGTACACCTTCGCCGGCGACACCCAGGCCGGCCAGACCACCGGCCAGGGGAGCAACGGCTTCGGCGCCCCGTGGTGGGTCGTCACGCCGGCCGGCAAGGCGCTGCAGAACTAGCAGTCCCGCACTCCGAGTCATGACCAAGCACCTGATCACCGTCGCGCTCGCCGGGCTCGCCGCCGTCGTCGCGGCCTGCGGCGGCAGTGGCCCGGGCGACGATGTCACCCGTGTTGCGCCGCTCGCATCGGCCGATGAGGCGACCTCGCTCCAACAGGAGCTTGTGAGCGTCGTGAAGTCCGTGTCGCCTTCGGTCGTGCAGATCCGGACACCGCAGGACCTCGGCTCAGGCGTGGTCTTCGATGCCCGCGGCGACATTGTCACCAACGCGCACGTCGTCGGCAACGCGACGCGTTTCGTCGTCACGCTGGCCTCGGGCGAGAGCCACCCCGCGACGGCCATCGGCCGGGATGCCGCGACCGACCTGGCGGTGATCCGCATCGTGGGCGCGCGACCGCGCGCGGCCACGTTCGCGGACTCGTCGCAGGTCGACGTCGGCGACATCGTGCTCGCACTCGGGAACCCGCTCGGGCTGCGCTCGAGCGTCACCGAGGGCATCGTCTCGGCCGTGGGGCGCAGCGTCCCCGAGGGCGACGGCGTCACCATCTCGTCGGCGATCCAGACCAGCGCGGCGATCAACCCGGGCAACTCGGGCGGGGCCCTCGTCGACCTGTCCGGGCGAGTGATCGGCATCCCGACGCTCGCCGCGCTCGATCCGCAGATGGGCGCCAGCGAGGCGCCGGGTATCGGCTTCGCGATCGATGCCAACACCGTACGCCGGGTCGCGGGCGCTCTGGCGCGCCGCTGACGCGGTACTCCGACTCCCACAGAAAGGAAGCAAGATGTTCGTCTCCGAGAAGGTCGTCCTCGAGCCGGCAGCCCGTGGGTGGGCGGAAGCGACCGCCGCGCCGCCGTATCTCAACGAGATGGAGCCGGCCGCCGCCCGCAAGGTGCTGGAGGACGTGCAGGCCGCGCCAGTTGACAAGCTGGCGGTCGACGAGGAATGGGTGACCGTGCCCGCGGAGGTCGGCGACGTTCCGGTTCGGATCGTCAGGCCGCAGGGACGCACCGGCGCCCTCCCGGTCGTCCTCTACATGCACGGCGGGGGCTGGGTCCTCGGCAACGCCGGCACGCACGACCGCCTCGTCCGCGAGCTGGCCGTCGGCGCGTGCGCCGCCGTCGCCTTCGTCGAGTACACCCGCTCGCCGGAGGCCCGGTATCCCGTGGCTATCGAGCAGGGTTACGCGGCGGCCCGGTGGATCGGCCGCGAGGGCGCGGCAAGGGATCTCGAGGCCGGGCGCATGGCGATCGCCGGAGACTCGGTCGGCGGCAACATGACCGCCGCGCTGACGCTCATGGCCAAGCAGCGCGGCGACGTCCACTTCGTCCACCAGTCGATGTACTACCCCGTCACCGACGCAGCCATGGACACCCGCTCGTACGAGGAATTCGCCAGCGGCTACCACCTCAGCCGCGGGATGATGGAGTGGTTCTGGGACGCCTACATCCCCGAGCCCGGCCGGCGTGGCGCCGTCACCGCCTCGCCCAACCAGGCCACCCGCGATGATCTCGCCGGCCTACCACCGGCGTTCGTGCTCGTCGACGAGGCCGACGTGCTGCGCGACGAGGGCGAGTCGTATGCGCGCGCGCTGCGCGACGCCGGGGTCCCCGTGACCACTGTGCGCTACGACGGCATCATCCATGACTTCATGATGCTCAACGCGATGAGCGGCACCCAGGCCGCCCGCGCGGCGATCGGCCAAGCGAGCGCGATCCTGCGCGCGGCGTTCGACACCGCCTAGCCGCACGTCGAGGCTAGGCCGGGAGCGGTGCGTTCGGCTCCCCGGGCAGCGCGCCGGCGAGCTCGGTGCGCGAGCTGATGTCGAGCTTGCCGAAAACCTTGTGGAGGTGGTACTCGACGGTGCGCGGGCTGATGAACAGGCGGGCGCCGATCTCGGGGTTCGACAGGCCGTCGCGGGCGAGTCGGGCGATCTGGGCCTCCTGGGCGGTGAGCCCGCTCCTCGTCTCGACGGTGACCTTGCGGGCGGTCTCGCCGGTGGCCATGAGTTCTCGCGCGGCGCGCTCGGCGAACCCATCAGCGCCCATGGCCGCGAGCATGTTGTGCGCGGTGCGCAGCTGCTCGCGCGCATCCAGCCGCCGGCGTTGCCGGCGCAGCCATTCGCCGTAGTCGAGGTGGGCGCGGGCGAGCCACGCGCGGACGCGGGTGCACATGAGCCGCTCGATCGCCTCGCGATAGAGGTCCTCGGCGACCTCATCCTCGCTGAGCAGGGCTCGCGCGTGGGCCTCGGCACCCAGCGCCCAGTCGGTCCCGGCGGCGCTCGTGCCCTGCGAGAGCACCCCGAGCTCGTCGGCAGCCAGGTCGGACCTCCCGGTCCGGGTGGCGGCCTCGATCAGCTCGAACGACCCCCAGGTGGAGAACGCCAGCTCCTCCGGCTGCATGCTGAACCGCCGGGACGCGGCGAGCGCGTCCGCATACCGGCCGAGGCCGTTGTAGAGCACCGCGGCCGCATAGTCGCCGGCGCCGATCGTCCGGCCCTCGCCGCGAGCGATCGCGTCTTGCTCGCTGGCCGCGATCATCCGTTCCGTTTCCGCCTGCTGGCCGCGCCAGCCGGCAAGGATCAGCCGGGTGTAGGCGACGTCCGGAAGTCCGATGGCGGCGCTCACTTCATGCTCCTCGTCGCGCAACGCCGCGGCGGTGGCGAACTCACCGGCGAAGATGTGGATGCCGGCGTGCAGGTTCAGCGCGTGGGGGAGCACGGTGAGCGTGCCGATGTCACGCGCCAACTGGACCGCGCGGGTGGAGAGCACGAACCAGCTCTCGTCGTCCCACAGCTTCATGGCGACGCGGCAGGCGTGCCAAAGCCAGCGGAGCTCCTCCTCGGTGGAGACGCTCTCGCCACGGAAGGCCGTCAGGGCTCGCTTCAGCATCGGCACCCCAGCCGCATGCCCCTCGGTGATCAGCAGGGCCAGGCCATCCAGGAGGAGATCGGCGGGGCGCGGGGGGTCTGGCGACGGGGGCGCGCGACGAGCGGCCTCGGCCACCTCTCGCAGCCCGACTCCGGTGGCCAGACGGCCGGCAAAGATCGCCGCGGAGAAGGCTTCCAGGTAGGTCTCGCGCGCGAGCGTGACGTCGAGCGGCTCGAGCCGCTTGGCGGCCTTGAGGAGCAGCGGAGGAGCGTCATTGCCGCGGCTCGAGGCGAACGCGATCCGAGCGCGCAGCACGTCGATGCGGGCGCGGTCGACCTCGTCGAGCGTTCCCCCCTCGGCGGTGGCCAGCAGGGCAAGCGCAGCACCCGGCGCGCCCGCATCGTGCTTGGCCTGCGATGCGGCCAGCGCGCGCTGTGCCCGGCGCGCCGGATCGGGCGTGAGCGCCGTCGCCCGCTCCAGGAACGCGGCCGCTGCGGCGACGCCGCCGCGGCGCTGCGCCCGGCCGGCGGAGCGCTCGAGCTCGGACGCGACGTTCTCGTCGGGCCCGGGCGCCGCCTGTGCCCGATGCCAGGCGCGGCGATCGGGATCGACGTCGGGGTCGGTGGCCTCCGCCAGCGCCTCGTGCACGCGCCGGCGGTCCTCCGGCGCCGCGGCCCGGTAGACGGCCGAGCGCACCAGCGGATGCCGAAACCGCACGCGGGCGCCGAACTCGACCAGGCTGGCCGCGACCGCGGGCGTCGCCTCGCCGGCTCCGATACCGAGACGGTCGGCGGCCCGCCACACGAGCACCGGCTCGCCGGCCGGCTCGGCTGCCGCCACGAGCAACAGCCGCCGCGTTCCCGCCGGAAGCGCCGCCAACCGTCGCTGGAAGCTGTCCTCGATCCGGCCCGCGAGTGGCGGCGCGTGCGGCAGCCCGAATCCGCCGGCGAGCTCGGCCGGCGTCAAGCCGCGAGGCAGCTCCAGCAGCGCGAGCGGGTTGCCCCGTGTCTCGGCGACGATCCGGTCGCGCACAGGATCGTCGAGCGGCCCACGGATCACCGAGTCCAGCAGCGCGCGTGCATCACCGCCACGCAGACCCTCGACGACGAGCTCCGGCAGGCCTGCCAGCTCCAGCTCTTCGCTTCCCACGCGCGCCGCCAGGACCAGGGCGACGGACTCCGCCACCAGACGGCGCGCAATGAGGCCGAGCGCCTGCGCCGAGGCCCGATCCAGCCATTGCGCGTCGTCGACCACGCAGAGCAGCGGGCGGTCAGCGGCCACCTCGGACAGCAGGCCCAAGGCGGCCAGGCCGACGAGAAAGCGATCCGGCGTGTCCCCCGCCCTCAGCCCGAACGCCGTGGCGAGCGCATCACGTTGGGGGCCCGGCAGGCGCTCGAGCCGATCCAGCATCGGCGCGCACAGCTGTTGCAGGCCGGCGAACGCCAGCTCCATCTCGGACTCGACTCCGACGGCCCGCACGACTCTCAGCTCCGATGCCGAGTCGATCGCGTACTCCAGCAAGGCGGTCTTGCCGACCCCCGGCTCCCCTCGCACCACCAACGCCCGGCTCTCACCCCCGCGCACCGCCTCGAGGAGCCGGTCGAGCGTCTGACACTCACTGCGCCGGCCGAGCAACCCTGGCTGCGGGATAGGGCTGGGCATGGACCCGGCACGAACCTACACCCCGACTGCGACCGTTCCAACGAACTAGGGACTCGCACTGGGCACTCTCGGATGCGAGCGCTGCCCCAGTCGGGTGACACTCGTTCCATGCCGCATGTCCTTCCGACTCTGCCGTACCCGTACGGCGCGCTGGAGCCCACGATCGACGAGTTGACGATGCGTCTGCACCACGACAAGCACCACGGCGGCTACGTCGCCGGCCTCAACACGGCACTCGAGGGAACCGCGTGGGCGGACCGTCCCGTCGAAGACGTGCTCGGCGACCTCGAGGCCCTGCCCGAGGACAAGCGCACGCTCGTGCGCAACAACGGCGGCGGCCATCTCAACCACAGCTTGTTCTGGGAGTCCATGACCCCCGACTACCACGGCCTTCCGGCCGGCCCGCTCGGCGAGGCGATCGAGGTGACGTTCGGGTCGCTGCGCGAGCTCAAGCTGCAGGTCAGCGCCGCGGCCGCTGGGCGGTTCGGCAGCGGCTGGGCGTGGCTGGTCCACGATGGCGCGGGCCTCGCTGTCATGTCGACGGTCAACCAGGACTCGCCGCTGATGCGCGGCGACACGCCCCTGCTCGGCGTCGACGTGTGGGAGCACGCCTACTACCTCAGATACCAGCACCGGCGCGCCGACTACCTCGAGGCCTGGTGGAACGTCGTCGACTGGCAGCGGGTGTCCCAGCGCTACGTGACCGCGACGAGCCGAGACCCCGGCCGCGAACGCTCTCGAGATGCCGGAGGCGATCACCGATGATCCGCACGCAGTCCGCACGCGATGAGATACCGGAGGAGCTCCCGGCCTCCAACGGAACGATCGTCGCCTTCGATCGCCACACGCGCGGACGTCTCGACCGGCGCGCCGGCGCGGCGCCGGCCGTCCGGGTGCTGGTCGCCGACGGTCAGGCGCTGGTCCGCGCCGGCCTTCGCGCGCTGCTGGAGTCCGGAGGGCGCATCAACGTCGTCGGCGAGGCGTCCACCGGCGAGGAAGCGGTCGCGGAGGCGTGCCGGTTGCGTCCTGATGTCGTCCTCCTCGACGCCACGCTGCCGGGGCTGAGCTGCGTCGAGGCCACCGGCCGGATGCTCGCCGACCCGAGCATCGCGGTGATGCTGGTGACCGCCACCGAAGAGGACGAGCGCATCTTCACCACCCTGCGTGCCGGCGCCCGCGGCCTGCTGCTCAAGGACACCGAACCGGCCGACCTCGTGCGGGCGGTCGAGCTCCTCGCCCGCGGCGACGCGGTGCTGTCGCCGAGCCTCACACGCCGGCTCATCGCCGAGCTCGCCTCCGTTCCCGACCCTCAGCTGCCGAGCTCCGAGGCCCTCGACGAGCTGACCCCCCGCGAACGCGAGGTCGTCGCGCTCGTCGCGCTCGGTCTCACCAATCCCGAAATCGCCGAGCGGCTCGTCATCAGCCCCGCCACGTCCAAGACCCACGTCAGCCGCGCGATGCTCAAGCTCGGCGCCCACGACCGCTCGCAACTGGTCGCCTTCGCCTTCCATGCCGGACTCGCCATCCCCCGCACCCAAGCGCCCCCCGGCGCCCTGGCGCTGGGACGGGCGTCATGACGACATGAGCTCGCGCCGGCCGGTGCCCCTCCTCCACCCCGCCGGCGCCGGACACCCCCAAGGCCGACTGACTTGGGGTAGCGCGGAAGGCCCCGGGTTCCTGCCCGGGGCCTTTCTCGATATCGAGCTGTCAGGTCCCGAGCGCGCGGACGCGCTCTGCCCAGTCCGAGTGGATGCTCGCGGCGAGCTGCTCGCGGTCGAGCGCGGCGAGGTAGACGGCGAAGGCCACTGCGCGCTGCGACCGTGCGCACTCGCTCCACCACCGGTAGGCGGCACGCACGTCCTCACTCGCCTCCCGCCAGGAGACCCAGCTGTCGACGAACGCGTCGGCGAGGGCCGAACGCCGCTTCGTCACCCAGCTCATCGCGAGCCCCGGTCGGTCGCCGGGGACGCCGGGGCATCGCGGCCGATCACGCACGTTGGGCATTCGAGCATCGGCACGCAGCGAATGCTGAACGCGCGGATCGCGACTGTCGTCGGCCTGCAGGCGACTCTTCGCCCTACGCCGCCAGGTGTACTAGACCGACAGGGCGGCGCCCGCTTGACCGGCGAGCTCGTTGCGCGAGGTGATGTCGAGCTTGCCGTAGACCTTGTGGAGGTGATATTCGACCGTGCGGGGGCTGATGAAGAGCCGCGCGCCGATCTCGGGGTTGGAGAGGCCGTCGCGGGCGAGCCTCGCGATGTGGGCCTCCTGGGCGGTGAGGTGCCCCGCCGTCTCGGCGATGCGCTTGCGGGCGGTCTCCCCGGTGGTCAGCAGCTCGCGCGCGGCGCGGTCGGCGAACGCCTCGATGCCCATCGCCGTGAACATCTCGTGTGCCGTGCGCAGCTGTTCGCGCGCGTCAAGGCGCCGGCGCCGGCGGCGCAGCGATTCTCCGTATAGGAGGTGGGCGCGCGCCAGCTCGACGCGCATGCGGGTGCGCCCGAGGCGGTCGATCGCCTCGCGGTAGAGGCGCTCCGCGGCCTCGCCCTCGCTCACGAGCGCGCGCGAACGCGCCTCGATCCCCAGCCCCCAGTCGCTACCGCTGGCGCGCGTCGTCTCCGACAGCCGCTTCAGCGCATCGGCAGCGTCCTCGGGGTTTCCGCTCCGCGTGGCCGCCTCGATCAGCTCGGGCAGGACCCGGGCCATGTCACGCGGGTGCTCGCTGGCCTCCCGGGCCGCGGCAAGCGCGTCCGCATACCGGCCGAGGCCGTTGTAGAACAGCGCGGCCGCCCAGTTGATGGCCGTCAGCCCCAGTCCCTCTCCCCGGCCAACCACCTCCTCCCTGCTGGACTCGATCAACTCGGAGGCGACCGCTTCGCGGCCCTGGCCGGCGGCGAGCAACAGGCGACCGTAGGGCGCCAGGCGGTTCCCGGTCACCTCGGTGACCGCCTCCGCCTCATCGACCTGCGCCACGGCCGCCGCGTAGTCGCCGGCGAAGAGGTTCGCCCCGGCGAGCGAATTGAGCGCGATAGGAAGCTCGGCGAGCGCGCCGGCAGCGCGGGCGAGCTGGACCTGGCGGACGGAGAGCTCGTGCCAGGTCTCGTCGTCCCAGAGCTCGTAGGCGGTGTGGCAGGCGAACCAGAGCCAGCGGATCTCCTCCTCCTTGGAGATGGACTCGCCGCTGCGGAACGCGCTCAGCGCCCGCTCCAAAGTCGGGGTGCCGGCCGCGTAGCCCTCCGTGATCAGCAGCACCCAGCCGTCCAGGAGAAGATCGGGAGCGCGAGCGGGCTGCGAAGTGCAACGCGCGTGCCCCGCCGCGCGCGCCGCCTCCGCCACCTCGATCGCACCGCCGCCGCTGGCCAAACCGTGGGCGGACACTGCCGCGATCAACGCATCCAGGTAGGTCTCGCGCGCGAGTCGCACGTCGAGCGGCTCGAGCCGCTTGGCAGCGTTGAGCAGGAGCGGCGGGGCGTCGCTGCCGCGACTCATGGCGAACGCGATCTGCGCGCGCAGCAGGTCCGCTCGGGCACGCTGGAGCTCGTCGAGCGGTCCTGCCTCGGCGTTCGCCAGCAGGCTCAGCGCTGCATCCGGGGCGCCGGCCTGGTGCTTGGCCCGCGCCGCGGCGAGCGCGCGCCCCACCCGGCGCGCCGGGTCGGGCGTCAGTGCCGCTGCTCGTTCGAGGAACGCCGCCGCCGCCGCCAGACCGCCGCGCGCCTGCGCACGGTCGGCCGACTGCTCGAGCTCGGCGGCAATGTCCTCGTCGGGCCTCGGCGCCGCCTGCGCCCGGTGCCACGCGTGGCGATCGGGATCGACCTCGGGATCGGTGGCTTGCGCCAGCGCGCCGTGCGCGGTTCGCCGTTCCTCGGCAGACGCTGCGCGGTAGATCGCCGAGCGGACCAGCGGATGCCGGAATCGCACGCGCGCCCCGAGTTCGAACAGGCCGGCCGCGGTCGCCGGCGTCGCGGCGTCCGCCCCGATCCCGAGTTGCTCGGCGGCGCGCCAGAGGAGCACGGGATCACCGACCGGCTCGGCCGCCGCGATCAGCACCAGGCACCGCGTCGGGGCCGGCAGCGGATCCAAACGACGCCGAAAGCTCTCCTCGATGCGCCCGGCGAGCCCTGGCGCGTCCGGCCGCCCGAAGCCGCCGGCCAGCTCCGCCGGCGTGATCGCGCGCGGCAGCTCCAGCAGCGCCAGCGGATTGCCGCGGGCCTCTGCCACGATCCGGTCGCGCACGCTCTCGTCCAACGGCCCCCGGACGGCCAGCAACGTCCGCGCGTCGCGGTCATTCAGACCTCCGACGACCAGCTCCGGCAGCCCCGTCAGCGCCTGCTCCCCGCCGCCCGTGCGGACCGCGAAGATGAGGCCGACCGACTCCGCGACGAGACGACGGGCGACGAACGCCAGCGCCTGCGCCGAGGCATGATCGAGCCACTGCGCATCGTCGACGAGGCAGACCAGCGGACGCTCCTCGCTCACCTCCGCCAGCAGGCTCAGCACGGCCAGGCCGACCAGAAAGCCATCCGGCGCATGCCCGGCGGCCAGGCCGAACGCGCTCCCGAGCGCATCGCGCTGCGGATCGGGCAGCCGCTCGAGCCGATCGAGCATCGGCGCGCAGAGCTGATGCAGCCCCGCGAACGCGAGCTCCATCTCGGCTTGGACGCCCGTGGCCTGAGCCACGCGACACCCCGCCGCCCGCTCGACGACGTATTCGAGCAGCGCCGTCTTGCCCACGCCCGGCTCCCCGCGGATCACGAGCGCGCGGCTCTCTCCCGCCCGAACCACGTCGAGCAGCCGGTCGAGCGTCGTGGACTCGCTCTGCCGGCCGAGCAACCCTCGCTGCGGGACATCGCTGGGCATCAGCCCGATCTGAACCTACACCGCGACTGCCGGCGTGCCAACCCGGGCGATCGGGCCGGCCCGCCGGCAGGTCAGTCGTGGAGAGCTCAGGCGGCACTCGAGCCGGTCGGCACAGAAGTGGGACCATCGGGACGTACCTGGGGCCACGTCGGAAGGGACGGAAATGACCATTCGAGAGATGCTCGAGGCTCACCCCCAGTCGACCAGCGGCGATCTCGATGCGGTCGTCGGCTGTGTCGAGGCGTGCAGCGACTGCGCCGCGGCTTGCACGAGTTGCGCCGACGCCGACCTCGGCGAGCGCGACCTGCCGCCGTTGGTCCGCTGTATTCGCCTCTGCCTCGACTGCGCCGACATCTGCGATGCGACCCGCCGCATCGTGACCCGCCAGACCGCGTCCGACGCTGGCGTCGTCCGCGCCGCGGTCGAAGCCTGCGTGGTGGCATGCGACGCCTGTCGCCAGGAGTGCGAGCGCCACGCCGAGCACCACGAGCACTGCCGCATCTGCGCCGCCGTGTGCAGCCGCTGCGAGCAGGCGTGCGGCGACCTGCTCGTGTCGATGGGCTGAGTCGACCGCGGGCGTCAGTCTGCTGGGCGCGGAGCAGTCGCCGCGTCTCGCTACGCCTCACGTGGTAGGCCGAAGAGTCGCCTCGGGGACGACGACAAGCCGCGCCGCGGCGGGGACCATCTTGGGGCCCCCAAAGAGACAAGGATCTGACATGAACCGTTCTCTCCTCGGCGTCACGATGCTCGCCTGCGTCGTCGCTGTCGCCGCGATCGGCACCGGCAGCGGCGCCGCGCGTTCATCGGC
>Ga0307278_10001759_pt1 | contig 10738 bp, 6 predicted proteins | sample ER_DNA_117_FD_194482 | JGI IMG/M metagenome (GOLD analysis project Ga0307278, IMG submission 194482) | Bulk soil microbial communities from the East River watershed near Crested Butte, Colorado, United States - ER_DNA_117 | ecosystem: Environmental > Terrestrial > Soil > Floodplain | place: USA...
CCCGACAACGAGTCCAACTGGCTACCGACCCCTGAGAGGAGGTTCCGCCCGATCCTGCGCATGTACCAGCCGCAGAAGGCAATCCTGGATGGAACCTACGTCCTCCCCGCAGTCCGCAAGGTCGACTAGAGGGCGGACCCGTCCGGGCACCGACGCCGTACGGCGTTCCCGCGCCCGGGCCACGCCCACCCGATCCCTCCCTTCACGGGCGGCCAACAAAGGAAGCGTGATGACAGATAGATCCCTAGATGAACTCGGTCCCGTTGACTACATCGTGGTCGAGTTTCCAGCGGGAGCGAGCAACTTCACGGGCGAGATGGCTGCAGAGCTGCTCGCGTTGGTCGACTCCGGAACCATCCGCGTGATCGACATACTGATCCTTACCAAGAACGAGGACGGTGTCGTCGAGGCGATGGAGTTCTCCGATGCCGGCGAGCTCGGAGAGCTACAAGCACTCGAGGCCCAGCTGGCGGACCTATTGGCCGAGGAAGACGTCGAGCACCTCGCCGCTGCCATGGAGCCGGGAAGCACTGCCGGAGTGCTCATCTGGGAGAACCTGTGGGCTGCGCCATTCGCATCGGCGGCGCGGCGTTCGGGTGGCCAATTGATCGCCAACGGACGGATCCCTATTCAGGCGATCATCGCCTCTATCGAGGCCGATGAAGCGCCTGCGACCGAAGGAGACTGAGAATGCCCCTCCGACGAGCACGCGTAGGAAGAGTTGGTGTCATCGGCGCGCCGGTGGCGAGAACCGCGGTCGTGGCCAGGGCGGTCTCACCCGGCCCCTCGCCGGTCGCGAAGACCGCGGTCGTGGCCGCGGCCGTCACACCTGGGCGGGGGCGCCGACGCCGAATCTAGCCCCGGGCTGGGGTGTCGCGGAGACGGTGACGCCAAGGCCATTCCGAGCGCCGGCGATCCGCTGCTAGCCCAGCGCGGGTTCTCGCGTGCCATGCGAAGCACCAACGCGCGGATCTCGCCCTAGCAGTAGTGGTTGACCTCTTCCAGCTGGAGTAGCGAGTCGCCTCCGCGCCCGGCTTGCGGTTCTGCAGCCGGTGTGAGCAGTTCTTTGGGCGGCTCGATTTGTCGAGTCTAGTGGCCCGCCCCTGAGATGAAGACGACCACCGGGCCACACCGAAGCCGCGAAGAACACCTGAGGGCTCCTTGAGCGCAAGCGGTTCCTCTGCGCGAGAGAGCCGACCTGGGAGAACCGCGAGCCTCGCGACCGCGAGATCGCGGCTGACCGGGCCGCGATGTCGACTGCTCGCCCTTCAATCACCCTGTACGGGTGATGCGGCCGCACCCGTCTGGCGTCGAGGATGGGTGGGTCGAGCACGTCGACTTGCATCGACAGCCTTACCCACGAAGGTCGTCGCAGGGCCCCGGCTGCGTCCGCCCTGCACGGTGTCCGCATAAGCCGCCCTCGCAGCGATCATTGGCCAAGCCGGTCATGCAAGGAGATGGGGATGCAAGCACAGGGTGATGAGTCGGGTGAACCGGAACGCGGTGTGGGCTTGACGGATGGGGACGGCCACAAGACCTCAACCGTCGATCGGCGCCTGGGCCAGGGCCTGCCTGACTGGGTCCAGACCCTTGGACGTGGCGCATGGCTGCTGGTAGGGATCGCGGTCCTGACCGCGATCGTGTTCTTTCTGCTCGGGCTCATCAGCGACCTGCTGATCCCACTTGTCTTCGCGGCCATCCTCGCGGCCATCTTCGTGCCCCTGGTCGACCGGTTGGAGCGGTGGCGCCTGCCCCGCTGGCTCGGCGCCCCACTGGTGGTCCTGCTCGCGATCGGTGTCGTCTCCCTGGTTGCCTGGATGGTGGTCGCCGGGCTCCTCGGCCGCGACCGCGAGATCCTGACGCAGGTCACGGCCGGGCTGGATGAAGCTGGCTCACTCGCCGGGGTGCCGGAGCTGGGCACCGAGGAGGCCGTCAAGACCCTGGGCGAGCTGGTCCAGACCCTGCTGTCAGGGCTGCTCAGCGGGCTGAGCTCGGTCACCGTGCTGATCGTCGGCATCGTCACCGGCCTGTTCATCCTGCTGTTCCTGATGAAGGACTGGCGCCTGGTCGTCGACGGGACATCCCGTCGGATCGCGGCCACACTCGGGCTCCCGACCGAGGTCGGCCAGCGGATCGTATCTGACACCGTCCACTCGTTCCGCGCCTATGCCGGGGGGCTCACCATCGTCGGGCTGATGAACGGCGTGGTGGTGGGGCTCGGCGCGCTCGTGCTCGGGGTCCCCCTGGCCCTGCCGATCGCGATCGTCACCTTCGTGACCAGCTACATCCCGTTCTTCGGGGCGTTCTTCGCCGGCGCGTTCGCCGTGCTGATCGCGCTCGGCGCCAATGGCCTGGGCGTCGCGCTGGCCATGCTCGCCATCACCCTGCTGACCAACAACACCCTCCAGAACCTGCTGGAGCCTGTCGCCTTCGGCAGGACCCTGCGGCTGCACCCCTTGGTCGTCATGCTGGTGACGACCGCCGCCACGCTGCTGTTCGGCATGCTCGGGGCCACGCTGGCGGCGCCAGTCACGGCCGTGGCCATGCGGACGATCAACCTGCTCCGCGGTACCGGACGGTTCGGTGTCCAGACCACGCCGTCGGCAACAGCCGTCGACGTGCCCTCGCCGCAGGGCGGACGCGAGGCCGCCGCGGGTCCTGCTGCCGCTGAATAGCCCGGCGTTGGGCGGGTCGTTGCGCCAAGCTCCCTGCGATCAGGGATCGGCAGCGTCCGGCAGCACCTCGGTTATCCCGTGGAGGAGCCGTCACAACCCGGCCATCGGGTCGTTCGCCCGCCAGCCAGCCAGGCGTGCTCGCATCGCCGAGCGTGCCCTCTCTGGTCGGCGCCAACAGCGGGACCTCGAACAGGCCGCGGCCGATCAGCACGCCGACCAGCGCGACCACGGCTGCCGTGGCCATGCCACCCATCCACAGCCTGCCCGCGTCGACCGTCGGCGTCGGACGGATGCGGCCTGGATGTTCGGCGTAGGGGGGACAGTCACGGTTGCTCCTCTCCGGCGGTTGGCAGGTTGCGCGGTGGCACTGACGAGATCGTCGGGTCAGGAGGCTGGGCTACGGTGGGTCGGACTCGCCCTCCCTATCGACGCGTTCGTCTGTACCAGCGTGCTCTCCGGCTTGTGGGGGGGCGGAAGCGGCCTGGACGGCGGCCCGTACCGTGGGGTAGAGGTGGTCCTCGCCGACCAGGTCAAGGACGCCGGCTTCCTGGAGGTCCTGGCGCATCAGGCTCTTGAGGCGGGCGAACACGAAGGTGATCTGCTGCTGTTGCAGCGACCGGATCAGCTCGGTCAGGGTGTCCACGCCGGTGGCGTCGACGTGGGCGAGCGCCTCGGCGTCGAACACCAGCCAGCGCACGGGCCCCGGGGCACCGTGGATTGCCTCGCGGATGCGGCCCTTGACATAGCTTGCGTTGGCGAAGAACAGCCGGTCGTCCAGCCGGTAGACCAGCACGCCCGGGGTGACCTTGGCCCGGGGATGGAGCCGGACGTCGGCGTAGCGGCCCAGGCGATCGACCCAGCCCAGGACGGCGTCGTGGGGGGTGGCGCTGCGCCGGGCCACGTCGACGATCGACAGGGCGACGGCGACCAGCAGGGCCTGGAGCACGCCGACAGCCACGACGCCGGCCATGGTCACCGCGGCGATGGCGACCTCGACCCGGCTGGTGCGGGCCAATCCTCGCCAGGAGGCGGGTTCGATCAGCCCGATGGCGGCGGCCACGATGACCGCGCCCAGGGTCGCCTTGGGCAGGTACTGCATGGGCTCGGTGAGGAAGAGCAGCACGCAGGCGATGGCGCTGGCCCCGATCAGTCCGGAGATCTGGGTGCGGCCGCCCATCTGGTCGTTGACGGCGGTGCGGGAGCCGCTAGCGCCGACCGGGAAGGCCTGGGTGAGCCCGGCGGCCAGGTTGGCCGCAGCCATCGCGGTCAGCTCCTGGTCGGCGCGGACGTGCTGGCCCCGTTTGCCGGCAAAGGACCTGGCGGTGAGGATCTCGTCGGAGAAGCTGACGAAGAAGATGCCAACGGCCGCCGGCAGCAGGGCCAGCACATCGCTGAGAGCCAGGCCGGGGAGTTCGATGCCGGGCAGGCCCGGTGGGATCTCACCGACCACCGCCACGCCCTCGGAAGCCAGCCCGATGGCCGCGGATGCGGCGATAGCCAGGATCACGACGACCAGCGGGCCGGGGAGCTTGGGGGCGCGCCAGCGCAGCAGCAACAGCGGACCCAGGCAGGCCACCCCGACGGCCAGGGTGATGCCGCTCAGGTCGCCGATCTCGCCGGCGACCTCGGCCAGCTGGGCGAGCGGGTTCTGGGCGTCGATGTCGAGCCCGAGCAGCTTGCCCAGCTGGCCGATGATCAGCACGACGGCCACGCCGTGGATGTAGCCGATGAGCACGGCTCGGGAGAAGTAGTCGGCCACCCATCCCAACCGGATCAGCTTGGCGCCAAGGAAGACAGCCCCGACGAGCACCGCCAGCAAGGCAGCCAGCGACGCGTACCGCTCCGGGTCGTCAGCGGCCAACGGGACCAGCGCGGCCGCGACCAGGGCGGCGATGGACCCTTCCGGCCCCACGATGAGCTGACGGGAGGAGCCGAGCAGCGTGTAGGCAACGGTCGGCAGCAGCAGCGCATACAGCCCGGCGACCGGCGAGAGCCCAGCCAGCTCGGCATAGGCCATCGCCGCCGGCAGCGCCAGGGCGGCCACGGTGACCCCGGCCAACAGGTCACGCCGCAGGGTGCCGCCGCCGTAGCCGGGCAGCTGCTCGGACACAGGAACGAGGCGGTGCAGGACCGGCCGGCGGGCCGCCGGCTGGAACGGCGACGCCCCGCTCCCGTAGCTGTCCTTCGCCGGCACGCCAGATGCCGAAGCAATGGGTGTGTCCTCACCCTCCCCGTCCCGCGTCATGGGCAGATCGCGGCCCGATGGCGTCTGGCGGATTCCGCCCTGCTCGGCTCGCTCACCCTGCGGATCACCCATAGCCGGCGTTGTCGCGTTGTCACCGTTCTCGCTCCTTCCGGCACCGTGTCGATGACGGCGTAGGTCACGGCTTGGGCCGGGCATGCCGGCATGGGGCGCGCTGGATTGGCGTTCTACGCAACCAATCGTGCCACCGACCGGGCAAACCGTCCTCACCCCAACGGGATGATTTCGCCGGGGCAACCCCACGGCCGCTGTCCGCCTAGATCACCTGACGATACGCGCCACATCCAGGGTGAACTGCGGCAACCTGGCTTCCTGGTCGCTGGCCGAAGGACCTGGGTGCGGCCATCGTGAACCAAGAATCACCCGGCGGGGGTGATGCGTAATCACCTGTCGGACCGACAGGCTGGATTCATCGCGGCCAACGGTTGGTGGCGTCCTGGGACGGTCGGGGCGGCGGCTGGTCCGCCCCGGTTCCCGACCTCCACCCAGGAGGGGTTCAGGAGCAGGCAAGGCAGGATGCCTGAGAGCTGTACCAAGTCTGGCCGGTGCTGGGTCGGATCCTTGGGAGGAAGCATGAACGAGTGGGCGCTCCCCACCATCGCTGTGCTGCTGATCGGCTACGGGGCACTGTCGGGCCGGCTGCAGTCCACGGTGGTCACCCAGGCGATGGTCTTCGTGGCCCTCGGTCTGCTGGTCGGCAACCGGGTCCTGGACCTGGTCGACGTCGACGCCGCCAACCAGTTCGTGCGCCATCTGGCCGAGGCCACCCTGGGCCTGGTGCTGTTCACCGACGCCGTCCGCGTCAACCTGGGCGCGCTGCGACGCGAGTCGGCCCTGCCGGCCCGGCTGCTCGGCGTCGGCCTGCCGCTCACCATCGTGGCCGGCACCCTGACCGGCCTGGCCCTGTTCCCCCAGCTGAACCTGTGGACCGCGGCGGCGCTGGCCACCATCCTGGCCCCCACCGACGCCGCGCTGGGGCTGCCGGTGGTCAGCAACAAGCGGCTGCCCTCCCGCATCCGCCAGGGCCTCAACGTCGAGAGCGGCCTCAACGACGGCGTCTGTGTCCCCCTGCTGATCATCTTCCTCACCATCGCCCAGGCCGAGGAAGGTGTCGGCCACATCGAACCCCTGAAGGTGGTCCTGGAGGAGATCGGCTTCGGCACTATCGGCGGGATCGCCGCCGGCGCCCTGGGCGCCTTGGTCCTGCGCCGGTTCGTGGCCAGGGGCTGGATGGAGGGGACCTGGCAGCAGATCAACGCCGTGGCGACCCCCCTGCTGGCCTACACGGTCGCCGTCGCGCTTGGCGGCAGCGGGTTCATCGCCGCCTTCACCGCCGGGATCGTCTTCGGCGCCGTCGCCGGTGACCGGGCCGAGCACAGCACCTTCCTGGCCGAGCAGTCCGGGGAGCTGCTCAACGCGGTCACCTTCCTGCTGTTCGGAGCGGTGCTGCTCGGCCCGGCCCTTGGTGAGCTGGACTGGCGGGTCGCGCTGTACGCGGTGGGGAGCCTGACCGTGGTGCGGATGCTCCCGGTCGCCCTTGCGATGCTGGGCACGGGGATGCGCCGGGTCACGGTCGGGTTCCTGGGCTGGTTCGGGCCCCGCGGGCTGGCCTCGATCGTGTTCGTGCTGATCCTGGTCGAGCAGACCGAGCTTCCCGAGCGCTCGTTGATGCTGACGGTGGTGACCTGGACGGTGGCGCTGTCGGTGTACGCCCACGGCCTCTCGGCCTGGCCGGGCGCCAACCGCTACGCCGACTGGTACGCCACCCACGCCAAGGACCACGCGGGCATGCCCGAGAGCGTGCCGGCCACCGAGCAGCGCGTCCGCGTCCCCGCACTGCCCAGGCAAGGAGAGGGCCCGACCTAACCACTGACGCGGACCGGTACCAGTCCGTCCCAACGACCGCACCAAGGCTGCCACTCGTAGCAGCGACAGAATGCGCTGGTCAAACCACCTGGGACCCACCACTTCGTCGACCCGCTTGGGTCGACCGCCCCGCTTCGCTACGGAGGTGTGGGCCGCCCGCCTCCCGGCCGGGAGGTAGATCGTGGGCGGCCGCGATTCTCCACCCCTGAAGCAACCGTGCATACGGCGGGCGGTCGAGAGGGAATCACCCCGAACGGGTGATGCCTGCTCACCCGCTCGGCTTCTAGCGTCTCCTGAGCGAATGCTGCGCAGCAGGAGCCAAGGAGGGCACGATGGCCCAGGGTGGTTCAGGTGGACGGGAAAGCCTACCGATCCCCGACCGGCCGCACATCGGGTTGGTTACCTACGATGCCAAGGATCCCGACACCAAGTTCCCACCGATCGAGCCGTTGCGGCCTCCGGCGGGTGCGCCGAATGTGCTGGTGGTGCTGATCGACGACTGCGGGTTTGGGGCCTCCAGCGCCTTCGGCGGCCCGGTCAGCACCCCGACGGCCGAACGCCTGGCCGCCGCTGGCCTGAAGTACAACCGGTTCCATACCACCGCGCTGTGCTCGCCGACCCGGGCGGCGTTGCTGTCGGGCCGCAACCACCACACGGTGGGGATGGGCGGCGTCACCGAGATCGCGACCTCGGCGCCTGGCTATAACTCGTTGCGGCCCAACACCTGCGCGCCGCTGGCTGAGACGCTCAAGCTGAACGGCTATGCGACCGCGCAGTTCGGCAAGTGCCATGAGGTGCCGGTGTGGCAGACCAGCCCGATGGGCCCGTTCGACAACTGGCCCTCGGGTGGTGGTGGCTTCGAGCACTTCTACGGGTTCATCGGTGGCGAGACCAACCAGTACGCACCGGCGATCTACCAGGACACCGTGCCGGTGGAGCCGGACCGGACCCCGGAGGAGGGTTATCACTTCACCGAGGACATGACCGACAAGGCCATCGACTGGGTCCACCAGCAGAAGGCGTTGATGGCTGACAAGCCGTTCTTTGTCTACTTCGCCCCCGGCGCCACCCACGCTCCCCACCACGTGCGGCCTGAATGGTCAGACCGGTACAAGGGGCGGTTTGACCGGGGTTGGGACCAGGTGCGGGACGAGACCTTCGCCCGGCAGAAGGAGCTGGGGGTGATCCCGCCCGAGGCCGAGTTGACCGCGCGGCCGGCCGAGATCCCGGCGTGGGCCGACATGCCCGAGGAGCTCAAGCCGGTGCTGGCCCGGCAGATGGAGGTCTTCGCCGGGTTCCTGGAGCACACCGACCACCACGTCGGCCGGCTGATCGACGCCCTTGCTGAGCTGGAGATCCTGGACGACACGCTGGTGTACTACATCATCGGCGACAACGGCGCCTCGGCCGAAGGCACTCTCAACGGCAGCTTCAACGAGCTGCTCAGCCTCAACGGCGCGGCGGCGCTGGAAACCGCCGAGTTCATGGCGGCGCGGATCGACAAGTTCGGCACCCCGGAGGCCTACAACCATTACGCGGTCGGCTGGGCGCATGCCATGGACACTCCCTATCAGTGGACCAAGCAGGTCGCCTCCCACTGGGGCGGGACCCGCAACGGCACCATCGTCCACTGGCCTGGCGGGATCCAGGCCAAGGGTGAGGTCCGCAGCCAGTTCCATCACGTGATCGATGTGGCGGCCACGGTGCTGGAGGCTGCCGGGCTGCCCGAGCCGACCAGTGTCCACGGCGTGCAGCAGGTGCCCCTGCACGGGGTGAGCATGGCGTACTCGTTTGACGGCGCGGCCGCAGCCGAACAGCGCGAGACCCAGTACTTCGAGCTGGCAGCGAACCGCGGCATCTACCACAAGGGCTGGACGGCGGTGACCCGCCACAGCACCCCGTGGGAATTCGGGGCCGAGCTGCCGGCCTTCGACGACGACGTGTGGGAGCTGTACGACACCAACACGGACTGGACCCAGGCCCACGACCTGGCCGCCACCCAGCCCGACAAGCTGCATGAGCTGCAACGGCTGTTCCTGCTGGAAGCCAGCAAGTACAACGTGTTCCCGTTGGACGACCGCCGGGTCGAGCGGTTCAACCCCGACCTGGCCGGCCGGCCCCAGCTGATCCGCGGCAACCGCCAGCTGCTGTTCGGCGGCATGGGCCGACTCAGCGAGAACTCGGTGGTCAACCTCAAGAACAAGTCGCATGCCGTCACCGCCCAGATGGTCGTCCCCGACAGCGACGCCCAGGGCGTGCTCGTGGCCCAGGGCGGCGCCTTCGGTGGCTGGAGCCTGTATGCCACCGGTGGCCGGCCGGCCTACTGCTACAACCTGTTCGGGCTGCAACGGTTCAAGGTCACCGGCGACCGGCAGATCCCGGCCGGCGAGCATCAGGTGCGGATGGAGTTCGCCTACGACGGCGGCGGGCTGGCCAAGGGCGGCACCGTCACCCTGTTCATCGACGGCGAGCAGGTCGGCCAGGGCCGCGTTGAGGCGACCCAGCCGATGCTGTTCTCGCCCGATGAGACCACCGACGTCGGCAGCGACAGCGCCACCCCGGTCAGCGACGACTACGGCCCCAAAGACAGCGCCTTCACCGGCCGGGTGCGGTGGATCGAGATCGACCTGGGCGAGGACGCCCAGGACGCCGACCATCTCATCACGCCGGAGGAGCGGCTGCGGATCGCCATGGCCAGGCAGTAAGCACCTGTGGAGCGGCGCGGGCTGGGTATCGCAGCCGCCCGCGTCGGCTGTGGTGCCGTTGCTTGCCCCGGTGCCGTTGTAGGTACCCAGAGCTTGTGGCCACCTGCCCACTGCCCTTGACCGTCCAGGAACTCCCTGGTCGGGTTCGTCTAGTGTTTCGGTCCAGCGGCCCGCAGTTCTCCACCGAGCTAGGGGTCGGGCATGCCAGCACCGTCCGGCCAGATCCCTCCACCCTGGCGCGGTGGAAGAACAAGGATCCACGCTACGAAGACCGCTTGCGGTCTGTCCCAGGCAGGAGCCCCCGTCCGACGGCCAAGGCGGCCGCAAGGATCGCATGGAGCCCGACCACCGGCCAGAGCAGCCAGCCGTCGGCCGCGCCGGCCCACACCAGGACGACCGCAGTCGATGTGTCGTAGACGACGAAGGCCAGCGCCACCCCGCGCTCGGGCGACTCGCCTCGCGTGAGCATCCCGGCAACGCCCAGGGCGAGCAGCGCGCCCCCGAGGATGCGCGCCACGATCCATCCGACCTGGTTCGAGGGCGATCCGATCAGTGCCTGGATGACGACGGAGGGGGTGGCGAGTAGGGCGCAACCGGTCGCCAGCTCGACGATCGCGCTGACCCGCAGCATGGCGGGGAGGAATGGCCAGGCCTTCCTCGGCTGCGCCGCGCTCCGGCTCATGTGCCTCTCCCGTGTGCTCCCTGGGGGCGTGCCATCGCGACCTTACCGGCTGATCGCCTGCCGAGGGTCACCCAGACCACGCCGATCGTGTGTGTGGTCGCCCCAGCCGGCTACGGCAAGACCACACTCTTGGCCCAGTGGGCCGAGCGTACGGGGGGCCGGGTCGCCTGGGTCTCGGTCGACCGGCGCGACAACGACCCGGCGAGCTCAGCGATGCTTGTTGCACGGGTGACCAACCCGCGGGGGTGCGCGGCACAGCAGCGTCGACCTGGACGACCCGGTTGTGGTGCCGCGCACGGTGATGAAGGGCGGGGTCGTACCTGTGGGCGCCCAGCTACTGCCGCCGTTGCCGGCCGGCGGCGCGCATGCCCCGAGCTGATCGATACCTCCACAAGTCATCTGGGGTTACGCTGCATCATCCGTGCGTACCAGGACGAGGGGTTGGATGTCGACGCAGGCAGACCCGCCCGAGCGGACCACGCAGGGCACCGCAGAGGCAGGGACACGGCTCCCGGCGATCGCGCGCTACTGGTGGCTGACGGCGCTG
>Ga0307278_10001760_pt1 | contig 10737 bp, 7 predicted proteins | sample ER_DNA_117_FD_194482 | JGI IMG/M metagenome (GOLD analysis project Ga0307278, IMG submission 194482) | Bulk soil microbial communities from the East River watershed near Crested Butte, Colorado, United States - ER_DNA_117 | ecosystem: Environmental > Terrestrial > Soil > Floodplain | place: USA...
CGCGGCGGTCCCGCGGAGCTCGAAGCGGCGTCCCACGCCCCCGAAGTCGCCCAGCGCGGCGGCCGCCTCGGCTCGGCCGACGCCGGCGAGCTCGAGCGCCGCGAGCGCGCAGGCCGCGTTGCGCCGGTTGTGCGCACCCGGCAGGGCGAGCTCGACGCGGCCGGCCGGCTTGAGCTCGTCGCCCCTGACTACGTGCGGAACGTGCCGGAGCCATTCCGAGAACAGCTGGCCGACCTCGGCCCGCGAGGCGAAGGTCGAGTGGTGGTCCAGGTCGATGTTCGTGATCACGGCGATCTCGGGACGCAGCGCGGCGATCGTCCGGTCGGACTCGTCGCCCTCGACGACGAGCCACCCCGATCCGGCGCGCGCGTTGCCTCCGAGCTGCGGCACCTCGCCGCCGATGAGGAAGGCGGGATCTCGACCAAGCCGGTCGAGGCAGAAGGCGATCATCGCCGTCGTCGTGGTCTTGCCGTGGGCACCTGCGACGACGATCGAGCGGCGGAGCGCCACCAGCTCCGCGAGGAACTCGGCGCGGCTTCTTCCCGGCACGCGCGCGGCGAACGCCGTGGACGTCACCACCTCCCAGCCCTCCGGGGTCTCGGCGGGCTCGGGGGCGACGACGACGTCGATCCCCGCCGCGCGCACGTGCACGAGGTACGGCGTCTCCGCGCGGTCCCAGCCGGCGACGTCCGCGCCCCACGCCTTGGCGAGCACGGCGTACGCGGACAACCCTGCGCCGCCGATCCCGGCGAACCAGATCCGCCTACCGGTCAGCTCGGGCAAGCCGAACGAGCTCCTCCGCGATCACCTCGGCCGCATCCGGTCGCGCTACTCTCAGGATCGCCTCGCGCATCTCCCCCAGCCTACGCGCGTCGTCGAGCAGCGACCGCACGACGTCGGGCGCGTGACCGAGATCGGTCTCCGTCACGACGACGACGCCGCCGCTCCGCTCGAAGTAGCGCGCGTTCGCGGTCTGATGGTCGGCGGCCGCTCCCGGCCACGGAACGAGCACGGCGGGCAGGCCGGCGGCCGCGAGCTCCCAGATGGAGCCCCCGGCCCGAGCGAGGGCGAGGTCGGCCGCGCCGAGGGCCGCGCCGAACCCGTCGGTGAATGGCACGAGCCGATAGTCGTCGCGCCGGACGCGACCCCGAAGGAGCTCGTAGTCGCGATCGCCGCACAGGTGGAGGACGGCCGGGCCGACGGCTCCGAAGCTCTCGACAGCGAGCTCGTTCAGCGGCAGCGCGCCGAGACTGCCGCCGGTGACGAGGAGGACCGGGCCCTCGAGCGGGAGATCGAACCGCCGCCGGCCCTCCTCGCGCGTGAGCGCCCGGTTCCGCGCCGGGATCGGCCGGCCCGTGACCTCGTACTTCGCCCCGTCGCGGCCCTCGATCGGAAACGAGAGGAAGACCCGTCGAGCGAGCGGCGCGGCGAGCCGGTTGGCGAGCCCGAGGTGCGCATCGGCCTCGGTCAATCCGGCCGGAATCCGGCGGGCCGCCGCCGCGACGACCATCGGTCCCGCGACGTACCCACCGCCGCCGAGCACGACGTCGGGCCGCCGCCGTGCGAGGATCCGCAAGCAGGAGACGGGCGCGCGCACGGCGCGACCGAGGGCGCGCACGAGCGCCATTCCCGGGCTGCGCGGAAGCCCGGAGATCCGGAAGGCGTCGAGCTCGAAGCCGGCCTCAGGGACCAGCCGCGCTTCGGCGCGATCCGGCGACCCGGCGAACGTCACCAGCACGCCGCGCGAGCGCAGCGCCTCCGCCACCGCGAGCGAGGGCAGCACGTGGCCGGCCGTCCCGCCGCTCGCGATCACGCATCGGAGCCCGCTCTCTCGCACCATTCGACGCGATGTTAAGGAGCACGCCCACCGACGCGAGCGCGACAACGAGGTTCGAGCCGCCGTACGAGACGAAGGGCAGCGGGATCCCGGTCAGCGGCGCGAGGCCGAGGACGGCGGCGAGGTTGATCGCCGCCTGGCCGCACACCAGCGCGGTAAGCCCGACGGCGAGGTTCTTGCCGAACGGGTCGCGGCAGGCGAGCGCGATCGAGAGGGCCGTCCAGGCGAAGACCGCGAAGCCGGTGATCACCGCCGCAGTCCCGAGCAGCCCCAGTTCCTCGCCGACCACCGCGAGGATCATGTCGGTGTGCGCCTCGGGCAGGTAGAAGATCTTCTGCACGCCCTGCCCGAGCCCGACGCCGAACGGGCCGCCCGAGCCGAGGCCGATCATGGCCTGCACGGTCTGGAAGCCCGAGCCCTGGGAGTCGTCCCACGGGTTGAGGAAGCTGAAGATGCGCTCGCGGCGGTACGGCTCGATCCAGATCGCGCCAAGGCCGAGTGCGACGACGATCGCGGTGCCGCCGGCGAGGAGGCGGAGAGGTACGCCGCCGACGGCGAGCATGACCCCGACCATGACGACGATCGTGATCGCGGTCCCGAGGTCGGGCTCTAGCAGGAGCAGGCCGCAGAAGAGCCCGACGAGCACCCCGAGCGGCCGAACGAGCGAGCGCAGGTCGCCCGGTGTCTTCCGCGCGAGGAACGCGGCCGCCCACACCGCGAGCGCGAGCTTGGCGAGCTCCGACGGCTGGAACGTCGCCGGCCCGAACGTCAGCCACCTGCGCGCCCCGTTGACCTGCGGCCCGAGGACGAGCACGGCGACGCAGAGGACGAGCGCGGCGGCAACGAACGTCGGGGCGAGTCGGCGCAGCGCCCGGTAGCTCGTCCGCGAGAAGAACAGCAGCAGGGCGAAGCCCACGACCGCGTACGCAGCCTGCCTCTTCAAGTAGGAGCTCGGGTCGCCGTTTCCGATCGCCGCGGGCGCCGAAGTCGCGCTGTACACCATCACGAGCCCGAAGGCGACGAGCGCGAGCGTGACGAGCACGAGCAGGTGTGCCTCGAGCTGGGCGCGCTTCATGCGACCTTCTGTACGAGGCGCCGGAACGCGTCTCCCCGTTCCTCGAAGTTGACGAACTGGTCGTAACTCGCGCACGCCGGCGAGAGCAGCACGACGTCGCCGGGGCGGGCGTCGCGCACGGCCGCGGCCACCGCGGTCGCGAGCTCGCCGCAACGCTGAAAGCACACCCTGGCCTCGGCGAGCGCCGAGGCGATCTCCTCGGCCGTCTCGCCGATCAGATACGCGGTGGACGCCCGGTCGCGCAGGTCGGCGGCGAGCGGTGCGAACGACTCGCCCTTTCGCGAGCCCCCGAGGATCACGCGCAGCGGCGCGTCGAACGCGGCGATCCCGGTGCGCGCGGCCGCGACATTCGTCGCCTTCGAGTCGTTGACGAAGCGGACGCCGCCCCGCTCCGAGACGAGCTCCAACCGGTGCCTGACACCTGCGAAAGTGCGGAGTGCTCTCGCTATCGCACCGTCGTCGATGCCGACTGCTCTCGCGGCTGTGGTCGCCGCCGCCGCGTTCTCGCGATTGTGCCAGCCCGGGATCCCAGGCTCTGCGGGGAGCGGGTCGGACCGATCGAACTCGGTGCGGAGGGCACGCCCGGGCACGGCGCCGAAACCGCGCGGCACGACTGCGACGTCCTCGGGGCCCTGATTCTCGAACACCCGCAGCTTGGCGTCGCGATAGGCGTCGAACGTCTGGTGCCGGTCGAGGTGGTCGGGCTCGAGGTTCAGGAGGACCGCGATCCGGGGGCGGAACTCGTGGATGTCCTCGAGCTGGAAGCTCGATACCTCGCATACGACCCAGGATCGAGTGTCGAGCTCCTCGAGCGCGCTCAGCGGCCGCCCGACGTTCCCTGCCACCTCGACAGGGCGCTCGGCTGCACGGAAGACGGCGCCGAGCAGCTCCGTCGTAGTCGTCTTCCCGTTCGTGCCGGTGACGGCCACGAGCGGCGGTGCGCCGAGGAGCCGGTAGCCAAGCTCGATCTCACTCCACACCGGCACGCCGCGACGCCGCGCGCCGGTGACGAGCGGCGATCCGCCCGGGACGCCCGGGCTCCTGACCACGAGCTCCACGCCTTGCAGCAGCGCCTCCTCCTCCGTCCGCAGGTGGATTTCGACGCCTTGTGCCGCAAGCCTCCCCGTCTCGGGCGCGGCGCGGTCGGCGGCGACGACGTCGACGCCGTGGCGTCTGAGCGCCAGGGCGGCGGCCTGCCCGGAGCGGGCGAGCCCGACGACGAGCGCACGCCGCGGGAGCGCGGTCATCCGCAACCCCCGCAGCCCCCACCATCCAACACCCCGCCCAGGGTGGGGTTTCGGGGTCCACCCACCTCCCGCTGGTGAGGATACCGGCTAGGGGCGCACGGGTCCGTGTCGAGTCTGTACCGATTCTGCAACCGGCACCTGCCCCGCGAGGCGGCTCCTAGCCTGAATCCGGCGCAGCCGGGGTCAGGCGAGGAAATCCTTGATGGAGCTGTAGTAGACGGCGAAGGCGATCCCTCCGAGGATGGCGCCGATGATCCAGAAGCGCAGCATGATCTTCGTCTCGGACCACGCCTTCATCTCGAAGTGGTGGTGGATCGGCGCCATCAGGAAGATCCGGCGTCCCCAGTACTTGAAGCTGATCACCTGAAGCATCACCGACAGCGCCTCGATCACGAAGATCCCGCCGACAAGCACGAGCAGGATCTCGGTGTTGGAGAAGATCGCGAAGCCGGCGAGCGCGCCGCCCAGCGCCATCGCGCCGGTGTCCCCCATGAACACCTCGGCAGGGAAGGCGTTGAACCAGAGGAAGCCGATGCAGGCGCCGATCAGCGCGCCGCCGAGGATCGCCTGGTCGAGGGCGCTGACATCGAGGGCGCCGAACATGTCCGCGAAGGCCGGCTGGCCACTGCGGATATAGGTGAGGATGTTCATCGCGGTGAAGGTGACGAGGGCGATCAGCCCAGTCCCGGCCGCCAGCCCGTCGATGCCGTCGGTCAGGTTCACCCCGTTGGTGGCCCCCGCGATGATCACGAAGGCGAGCGCGTACCAACCCCACGAGAGGTCGATTTCGAGATGCGGCGGGATCACGATCGTCGTGCCGATGTCGTAGTGCTCCACGACGACGCCGACGCCGAACGTCACCCCCGCCAGCAGCAGCAGCTTCCAGCGCCCCGCGAGCCCGAGTGACCGCCGGTGCGTGATCTTCGTCAGGTCGTCGAGGAAGCCGATCGTCGCGCACGCCAGCGTGATGCCGAACACCGTCAGTCCAGCGACGGTCCAGCGACTCAGCGCGAGGTAGCCCACGGCCGCGGCGACGACGATCAGCAGGCCTCCCATCGTCGGCGTTCCCTGTTTCGCGACGTGCCGCTCGGGCCCCTCCTCCCGGATCTGCTGGCCGAACTCGTTGCGGCGCAGGAAGGCGATGAACCTCGGCCCGAGCAGGACCGAGATCACCAGCGCGATGATCGCCGCAGCGAGGACGCGGGCCACGACCTACCTTTCGGGCACAAGCTCGACCAAGAGAATCCCCGCCCTCTCCGTCACCACGCCATCCCGTCCTAGACCTTCTCGGCGACGACGAGAGCGTCGGCGACGCGTTCCATCCCCATCGAGCGCGACCCCTTGACCAGCACCACGTCGCCGTCGCGCAGGAGTCCGAGCAGCGCCTCGATGCCCTCCCGGACGGTCTCGACCCACTTCGTCTCCGCGACGCGTGCGTCGAGGTAACCGCGCGCGAGCGGGCCGACCCCGAGCACGACATCGACGCCGAGACGGGCCGCCGTCTCCCCCACCTCCCGATGGAAGCGCGGCGAGTCGGGCCCGAGCTCGGCCATGTCGCCGAGGACGGCGACGGTGCGTCGACCGTCCGCGAGCCGGACGAGGTGAGCCAGCGCCGCCGCCGTGGAGACCGGGTTCGCATTCCAGGCGTCGTTCACGAGCACCCCGCCGCCGGGAAGCGGGCGCTCCTCGCCGCGCCAGGGCGAGAACGCGATGCCGAGGGCGCCGCGCGCTGCATCCTCGAGGGGAAGCCCAAGGGCGGCGTAGGCCGCCAGCGCCGTGACCGCGTTGTCCGCCTGGTGGCGCGCGGTGAACGGAACCTCGAGCTCGACGCGCTCACCGTCCACCGAGACGGCGAGCCGTGGCGGTTCGAAGCGCTCGAGGCGGACGCCCTCTCCGACTCGCACGTAGCGGAGATCGGAGCGCAGGTGGGGCTCGAGCTCGGGGACACCGGCGGGAACGACCGCCCACGCTCGTGCGGGTAGCGCCTCGAGCAGCTCCCCTTTTGCGCTGGCGACGCCGGCCAGGGAGCCGACGCGTTCGAGATGCACGGGAGCGACGTTCGTGATCACGCCGGCCGTCGGTCGCGCGAACGCACAGAGCTCCGCGATCTGGCCGGGGCCGCGCATCGCGAGCTCGAGCACGCAGAGCTCCGTCTCGGGCTCGAGGCGGCAGAGCGTGAGCGGGACGCCGAGCTCTGCGTTGTAGCTCGCCTCGGTGGCGATCGTGCGGCGGTGCGGCCGACAGAGCGCCGCCAGGATGTCTTTTGTCGACGTCTTCCCCGTCGACCCCGTGAGTCCGACGACCTCGGCCTCGGAGCGGTCGCGGACGGCACCGCCGAGCGCCGCGAGCGCCCCGAGCGCGTCCTCCGGGACGAGGGTGGCGGCCGCGCCGCGCGCAAGCGCCTCGTGGCGGAAATCGGCCCCACGTCCGACGGCGACGAACAGGTCGCCCTCCTCGATGCGGCGCGAGTCGACCTCGACCCCGGTTACGGCGTCGGCCCGGGTGGCCGGCTCGAGGTCGCCGGGACAGAGACGCGCGATCTCCTCGAGCGTAAGCGGAATCATCCGACCCGTTCCCGGCTTCGACGGCAGAGGCTCCACCAAGAGATCTGCGGATCAGGCCTTCGCATTTGCTGTGTGCTTGGTGTCGCTCTTCGGCGCGGCCATGGAACGAAGGATCTCCCGCGCAACCACGCGGTCGTCGAAGGGAAGCACTCGGCCGGCGACCTCCTGGCCCTGCTCGTGGCCCTTGCCCGCGATCACGACGACGTCGCCCGGGCCCGCGAGCTCGAGGGCGCGGGCGATCGCGGCGCGGCGGTCGGGCACCACCTCGACGTCGCCTTCGACACCTGCGAGCACCTGCTCGATGATCGCGAGCGGATCCTCGCCGCGCGGGTTGTCCGAACTGACGATCGCCGCGTCCGCGAGCGTCGATGCGATCCGTCCCATCACCGGCCGCTTGTCGCGGTCCCGGTCGCCGCCGCAGCCGAAGACGCAGACGACGCGACCCGGACCGAGCTCTCGCGCCGCGTGCAAGACGCCTTCGAGGGCGTCCGGCTTGTGCGAGTAGTCGACCAGGACGGTGAAGGGCTGGCCCTCGTCGACCGGCTCGAAGCGGCCAGGCACGCCGGCGAGCGACTCCACCCCGGATGCGATCGCACCGTCGTCGACCCCCAGCAACCGCGACACGGCGACTGCGGCGAGGACGTTCGCGACGTTGAAGCGTCCGCGCAGGCGTGTCCGGAGCTCGATTCCCGCCGCCCGGAAACGGGCGCCCTCGGGCGAGAGCTCGAGGTCGTCGGCCCGCAGGTGCGCTTCCTCGCCAAGTCCGAACGTCAGCAGCTCCGTCCGCCCCCGGAGCTCGTCGGCCAGCCGGTGGCCCCACGGGTCGTCGACGTTGATCGCGGCCGGTGGGAGCGTCTCGACGAACAGCCGGCGCTTGGCCGAGAAGTAGCGCTCCATCGTCTCGTGGAAGTCGAGGTGGTCCTGACCGAGGTTGGTGAACGCGAGCGCCGCGAAACGAACACCGTCGAGCCGTCTGAGCTCGGACCCGTGCGAGGTCGCTTCCATCGCACAGCTGCGGTTGCGGGCGTCGAGCATCGTCCTGAACATCCGCTGGAGGTCGATCGCCTCCGGAGTCGTGCGCACCGCAGGCACGCGCTCCTCCCCGATCCGGGTCTCGATCGTCGTCACCAGTCCAGGGCGGAGCCCGGCCGCCTCGAGGATCGCGTGCAGTAGAAACGCCGTCGTCGTCTTGCCGTTCGTCCCTGTCACGCCCGCGACGCGGAGCTCCTGCGTCGGGTGGCCGTAGAAGACGTCGGCCGCAGGCGCCATGGCCGCCCGGGCGTCCTCGACAACGAGCTGCGCTAGCGCGAGGTCGAGCGGACGCTCGACGACGAGCGCCGCGGCGCCACGATCCACCGCCTCGGGCGCGAAGTCGTGCCCGTCGGAGCGGGCGCCCGCGTAGCAGAAGAAGAGCGCGCCCGGCTCGACGCGGCGCGCGTCGTAGGCGAGGTCTTGCACATCGACCGAGGGGGAGCCGACGATTTCCCTCGGAGCGAGCGCGTTCGCGAGCCGCTCCAGGTTCATCGCGGCCCGAGTCTAGCCTTGCGACAGGCGGCCATGGCCGTACCCTTCTGCCCGTGGGACGCCCAACCTTCACGTGTCCGCGCTGCGGCGTTGTACGACCTCGGCGACTGGGACGAGCTGCATCGGCTCGCCGCCGAGGTCGCCGCCTGGGATCGCGCCCACGGCGCCAGCCCGATGGGGCCGATGGTGGCGACGTATCGGGCGCTCGCGCTCGCGCACCAGGGTCGGCCGGCCGAGGCCGCGGCGCTCGCGGACGACTTCCTCCCGCGCGCGCGGGCGATCGAGGACAACCCGTCAGGTGCTGCCGCAGGCGCTGCTCGCCGCGGCCGTGGTCGAGCACGCCGCAGGGCACCGGCAAGCGGCGCTCGAGTTGCTCGAGCAGCTCGAGCACGCGAGCAGGGGGTACTCGTGGGCGCGCGGCATCGTCGCACCCGAGGCGTCGCGCCGCGCCGTCGCCGTCGGCTCACCCCGGCTCGCCGAGCGGCTGCTGGAAGGTGCGGGCTCTGGGGCGCAGCGCGACCGGCATGCGATGGCCTCGGCCCAGGCGATCCTCGCCGAGCACCGTGGCGACCTCGACAACGCCGCCGCACGGTACGCGGATGTGGCGGAAGGCTGGTCGGAGTTCGGCCACAGGCTCGAGCATGGGCACGCATTGTTCGGCTTCGGTCGGTGCGGGCTCGCCCTCGGGGGCCCGGACGCCGCAGAGGCGCTCTCCGCTGCGCGGCGTTTGTTCCGCGAGCTCGGCGCGGCCCCGCTGACGGCGGAGACGGATGCCTTCCTCGGCGAGGCGACTGCCCTCGGTTCCTAGCAACTCGTTTCAGAGTGACGGTTCGGTGCTCAAGGCTTCAGTTTGAAACGAGTTCTAACCTAGGGCCTCGGCGCGTCCGGCGGGACTTCGAAGTACGGGAGCGCGAACTTCGCGATCTCCTGGAACACGGGGGCCGCGACGTCGCCCCCGAAGATCGAGCCGTGAGGCTCGTCGACGGTGACGAGGATCACGAGACGCGGCGACGTCGCTGGAACGAAGCCCGCGAACGACGCCACGTAGAGGTCCTGGGAGTACCCGCCCTGGGGGAGCGTCTTCGCGGCGGTTCCCGTCTTCCCGGCAACCTCGTATCCCGGGACACTCGCGCGTGTTCCCGTGCCCTCGAGGACGACGTCGCGCAGCATCTGGGAGAGCTGCGCCGCGACGTGGCGCGACAGCACCCGGCGCCGCCTAGCCGGTCGCGGCCGCTCGCCGGCGACATGGTCGACTAGGTGAGGGGAGACGAGCACGCCGCGGTTGGCGATTGCCGCGTAGGCCGCCGCCATCTGGATCGGCGTGACCGCGAGCCCATGGCCGATCGGGACGTTGCCGATCGTCGAGCCCGACCACTTGCTGGGCGGAAGCACGATGCCGGCACTCTCGGCGGGGTAGTCGATCCCGGTCTTGCGGCCGAAGCCGAACCTGGTGATCCAGCGCGCAAGACGGTCGTTTCCGAGCAGCTCTGCCAGCGTGACGGCACCGACGTTCGACGAGCGCGCGAGGATCTGGGCGACGGTCATCGACTCGGCCGAGCGCGGCTCCGCCTCGTGGATCTCGCGGTCGGCCACCTGGATCGACGGCTCGAGCCAGAACGAGCTCGACGGCTCGACGAGGCCCTCCGAGAGCGCGCCGGCCACGGTCACGATCTTGAACGTCGACCCCGGCTCGTAGGTGCTCTCGATCGCGCGGTTGCGCTCGTGCGGAGGCCAGACCCGCGGGAAGTCGTTGGCGTCGTACGTCGGCGCGTTCGCCATCGCGAGCACGGCCCCGGTGCGCGGGTCGAGCACGACGGCCGTCGCGCCCTTCGCGTGCCAGTCCCGCACGGCCTGGCGGAGCAGGCTCTCGACCGTCGCCTCCAGCGTGGTGTCGAGCGTCAGCCGGACGTCGAGGCCCGGCCGCTCGCGCGTCGCGTTCAGGACGTCGATCACGCGGCCGAAGGGATCCTTGACGATCGTCTGCTTCCCGGGGCGGCCGGACAGGAGCGGGTCGAGCCGCAGCTCGAGCCCCGCGAGCCCACGGTTGTCGATGCCTGCGTAGCCGAGCACCTGCGCGGCGATCGAGCGCTGGGGGTAGGAGCGCCGCTCTTCGGGGTAGAAGCCGAGCCCGACGAGATGACGCCGCTTCAGCCGCGCCGCCGCGTCGGGATCGGCCTTGCGCGCGATGTAGAGGAACCCGCGAGAACGGTCCTCCAGCTGCTGGTAGACGCTGTCGGGGTCGAGCCCGAGGTCGTGTGCCACGTCGACGGCGACCGTTCGCGCGTCCCGTATCCGTTGCGGGTCGGCGTAGACCGTGGTCGCCTCCTCGCCGATCGCAAGCTGGACGCCCCTCCGGTCGAAGATCGTCCCGCGTCGCGCGGGAAGCGTCACGACCTCGCGGTGCTGCCCCTGGGCCAGCGCGCCGAGGGCCTGCGCGCGCACCGCCTGCAGCCACACGGCACGCGCGAGCGTGCCGGCGAAGACGACGAG